>Ga0326728_10014187_pt1 | contig 17029 bp, 11 predicted proteins | sample MB3enrmetagenome_FD_207602 | JGI IMG/M metagenome (GOLD analysis project Ga0326728, IMG submission 207602) | Lab enriched peat soil microbial communities from McLean, Ithaca, NY, United States - MB31MN | ecosystem: Environmental > Terrestrial > Soil > Wetlands > Peat | place: USA: New York...
CTCGCGTGAAAAGTTCCGCAAGGCTTTTCCGGCGGTCGCTGAATTTAAGTCGCCGGAATTTGCGCAAAACCCCGGTCGTTGCCGCGCGGGCCCATAGCTCAGTTGGTTAGAGCAGCGGACTCATAATCCGTTGGTCCAAGGTTCAAGTCCTTGTGGGCCCACCATCCACACAGAAGGCAGTGGGCAGAAGGCAGTAGGCAGTAAGCAGGGTCGCGCAGCCTTGAATCCTGCAAAGCTGGTTATAGAGAACGACATAAGTTCTTGCGCATTGCCCTTGAGCGGGGCTCTCTGAGCGCCGGGATTGTAGCGTCGATCTCCGATCGACGACGGCGGTCGGAGACCGCCGCTACAGCCGAATGCGCATGCTCAAAACGTGATCGTCAACTCCACCGGGCCGTTATGGTCCAATCTGATTTGCATCGATCTCGAATTTGCATTCCACTTTGACTCGACGGCCCCGCGCTCCGTTGAATATGTAAGCGAAGGTTTTTCTCCTCCCGCCATGAAGATCTGCAAGGTGGTCGTTCGTTTCTCCCCATCATCGGGTTTCGTCACATACTTGCGGAGATAACTCTCAACATCGAACACCGTGGGCCGCGGCTCATCCCAAATGTGGGTCTTCACCAGGTAATTGTTCGCCTGGAGGTGGAGTTTTTGCTCATCAACTTTGACCAGCAGGAGGGAATGTGGCTCCAATCGGCCCGCGAGTTCCACGGCCGAATTGCCGGGGAAGGGGTGGAAGCGGAAGTCCTCCGCGATGTTCTGATTTTCATGCGGATTAGTCGCAAACCACGCGCCGTTGATGTGCAGCACCAACGCTCCGCCCGACGATTCCACGGGATACAGTTTATCGAAGTAGGCGCGCTCGCTCCCGGCGTCGGCAAACTGGTTCGGCACCATGATATTCGGAAAGCTCGAGTGCGACGCGGGCGGAACCAGCTTGGGCAGCACCGGAAGGAAATAGTAGCGACCTGACCGCGGAAAGAGATCGGGCGAAAGATCTCGCGACATGATCTCCTCGTCGGGCGTGCTTCCTCCATAGAGCGGCCGGTAGAGTTTCTCGCCCGGAGCATCCAGCTCCGTCCCGGGCGCGCCGGAATCCTGATAGGCGACCTGCATTTTCGCCAGCACCTGCTCGCGCTCGGGAATGAGTTGATAATCCAGGGCGGCTTTTAGCAGGGGGTAGATGGCGTTTCGCCAAGCCGGCGTGAGCTGATACGCTCCACTCTGATCGCGGCCGGCAAGCGCGTGGGAGGGCATCTCGAAACTGTAGACCGTTGCCCCACCGGCGATGGCGAGCAGCACGTTTTGGGCGTAGAGAATGTCCGGTGAGGAGACCGCGCTGGCAAACTCCCACCCCTTCGTCACCGGAAATCCCGCTGCAAGCTGGCGGGCATAACCGCGCCGGCCTTTGCTGGGGAGAAACCGCTCGCCGTAACCCTGCTCGTACCACCACCAATCCTCCGCGTTCAAACCCCAATGGGCAACGGTTCCGGATGCCCACATGCCCATCACCAGCGAGCGCGTTTCGTAAAACCTTCCCCAGCCGTTGTTCTTGTCCGTCAGGATCACGGAGTCGCCGTACTTCGCGAGCGTCTGGAATAGCTCCGGGTCCCTGCCGGCGATCGTGAAGATGTGATCGCGCTCGTAGGGATAGCCCATCTCCATCCAATTCACCAGCGCGCCGTGCTCCCCGCACAGTTGAATCAGGTCGATCAAATAGCTCCGCTCGGAGGCCGAAAACCCCGGGCCACAGGTGAGCTCGCAGGAGCGGCAGCCAATCAAGTTGGGAAATTCTTCGAGGGCTTTGGCGACGTTCTCAAGGACGACGGGAGGGCCGTCGCCTTCGTCCCCCTGTACGGCGAGGACAACGGGAATGCCCGCTTTCCGGGCTTGCTCGAGACCCGCGAAGAAGTCGGGCTTTGATGATGCCACCTGCCTGTCGCGACCTCCTGCATACGCTTCCGCCGCGCAGTGAGCGCGAAAATCCTCAGGCAGCAAGCGCCACATCTCGAGCCCTTCCTCCACCATAAAGAGTGGGCGCCTTGTGGAAATGACGCGCCGCAGGGGTCGGGCTTTTTTCTCCGGGGATGGGGTTTGCGGGGCCGGCGCTCCGATGCCAAACAGCGCGGGCGCGGCGGCGGCTGTTCCCGCCACCCCCAGCAATTCGAGAACGTCTCGTCGACTGAGGTTCCGGTTGAGCAGTGCTTTGAGCTGATTCTCGGAATTTGTCATGATTTCCACGGATGGCGAGCGCGAGTAGCGCGGACCCCCGCTCTTGGGGCCCGCGGCTCTTGCGTGGGGGAGGCGATGAATTCCAAATGCGGAGGCCTGCCGGATTGCGCAGAGCACAGCTCTGCGAATCGGTAACCACGAATCCACGGCGAAGCCCCAACCGCAGAGCTGCGGTCTGCGCAATCCGGCATTCGCTCGTTTTGCGCAGTAAGAACCGCGGACCTCAAATGCGGAGGTCCGCGCTACGCCGCCGTACAATTTGCGTAGTACGAGCTCACGCACTTCGAAATTTGAAGAGGCCTTTGGAAATCGGAGTTCCCACCACCTCAATTTGCCGCAGGTCGCGTGTTCCCACGCCCAAATTTTCCGCCAGCCGCAGTGTGCTGTCAGAAGTCTCGAAGGGAGGCGTGCCGCGGTCCGCCATGGGATCAAATCCCATCAGCGCCATGCCGACGGCATCGGTGCTGACGCAGTTGGTGCCGGCAATCAGCAGGCCCGGCTTGACGTGGCTGCAATGAGGAGCCCAGGGGCCTTCGCCTCCCGTCATCGTATGGATTCCATCGATGATGCCCAGATGGACGGGGCGTGCCGCCACCAGGTCCGCCACCACGCGCGGCACGCGGTAGCCGCCCTCCGTGGATCCGCTGCGGTCAACCTGCGGGGGCGCGCTTTTGGAAGGCATGCGATTCCCGGCATGGAACGGGCCGCGGCCACCCTTGGGAACAAGACCCGGCTCATCCTCGGGAGATCCATCCCCGTAAATCGTGCAGGGCGTAATACCGAAGCAGTTCTTCATGGTCAGCGTCACGCCGGCCGTCAGATGCTCTTTCAGTTTCGCCACCGACACGAAAACATCGCAGTCCTCATACGAGTGATTCAGATCGTAGCCCTGGAACATCAAGCCGCCGCCCGGAACCATGAAGCGCGAATACTTTTTGCCAAAACCCAGGAAGTTGGTGTTCTCAAACTCCACCCGCGACCCCGCGCTCAGAAAGTCTCGTGGTTCCCAGTTGGCTTGCAGCATGTATTCTTCCAGGGGTTCCGCCGTTCCTTGGGCGCTTTCCAGCAGCCGGATACGATAAGCTCCTGCCTTGGCGAGCAGATGGACCGTGGCCCCCACGACGTCAGGATGAACCCAATGAGTTATACCTACGGGGGCATAACCTAATCTGGTAAAGGGGTCTCCGGTGAGGTTGAGTTTTATGGCGACGGTTTTCCCCCGCACCAGCTTCTCCAATCCGCCAAGTTGATCAAACAGGGTCGACATGGCGGTTACCACTTGCGGGCCATACTCCGGACACATGCCCACTGCCACGCGGCCGGCCGGAGCAGGAGGAGCCAACGAGAACGCGGGGCGCGCGAGCCACACGCCGGCCGTTGCGCCGATTGCGCCCAGGAACTTTCGGCGAGAGCAAGGAGTGTTGATCATTGATTCAGTCCCTCAACTTCCAGGGCGCAATTTACCGCGATGGTGGGAAGGCCGAATTCTGTCCCCGGTGCGGCAGGCACGCCCGGGATGGAAAGGGAATCCTTCGTCCCCGGGCTCCAGAGCTGCGCCGAGCGGGCGCGATTGTTCACCCACAGAGTGACAAAACTGACCGCGCTCGGAGAATAATTAACAATTTGGACGAGCCGCCTTTTGTGAACGGGATCAAGACTCAAATGGCAGTTCGTCGTATCCGGGTTGTAGAGGCGGACGAGATCGTTGCGCCGGCTCACCAATAGATGAGCGTCCACTGCCACCTGATACGGATCCAAAAACCCTTCCACAGACACCGCGATTTGCCCCTGCCCAACATTATACATTTTGTAATCAACCGCGGGGTCCCTGTTTTTTGGCGCCACTCCGGCCGGGCCCCAGTACGCGGTGGCAATCAGCAGGCCCCCTTGGCGGACAAAGGCGAGCAACTTGGCAAGCTGGCCGGCGCTGGGGGCGTCTTTATCGAGCCAGAGAATCGCTTTCAAGCCGGGCGTGGGTGCGGACAGAGCTCGCGACCTCTCCATAACCCGGAACTGAACTTTGCGGCGATTGAGAAGGTTCAGCACTTCTCCGCTGAGGAAAGCATTGTCTCCAAGGAAATCGGAAACGACCGCCAGGATGCCTTGCGACGGGAATCCCACCCATTCCCGATGAGTCTCGAAAAAGGCGAGGGTTTCACAGGTCTTGCTCCAGGCGCTCGTGGCCTGAGGATTCCCTTTCAGGAGGGCGGCCCGAAAATTGTCATCCAAAGAGATGATCCACCGGCTGCCATACGCCTGGCTGTCCGCGACGGCCAGAGGATAGTTCGTAGGGTGTCGCGCGTTTGCCGCCTCGGGTGGGTCAAAATCCAGCCAACGGGTTTTTCCGGGAGCTAGTTCGTCCGACAGCAACGAGAACCACGCGTTGGAATTTACCCAGGGGACGCCGGTGGGCCCGGCGATTGCAGTATCCCCCTTCATCGTATCGAGCTTGAGTCCCGGCCATTCGTTGTCTGTCGAGCTGAAGATGCGAGTGGTGGATTTCCACGCGACCTTATCTCGTGCGAATTGCAGAATCACGGGCATGCCGAAGGATTGGCCGGAGCGTTCGGCGAGCATGACGGCGGAGAGCCCCGCTTGCTGTGCTGACGCAACCGCCGCCGCAGTGCCTTCTCCCGCCGCAACCTTTCCGACGAAGTTGAGTCCCCGCCGCCGGCCGGCCTCGAGGAGTGGTTTCAAGGCCTGCTGCTGTGCGGAATCTTCCGGCGTGCCCTCCGCCCATTCCACCACCAGGCAGTTGACCGGCGTCCCCTTGAGCAAGTCCAGGGCGGCAGGTTGAGCCCAAGCATCGAGAGTTTCCTTGAGGTCAGCTCCAACATTCTTTGACTTGCTTCGCCGTGCCCATTCCAGCGGCCCGCACGGCCACTTCATCGGTACCCATTTTGGATCCAGGTCCATGCCTGACTCTCCGCCACGTCGCGATTTACGGAGTATCGCACAAAAACGACAACGCCGGGTGCAGGGTTGCCGCCAGAGATTCGGAGGCGGTTTGCAAGTTCCGGGCGGTAATGCCGGCGCGTATTATGCACGAAAAAACCAGTGAAAAACCAAACTGAACTTGTAAATTGCCGTCACTAAGCCGTTTTTTTCTGCAAAATCGCGCAAGATTGACGTAAATGTCCGAATTTTTTACGGTCATTTTGTCTGAGATTTGTTTGTTTTCATATACATTCCGGCTTCGAACGTATTTATTTTAATTTGTTTTTTTGCAATCCTCCCCTGTGGAATTTCCCCGAAACCATTGATAAGACGGCACATCCGGCGTAGGTTGAGGTCCTTCATAGAGCGATTTCAGACGCGTGATGAATTCCGGAGTTCACGGAGCCTTTCATCCATGGATAATGGTGAACCGTGTGGCCACAGAGCGCAGAGAGAAACCCCCGGAGACATCTCTGTGCCTTGCCTCGGTGAGAACCCTTTACCTTCCTTACAGCGCTCGAGGAAATTCGCGAATAGCCGGGCTAGCTCCTAGCTTCTACAAACTGGACAAGTGTACAGGCAGTCATAGACTTTGTCAACAAGAAAATGAGCCTAGTTTTGCTGCCTACAAAGTCGACAAAATGTCCACCCCTGCCAGGCGCTGGTAGCGCCGCCTTGTGGTTTATAGTTCGCAGGCCATCATGAAGTGGAAACTCCCAACCCTGAACCGTTCGGTCCAGGGCTGGGTTCAGGATGAGCACACGAGCTCGAAATTCATTGTGGCTTGCGCGGTGGTGGAGCGGCGCTACGCTCCGATCCGCCTTCGAATCGCCGTGCGCAGCCGGACTGGCCCCACCAGTCCCGACACCAGGAGCGGCGAGTCCTTGTTAAAGTGCTTCCAGGTGGCGAAGGTGGTGCGCCCCCCCGGCGGCTTGGGCTTGCCTTGGAGGAACCAATCCGGAATGACCTTGATGTTCCCGCCGGGCGCGTACTCATTTTCCGGCGGCAATTGTTCATCGCCGATCAGCCGATTCACCCACTGGTTGGTGACGAGGACCTCCAGCTTGTTGTCGCCGGGCTTGGCGGCACTGGTGATGTCCACGCGGAAAGGCGGCTTCCACAGCAGGCCGAGATCGCGGCCATTCACGCGAACCTGCGCCACCACGTGTACCCAGCCCAAGTCGAGGTATAGGCGCCGGTCGGCTGCCAGAGCGCCGGACGGAACGATGACTTGTTTGCTGTAGGTCGCCGTCCCGGAGAAGTATTTCACGCCGGGGTCGGAGTGTTGGTGCAGAGAAATCAATTCGGGCAGCGTCACCTCCGCCGGCGCGCCGAGATTGGGCGGGAAGCTGACCTGCCACGGTCCCGCAATTTCCAGGGGCTTGCCAATGCCCGAAATTTTCACGGACGATTCGCCCGCCGCGCCCCGCCACGTGTAGTTGCCATCGTCCCAAAAGAGGAGCTCAGAGGGTCCGGCTCCGGCCCATTCCACTGCCGGCGGCGCGATGGGGCTGGGAATGCCGGCCGCGGTCAACTGCTGGATGCGATCTTCACTCAGCGCTTCCTTGATGAGTTCCGGATCGCTCATATCTCCGTCGAAGTATTCGGCGCCGTCGCGCTCGGTCATATCGTTGAGTCCGGGATGGACCAGTCGGCCGGAGGCCTCGCTCTGTCCCACCAGCTTGCCATTCACGTACAACGATGGCGCGCCCGTTTTGTAGACCAGCGCCACGTGTGCCCAACCCGCGATGGGCATGGGCACGGACATCACCGTGTGCCAATCCATGTGGGCGTGCTCGAGAACGGCGATTCCGTTGCGGCCCGCCAACAATCCGCAGGACACAATGCCGGGGCCGTAAACCGTGTCGCCTTCCGGCGGGGAGATCACCAGGCTGCGCAAGGGCACATAGGGGTTATGAGCGTCCTTGGCAGGGATAATTCCGTCCAGGTCCGGCTTGATCCAAACACTGAGCGTGAACTCATTGGCGACCTCGCGTTGGCGCCCCGCCTGGAATTTCGGGAACGGCTCCAGGGGCGCGATCGCCGTGCCGTTCCTGGCGATGGACTGTAGATGCCCCGCGGAAACGGGAGAACGAAATACCACAAACACGGATCCGGAAGGAGTGAATTGCAACGGCACGCGGATTCCCGCCTCGCTCTCGCGGTAGATGTTGATGGGCGTGATTTCACCCGTCTCCGGATTCCAGAGTTCCGGCTGCTTGCCCTTGACGCGGAAGGTGCAGGTCACGTCCTCCGCGCGCCGGCGGCGATTGGCGACGAAGTAGACCTCGGCATCGCCCACGCGGCGATGGAGGAAGTTGATGGGAGCGTCGCCCGAGCGCGAAGTGACATCGCAATCGGGTTTGATGTTCAGTTTGTCAAGAACCGTGGCCAGGGGCAGTCCCCAGAACACCCGGCCCTTTCCGCAGGTGTGTTCGGTAACCGTGGTACCGTTGAGATTTCCCCAAACCTCCTCGGCGATCTGGTGCAACTCCGAATCGCTGTTGGGGTATCCGGTAAGCCCGGGATTGACTTGCGGTTTGGGACCGACCAACGCGACGCCCTCCTTCACCATGTCGCGCACCTTGCGCAGCACTTCCAGGCTGAGGCGTTTGTCCTCAGGAAGAATCAGCACCCGATAGCTGAGGCCGTCGGGAAGGACGATGCGGCCGTTTTGGGCTGTCATGCGCGTCAGGATGGCTCCCTCGTTGGCGACATCGTAGTAATAGCCCTCGGGCGGCGTCGGCTTCAAGTGGTCGGGAAAGACCGGCGTGTCCACCGGGACTTCCACGCCCGCGTAGTAGACCAGGTCAGCGATCAACGTCCCCTGGCGCAACATATTTTGGGTGCGGGCCGCGTATTGATACCAACCGGCCAACCCATCGTAAAGGGAGTTGGTGCGATCATTTTCCCATCCCCACGGCCCCATGGTCATGCCGGGCACGGCGCTGGGATGGGGCTGCATGGCGTTGCGATGGAAGATGTACTCATTCAGCCCCTGCGTGTACATCAAATCGCCTTGCCCCTTCATCTGGTAGGGGTAATTCTGCCACATGGCGAAGCGCTGGTCGCCGGTGAAGGATTCGGCGCCCACGACGGGTTTTCCGAACAGGTGCCCGATGCAACCGTTCAGCTTCACGCTGTAATTGTTATTTCCCTGGCCCACCCAGAACTCGCCCATCGGCACGTCGAGGTGCGCGCCAGACTGGAGTTCTTCAAAAGGTCCGCCGCTGTAAGGTTCGGCGTAGGCCTTCATCTTGTATTGGTGGCAGCGCTCCGCGAAGCGGCCATAATAATTGTCGCCCATCAGGTCGGCGCAGGTGCGGCGAATGTCCCACAGAAAGCGTTCGGAAACCTCGCGGCTCTCCACCACGCGGCCGGTCATGGCGGGCAGGTACTTGCGCAGATCGTAGCCGCGGCGCTTGGCGAATTCCTGCGGGAATTTCTCCGTCCAGTTCTGCATTCCCGTTTCGTAGCTGTCAATCAGTCCGCCGGCCAATCCTCGCGCCGCCAGCGGGCCGAGCGCCTCCAGAAGATCCTTGAAGAAATGGTCGAAATGAAAATCGTAGGCCGCGGCGCTGAACTTGTCGCATTCCAGCCCCAACCCACCATCCGGGGCGGGATGATTCATGACGCCCGTGGTGGTTTCCCCGATGCGCAGAACCGTCCATGTTCCCTGCGGCACATCCCAGATCAGGCGGCCGTTTTGATCCATGTATGGGGTGATGTCGAGGACCTTGGAAGGATCGATGATCGACCCGTTCGGAACTTCGGTTGATTCCGCGCCGAACCCCGTCGAGCGGGTGAAGTTGGCTTGACGCGTCCAATGGGGAATTCGCGCCGCGCCGCTCAGCCGGACGTCGGTGATGCTCATGGCGTGCCCGGAAACAATGCGGAAAAACTTTGCCCGCACCGCTGGAAAACTTGCCGTGCCGGGATACTCCACGCGTTCCTGCCCGCTCCCCCACCAGTCAATGTCGCAAACCTTGTGGAACTGAGCGCCGTCGTCAGAAACTTCCAACGAATTGGGAGCCTGGTTGCGAGACCGCGGCCCGCCCGGCAAATCGTGACTGTAATACGCCAGCGAGCGCGCTTCAAAAGGCTCAGAGAACTGAAGCTGGAGGAATGCCGGTTGGTCGGGAGCGGGCGGGCGAATTTCGATGCCCGCCGGCTGATCGACGCCCAGCAGAACCGAGGTGTCAACCGGACCCGTGCTGGTGCGGACTGCAGTAAGCGTTTGTTGCCACGCCTGGCTCTCACCTTCCAGCGCAGGGAATGCCAGAACAAACGCATCGCGATAATAACCCAGCTTGGTGTACGGCTGTGCCAAATTGGCGATGACTTGCCGCCGCCCTCCCCCGTGGACCAGCATCTCGCTCCAGGTGAATTGCTTCATGGAGTATTCGGGAGTAATCCAGGGACCGCCGCTGGAAGACCATCCGGGGCAGTTCATGATGTCGAACTCCATGCCCAAGCGGTCAGCCTCCTTGGCCGCGTGCTGGAGCAGGTGCGCGTGTTCGGCGCTGCTGTAGTCCACCGGGCCCTTGGGAATGCCTGTGCCCACCTGAAAAACCTGGAAGCCGCGAATGCCCACCCGGTGCATGGCCTCGATGTCGAGGGTGATTCCCTCCGTCGTGACGTTGCCGTTCATCCAATGCCACCACGTTTTGCAATGGGCGCCGGCGGGTGGTTGCCGGAACGCCGTTTCCAGCGCGCCCACGGTTTCCGCGCCAAGATCGATTTGCGGCTTGAAACCTACCAGGGTTATTGCTCCCGCTCCCAAGCTCTGGATGAACGTCCGTCGTTTCATATCAATCCTCCTCGTCGGATTACGATTTGCGCCTTACCTTGCGGCAACGCCGCTGAACGGAGTTGAACCGCGCGATGGAAAAATTACTCTCCTTCGGGGAGAAAGGAAAGGATTTTTCGGGGTGCAAGATGCGAGAGCCGAATGCTCCCTAGGCATTATTCGGCTAAACCGTAGACCTGCAGAATGACAGCAGCAGGGCGTTGTTTCCCAGCCCTTCAAAACCGAGTGGCAAGGGGAGTATTTCTCACGATCCAAAACAGGATGATGATGGCCAGCAGCATCCAGATGAAAACCGGCCGGAGGAACACACGCGGCAACCCCCGGCCGAATACAGCCTCCAACACATCGGAGGCTCCTGCATATCCCACGCAGGGCAATAGCACCATCATCAGGGGATTGAGCCGGAAGGCCGCGGCAACGTGGCCGTTCAGGAGTTGATGCAGTGCGCGCAGGGTTCCGCACCCGGGACAAAGATAACCAGTCAGCGCTCGAAACGGACAGGGTGGAAAAAACCAGGCTGTCGCCGGATTGAAGACTCGCAGTACGCCCACGGCGACGGCCACCAATGCCGCCGACGCGCTCACTATAAGAATGCGCTCACGACGCCGGAGTTTTGTTGGCAGGAAAGTTTGCACGCCTGGCCCTCATCGAACACGGTTAAAGAGGATAGACAATAAAATCGCATAAAACAAATTAACCGCCATTCCGCAGCCGAACGCGATCCAGCACCACATCCTGGCCCTTTTCGATGACTTGCGCGCCCCGGCAAGGTCGCCCCGCACGATCTTGGTATTAACCTGCGTGGCATAAATGATGGCAGGAATCCCCAAAGGCACGCAACAAAACACCGTGCAAACAATCGCCCGCACCAAGTAATTCGGAATGACCTCCGGAGGGCCAAAGGCTACGCGCGGCGGGACTGCTCGCAAGGGCGTGTGGCACTGTACGCACCTCCAGGCGCGGTCGTCATTCGGCGCACCACACTTGGGGCAAAACAAGAAAGTTCAACTCCCTCCGGCGAAACCAGCTATTAATCCGATTAGGCAGTGTGCCCCCACGAGATCTAGATGGCACACAATTTCCCAGCCACCTCCCCCTAGGCGTCAGCGAACAATAGGCGGGCTTTGCTCATTCGCGGGCCGATCCGTTTCTTGCCGGATGACGCCCGTCTGGTCGGTGAAGTAGTGGTTCTGGCCGGTGTTGCCGGGCTTTATCGGATCGGCGTGGATTGCGTATGCTTTCACCCGCCCGTCGGCATCCGTTTCCCCGGGGGAGTAGGTGAAAAGGTAGCCGCTCCTCGCGCCGGAGGCGAGCGCTGCATCGATGAGGCCGGCGGCGTTGGCGTCGGGAGCTCCGCCGCCCGGTGGCGGTCCGAGGGCCGTAATTCCTGGCGGATAGCCTTTGCTATACCTCGAATTATAGTTTATGGCCGCGACGTTCAAAGTCCGAAGTGACCCGACTGCGGAAGCCTGATTAGCAGCCATCCTGGCACGCAAGAGGTTGGGGATAGCGATCGCAGCGAGGTAAATCAGACTGGTTGCCAGCCCCACGCCGAACGCGATCCAGCACCACATCTTGGCGTTTTTCGATGAGTTTCGCGCCCCTTCCAGGTCGCCCTGCGCGACTTTCGAATTGACTTGGGCGGCATAAACAATGGCAGGTATTCCAAAAGGCACGCAACAACACACCGTGCAAACAATCGCCTGCCACAAGTAATTCGGGATGACCTCGGGAGGGCCGCCGGTTACGGGCGACGCTGCTTGCAAGACCGTCTGGCACTGCACGCACTTCCAGGCATTGTCGTCATTCGGCGCACCACATTTTGGGCAAAACATGAGAGTTCATCTCCTTCCGGAGAAATACACCATCAACGCGATGAGAATCAGATAAAGGAGGGAAAAGAGGCCCCCCGTGATGATGCCCACCCAGGCGTGGACTTTTCCTCTCACCTCGGGGTGCTCGCGGGCTTTGCCCAAGCCTTTGATTCCCAAAATGAAGGCGGCAACCCCTAGGGGAATGCCCAGAAAGGGAATCAAAGAGAAGATGCCGAGGTAATAGGCGGCCAGGGCAGGGCCGTTTTTGCTGGGAAACATACCCCCCAGCGTTTCGTCCGAGGTTATAACCACCGGGGGGCCTGAGGGGTGAAGAATCTCCTGGCACTGGGTGCACTTGAAGTTGTTGTCGTGGTTTTCAGTTCCACACTTGGGGCAGTACATGATTCGCTCCCCCCGAGTAGCGTAGTACATGTGGGGAAAAAGGTTTCTGTTGCGCTTAGTCAGACCACGCCAGATAGCCGGGGACGACCAAGTTCACAATGGGCACGATTAATAAAATTCCCCACCAGCTTGGCTTCTTGCGGGCTTCGGCGATGGCCATCCACAAAAGGATCATAAACACAATATTAACGAGGGGGACCATGCAAAGAATGCCCCACCAGATGGGTTTCCTGGCAATATTCGCCCACAGGATAAGATTGGCGATGGGGATCCAAGCCAGCCAGCCGTTCTCGGTGTTGGTTTTCCTGGCGATAGTCTGCACCGCCAACGCCCCATAAATGTAGAACGCGACAAAGATGACGCCGAAGACCAGAAGCACCACGCCCATGACCATGGCCGGGGGCCCACTCGTTTCGTCCGCGAATGCGGGGACAGCCGCGAGCAGGGTGAGACTGGCAAGCAGGGACAGAGCCACAACCATCAGGGTCCGCCGACGCCGGGTGAATATCTTCATGAGATGTCTCCTTTGATCAAGCCTTGGGCTAGAGGCTGTATACACCCGTTCCACCGGCAAAGCAAGTGGAGGGATGATGGAGAGATGAATGGAGTGATGAATTGATGTCCAGTACAATGGGATTGGCCTGACCGGGTTTGACTTTTCCGGAGCAGCCAATTTTTCCGGTCGGCCGACACACAACAGGAGTTCCCAACCCCATGTTCGTGATGAAGAAGATCGTCTCGCGTTTTTTCTTCCCGTTACCTCTGTCTTTGGAGATTCTGTTTGTCGGCCTGTTCCTGCTTTGGTTCACGCGCCGGCAGCGGGCGGGGAAGGCGCTGGTGACCTGCGGGACACTGCTGCTGGTGGGGCTCAGCAGCAACTTCACATCCAACTGTCTCCTCCGCCCTTTGGAACACCATTATCCTCCTCTCGCCGTCGAGCACATCGGCGCGGGCGCTCCATCCGTCAAATACATTGCGGTTTTGGGGGGATGGGCGGACGTCGATCCGGATGTTCCCATCACCAGCCACGTTTCTCCCGACCTGATGGTTCGCTTAATCGAAGGAGTACGCCTGCACCGCGAGATCGCCGGCAGCAAACTTATCCTTTCGGGAGGGAACGATTCAGCCACGGGCATGGCGATGATGGCCGAGGCGCTCGGCGTGAGCGCGGAGGATATCCTGCCGCTTTCGGAGCCGCGCGACACGGAGGAAGAAAGCCAACAAATTGCGCCCATCGTGGGTCCGCAACGATTCATTCTCGTAACCTCCGCCTCCCACATGCCACGCGCCATGGGCCTTTTCCGAAAAAGGGGCTTGCAGCCGATAGCCGCTCCCACCGATTACCTCGCTCCCCGCCATCGGAGGGAATCCGACGACTTCGTTCCCGATGGCTTTAGTCTTTTCAAGTCGCAGATTGCTTTTTATGAATACCTGGGGCTAGCGTGGGAGACACTGCGGGGGAAGATGTAAACCTTTGAAAGGGTAAAGGACAAACGGTGAAGGATAGAAATCCTGCGGTACATCGCCTATCTTTCAGCCTCGGCAAAGTTTTACTCCCCACCTTTCAACCTTCACCCTATTCGCCTTTAACCGTGCAACCCTGTTGTCGCTTTACACCTCTATACGCTTATGGGATAATTTTTTCAGGCTATGACTGGGCAGGGCGGAAAGGAAATATGAAAAGACACGGCAGGAAGATTGCGGTAACTCTAGGTCTCTTTGCAATGTTGGGGGGAAGCTTGTGGGCGGCGCAGCAGCCCGCGCCGGCGGGCTCCGCACAAGCTTCCGATTCGAAATCGGCATCCCCTGCCTCATCCGTCGCTCCCGACCACGCCCAGGCTTACTACCACTTTATGCTGGCGCGGCGCTACAAGGAGCTGGCCGGGGTTTACAACCGCAGCGATTACATTGACCGCGCGGTTTCCGAATACAAGCAAGCCATCGCCGCCGATCCCGATTCTCTTTTCCTGCGCGTCGAACTGGCGGAGCTTTATTCGCGCACGGGCCACGTCAATGATGGCATTCAGGAAGCCGAGGCCGTGCTGAAGGTGGATCCCGATTATCCCGACGCTCACCGCGTGCTCTCCCGCATTTATTACCACATGCTCGAGACCACCCAAGGGGACCACGCCGCCGACAAGCAAAACCTGGCCAAAGCCATCGAGCATCTGGAAGCCTTGGTGCGAGTGGCGCCGAGTGATTCGGATTCCTTGCTGCTATTGGGAAGGCTGTATCGTGCCAACAACCAGCCTGCCAAGGCGGAGGAGGTCTATCGTAAAGTCGTGCAGACGGATCCGGATTCCAGGGTGGGGCTCGCCAACCTGGCGGAGATTTACATCCAGCAAAGCGCCTTTGACCAGGCCATCGAGGCCCTCAGCAAGATTCCCGAAGGCGACATGGATTCCCAGCTTTTAGGCATGTTGGGTTATGCCTACTCGCAAAGCCAGCAATATGACAAAGCCATCGACACGTATGAGAAGGCGCTGGCGCAGGACCCCAAAAACACGAATCTGGAACGCTTTTACGCCGACGCCCTCCTGAGCGCCGGCAAGAATGCCGCGGCCCGCGTGGAGTTGCAGAGGATTATTGCGAACGAGCCCGATGACGGGGTGAGTTACAAGCGTCTGGCGATGCTCGATCGCGAGGAAGGACGCTTTGACGAAGCGCGCCAGGAACTCGAAAAGGCCCGCTCCCTGACTCCGGATGACCTGGAGATTCCCTTTCAGCAGGCGCAGCTTGAAAGCACGCTGGGTAACGACGCCAAGGCCGTTGAAATCCTGCAAGGGTTGGTGAAGCAGTCGGAACGTCCCGGGGGCCAGTACACGGTGCCGGAAGCCAACAACCGGGCGCTCTTCCTCGAACGCCTGGGTCTGGTATACCGCGACCAACAGAAGTTTCCCCAGGCCATGGACATCTTCAAACAGATTCAGGCCCTGGGGCCTTTGCAGGGTCCCCGTGCCGAGATGCTGATCATCGAAACCCTGCGCATGGAGCACCAGTCGGATAAGGCTATGGCGGAAGCGGATGCGGCGGTCAAGGCCTACCCCAAGGAGCAGGATCTGGCCATCATGCATGCCACCATGCTGGGCGAACGGGGCCACGTGGATGAGGCCGTCACGCAGCTTCGCGCCTTCCTCACCCAGCGCCCCATGGATCGCAACATCTATATTTCCATTGCCCAGGTTTATTTGCAGGCCAAGCGCTTTGACGACGCCGAGCAGGCGATTCAAAAGGCCTTGGGATTGAGCCCCAATCCCGAAGACCAGGGAGTCGCGCTCTTCGTGCAGGCCTCCATCTACGAGCGCCAGAAGAAGTACGATCAAGCGGAGCAGACGTTCAAGAAAGTGCTCGCCTTGGATCCCCAGAACGCCTCCGCGTCGAATTACCTCGGCTATATGCTGGCGGATCGCGGTATTCGTTTGGAAGAGTCGCTTAAGTATATTCAGAAGGCGCTGGAACTTGACCCGAACAACGGAGCATACCTCGACAGCCTGGGCTGGGCATACTTCAAGATGGGCAAGTACGACCTGGCCGCACCGCCCCTGGAAAAGGCCGCGAGCAAAATTCAAGATGATCCGACCATCCACCAGCACCTGGGCAATGTCTATTTGCGCCTGGGGAAAAAGGCCATGGCGCAGGAGGAGTGGCAGCGCGCCCTGAAGGAATGGCCCGAGGCCGTCTCCAGCGATTTTGACGCGGAGCAGGCCAAGGAGCTGCAGAAGCAACTCGACGAACTCAAGGGGCGCTCGGGGCATGGAAAATCCACGGATTAATGAGCCACTGCAGGGGTACGGCTTGCCGTACCCTTTTGGTTCGGTCGCGCGATAGAAATGCAGCGGGTACGCCAAGCCCTACTTCTATAACTTAGTTGGCGAGGCAAACTCACCGCTAGCTCTGCTTTTTGAGGTAGAATTCTCCTGCCTGGATCCGCTCCGTGTTTTGCCCGCGGAGCCATCTCAACGAAACTACGGGTTGGCCGCATGTGAGGCCGCCCGGCTGCGCGCTCACTTTGCCAAAAACACTTCGCCTTCGCGCTTTCGCTAAAATCAACACGGGGCTCAGAATCCTACGTAAGCGGCCCGACGGCTACCACGAGATCCGCACCATTTACCAGACCATCGCTTTGCACGACCGTCTGGGAATAAGCATTTCCAAAGCGGGGAAGGGAATTGCCGTCGAATGCGATAACCCGGCGATTCCGGGCGGGCATGGCAATCTGGTTTACCGCACGTGCGAGGCCTGGGCGCAGGCGCGCGGCTGGCAAGGTCGGATTCAGGTTCAAATTGAGAAGGTAATTCCCCTCGGCAGCGGGCTGGGTGGCGCCAGCACCAATGCTGCGGCCACGATTCTGGGTCTCGAGCGATTGAGCGGCGACCGTCTGGATTTTCCTGCGCGGCAGAAGCTGGCCGCGGCGCTGGGATCGGACGTCCCTTTGTTCCTTCTCGGCGGCCGAGTCCTGGGCTGTGGCCGCGGGGAAGAGGTTTATCCTCTCTGTGATCTTCCCTCCCGCGCCGGCCTGGTCATTTTCCCCGGCTTCTCCGTTTCCACGGCGGAAGCTTATCGCGAGGCAGGTTTGCGGTTGACAGAGCAGGCCGGAAACGCTTACATTGGTAGTTTCGGTGCGTGGCCACAATTTCCCCTGATGAGTTGGGGACCGGCCGAGAACGACTTTGAGCCTGTCGTTTTCGCGAGGTGGCCTGAGTTGGCGCGTTTGAAGCGCCGGCTTATCCGGGCCGGGGCCGAAGTTGCCTCCTTGACGGGCAGCGGGTCTGCTGTGTACGCCCTCTTTTCCTCGTCTCGTCAAATGGCCCGCGCCTCGAAACTCATCCCC
>Ga0326728_10014188_pt1 | contig 17028 bp, 23 predicted proteins | sample MB3enrmetagenome_FD_207602 | JGI IMG/M metagenome (GOLD analysis project Ga0326728, IMG submission 207602) | Lab enriched peat soil microbial communities from McLean, Ithaca, NY, United States - MB31MN | ecosystem: Environmental > Terrestrial > Soil > Wetlands > Peat | place: USA: New York...
CCGCACCCCGGAGGCCACCAGCTCGTCCGCGAGCACCTTGGCGTTCTTCACCACCTGCGCCGCGTACCCCTTGAACTCGGGCTGCAGCGCCTCGTGGTAGCACACCGCCTTGCCAGCGATCACGTTCTCCAGCGGCCCGCCCTGCGTGCCGGGGAACACTGCCTTATCCATTATCTGGGCGTTCCTCTCCGGAGCCATCATCATGGCGCCGCGCGGCCCGCGGAGCGTCTTATGGGTGGTGGACGTTATGATGTCCGCATACGGCACCGGGCTCGGATAGACCCCGCCTGCGACCAGGCCGGAGAAATGGCTGATATCCGCCATGAGCACCGCGCCCACCGCGTCGCATATCTCGCGGAAAGCCTTGAAGTCTATGATTAGCGGATAGGCGGTATAGCCGCATATCACGAGTTTCGGCTTCTCCTCCTTCGCCCTCTTCATTATGACATCGTAGTCCAATGCCTCGGTCTCCCGGTCGACCATGTAGGAGACCGGCTTGAACCATTTTCCCGAGTAATTGACAGGGGAGCCGTGGGTGAGGTGCCCTCCGTGGGGCAGCTCCAGGCCCATGAACTTGTCCCCTGGCTGCAGGAAGGCGTAGAATGCGGCGATGTTCGCGCTAGCTCCGGAGTGCGGCTGGACGTTGGCGTGGTAGACGCCGAACAGCTTCTTCGCGCGCTCTATGGCGAGGCGCTCCACCTGGTCGATGTTCTTGTTGCCGGCGTAGTACCTCTTCCCGGGATAGCCCTCGGCGTACTTGTTCGTGAGCACGGAGCCGGTCGCCTCCATGACCGCCTTGGAGGCATAGTTCTCGGACGCTATGAGCCTGAGAGTGGACTGCTGGTAAGAGAGCTCGTTTGAAATCAGACCATAAATCTCGCTGTCCGTTTGTTTGAGAGACATAGGAACCCCACCAGTCATTTCATGGCTGGCAACACTTAAAATACTTAGGTTGATTCGGAAAGGCAAACCGGAGCAAGCTTTATATTTTGAACACCGATACAAAAAGGCAGGCCGGATATTCAGGCCGAGGTCGCATAACCCGGTAGTGCGCACGCCTGGAACCTAGCGTTCCGCTAGATAGCGTGTTCCCTCGTGGATTGGGTGTTCAAATCACCCCCTCGGCGAATCTTCATCCATCCGGCAGGGCGCAACCAGCCTGCTTCTCGCTTCCGTCCAGAAGGGCCCGCGATTTCACGACCAGTTTGCTGACGAGGTCTTTGGCTTCTAACCTGGCCTGCTCGAAATCGAGCTTCCGGTCGAGCACTTTCCCGACTATCTTGAAAAGCAGGGAGCACCCTAGGATCATGCGGCCCTGCGCAGCTCCTTCACGAGCGAGGCTAACCTGGTCTTTGCCATTAATTGACTTTTGGACAAACATTATAAAAATCCAACGCCCCATCGATATGACGAGTGATGCATTTGCACAAAAAACAGATACAAAAAAGGCTGCTTTCTCCAGGCCATATCGACGAATCCGAACGCATCGGCTATGGCTGGGCCAGGAGCCACATGGAATATCTCGGCCAGAACTACCCGGACAAGTGGGTCGGAGTCAGTGGGGAGCGCGTGGTCGCGGTCGCAGAGAGCAAACCCGAGCTTATGCGGGCGGTCATGCCCCTTACCGATCGACAAGAGCCGGTTCTGCTATTCCATGTCCTTGTGAATCCGGACCAGAGAATCGTAGAAGAAATCAGCAAACGGCCGCTGTCTTTCGGGAGATTGTCCGTCCCGGCGTCAGACGGAGGCGTCCAGACAATAAATGTCCCGCCGGTCTTGGAAGACGAGACGAACGAGTGCACCGCCGCCGAGGTCATCGAGCGCCTCAGGGACATCCGCTACCGGAGCGCGAGCTTCGACCTGCATTGCACGCTTCTGCTTCCAAAAAAGGGCCTGAACGACGTTATATACGGCGCCTTCAAGAGCGTGCTTACGGAAAACGGATTACGGGACCGCATCGAGCGGCTGGAAAACGTATTCGGCGAGAAGGCGCCTGACGTGGTCGCGGCATTCTCGATACACTACTACCGGAAAGCAGACATACTTCTCGAGCGCATGCCGTACCTGCTCCAGCATCCGGCATCGCGCTGGACGATGGTGAACAACTATGTCGTATCCGAAATCGCCTCCGGAGGCCCGGGCCATGTCGCTGCTTTGATCGACAAGCTCGGGCAGGGGGACCATGAGCGCGGCGTCGAGCGTTTCGCGAACATGGGGAGGGAGATCCAGAGAAGGATCTCCGGAAGCAAACCGGAAGCATGGTACTTCACCGCGGAGCAAAGGGGCATCATCGATGCTGCAACAGAACGCGGCCTGCTGATCTCGATACTGTCCAACGGCACCCAGTCGTCGGTCTGCGATTGCACGAAGCGCTATTTTCCGGAAATCCCCAGCTGGCAGATCTTCACGCCTCAGGTATTGAAGGACACCGGGAAGCCGTCCCTCACCAACGCGGCGCTCTTCATCCTGAGCCTCGGCTGCGTCATTGTTCGGAACGCGATAGAGGGCAGGCCGGCGCCTGAAGACGTCGTCCATGCGCTCCCGAGGCAGAAACAGGGCATCGTGGAGAGGTGGAAGAAGTCGCGCGCGGCCATGGTTGACAAGGTCTACCATGAGGTCACGGATTCGCAGAAAACCGATTCGACCGAAGCCACGTTCAGCGTCGTCAGGGACGCGCTCCGCGAATTCTGCACGCGCATGGGAATGCCCGAAAGCACCGGTGAATCGCTTTTGTTGCTGCCGCACCAGCACCTGCACGTCGGGAATTCCAGCTACCACGACAGCCTCCCTTGCGTGGGGCTCGGCCTGCCGTTCGATTATGTCTTCTACACCGCGAAGGACGACGGGAAGCGGTCCGCGCAGCCGGCGCCATAAGAACCCGAAGAGCGCATGCAGCATCCGGGCCGCGGTACCATCCATAAGAAATATAAACCATCGCGGAGGATAAATGCGCAGGTGATTTTCTGAAATCCATGCACGTTCTCAGCGTTGTTTTCGCATTAGCGCTCGTACTAGGCTGCGTCTCCCCGGTAGGTCCGGTCCAGACCAACACCAGCGTGGCCAATGCCTCGTCATGCAAGATGGTGATCACGAACCAGCCCTACAACGCCACCCTGTGCGAGAACGTGTCCGACATGCAGCAGGTGTGCAACACGGTCGTGCTGAACTACACCATGAGCAACATCAGCGTGGCCAATCTCTGCATACAGAAAAACCTCTGCTCAGAGACTGGTGCGTCGGGCACGGCCGGGAACTGCGTAGCATACGAGTGCTCCGAGGGCCTGACGACATGCGCGGTCAACATCACGAACCTCGACGCTCAGAACACGGCCGTATGGTCCGTGGCCGCGACCTTCAAGACGGATGACACCACGTTCAGCGAGACCCCAATCAACCAGAGCATCGCGCCGCTGCAGACATCCACATTCAAATTCCAGCGGACATACGACATGGACCTCCGCCAGCAGATGATGTCGTGCAACGTCTCCCTGGCCGCGCCACCCGCGGTCCAGCAATGCGGCTACATCACCACGCTCAAGGAGGTCTGCCAGCAGGTGCCGTCCACCCAAGAGGTCCAGACGCAGGTCTGCAGCTAGCGTCCCGTCCGCGGGCCGGTGTTCAATTTGCCTTCCGAAGCAATCAGCGTCCATTTCGCAGAGATCGCCCTCAAGGGAAGGAACAGGTCCCAGTTCGAGAGCGCGTTGGTGAACAACATACGATCCCAGCTGGGCAGGGCGAAAATCTCTCGGGCGGAAAGCAGGATAATCGTCTTCCCAGAGGACGGCATGGAGGCCGCGCTCAAGAACCTCTCGAAGGTCTTCGGAATCGCATGGTTCTCCCCCTCCTGCGTAGCGAGCAGGGACATGGACGAGCTGATCGCGCTGGTGGTGGAGCGGGCAGCGCAATGGAAAGGGACTCGCCTCCGTGTGGAGGCCAGCCGTTCCGACAAATCATTCGCGCTTACCTCGCCCGAGATAAACCGCCGGGTCGGGAAGGCACTGGAGCTTGCTGGCCACAACATCGACCTCAGCGCTCCGGAGCAAAAAATATACATAGAGGTGCTCAGGGACAGCTCCGTGATATCATTCGGCAGGAGCCAGGGGCTCGGCGGCCTGCCGGTGGGCGTCTCCGGAAGGGTGCTCTCCATGCTCTCTGGCGGCATAGACTCGCCCGTGGCGTCCTGGCTCATGATGAAGCGCGGCTGCTCCGTGGACTTCCTGCACCTCCACGCCGGCAAATCGGCCGAGGAGGTGCGCGGATCGAAGATGCCGAAGATAATCGAAGTCCTCAAGCAGTACCATCCGCCCGGATGCAGGCTGTTCATCGCCCCTTACACCGAGTTCTACAAGCGCAGCCTCACCGTTGATCCGAGGATGGAACTGGTGGTCTTCAGGAGATTCCTTCTCAGGCTCGCCAGTAGAATCGCATCGGACAACGGCCATCTGGGGCTCGTGACCGGGGACAGCATAGGCCAGGTCGCGTCCCAGACCTTGGATAACTTACTGGCTGTGAACGAGGCCGCGGCGCTTCCGGTCTACCGCCCGCTCGCCACCTACGACAAGCAGGAGATAGTCTCCTTGGCCAAGAAGGCCGGCACCTATGATCTTTCAATAGAGGATTACAAGGACTGCTGCTCGCTCGTGGCGGCCAAGCATCCGTCAACCAAAGTCAAGCCGGAGAAGGCGCGCGCCATAGAAGAGGAAATCGATGTCGGAGAAATCGTGGACAAGACGCTCGCGCAGACCGAAACGCTCGAATTCTAGACGTGCACCCTTTCCGGTTTTATCACGATGCCCTTCTTCCGCTGCTTCAGGTCCTCGGACGACATCCTCGCGATGCCGACGCCCACGAACTTCCCGCTTTCCGAATAGAGCGCGACCTTCTGCCCCATGGATACGCTCTCCATGGACACCATCGCCGGGGCGGCTATCTGCGCGCCCGCGCGAACGGAGACGATGGCGGAATCCTTTATCACCGCCTTTGGCAGGAATATGAATCTCTGCGGAGGGCTGATTATCCTTCCGAGCTCGGTGGCGTCTTTCCTGTTCTTCAGCAGCCACATGGCGTCCGTGAGCCTCTCCATCGTCACGGCATCGGATTCCTTGATCTCTCCGACAGCGGTGCGCCTCAATTCCTCCATGCGCGCGCCTCCGCACTCCTTGCCGATGTCCTCGCACAACGTCCGGATGTACGTGCCCGCGCCGACCTTCGCCTCGAAGAGCGCGAGCCGGGGGTTCTTAGCGCCGACCTCGAGCAGCCTAAGGGAATAGATCGTCCGCTTCCTGGGCACCTTGCGCACCGCGCTGATCTTCGGCGGCGTCTGCACCAGCTCGCCGGTGAACTTTTTGAACAGCGCCTCTATCTGCGCCGGCGTCTGCACGTTCCTGAATTTTATTATGCCGACGTACACCTTGGTCTCGCCGGCTATATACCTGAGGAGCTTGGTCGCCCTGCCCAATGCCACGGGGAGCACCCCGGAGACTTCGGGGTCGAGGGTCCCGGCGTGGCCCGTCCTCTTCGCGCCGGTTATCCTCTTCACGAACGCGGATATCTCGTGGCTGGTGTGACCCGGCGGCTTGTCGATTATGACAAGGCCGTCGTCCAGCAGTTCCTGGGCCATGAGAAAGAGTCACTCTTTTTTGCCGGTCGGCTCCAGGTGCCCGACCGACACCTTGCGCTCCTTGCCGCTTTTGAGCTTCACCAGCGCGAAATTGTCAGTGACCACCTTGGTGACCACCGCCTCCTCTCCCCTCCTCCTTCCCATCTTCAGTATGCAAACGCTGCCTTTCTCTATAGCTGCCATTTCATCACCGTTTCTTCTTGATGTCGATTACCTTGATCACTATCTCCGCGAGCTCCTCCGGGGTGTAGAGCCCGGAGTTCACGCAGATGTCGAATCCGCTATGGTCATAGATGTCCACGCCGTAGAGCTTGAGGTAGCGTTTCCGGTTCGCGGCGTCCCTGTCCGCGATGTGCAGCCTGGCCTCCTTGAGGGTCACGCCGTCCCTCTTGGCCAGGCGCTCCGCGCGGATGTCGTCCGGGGCGAACACCCACACACGGACGTTCGGGTTCACCATCCAGGGGCCGAGCCAGGTGGTCACGACGCAGTTGCCCTTGCCGGCCTCTTCCTTCAGGAGCGCGTCGAACTTCCTGTCTATGTCGGGGTCCTTCTCCGCCCTTTTCTGGAACTCCATCAGAGAAACGCCCTCCTTCGCGGCCAGATCCTTGAACGTGGGGCAGACCAGCCTGTAGCGGAGCTGCTCCGCCAGCACGCTGCCGAGCGTGTTCTTGCCGCTTCCAGCGAGGCCGGATATCGAGATTATCATTTGGTCGCACCCTTCTTCTGCGTAAGCATCGAGTAGGCGATGGATATTATTATGCCGGCTATCAGGGTCACGAATATGAACCACCAATAGGGCTCATGCAGCCGCTGGACGTTCACCAGCGGTATGGTGAAGGGCAGGTCCACGTAGAACGAGGTGCCCATGTTCAGCGTGACGTTGACCGCGGTCGCGCTAGGTGGGGGCGTGACCATGACCTCCAGCGTGTCGCCCGGATAATATACCTGCTTGTCCGTGGATACCGCCATGGGTTGGCCTTTCGGGGCCAGCAGGAACGTGTCCGTGGTGTTGTCCACGTTGTATAGGAAATACGTGGAGTTGTCGGCGATGTCCGCGGTTCCGTCGAACGCAGTCGCGCTCGCGACCCATTTGCCGTAATTGGTGCCATTCAGCTTGGTGCTGTTGAACGTGTAATACGCTATGTATGTCCCGTTGCCGCTTCCGTTGATGTGCGCCATGAGCGTGACGTCATCGAGTTTCGACGGGTCGTAGGTCGTTATCGCCCAGTTGACGAAGAAGAATATCACGAGTATGACGATCATCGGCTTGAACTGCGAGAGGAGCACCTTGTTCATCCTGGGGAAGAGGTCCATCTGCTCCTTCATGAGCCGGTCCATCTTCGCCTTGTCATGCGCCTTGTCCGCCGCCTTGTACTCGTCGTTGAGGCGCTTGGACTCAGCCTGCACGGCGTCCATCTCGGCCTTGTTCATCAGCTTGATCTGTATGAAGCGCGCGACCCCGGAGTAGATGACTGCCAGTACCGCTAGTAATATCTCATAATTCTCAAAAGGCATGCTACCTTATGATTCGGGAAAGATTAAATATTTGCGCATGAGACAGATACTCCGGATGGCAGCCGAACTTGACGCCGAGACGAAGCTGAAGATATACATGCTCGTTGTGAACAGGTACAAGGATCTCATCAGCGAGAAGGAGGAGCGCTCGGTGACCGAGATACGGCAGCGGGTCTCGCCATACAACGACCTGGTGAAGTCCCTGCGCGACAAACTGCTCTCAGACTACCACCCCTACACCTACGAGCGCGATTTCATGCAGGCGGCACAAGGCGCGATAAGCCACGTCACTGAGATGAAGACCTTCAGGATGCTCATCCCGTTCTGGATGACCTTCGAGGAGATGGAGGAACTCAAGGCCGGGGGAGTCATGGACAAGGCGCTCCTGCTCACATCGCTGCTGCGCGCTCTGGACAGCCGCGACGCCCGGGTGATGGTCACGCGCTCTGGCCGCGCGTTCGTGGGCTTCGATTGGAAGGGCCAGAAGCACCTGGTGGTCCTGGAATCCGGTTCCCTGCTGAGCGGCGATGACGTGGCGAGGCTACTTGCAGGCGACCCTCTGGCGTATTCCTTCTCGGACCTCTCCTATGAGAATGACGAGGAATCCTGAGCACTGCGCATGCTGTTTCTTTTAGTGGTTTTTCATAGGTATCAATCAAGCCGCAGGCCCTTTTAAAAGGGTTATGGTATAAAATAGATTTTACTGGTGATAATTTGCAGGATGATAGGGGGAAATTGCTTGAATTCAGGTCACGTGCTCCAGGGGAGAAAACCCCGGCGCCCGTCAAGCTGCCTGAGCCCAGCGTGGACTCGAAACGCGAACAGGTGCTTTCCATCGTATGCGGTGTGGTCAAGGGCGCCGAGATATACATGAAACGCGTGGCGCGCCAATGCGCCGTCTCCGCGCTTACCCACGACCAGGCAGTATCGGAGATGGCGCGGGCAAAAGCAATATATGACATGGGGAAATTCTACGAATCCGCGCTTGGCGCGGTCGCGAAGAAAGCCCCCCGTGCCCGGGACGCGGTGGTGGAGTCGGCAGAAGCATTCGCAGGCACTGTGAGGAGGGGCAATTACCTGCCCGAATCGGTTCATGTGCCCACGGCAAGCCACGAACAAGAGATCCTGCGCATATGGGAGATGTACAACAAATTCGTCCCGGAAGTCATGAAATCCGAAATTCCTGAAACCCGGAAATCCCCACTCGATATGCTTTCCGATATAAGCGTGAGCGTGAAGGAATTCGGGAATGTCTTCTCGGATGCCGAGCAGCTACTCAGGCTGACTATGGACGCCCTGACCCCACCGCCAGTTGCGTCATAAGCCGGAGAGCAGGTCTATCAGGTTGTTCCTGAGCTGTTTTCCCCAGGCCGATGCGAATTGCCACAGGCTGCGCTCTACGCTCCTCGCATCCGCTCCTTCGCGTGTCCTTACGGACCATACCAGGTCCTCACCGCCCCGCACCGCGCCCTTGTCCAGGTGTTTCTCCACGGTCTCAACAACGCTATCCGCATGCGCGGAGGCGTCGGGGTGGCTGCGGCTCACGGAATCGAAGGCTGCGGATACGATCTCCCTTTTCATTATGCTTACGGCGCCCACGATGAGGTCCAGGTAGGTGAGCACTTCGGTGGGCTTGTTGACGTCCATGCCTCTGAGCGAAAGCCCTGCCCGCAGGTCGTTGGTGTGCATGTCTGATGCGTCTATGGCGATCGCGCCCGGCGCCATGGTCCTGCCGACCCCGTTCGCGGCCATCCTTTTCGCGAGCGCGGAGTTCACCTTCTCGGCCGCAGTGCCTGGCTCGCCTGCTACTATGAATATGAGATTGGAGCCCGTGCGCCCGACTTCGATGCCCTGGTCTTCCACGTCCTTCATCGCCATGCCGGTCAGGTTGATCAGGTGGTTCGCCGTCTGCTTGCCCATATAGGTGTTTATATAGCTCAGGCCGAATCTTCCGGAGAGTATCTCCGCCAGACCCTTCCCCGTCTCATGTATGAAATCCAATGGCGCGAGCCTGTCGCTGTCGTTCCTGTGGCTGAACTTGACCTCCACTGCTGACACTCCCGGGGGGAGTATCATTGGCTCGTGCTTGCGCAGGTCCGGCGTGGATTCGTTGCCATGAAGCGCGGGCCTGAACGCGGGCGGCATGCTGGACACGAACCAGAGCTCCTCGCGTTCTGCCTCCTTGATCGCATCGTCTATGAATCCCGCCTTCAGCTTTTCCGAAGGCACGACCTGCGGCCTGGTCATGTGGCTTTTGCCCACCAGCTCGGGATCCTTCAGTGCGCTCGCATATCTGCGCAGGTCCATGGGCACCAGCTCCACGGTCTCCTCGTTGTCGGGTCCGAACACGAGTTTCCTGGCCATGTATCTGTACTCCGGCAGCCGCTTCATGTGCTCTTTGAGCACCTGCATGTGAACGTCATTGAACCGCTCCTGGCTTATCCGCGAAAGGCACGCGCGGTCTCCCGCGGTTATGAGCCTGGCCTCGTCCGATATCGGGGAGTCCCTCATCAGGTAAGGATTGCCGCAGACCGATCCGTAAACCCTTGCAACGGTCCCCGCGAGCACGTCCATGTACAGTTCGAGAGCCGCGCCCCCGGCGCCCTGGTAGTCGCCGGTCCTGTTTATCTGGTTCTGGCGCGCCTTGTCCGCCCCGATCACCACGCATGCAAGTCCCGGATGCGCGGCAGCCCTCTGCATGAGCGTATCCTCGATCTCCCTCATATGGGCGGCCTTGTCCGGGATATCGCCGCTGGAGCACACGGCCCATCTCCCCTCTTGTCTTAGCCGTTCGCACAAGGGGACGACGCTGGACAGCACGGGCTGGCGCTGGTCGTAGGCCGGCCATTGCTTGAGCGTCCTGGCGAGTCTTTGGGTGTTCATGTCACTACCGCTATGATGTGGTTATATGTATATATATGAGATAAACTATATTTAAACCTATGGTTTTTCACTTTCTAACACAAAATAAGCCCTTCCGCCCCCCTGGCCGGCAATTTCCCTTTCCCCGGGCCTATGATTCGTTTAAAAGCTTTTCTTTCCATACCCATTTCCTGCGTATTATTTCCGGCGCAGAAGGGGTTTCCCCTTCGCCTCGAGAACATGTTTCCCGGGGTCCCGTATCCACCGTAGGAGATCCGATCTCTGAACGGTTTTCGGGCTAGCGCACGAAATAGGTGCAAATACATGGTAGACATCAATAAACCGAGACGAGGTTCCATGGGCTTCAGGCCCAGGAAGAGGGCCGCGACCCAGAACGTCAGGGTATGCTGGCTTCCGGTGGCGGACAAGAGGGTCACCGGGTTCGCGGGCTACAAGGTGGGCATGACGCACGTCTCCTACACGGACCTGACGGAATCCCCGACGAAGAACCAGGAGATCATGTCCGCGGCTACAGTCATCGAGGTGCCGCCCATGGTGGTCTACGGGGTACGCTGCTACGACGCCGAGCGCTCCATAGGGGACATACTCGCGCAGGACGAGAAGATACTCGCTACGCTCAGGATGAAGAAGAAGCAGCAGAAGGAGATGAAGGATGCCGAGATAATCGACGTCCGCCTCCTCGCCTTCAGCCAGCCGGACAAGACGCTCATGGGGAAGAAGCACATAGAATCCATGGAGCTGGGCATCGGCGGCAAGGACGCGAAGGAGAAACTTGAGCTCGCGAAATCGCTCCTGGGCAAGGAGCTCAAGGCCAAGGACATATTCAAATCAGGGGAATTCGTGGACCTCTGCGCGGTGACCAAGGGCAAGGGCTGGCAGGGGCCGGTCAAGAGGTTCGGGATCGCGAAACAGAGGCGCAAAGCCACGAACAAGCAGAGGCACGTCGGAACCTTGGGTCAATGGCACCCGGCTTACGTATTATATACTGTGCCGCAGGCTGGCCAGACCGGCTACCACACGAGGACGGAGCTCAACAAGCAGCTGCTCGCGGTGAAGGCCTCCGACGCCATAAACGACATAAACCCCAAAAGCGGATTCCCGGGCTACGGGTTCGTCAAGAACGATTACGTCGTAGTTAAGGGCTCGGTTCCGGGCCCTGTGAAAAGGCTCGTCAAGCTCAGGCTCGCGGGAAGGGCCAAGACGGCGAAGGAGACCCCGTTGTCATACGTCTCCCTGGAGCCCAGGTGATTGTTATGAAAGCCACCGTATATTCACTAGAAGGGAAGGTCCTGAAGCAGATAGAGCTGCCGCAGCAGTTCGATGCCGCGGCAAGGGACGACCTCATAAAGAGGGCGGTCCTGAGCGAGGAGAGCAGGCTCTACCAGCCCAAGGGCAACTACAAGTTCGCCGGATTGGAGACCAGCGCCCGGTACAAGGGACGCAAGGAGGACTTCGGTACGGTCAAGAACAAGGGCATCCCGCACCTGCCCCACGAGGTCCTTCCAAAAGGACAGCTGGGCAAGGTCAAGAGGGTGCCGCACGCGGTCAAGGGAAGGCGCGCGCATCCGCCCAAGCCGGAGAAGATACTCGTCGAGAAGATGAACCCCAAGGAATACCAGAAGGCGCTCATATCCGCGATCGCCATGACCGCGGACCGCAAGGCCGTGGTCGCGCGCTGCAGCAGCGACATCGGCGTCTCGCTCCCGATCGTGATGGAGGACTCCTTCGAGAAGCTGGCCAAGACCAGCGACGTCGAGAAGGTGCTCGTGGCGCTCAAGCTCGACCGGTTCGTGGAAAAGGCGAAGAGGTCCGGCAGCAAGGCGCCGCTCATGGTGGTGGCCGGCGGCGCGGTGCTCAAGGCCGCAAGGAACCTCCCGGGCGTGGACGTGGTGACCGCGGACGCGCTCCAGGTGAGGCAGCTGGCCCCGGGCACGCACCCGGGCAGGATAACGCTATTCTCGGAATCTGCCCTGCTCAAGCTGGGCCAGAGGTTCGCAGGTGGATGACATGATGCTTATCGCGCCATTGAAGACGGAGAAGGCCGTTGGGAAGATAGAATACGAGAACGCGCTCACGTTCAGGGTGACCATGGACGCCACCAAGGACGGAGTCAAGAAGGACGTCGAGTCGCTGTTCAACGTGAAGGTCGCATCGGTCCGCACGCTCATCGCCGCCAAAGGCGAGAAGCACGCGGTCGTGAAGCTCGCCAAGGAGTTCAAGGCCGACGACGTGGCCACGAAGCTCAAGATGATCGCCTGAAACTGGTGAACGCTTATGGGAAAGAGACTAAAACAGCAGAGGAGGGGAAGCGGGACCCCGTCTTACCGGTCTCCGCACACGCGCTACAAGGTGGACTTGATGTACAGGACCTACGACGACACCGAGAAGGCCAGCGTGCTCACGGGAACGGTGCTCGCCTTCGTGGACGACCCTGCCAGGGACGCGCCGCTGATGAAGGTCCGCTACGAGAACAACGAGTCCGGCTACCTGCTCGCGCCAGAAGGCATCGCGAAGGGCGACACTGTCGACCTCGGCGCACAGGCTAAGCTGAAGCTCGGCTCCGTGCTTCCGCTCTATCGGTTCCCGGACGGGGCGTACATATTCAACGTGGAAAGGAACCCCGGAGACGGGGGCAAGATGGTCCGCGCGCCGGGCTCCTTCGCCACCGTGATCTCCAAGGAGGACAGGTACGTCTACCTGAAGCTCCCGAGCAAGACCACGCTCATACTCTCCAACGAATGCAGGGCGCAGCTGGGCATAGTCGCGGGCGGCGGCAGGGGCGAGAGGCCCCTCATGACCGCAGGAGCCGCGCACTACAAGTACCACGCGCGCAACCGCTACTGGCCGCAGCTAAGGGGCGTGCACATGGCCGCATATTGCCACCCGCACGGAGGCAAGCAGCACCACGTGGGCAAGCCCACTACTGTGGCGAGGGGGACTCCGCCCGGAGGCAAGGTAGGACACATCGCGGCCAGGAGCACCGGAAGGAGGAAGGCCAAGAAACAGGGCGCCGACGAGGAAGCCCAAAGGTGACGCTATGGTCAGGAAATACACGTACAAGGGGATCTCCGAGGAGGAAATCCCGAACATACCGATGGACCAGTTCGTGAAGATATCCACTTCCAGGACGAGGAGGACGCTGCTGCGCCTGAAATTCAATCCCAGGCTCAAGGCGTTCATCGATTCGGTCCGGCAGGCGAAGATCAAGAACCCGAAGAAGATGATAAAGACCCACGTGCGCGACGCGCCCATACTGCCAGAGTGGGTGGGGCTCGTGTTCGGGGTGCACAACGGCAAGGAGTTCAAGCGCGTGGACATCACCGTGGACAAGGTCGGCAGGAGACTCGGCGATTTCTCGCACACCACGACGAGGGTGCTCCATTCGGGGCCAGGTGTGGGAGCCACAAGAGGCTCGAAGTTCGTGCCGCTTAAGTAGAGTGGTCAGCATGAAAGGTTACTCACTGGAATTCGACACAAAGGAATGCGCCTCCGCGAGGCTCGAAGGCGTCGACGCCTCCTACAAGGACCTCTCGGAGGTCTGCGGCAGGATCAGGAGGAAGAACTCCGTATGGGCCCTGACCTTCCTGGAGAAGGCGGCCGCGGCGGAGATCCCCGTCCTTTATAGGACGCACAACACCAAGCTCGGCCATCGCAGGGAGCTCGGGGGAAAGCAGGGCCGATACCCGAAGAAGGCCGCGGGCATAGTGCTCAAGGTCCTCGAATCCGCGATAGCCAACGGGATGGCGAAAAGCCTCGGCGAGGTCTACACCATACACGCGGCGACGGCGAACAAGAAGTTCTCCTACCCGCGCATGGCGCCAAAGGGCCGGACCGCGCGCTCCTACTACGAGCTCTCGCGGATCGAGATCGTTCTCAAGCCCTCTGCCGTGAAGACGGAGAAGAAGGATTCCAAGCCCGAGGCGAAGAAGGACGCCAAGCCGGAATCGAATGTAGCGGCCAAGCCACAATCTAATGCAACGGCCAAGCCGATGCCCAAGACTGCTGCCAAGCCGGAACCCAAGAGGGAGGAGAAGGCCGCAGGGGCGAACCTGGAACCGAAGAGGGAAGACACGAACGCGGCGGCGAAGGCCGACGACAAGAAGGCGGAACCCCGCGCCGCGCTGCCCCACGAGCACAAGCACGAGATGGAGAAGGAGGGGCAGTCCGCACACGCTCACCACGACCAGTACGCGGTCGATCGTACGAAGGCGAGGAAGACGGAGATAAACAACGCGAGGTAATGGAATGCTCTACCACGACAAGCTTATCGAGGAATATTATACGAAGTACAAGATAATGAAGTACCTGGAGAAGGAGCTCGACAGGGCGGGCCTGGCGAGCATAGACATCCAGCGCACCCCGCTGGTGACCAGGATCACCCTCGAGGTGACCAACCCGGCCAGGATAATCGGCAGGAAGGGTCGGCTGATCAACGAGCTGACAGACAACATCAAGAGGGAGTTCGGCATAGAGAACCCGCAGATATCGGTCATAGACGTGCGCGAGCCGTTCCTCGAGCCGAGGATGGTCGCAAAGCGCGCAGCCAAATACATAGAGATGGGCAAGAAGGTGCGCGCGGTCCTGCACTACCTGCTCAAGGAGGTCATACGCTCCGGCGCTCTGGGCGCGGAGATCGTCGCATCTGGCAAGATAGGCGCCAAGGGCGCGAAGGCCAAGCGCCTCCGTGTCTCAGGTGGGTACATACCCCAGGCCGGCGAGCCGGTGCGCCTCGTGCGCGTCGCGCACCTGGCCGCGAACACCAAGTCCGGTGTCATCGGCGTGCTGGTGAGGATCGTGCCCCCGGGCACAGTGTTCCCGGGCCAGAAGGTCGAGGCGGTCCCGCTGCCCAAGGTGGTGCAGAGCGCGGAATCCGTCGAGGCTCCGAGCCCCCCGGAAGCCCGCCCGACGCATGCGAGCACCGCTGAAGCGGAGCAGCACGGGCGCGGAACGCGCGGCCATGACAACCGCGGACACGGCGGCCACGGCTACAGGCCGAGGCCCCCAGGCAGGTGATTTTGATGCCGGTGCTACGTACGAACGATGTCAAGAAGATGTCCCCGAGGGAGATCCAGACCAAGATGGCGCAGCTGGAGCGCACGCTGCTCGAGCTGGAAGGCGAAGGCAAGCACGAGAAGAGGAAGCCGGTGAAGAAGGCCATCGCCAGGCTGCTGACCGCGATCTCCATCGCCAACAAGGCCGCCAAGGCCGCGGCCCCAAAAACATTAAATACGGGTTCGGCTCCCAAAACATTAAATAGAGGCCCCGCCCCTAATACAAAAGCAGGAAAAAGGTGAATGAGAAAAGATGGCTGATATCTGCAACAAGTGCGGAATGCTCAAGGACCTCTGCGTATGCGAGATCCTTGACAAACAGGGAGTAGCGAAAATCAAGATTTTTACGACCAAGAAGAAATTCAAGAAGCTGGTCACCATCGTGGAGGGCATAGACAGCGCCCAGATAGAGCAGACCACGAGGGAACTGAAGCACAAGCTCGCCTGCGGCGGCTCCGCCAAGGAGGGCGTCATAATCCTCCAGGGCGACCACAAGAAGAAGGTCCCGGGAGTGCTCAAGGCGCTGGGATACCTGCCCGAGAGCATAGAAGTGTCCGACAGGTTCGGCGGATGAGCTCCGTGCGGAACAAAAGCAATCTTCTTTATTCCACTTTCATAGGCCTAGCCGTGGAGATATCGAACAGCTCCCAGCGGAATCTGGTCGGGCTCAAGGGGAAGGTCGTGGACGAGACGAAGAACCTCATCGTGATCGAGAAATCCGGCGGGAAGGAGATGAAGATTCCAAAGGCGTCTGCCGAGTTCCGTTTCACGCTAGAGGACGGGACGAAGTTCGAGATCGAAGGAAAGAAGATTAGCTTCAGGCCCGAGGAGCGGCCGAAGAAGGTTTGATTCTTTTTCTGTTCGGTGAAACCGAACGATATGTTTAAAAATACTAAACATAATGTTTAGTATATGCGAACACTCATATCGAGTAAAAAACGAAAAAATCTTTTACGATTGCTGCTGGACGATCCTGAAGAACGCATGGGAATACGGGCTGCCGCAAGGGCATGCCACCTCAGTCCGGCTTCGGTTTCGGTATTCGTCGCTTCGCTGGAAAAGGAAGGCATGTTCCGGAGAGGAAGACCCGACGTTGAAAATCCGGAGCTGCGGGCGCTGAAGACGCTCTTCAACATAGAGAAAGTCGCACCGCTCTTCACCCTAGTGAAGAGGAAATTCGATGCGAAGGGGATGGGCGTCTATGGGAGCTGGGCGAAAGGTACCAACACTTCCGCAAGCGATCTTGACTTATGGATCATGCTCGATAAGGAGCCGACTCCGTCAAAGACCGCGGAGATACGTCAGTGCCTGCGGGAGGCGACAGGCACCGTGGATATCAGCATCGTATTCCTGACGAAGCAGAAACTCGATGTTTTGCGGAAGAAAGACAGCGTATTCTATTCCATGCTGTTCCATTCATACTATATAGGAGGTGAGAAAATTGACTGAACTTGAGGAGTGCATCAGGAAGGGCCTCATAAGGAAGATACCGCCTTCGCAGGAGCAGGCGTACCTTAGTATGGAGAAAGCGTGGGAGATGCTCGGCGAGGCGCAGGCGAACCTTGAAGAGAGCAGATATAATTCAGCCGTGCTAGTGGGATACGTGGCGGCCCTCAATGCAGCCAAGGCGCTTCTGTCCCGGGATGGCTTCCGTGAAAAGAGCCATTATTGCATCGCGAGATTCCTGGAGGTGCATTACTGCGAAGTTCTGGGAAGCGGAATGCTGCACATGTTCGATACCTACCGGGAGGCGAGGCATGAGACGCAATACTCCGCGACGCACAACTCAAATGAAAGCGAAGCGAAAGAATTCATCAGATTCACGGAAGAGTTTTTGGAGAAGATAAGCGGACTGATCGGTGATTGATAACGGGACGGCCAAAGAAGGCACTAAAGAAGTGAATACATGGATGTAAACCCCAAACTATCAGGAATTGTAGAAAACAAAGATCATGAAAT
>Ga0326728_10014189_pt1 | contig 17027 bp, 13 predicted proteins | sample MB3enrmetagenome_FD_207602 | JGI IMG/M metagenome (GOLD analysis project Ga0326728, IMG submission 207602) | Lab enriched peat soil microbial communities from McLean, Ithaca, NY, United States - MB31MN | ecosystem: Environmental > Terrestrial > Soil > Wetlands > Peat | place: USA: New York...
TTATAATCCAGTGTTGTCAATGCTATGAAGATCAATTTTATGCGTAACATTCGCGGTTTTGCGCTGATCGCCCTGCTGGGTTTCTCCCGGCCGGTCTTTGGGCAGACCAACCGCTACACAGGGGAAACCTGGGCGTTCCTGGACACCCGGCAGGCCCTGGCGGCGGCCCATGAAATTACCCCGGCGAAATACCCCGATTGCGACGAGGCCACCGTGGAGAAGAAAATGGTGCGGCTCTACCGCCCCGACGGCACGGGCGAAAGCCAGGATGAGGCCTTTGTCAAGGTGCTCACGGAAAAAGGCAAGCGCAACAACCGGACCCTCTCGCTGGATTTCATGCTGCCCTACACCACGGTGGAAGTGGTCCAGGTGGAGGTCCTCAAGCCGGACGGCGCGGCCGTCGCGGTGGACGTGGCGGCCAATTCCAAGGAGCAGATTGACGACAGCCAGATGAGCGAGAATATCTCCGATCCCAACTGCCGCGTCCTGCGCCTGAGCATTCCCAAGGTGGAAATCGGCGACGTCGTCCACTCCATCACGCGCCAGACCACCGAGCGTCCGATCATTCCGGGCGAATTCGCCGACGAAAACGTTTTTGAAGGAGAAGGCTATTTGCGCCATTTGTCCTACGAGGTTCATGCGCCCGCGGAGCGCCCTTTGCGGCGCATCGCCTTGCGCGATGAAATTCCCGGCACGGTGCGGCATTGGACCCAGCCGGGTGACGGCGGCTCGACCATCCAGCGCTGGGAGGTCAGCAACGTGCCGCGCATGTTCCCCGAGCCGTCCATGCCGCCCGGAGAAATGGTTTTGCAGCGCCTGCTGGTCAGCACCACGCCGGATTGGCAGGCGGTGTCCCGATGGTATTGGGAATTGAGCAAGCCGCATCTGGAGGCGACGGACCCGGAATTGGCGAAAAAGGCGCAGGAACTGGCGGCGGGGGCGAAGTCCGACCTGGAGAAAATCCAGGCGGTGTTCTATTACGTCTCCAAAAATATTCGTTACATGGGGCTGACGCCGGAGAAGGACCGGCCCGGCTTTGAACCGCATGATGTGAAGCTGACGTTCGACAAGAAGTACGGAGTTTGCCGCGACAAGGCGGCTTTGCTGGTGGCGATGTTGCGCGCGGCGGGGTTGCAGGCTTATCCGGTGTTGATCAGCGTCGGCGTCAAGCGCGACCCGGAGGCGCCCGATCCGGATTTCAACCATGCCATCGTCTGCGCCGAACTCAAAAAGGGGGAGTATGTTTTGATGGACCCGACTGATGAGCACACCCGCGATTTGTTGCCGGCAGAGGATTGCGACCAGAGTTACCTGGTCTGCCGGCCCGAAGGCGAAGACCTCAAAGTCAGCCCCGTGCCACCACCCGAAGATCACATGATGCGCATAACGACGACGGGCATTTTGAGCGCGCCGGGCGCGCTGGAGGCGAAGTCGGAACTGGCCTTCGAGGGGGTCAACGACGACGCCTACCGGAACGCGTTTTCGCACATGAAGCCGGATGAAATGCGGCGCTTTTTTGAACGCGACTTGAAAGCCGCCATGCCGGGCGCGCGGCTCAAGTCTTTGAAAATCACCCCGGAGGACATGCTGGATGTGTCGGTTCCGCTGCGGGCCGAACTGGAGTTTTCGGCGGACAGCATGACGGCCGCCGGCGGCGGAAAATCGGTGGTCAGCCTGCCGTGGATTGGCAAGAGTCTGGGGGTGGTCAATTTTATCCTCGGCGGCGCCGGGCTGGACAAGAGGAAATACCCCATGCGGACCGAGGTGACTTGCGGCCTGGAAGAGGATGTTTCCATCCAAATGGCCGCGGATTATGCCAGCGCGGTTTCCATGCCTTCCTGTCCGCCGGTGGACGACCCCTGCGTGAGCTACCGGGAAAGCTGCCGGTTCGCCAATGGCGCGCTCCATGGTTCGCGGGAGATGAAGCTGAAAGTGGTCGAGTTCACACCCGCCCAATACTTGACGCTCAAACAGACGTTGAAGGCGATGCAGTACGATGAGCGGAAAGTCCCGGTGCTGGCCACCTCGGGAACCGTCACGGCCAATGTCGGGGAGAAGGTGGATACGGCGATGAATTCGCCCGTCGAATCCAACGCCAGGATTTTGGATGTCCACAAGCAACTGGTTGTCAAGGACGCGCACAGCGCGGTTTACAATGTCAAGTACTCCAAGCTCATTCTCACTTACGCCGGCAAAATCCGGGAGGCCGAGGTGAAGATTGACTTCAATCCGTCCTGCCAGGAGGCCAAATTCCTTCGCGGCGCGGTCACTTCCCAAACCGGCCGGCGCCAGGAAATTTCCACCAACGAAATCAACGTCATGGACGCCGGCTGGAACGCCTCGGCCAAACGCTACACCGGCGGCAAGATTCTGGTGGCCAACCTGCCGGGCGTGGACATCGGTTCCACCATCGAGGTCGAGTATGAGATCACCACCAAGGGCAAGCCGTTCCTCTCGGGGCTGGAATCGTTCCAGTTGCCCGACGAAATGGAGAGGAAATCATTCGTATTGACGGCCCCGGATTCGGTTAAAATCCAGACCCTGCATAGCGGCGAAGCGGGCCTTGTCAAGGAATCACTGGACACCAGCGGGGGGTCCGGGACATGGCAGTGGCGCGGGGAAAATGCCAGGGCCTTGCCTGCGGAATCACAGCTTCCGCCCCCCTGGGTTTACAGTCCCTGCGTCCTTTATTACGTCGGCGGCTTGCACACCTATCTCAAGGACCTGAACGACGCCATGCTGGATCGCTCGCAAAAACGAACCCAGGCGGCGGAAATGGCCTTACAGTTGACAAAAACAGCCAAGTCGCGCCTGGAAGCCGTCCAGGCCATCCGCGATTTTGTGGCCAAATCCATCCGTCTGGCGGGGCCTTCCTTCACCGATTTGCCGCTCACGGAGCTTTCCGGCGCCGACACCACCCTGGCGGAGGGTTACGGACACGCGGCGGACCGGGCGATTTTGTTGCATGCCATGCTGGCCGCGGCGGGATTCCAGCCGGAGTTTGTCGAGGCTTCCATCTATCCGCCCATCGCCGGGATCACCAATGTGGCGCTCTCCTTTCCCATGCCTGATTCTTATGCGGCGCCTTTGGTCAGGATCCAGTTGGAGGGCGAAAACTATTACCTCAATGACACCGACCAATACGCCCGGCTCGGTTCCACTTCCTACGATGGCCGCCTGGGCTTCGTTCTTTCCACCCAGGCCTGCGAACTCATCAAAGCCGCCAAAAATTGCGAGGACAAAACGGACACCGCCTACACCCTCACCGTCTCCGACAGCGGCCAGACGCGGATCGGCGTCACGCGGCATTATTACGGCGGCGGCTACGGGGGGAAGAACCGCTACTTCTCCGAGCTGCCGCCGGAGGAGAGGCGGCGTTACTATCAGGAAATTGTTTCCGGCATGGCCCAGGGGGCGCGGCCTGTCGGCGATTTGATTACCCAATTCGACACCTATCCCGGCCTGGAGCAATACACGGTTGAAATCGACAATTACAGCGTGGTGGACGGCCGGTATCTTTACTTCGATCTGCCCTTCACGCCTTCCCTATTCCCGGCGGGAGCGGACCGGCGGGCCTTGCCGGTGTATATCTCCTCGCGCAGCGAAAACACCGTCCGCACGGAGATCGAGTTGCCGGCGGCATTCCGCCGCGTGGTCATCGCCCCCGGGAGTGAAAATCTCTCCGAGCCGGACGGGGGGGGAACCGCCCGCATTGCTTGCGCGGCAAGCGCCGATAAAATAGTCTTGACTGACGATTTTGAACTCTCGCCCGCCATCATCAGTCCGCGCGACTATTCGGCCCTTCTCCAGGTCGAGTCGGTCCTGGGCAGAAAATCCTCCACCGTTTTCCTCCTGGAAAAGTCCGCGGACCGTTGACCCGGATATTTCCTGCTTGGCGCCGCCTTGGTTGGGTGGCACAGGCGACCCGCCTGTGCCGGTCGGCGACTCGCCGACCGGAACCGGGAGAGAGACTTTAGTCGTGACGCAGCGCCTTTGCCAAGAGTCGCACTGGGCCTTCCGCCGGGCCAGTGGCCCGGCGGGACGGGCGAGTCGCCCGTGCCACCCCACCCCTCCCCCGGCTCAACCGCCGAATTGCAGGCGCGGATCTTCCTTGAGCATCGCTTCCAGATTGGGCCAGCGCACGTCGTTCATGGTGTAGAAGGCGTTCAAATAGACGGAGACTTCCTCCGCCGGATACTTGGAAAGAAGAAGTTCCGCGGCGGCCTTGAGGTTGGCGTCCTCCACGGTGGCGGGCAGGTTGTCCACCACGCCGTCCTTGTGGGCGATGGCGAGCTTGTCCAGAAAGTCGGCCAGCATCGGGGTTTCCTGTTTCATCAGCCATTCCCGCAACAGGTTGGCGGCCGCCAATTCCAGCCGGGGACGCGAGAGCATGGCGGTCATTTCCGCGTGGCGCGCCGCGCGCGGCCGGCGCTCGAAAAAGGCGGGCCGCAATTTGCGCGCCTCCGCCACGGCGGCCAGGGTGGCGCGGTAGAGTTCCTTGTTTTTTTCGTGGGCGTGTTCCAGGATGCGCAGCGCGAGGGGCGGCGACATGAAGCCGAAAAGTTCGTGAGAGGTCAGCATATCAATGGCTCCTGCTTATGCCAAAACGGCTCGAGCCGCAAGTTTGTCCTAATAGCAATCCTAATCCTGCTCCTAATTTCATGCCTCCATTGCTTATGCCAAGAGGGCGCGAAGCGCAAGCTCGGAATCTCGCGGATGGATTTTTATCCGGGGCAGCGGGCGGCGCGCGAAGGTGAATTCTCACAGCCTGCCCCAGACCCAATCGCCTTTGCCCTCCGCGTCCAGGGGGGCCCCGTTGTCGTCCTTTTCGTCCCAGCCAATCGAATACAGCAGGAAGCGTCCCGGCGCGGTGAGGCGGTACTTGAAGGGCTGGCCGTTGACGGGATCCGACGGCAGGAGGCGGATGAATTGCGGGGCGAGATCGCGGAGCGCGGCGGGATAGCTGCCGGTGGCCAGGCGGCAGCGTTCCAAAGCGCAGACGACGAGGGCCTGGTTGACGGCGGTTTGGGCGAGCGCGGTTGTCATCAGGCGCGCTTTCATGGCGGGAAGCATGCGCTTGGCCAGGAACCAGGAAAAGGAGCGGTGATGAAGAAGGAGGTCCTGGTTGATCTGCCGGTCCGCGTCGTCCACCTCGTGAGGACGAATCATCCCCTGCAGGCAGTCAACAGAGTCAATCATTTTTTGGTCCAGGACCGCCAGGCGCGCCATGTTCTGGCAGACCCAGCCCCGCGGCATGAACTTCAAAGCCAGGGCGGAGGGGCTGGCGATTTGCCGCCAAAAATGGGTGGCGCCGGCGCTGATCCCGCACGCCCGGGCCGCTTCGGCGCGAGTGCCGGTTTCCAACAAGCGGCAGTTTCCCGCCCGTTCCGACTCCATGGCGCTCCAGACCGGCCCAACCAGATCCATCCCGCCGAGTTGCTCCTGGAGAGCGGCCAAATCCGCATCGCTCCAGACCTGCAGGCGCAAACCGTAATCCGCCGTTTCGGCGTACAGTCCGCTGATGGCGGCATCGGCCATCGCGCCGGCCAGCGTCATCAGTTTGCCGGCCGGCTTGCCTTCCAGGCAGCCGCGCAGGTCATGCAACAGCGTCAATTCGCGCAAGGCCTCTTCCGGCTGGCCGCGCATCAGGCAGGCCTTGGCCCGGCTCGCCAGCCGGGAGGCGACGGTGTCAATGGCGGTCAAATTGGGAGCGGGAGCGCGGTAAAGCTGCGCATAGTCGCCGTCCAGCCGCGCGGCGGGGCGTTTGACGGCTTGGCGAATCTTGTCAAATTCGGGCGAAAACTGGTCGCTCCAGGCCAGATAATCCGCCGCCGCCACCGGCACAAGATTCAAGATCACCCGCAAGGAATTGCCGGCCGGTTCCACTCGAAACCCGGGCGCGCCGGGGGAAAACAGGGCCAATTGGCTCCGGGTGGGAACACTGTCCGGCGCGATGGATAAACGCAGGGGCGGATTCTGCCGCAAGTCGTTGCCCGAAAGGGGGAAACGATCGGCGATCTCTCCCACCAAGCCGATGGCCTCGCGGATCATTACCAGCACATAGCCGCGATTGGCCGATTCGACTCCGCCGGGCGGGCCGGCCCCATCGGCCTTTCGGATGAGCGGCAGCCCGGTCTTGGCATCCTCCACCCAGCGAAGATCATTGTCGCACATCAGTGTCATCAAGACGGACAACGCGGTGACATTGGTCCATTGACCCGTGACGCGGACCGGCGGACCGGGTTTTCCATCCGTTCCGGGCCGTCCGGAAATCACCTGCGGATCCATATCCACCTTCAAGTTTGCCTGCTTTGCCAACTGCTGGATCGCCTCGCTCAAGGAAGCCGTGTCCAGGGAGATGACGGGGACAACCTCCGCCGGCGGAACGGCCGCGCCAGGCGGCGCTTCGCCGGTGCCGGGCGAACGAAGGATCAACTCCGTTACGATGACCGAGGCGTTGCCATTGGTGCGGTAGGAGGCCAGCGCGGGGAAGGTGTCCAGGGAAAGCCGGGCCGTGAGTTCATTGCTCCCCTTGCCCGCGAACCAATCCTGCATTTGGGGCGCCTTGAAGAAATTCTGATCGTCGGGCGCCGCCGGTGGAATGTAGGCGGCCCAATCCAATTTTTCCTGAAGGCTCTCCAGTTTTGTCTTGGCGGTTTCCCAGGCGCTGGCGCCCCGCCAGTTTTCTTCCAAATAGAAGGCCGCCGTCAGCGCCGCCAGCGTCCCCAGGCCCAGGGCGCACCATCGCCGCAGCCGGGGCGGCAGCGGGCGCCCAGGCCCGGGCGCGCCTGACGGCTGGGCAAGACTCTCTCGAGCCGTTAATTCCGGCGGCGGCTTGTTGGAGGGGGCTGCCGGTGTGGGCGCCGGCGCGGAGCCTTGCGCGGGCTGGCGTGGAGTTGTGCGTTCAGGGTCGGGTGCTGCAGATGATTTGTCAGCGTTGCTCATAATCGCATATCGGTTCTACTGCCCCAATTCTGCGGCAGAAGATAAGACACCGCCGGTCCGATGTCGAGCCTTGCTCCTCAAACCAACTGGAAACAGGAGTTTGACTACTGTTCACGGACGCATCACCAGCGAGGTCAAGTTCCGCTCGACTTATGCCGATATGTGTGGCAGTGTTTTAATCGAGCGTAAGCCATGTTCGGCCTCTTAAAACGATTCTTCTCGAAACCGGCCGCGCCGGCGCAGCCTTCCACTCCAACGACGACGCCGCAACCCGCCACGCCCCCCGTCCCGGCGCAGTCCGCGCCCCATTCGCCGCCGGCGGGAACGGCAGCCGCAGGCCCCCCGGAGGGAGTCATCACTCTGCCGCTGGCCCCGCTTCTCGCGTCGCTGCCGCCGAATCTGGCGGCGCTGGCCGCGTCGCCGGGCAGCGGGACATTTTCGCTTCCCGTCAAGACGGCTTTGGCGCAATTGGCCTCGGGCGCGGTCCGGATTGCTTTTGGCGAATTGCGGCAAGGATCGCCGCCCGGCACGTTTTATGACAATGCCACCCAGGACGGGTCGCTGGTGAGCCTGCCCTTGCCGCAAATCCTGGCCGCGATGGATCCCGCGCTCCTGGCCCGCCGGCCCGCGCAAAAAAGGGTCGCCGTGCCGGAAAGTGTCACGAGTGTTTTTGGCCGGGGCCGCGCGTTGCAGGCGCCGATCGCCGCCGCTCCCCAGCCCGTCCCCCCGGCCGCCCCCGTGTCCGTTCTCAAACCAGCCGCGCCGGCGCCGGGGGCTTCCCATTTCACCCGGCCGCCCGTGCCCGGGCCGCTGCCGTCGCTGACGGCGAAGGTTCATGCGCCGGCGCCGGCGGCGATATCCTCACCGGTCCCGCCGGTTGCGGAGAAGGAAGTGGTGGCGGTCGCCCTTTGCGCCATCTCGGAGTCGTGGCCGCCGCCGGTGCTGCAGGCCATCGCGGAATTTCAGTTGCAGAGCGCCACGGTTTCCCTGCCCATGGGCAGACTGGAGCCGGGCTTGAAGACGGGCCGCGTGGTTTTCACATGGGGCGAGCTATGCCGGTGGCTCCAACCCCCGCCGCCAGAGAGTTCATCGGCCAACCGCGAGGTGGCGCTGGAATTGCCCTTGAAAGTGGTCGCTCCCCTCTTCCTGGCGCGGCGGCGTCCGCGGGCCGCTCCAGAGAAACTGACCGGCGCGGTGAACATTCCGGAGCCGATTCCAGTTCTTTTCAGCCGGGCGGCCGGCGCGCCGGCAACGGCGGCCACCGCTCCCGCCGCCGCGCCGGGGAGCGCGCTGGGGGAGATTTTTGGGCTGCCGGACCGGGTGGAGTGGACTCCGGCGGAAATCTGCCGGAGGATATGCGCACTGGAGGGCGTGGCGGGGAGCGCGCTGGCCATGGGCGACGGATTGGTGGTGGCGGCGCAATTGCCGGCGGGGTTGAAGGGGGAAACGGTGGCGGCTTTCTTGCCGCAGATTTTTGGCCGGGTCAGCCAGTCGGCGGGCGAGATGCAATTGGGGCCGTTGAGCAGCGTGGTGCTGGCGGCCGGGCAGGGGCGGTGCGCGATTTACAAGACAGGCAAACTCTATTTGGCGGCCTTGGGCCATCCGGGGGCGGCATTGCCGGAAGCGATGCTGGGGCGGATCGCCGCCGAAATAGCCAAACGCAACCCATAAATTTATGGCGATCATCAATCAAGCGACCAAGGAATTGCAGCTCAAAATTGTCTATTACGGCCCGGGCCGGGGAGGCAAGACCACCAACCTGGAACAGGTCCATGCCAACCTGGGCAACGCGCAGGAGAAGGGCAAACTGATTTCCCTGGCCACCAGTTCGGACCGCACTCTGTTTTTCGATTTTCTTCCCGTCGAAGCCATGGCCATCAAGGGCTTCAAAACCAAGTTCCAGCTTTACACCGTTCCCGGCCAGGTGATTTACAACACCACCCGCCAACTGGTGCTGCGCGGCGTGGACGGCCTGATTTTTGTGGCCGATTCGCAATATGAAAAAATGGCGGAGAACGCGGAGAGTTTTCAGAACCTGGAAGACAATCTCAAATCCCTCAAGCTCAACCTGGCCGACATCCCCTATGTGCTGCAATACAACAAGCGCGACCTGGCGTCGGCCGCGCCGGTGGATTACATGGAATTTTTGCTCAACAACCGCGAAGCGCAGGTCCCGTCCTTCACCTCCGTCGCCTCCCAATGCGAGGGGGTGTTTGAATCGCTCAACATGATCACGCGAATGCTGCTCCACAAGAACATCAACGAAAGCTCGCGCAGGACCCCTTAACATGGCTGGCCTACCCCAACTGATTGAAGACGACGTGCGCGCGCTGGAGGCCGCCCTGGACGAACTGCTCCGGCGCAGCGACGCCGGCGCGGCCCTGGTGATTGACAAAGGGGGGCCTCTCATCAGCCAGCGCGGCGCGGCGGACAAATTCGACGCCACCACCGTGGCGGCCCTGGCCGCCGGGGCCTTCAGCGCCACCGACATGATGGCCCGCCATCTGGGCGAAACCAGCCTTTCCCACATCTATCAGCAGGGCCGCCGGGTCAGCCTGCTCATCAGCAACGTGGATGACAACCTGCTGCTCATCGTCGTTTTCCCGGCGGAATCGGGCGTCGGCGCGGTCAAGTATTACGCGGACGGCGCGGTCGCCCGCATCTCCGCCCAAATGCAAATCGCCGCCCGGCGCGCCCCCGGGACCGGCGTGGACCTGGTTTCGCTCAACACCCTCGACCCCTCCCCGGTCTTCCGCAAACGCGAGTAGGCCATGGCCCCTTGCCAGGGAAGAAGAGTGAAATTAAAGGCTCTTATGGCTGCCGTCGCAGAACGGCTTGTTCTTGGAGTGTTTGCAGGCGCACCAGGCGACGGTTTTCTTCTCCTTGATTTCGGTTTTGAGTGGAGAAAACTCCGTCCCCTTGTGCGAGCCGTCGCAAAACGGCTGTGTTTTGGAACGTCCGCAGGCGCACCACCAATAAACGCCCGGCTCCGCCGGCTGCACGATGGGAAATTTTTGAAAAACAATGGGCTCACTCATAATTTTGTTGGGTTCCTCAATACTTTGGCACATTATGGTCCACTTCGTCCGCCCAGGCGTTGATGCCGCCCCGGACGCTCTTGAGATACTTGTAGCCCTGTTCGCGCAGGAATTCCAGCGCCTTGAGGGACCGCGCGCCGCTCTTGCAATGAATGTAAATGTGCTGGTTGGGATTCAGCTCGGTGAAACGCTGCGGCAACACACTCAGCGGGATGAGCGGCACACCCTTGACGTGGGCGATTTGATGCTCATCCGGCTCGCGCACATCAATCACCTGGATGCCCAGCTTGGGGTCGTCCAAGGCCTGTTTCATTTGTTGCACCGTCACTTCGTCCGGGTTGGAGGCGGGCTGGGCCGCCGCGTCCGGGATGCCGCAGAACGCCTCGTAATCCACCAACTGGGTGATCGTCGGATTTTCCCCGCACAAGGGGCATTGCGGATCGGGGCGGAGCCGGAGTTCGCGGAATCTCATTTCCAGCGCGTTTAGCAGCAGCAGCCGCCCAATGAGGGAACTGCCCTTGCCCAGAGCCAATTTCAAAATCTCAGTGGCCTGGATGCACCCGATGATCCCCGGCAGCACCCCCAGCACGCCGCCTTCCGCGCAACTGGGAACCATGCCGGGCGGCGGCGGTTCGGGATACAAACAGCGGTAACACGGGCCGTTTAAATGCGGCGCGAACACGCTGGCCTGGCCTTCAAATCGAAAAATGGAACCGTAAATGTTGGGCTTTTTCAGCAGCACACAGGCGTCGTTGGTCAGGTAGCGCGTGGGAAAGTTATCCGTGCCGTCCACCACGATGTCGTAGGGCGCGAGAATCTCCAGCGCGTTTTCGCTGGTCAGGCGGGCCATGTGCAAGGCCACTTCCACGTTGGGATTGATGCGCCGGATGGTGTCGCGGGCGGATTCGGATTTGGGCCGGCCCACGTCCGCCGTGCCGTGGATGATCTGGCGCTGGAGATTGGAAAAATCAACCGCGTCGAAATCCACCACCCCGATCTTCCCGATGCCCGCCGCCGCCAGGTACATGATGATGGGCGATCCCAGGCCGCCCGCCCCGATGCAGACCACGCTGGTCGAACATATCTTCTTCTGGCCGGCCAGCCCCACCTCCGGCAGAATCAAGTGGCGCGAGTAGCGCCGGATTTCGTCATTGTCCAATTGCATGTCAATTCAGTCCCTGGAGAATAATTCACCTCATGGATAAAGCAAGCGCCAGCCGCGCCGTTGCCAGCCGCGCCGGTCGTCCTGATTGCATTTCACCCTTTTGCGCAACCCCTCCCAATCTTAATCTTAATCCTAATCTTAATCTCGTCCCGGCCTGGTTTTAAGATTAGGATTAGGATTAAGAAATTTGTGTTTATATTCGAACAAACAGGAGAAAACCATGGAACACCCTCTCTTTATCAATCTTCCGAAAATTGGACTGCGCCCCGCCATTGACGGGCGGTTGGGCGGAGTGCGCGAATCCCTGGAGGCCCAAACCATGGGCCTGGCGCGGCGCGTCGGCGAATGGATCAGCGGCCAGTTGCGTTATCCCGACGGCCGCCCGGTCCAATGCGTCATCGCGGACCGCTGCATCGGCGGCGTGGCGGAGGCGGCGGCGTGCGCGGAAAAATTTGCGCGGGCCGGCGCGGGCGTTTCTCTCACGGTCACGCCTTGCTGGTGTTATGGCAGCGAGACGATGGACATGGAGGCGGCGCGCCCCGCGGCGGTCTGGGGTTTTAACGGCACAGAGCGGCCGGGGGCGGTTTACCTGGCGGCGGTGCTGGCGGGGCACGCGCAGAAGGGGCTGCCGGCCTTCGGCATTTACGGGCGGGACGTGCAGGACGCGGCGGACCGCGGCATCCCGCAGGACGCGGGGGAAAAGATTTTGCGCTTTTGCCGCGCCGGGCTGGCGGTGGCCATGATGCGGGGCAAGTCCTACCTGGGGATGGGGGGCGTTTCCATGGGCATTGCCGGCTCGATGGTGAATATTCCTTTTTTCGAGAATTACCTCGGCATGAGGGTCGAGTCGGTGGACATGAGCGAATTCATCCGGCGCATGGAACGGGGCATTTACGACGGGGCGGAATTCCAGAAGGCGATGGCGTGGGTCAAGCAGAATTGCCGGGAGGGCAAGGATTGCAATTCCCCGGAAACGCGCCGCTCCCGCGCGCAGTTGGACCGGGACTGGGAAATTTCCGTCAAGATGGCGCTGGTGGCGCGCGACTTGATGGCGGGAAATCCGCGGCTGGCCGCGCTGGGCTGGGGCGAGGAGGCCCTCGGCCACAACGCCATCGCCGCCGGCTTCCAGGGCCAGCGCCAGTGGACCGATCACTTCCCCAACGGCGACTTTCTCGAAGCCATTCTCAACTCCTCCTTCGACTGGAACGGCCCGCGCGCGCCCTACCTCGTGGCGACGGAGAACGACGCGTTGAACGGGGCCGGAATGCTCCTGGGTTATCTGCTCACCAATACGGCGCAGGTTTTCGCCGATGTGCGGACGTATTGGAGCCCCGCCGCGGTGCAACGGGTGACGGGCCGCCCGCCGGCGGGCGCGGCCGCGGGCGGCTTTCTCCACTTGATCAACTCCGGGCCGGCCGCCCTGGACGGAACCGGGGAGCAGTCCAGCCGCGGGCGGCCCGCCCTGAAACCGTTCTGGGAAATCAGCGCGGCGGAGATCAGGAAATGCTTGACAGCGACAACGTGGCATCCGTCCCTCACCGGCTATTTTCCGGGGGGCGGCTGGTCCACGCGCTACCGCACGCGCGGCGGGATGCCGGCGACGATTTGCCGGCTGAATCTTGTCCGGGGGCTTGGGCCGGCGTTGCAGATCGCGGAGGGGCGGACGCTGGAGCTGCCGGCGCGGACGCACCGGATTTTGGACCAGCGCACCAATCCGACCTGGCCGACGACGTGGTTCGCTCCGCGCACGACGGGGACGGGGGCGTTCCGCGACGTTTATACGGTGATGAACCACTGGGGCGCCAACCATTGCGCCTTGTGTTACGGCCATCGCGGCGCGGACCTGATCAGCCTGGCGGCGATGTTGCGGATTCCGGTTTCCATGCACAACGTGGCGGAGGAGGCCATTTTCCGCCCCGCCGCGTGGAACGCCTTCGGCACGGCGGACCGGGAAGGCGCCGATTACCGCGCCTGCGCCAATTTCGGCCCCCTCTACGGCCGGTGAAATCCAGCCCCTGTGGCGGCGGTCTGCGACCGTCGCTGGCCGCCGTCAATGCCGCCGGATCCGGGCGCCCGAAATCTGCGGCCGCGCTCCATCCCCTGGCGGACAGGATCGGACTCTCCGGCAAACCCATCCCCGCCCCCGGCCGCCGTTTTGTGGAGATCTCAAGTGGCAGATGGCAGGCGGAACGACGGCCTCAAAGCGGCGTGCCATCCTCTGCACAGGTGGCGACGCCTTCGGGGTATTCTTTTCCACATTAGCTGCGCTTTCTCACGCCTTCCTCGACGATGGGGGCGTCCACTGCCTTGCTCCACCCCGCCGACTGGTCTATTACGGCCAGCTTCCAAACCTGCCCATGGCGGTGGTAAGTCCAGAACTCGCGGAAGGAGTTTTCCCGTTTCTCCTTGTTGGCCTTGGCCCGGCGGCTGGACGTGTTGCTCTCCACTATTTTGCCGGCGGCGTCGATGGTGTAATCTACAGCGCTGGCGTCCAGGCACACGGTGAACTCGTCGCGGTCTTTTTCCTGATAATCCTTGGCCTCCACGAAACGCACTTCGTTGAGCAAGAGGTCCTCCATGACGTTTCTTTGCCCCAGTGAGGCCATTGCCTCCAGTTGTTTCTGCCACGTTGCGAACAGGCCCTCTTCCATCCGCGTCTGGAGCGTTGCGTAGTCAAAGTCGCACCAGGCTTTCTCGATGACAAAGAAATCCTCCCTGACGAATGCCTCGAGCTTGCGTTCGTCCCAGGCCGGGTCACTGGCCGCCATGCGCGTTATAGCCTGCTCGGTCAGTTCTTTCTTCTCGTTGATGCGCTTGTTGACGTACCAGGCATAAATGATCAGAAAGGGCAGGAGGAGGATCATCATCCATGTCCCCAGGCCGCTGTTACCTCCCCCGCCCGCGCGAGCGAAGACCTCGGGGGGACAGGTCAGAGCGAACAAGATGACAAAGGCCAGCGCCGGGGCCGGTTTTCGGTGCAGGCGGTAATGATCCGCCCGTGCCCCAATCATTAGCGACCTGCTTGAGGACTCGCCGAAAGGGTGGGTCAGTTTGTGACGGAAGATGCCGTCGGCGGGACGCCAGCGGCGCCGGTCGAGACGGCCCGGCTCCTGGAAACATGAAAAATGCGCCGGCTGGGATGTCGGTTTGAGGATTTGCAGCGCCTGGCAATGAAATGGCATCAGGCTGGCGAAGCGAGGGCGGAATTCATGCGCTGGATGGCCTCGTCTATTTCGTCGGTGCTCTTGAAGCCGATGACGATGGCGTCCAATTCCGGACGCGACATGGCGAACCGGATGGATTTTTCGCGGTCCTCGGCATTCACAAAGGTGCCGTCGCCCATGATTTTCATTCCGATGACGCCGCGGCCTTTGGCGCGCATCTTCTTTAATTCGTCCAGGACCGGCGCGGGATCATGGCCCGGGTCGGTGGGGGTCCACATGACTTCCTCCACGCCGTCCATGCGGCGGCCCTGGGGGTTGACGCGCACCAGGTGGACCTCGGTCCAATCGGAGGCGACGGAGGCGCGCAAGGCGGGCAGGCTGTGGCAGGAGACGCCTTTGGAACGAATCCACTTGTTCTCCTTGGCCTGGTCAAAGGCATCCATGACGGGCTTGAGTTCCTCTGTCCAGCCGTTGCGGACGACGCAATGGACGAGCATGCTGTCAACATAATCGGTGTTAAAGACCTTGCGGTGGCGGTCAATGGCGGCGAGGACCTCGGCGGGTTTGCCCGATATTTTGGACTGGATGAAGAGCTTCTCGCGCGGGAGTCCTTTGATGGCGTCGGCAATCCACTCGAAGGTGACGTAGGACTGGGCGCAGTCAATGTAGCGGATGCCCTGGTCGTAGGCGTAATGGACCAGCTTGGTGAACCCATCGCGGCCCAGGGCGGTTTGCTTGCGGCCGCTGTCGCTGCCGGTGCCCATGCCGAGGCGGCTGAGTTTGATGCCGGTCTTGCCGAGGGTCACCTCATCCACGGCCGTGCGTTTGGCCGGGGCCTGGGCGCCCAGGAGGCCCTCCGGGGCCAGCGCCATGGCGCCGGCGGCCAGGGTGGAATGTTTCAGGAACTGGCGGCGGCTGTAATGGGAATTCATAGTGTCGTTCTTTCTTTGCGGGTTGTGTATAAGACTATTTAATGCTTTTGTTTCATTCCGATTATCCAATGATCGCAAGGTAAGATGTCCCGTGGAGAATGTCAAGGGATGGATTTGCGTTTCTTCGGCGATGTGACCCCGATGTGGCCGACGCCATCAATCCGGCGGACTTGGTGGGTGCGATTCTGCCCGGAAAGAGGCCCCGGACGGCCCCAGGCGCCGCCCCGATGAAAACCGCGTCCCACCCGGAGGAGCAACGAGCATGAAGAGTTGATGGACGACCTTGGGAAGAACCTTCTGAGCTTTACGCTCAGGCGCAATTTTGAAAGACTCCCCCCATGGATTCGCCAATTCCATCACTCGATGACGCTGCTCGCGCACTGCTGAGGGAAGCAACCGAAGCGACCGCGAGCGCTCCGAACGAGGCAAGTCTTCGCCATGAGTTGGAAAATGCTTTGGAAGAAGCGTGCCGTCAGATCAGGGTGCCGTGGATACCATGGGGAAAAGGGTCAACCCATAGTTTGGTTCGTTTTTACGGATTTCAAGGCAAACATCAATCAAATAGCACCAACTATGGGTTGACCTTTTCCGAACCTTGTCAATCCGCGCAAAAAGTGTCAATAGTGAGGACTGACACCTGCCTGCTCCACCAGATGGACCGTGGCGTAAGCCTCAGCCATGCGATCCGCCGACGCATATTGTGCCAGAACAATCCCAGACACGATGACCAGGCAGTGGCCATCCTGAGTTTTGACCATGCAGCGGTCGTTAATGATCTGAGTGCCTTCCGGGTTCCGCAGATTGGGAAAGAGGCCGTCACTTTTGTCAGCGTCCATATTGGGCGCAGAGTAAGCTCCGCGGCCAAAAAAGCGGACAGGTTTGGGTTCGCACTTTCCGGCGCCTCAAAACTCAGAAAAAACCCTGGAATACCGAGGTAAAATTAGATCGTTCTTATTGACTATATGTCAGGAGTTCTCGACTCGGAATGCGCGGCGTTCACGGCCAATGGAGCGATCCTCCTTTATCGCCTACAAACAAAAGGTCCATCGTCCCAACCCCGCATTGGGCAAAAGTATCGTTCGACCAGACACATCCTTTACGGCCCGGAAATAGTGTCATTAGTGAGGACTGACACCTGCCATGTGGCGTAGCTCTTTCAAGGGGAATCGAACGGTCCAGTCTCGACGAAGGGCTAAACTCAAAATTCAAATTGCCTTGGCCTCGGCTGATACGGGAGGTGAGTCGGCCTTGTTCCTCCTGCCGAAGTTCCAGAAGGAGAGAATGAGAGCGGCATCAAGAACTACGAGAATGGCCATTACGGTCATCTTACGTTTGCTATCATGCTCATAAAGCAGCCTGATTTCGTTCTGCGCTGCTGACCATGTAGCTGGTGTATGAATGTGCGAATCCTCATTCAATGCTTCCATTCGCTCACGGTTGCGATACGAGTCTCCCATAAGTGGTTTGTGACTGGGAAGAACGAACCAAGCCAACTCGGCCAGTACGACAAGTAAGATGACAAGTCTAAAAATGTTAGTTTTCATTGGTTGCACGACGTGCTATGGAATCACATTTTTAATAAATTGTCGGCCCCAGTCCTGTTGGGGTCTTGTCATACGTCCATTGGAAACCCCAAAGAACTGTCGCATAAACTTTTCCGGCGTCGGTTCCTTTCGTGCATGTTGCAACACTCTTCGCGTAAAAGTTGTACGGGCTGGTGAACCATGAAATAAAATTGCCGTGTTGGTCGGGATTGTCCCACATTGTGGCGTCGGAAGTCTTG
>Ga0326728_10014190_pt1 | contig 17027 bp, 13 predicted proteins | sample MB3enrmetagenome_FD_207602 | JGI IMG/M metagenome (GOLD analysis project Ga0326728, IMG submission 207602) | Lab enriched peat soil microbial communities from McLean, Ithaca, NY, United States - MB31MN | ecosystem: Environmental > Terrestrial > Soil > Wetlands > Peat | place: USA: New York...
CGCACCGAGGGCAACCGCGCCTTCGCCAATAAGATATGGAACGCCGCCCGCTTCCTCTTCATGAACCTCGACCGCGCCCGCGAGGCCGGCTACAAGGTGGACCTGGGCGCGCCAACCCTCCTCGCCGAGCTTCCCGACGAGACGCCGCTCGAGACCCGTTGGATCTTTGCCCGCCTCTCCGCCGTCTCCGCCGAGGTCGAGCGCGCACTCTCCGACTACCGCTTCGACGAGGCTGCCAACGCCATCTACCAGTTCTTCTGGGGCGAGTTCTGCGACTGGTACCTCGAACTCGTCAAGCTCCGCCTCGTCTTCGACGTGCCCCAGAACGCCGTCACCGCCGTCACGCTCGCATCACTCACCGGCGTCTTCGAGTCCGCGCTGCGCCTGCTCTCGCCCTTTATGCCCTTCCTCACCGAAGAGATATGGCACGCGCTCTACAACGGAGCGCCGCCTGCAAAATCCATCGCCCTTACCCGTTATCCGCAGGCCTGTGACTTCCCCGCAAACGCTCTCTCCGTCGCCGCCATGGAAACCATGCAGGAGCTCATCACCACTATCCGCGCGCTGCGCAAAGAACTCGGCGTACCGGAAAAGGATGCGACTCCCATCGTCCTCTACGCTGGTGCCCGCGTCATCGCGCTCGCCGACGCCCACTCCGACATGCTCGCCCGCCTCTGCCGCGTCTCCGCCGTCGAGATCGCCCCCGAGCCCCTCACCGGTAACAATGCTCGCAGCACTTCCAGCTTCGATGTCGCCGTCATTTACGAGCGGCAGATCGACGTTCCCGCCGAGCGCGAGCGCCTGAGCAAAGACCTGGCCAAGTACGAAAAAGGCCTCGCCGCGGCGGAACGCCAGCTCGGCAACGAAGCCTTCATGGCCAAGGCACCGGCGCATATCGTCGAAGGCCTGCGCAAGCAGGCCGCCGAAACCCGCACCCTCCACGACAAGACCAAAGCCGCGCTCGACGCGCTGCCACCCAGCAACCAATAACTTGCATCCAGCACTCCCAGCGTAGAATCGAAGCCATCATGGACTGGAAATCCCGCCGCATCACCGCGCTACTGGAGGCCGCACTCGTTGAGGACAAGGCCGCGCAGGACATTACCACCGCGCTCACCATCGACCCAAGCCTGCGCGCCACCGGAACCATCGTGGCCAAGCAGAGCTGCGTGGTCGCCGGCATCGGCTGCATCCCAGTCTTCCTCAGCCTCTACGACAAGCTCTCCGCTAGGCCGGTTGGCCGCTTCGAGGTCGTCAGCCACCCGGAGATCTTCGACGGCGTGCGCGTCAAAAAGGGTCAGGCGATTGCCGTCATCCGCGCCAACGCCGCCAGCATCCTCTCCACTGAGCGCGTCATCCTCAACCTGATGCAGCGCATGAGCGGCATTGCCACGCTGACCAATGAGTACGTCAAAGAGGTGGCCTCCACCAAGTCCAAGACCAAGATACTAGACACGCGCAAGACCATCCCCGGCTTGCGCGCGCTGGATAAATATGCCGTCAGTTGCGGCGGAGGCACCAACCACCGGCTCGACCTGCAGGACGGCATCCTGATCAAGAACAACCACATCTCGCTGGGCGGCGGCCTTCCCGTGGTGCTGGCGCGCGCCCTGGCCGGACGCAAGCCCGGCCAGATTGTCCAGGTCGAGGTCCGCAACCCAGCCGAACTCGAACAGGCCATCGCCGGCGGCGCGGAGTCCATCCTGCTGGACAACATGACCCCCAAAGAGGTGAAGAAAGCGGTGAAGCAGGTGCGCAGGGCGTTGCCCATGGCCACCATCGAGGCCTCCGGCAGCATGAGCCTCAAGACCGTCCGCGACTACGCGAAGACCGGCGTTGACTTCATCTCCGTCGGCGCGCTCACCCACTCCGCCGCCGCCGTCGACCTCAGCATGAAGATCACCGCCGACCTTTACTGAACCTGCCTGCGATGCCAGCCGACGCCTTCGACCTCCGCGCAGTGGAACAAGCCATCGCCGAGACTGAATTCGCCGGTGCCCTGATGCACATCGCATCGGTCTCCTCCACCAACGACCTCGCGCTGGCAGCCGCGCAGTCCGGCGCACGCCACGGCGTCTGGATCGCCGACGCGCAGACCGCAGGCCGGGGCCGCGGCAGGCGCACATGGCACTCCAGCCCAGACGACGGCCTCTATATGTCCGCGCTCATTTCGCCGTCCATCCCCATGCAGAGCGCGCTTAGCCTCTCGTTTACCACGGCCCTTGCGGTGCAGTCGGCGATTGCATCCGTCGCCGGATTCCGCATTCGCGACCAGATCGACATCCGCTGGCCCAACGATCTTCTTCTCAATGGACGCAAGTGCGGCGGCAGCCTCATCGACACCGCATCCAACCCTGCCACGCCCTCGCAACCAGCGACCCTCCGCCACGCTGTCATCGGCATCGGCATCAACCTCAACCACACCAGCTTTCCCCCCGACCTCGACGCCATCGCGACATCGCTGCGCCGCGAGCTTCCGCAGCCCGCCGAACCATTTCGCCGCGAGCCTCTCGCCACCGCCATCCTCCTCGCGCTCGACGCCGAACTCCGCCATCTCACCTCGAACCTCGGCCCTCGGACCTCGAACCTCGAACAATTCAGTTCCTGGGTCAGCGGCAAGCGCGTCCGCATCGAGGCTCGCGAGGACGGCCCCGGCGGCTATACTGGCGTTACCGCGGGACTCGACCCCCACGGCTTCCTGCGCGTCACTGGCGACGACGGCCAGCTCCACACCGTCCTCTCCGGAGGCCTCCGCGAACCCTGATACCGTCGTCATTCTGGCTCGCAGAGTCAGAATCTCCGTCGTTGTCTTTTACCTCGAACCTGGTACCGCGAAGCTATGCTCCTCGCCATCGACGTCGGCAACACCAACACGGTCCTCGGCCTCTTCCGCCTGGCCACGCCGGATGCCCCAGCCGCGCTGCTCGCCGACTGGCGCATCACCACCCACCGCAACCCCACCATCGACGAGCTGGGCGTCCTCTTCCGCGACCTCTTCACTCTGCGCTCAATGGAGATCGCGCAGGTCTCGGGCATCATCATCTCCTCGGTCGTCCCGCCGATCGACTCCACCCTGCGCCGCGCTGCCGAGAAATACTGCGGGGTCAAGCCGCTCTTCGTCGAGCCCGGCACGCGCACCGGCCTGCCCATCCTCACCGACAACCCTGCGGAGGTCGGCGCCGACCGCATCGTCAACTGCGTCGCCGCCTACGAATTCTTCAAAGACCCGGCCCACTTCAAAGACCCGCTCCCCGCGAAGGACTCAGCCCATCCGCCGGTCATCGTGGTGGACTTTGGCACCGCGACCACCTTCGACTGCATCAGCTCGCGCGGCGAGTTCCTGGGCGGGGCCATCGCCCCCGGCCTTGCCATCTCCGCCGACGCACTCTTCACCCGCGCCGCCCGCCTGCCCCGCGTCGACATCCGCAAGCCCGTCAAGATCATCGGCACCAACACCGTCGATCACCTTCAGATCGGCCTCTACTACGGATACATCGGCTTGGTCGACGGCATTCTCGAACGCATGATCGCCGAGCTCGGTCCAGACACCCGCACCATCGCCACCGGAGGCCTCGCCCGCCTCATCGCCAGCGGCTCCAAATACATCCGCCAGGTTGACGAGCTGCTCACCCTCACCGGCCTTCGCCTTATCTACGAACGCAACCAGAACCACCGCGACCGCCCCCGCCATTCCAGGCCCCACCCAGACTGACTTCGCCGCCGCGAGGTGTGGCTCATGAACTACTTCAACTACTTCACCGAGATCGAAGAGCGCTTCCAGCAGCGTCGCGGCTCGCTGCTCATGCTCTCCACGCTGGACTGGGCGCTGATCGAGACCTGGCGCGAGGCTGGCGTGCCGCTCGAAGCAGTCCTGCGCGGCATCGACGGGGCCTTTGACAAGTACGACGCGCAGCGCGCCCGTATTGGCAACCGCCGCCAGCGCAAGGTTAACGGCCTCGCCTGGTGCGCGCAGGCTGTGATGGAAGCCGTTGAGCAGGCAAAGGAGGCTGCCGTCGGCACCGCGCCAGCCCAACCCAGCGAGGCGCGCGAGTCCGGCTTTGAGGACGAATGCGTCAGACGCTACTTCGAACACAACGCCGCCGCGCTCGATGCAGCCGCCGCCAACCTCCCCGCCCCCGCCAACACCGCAGCCGCCGAAACCGCCGCCTGCCTCCGCGAACTGGCCACCGCGCTCCCATTGTTGTCATCCCTTAGCGCAGAGGGGGTCCCCAGCGAGCGGTCTGTGCTCAATGGGGTGTTAGCGGAGGGAACTGCTTCTCCCTCGAACCGCGAACCGCGAACCTTGAACCTTGAGGCTCTCGACCACACCCTCACCGTCCTCGAAGAGAAGCTCTTCGCCGCGCTGCTCACCGCTGCGCCCGAGGCCCAACTGGTTGCCCTCCGCGAACAAGCCAGCCGCGAACTCGCGCCCTACCGCGGCAAGATGCAGGCAGTCCAGATCAAGCAGGTGCAGCAGCAATTCCTCCAGAAGCGCCTGCTCGAAGCCCACTCGCTGCCGCGCCTCAGCCTCTTCTACATGCCCCACGAAGACGAGACCTGATGCTCCCCGCACTCAATCCCGCAGACCTGCAACCACAAGACCGAGCCGATCCTTTTTGTTCGCACTTCGGCCCCTGTGGCGGATGTCAGCTCCAGCACCTCACCTACGCGGCCCAGTTCGGCCATAAGGCCGCTCAGCTCCGCGCGCTGCTCGAAGCAGCCAGCCTCGCACTGCCCGAACTACAACTCCATCCATCCCCTCCCCTCGCCTACCGCAACCGCATCCGACTCACCCTCGCTGTCGTCGATGGCAAGCTCCGCGCAGGCTACATTGGCAGCTTGGTCAGCCACGGAACTGGCAACTCAACCGCGCACCACGAACATACCGAACAGTACGGATTTCCAGAGACGCGTCTTGAAGTCGAGGAAGGTCTCAAGCTGGTCTCAATACCGTACGGTATCTCTTTCCTTCCCATCCGCGAGTGCCCCATCGCCGCTCCTATCCTCTGGCGAGCCGCCGAAGCCCTTCTCGCGCTGCTCAATCAATCCCCCGGTGCCTGGCTCCGCAACTCACCCCATCTGATGGATCAACTCGAACTCTTCACAACTGCCGACGAGTCGCGCCTTCAACTCACGCTGTATTTGCGCACGGCCGCAAAATCCCTCCCGGCAGAGCTCACCACTGCTTTCACCGCTCTCTGCGAAGTCCTCCGCACCCGCGTTCCTGAACTCTCCGGCGCAGGAATCTTATTACTCCCACTGCTCTCCAGGCAGCGCAGCCGGCGCGTCGAGCAACCCCGTCCCGGCCCAACCTGGGGCAGCCCCGGCCTCAACTACACGGTTGCACCCCTCGAACCTCGAACCTTGAACCTCGAACCTCAAACCTACTGGGTCCCGCGCGGCGCCTTCTTCCAGGTCAATCGCTTTCTCCTCCCCGAACTTCGCGCGCTAGTCACGGCAAATCGCACTGGCCAACTCGCCTACGACCTCTATGCTGGCGTCGGCCTCTTCTCCCGCGCGCTCGCCGTCCAATTCACCCAAGTCACCGCTGTCGAGGCCGCCGAACCAGCCTTCATCGCGCTCGCCTCGACCAAGCTTGCCAATCTCCGCGACATCCAGGCCACCACCCTCGACTTCCTCCGCGCCGCCGTGCTTGAGCGCGACCGTCCCGGCCTCATCGTCCTCGATCCACCGCGTTCCGGCGCCGGCGCCGAGGTCTGCGCCCTGCTCGCACGCATTGCCGCACCCACCCTCATCTATGTCTCCTGCTCTCCCGAAACCCTCCCCGCCGACCTCAAGACCCTCACCGCCTCCGGCTACACCCTTGATGACCTGCACCTCTTTGATCTCTTCCCTCAGACCACGCACATCGAAACCGTCGCCATCCTGACCCGTAAAAAATAATTGCGCCACTGCTCGCCTCAGTGTGACAAAGTTGTGAGGAAAGACAGGTGCCTGTTGCGGCAATCCTCTGGTGTTCCCAGACCTGGTTCCAGACCCGAAATGCAGGACGAGCGCGAGCGCCGCCTCTGGCCCCGGTTCCCGCGTGCCGAGCCACTCCGCTTCCGTCGTATCCCTCTGCTCGCCGCCGCCCTCTGCTTTGCCCTCGGCGAGTCCCTCACCAAACTCCCGCCCCCGATCGCGCGCCCAACCATCCTCCTCGTCCTCGGCGCAATTGCCCTCGTCGCGCTCACCTTGCTCGCCCTGCGCCGGACCCTCCGCCTCGCTATCCTTCCCCTAGCCACTCTCTGGATTGTCGCCGGCCTATGGGCCGCGCAGCTCCAGACCGCGCCCTCTCCGCAGACCGCGCTGCTCGCCTACGCCGACGGCCTGAGCCGCACCGTGCAGGGCCGCATCGTTCGCATCCGCACCCTTCCCCCCGGCACCAGCAGCACCGACGACGATTTCGATCCCGATCAATGGGACGAGACCGCCGGGGCAGGCGAGAACGCTACGCCCGTTACCTCACTCGACCTCTCGCTCACCGCCATCGAAGACGTTACGCCAGACACCTCCCGTATGCTCCCCATCGCCGGCGGCATCCGCGCAACGCTCCTCGCAGCCAGCGCTCCGCAATCCCAAACACAGCCCCAAACGCAATCCCAAACACAGCTCCACTGCGGCGACCTGGTTGAAGCCACCCTGCGCCTGCGCGCGCCTGAGCGCTACCGCGACCCTGGCGCATGGCAGTACGCAGACTATCTCCTCGACCAGGGAATCGCCGCTACCGCCAACGCCCCTTCGTCCAAGCTCCATCTGCTGCCAGATTCCGCGTACACTCACCCGCTCACGGATGTGTCTGCGAGCCGCACCTCAGCAATCCTGCAATGCCGCATCTTCGCCGCGCAGAGCTGGGCTGCCGCGCGTCTCCTCGCCTACACCCAATCCATCGCAAACCGGCGCCTCCCTCCGCGGCTCCGCCTCACGCCAGACGACGCCGGAATGCTCAACGCAATGCTCTTCGGCGACCGCTCACGCCTCAACCATCAGCTTCGCCTCGGCTTCGAGCGCACCGGCTCCTTCCATCTCTTCGTCGTCTCGGGGATGCACGTCGCGTTGCTCGCCGGCCTCGTCTTCTGGATCGCCCGCCGCCTGCACCTGCGCAACTGGCTCGCAACCCTCCTGACCCTCACCCTCACCTACGCCTATGCGCTCGTCACCGGTTTCGGCGTGCCCGTGCAGCGCGCCCTGCTGATGACCGCCGTCTTCCTGCTGGCGCGCCTGCTCTTCCGCCAGCGCAACCCGCTCAACGCCCTCGGCGCCGCTGCGCTCGCAGTCCTGCTCTGGTCGCCGCGCGCACTGTTTGAGGCCAGCTTCCAGATGACCTTCCTCGCCATAGTCGCTATCGCGGGCATCGCCATGCCGCTGGGCGAACGCAGCTTCATGCCCTACGCCCACGCCGCGCGACATCTCCGCCATCTCTGGCGCGACACTGCGGTCCCACCGCGTTTCGCGGAGTTCCGGGTCTCGCTCCGCCTCTGGGGCGACGCACTCGCCGTTGGCCTCGGCCCGCGCGCCCGCAATCTCCCAGCAACCCTCATCCGCCTGCTTCTCTGGGCCGCACAACTCGCGCTGATCGGCCTCGTCGCCGAAGCGGTGATGGTGTTGCCCATGGCGCTCTACTTCCATCGCGCCACTGTCTTCGCGCTGCCTGCCAATATGATCTGCATTCCGCTGATTGCAGTGCTCGCCTCGCTTGGCCTCGCAACCGTTCTCGCTTCGCTGCTGAGCCCCTGGCTCACAGCTCTGCCCGGCTCTGCGCTGGCGTTCCTGCTGCACGGCGTCACCGGCGCAATCAACCGCATCAGCCACGCGCAGGCTGCCGACCTCCGCGTTCCCGGTCCCACGCTGGTTCCCGCTCTGCTCGCTGTCGCATCTCTCGCCTTCTGCTGCTGGGCGGTGCGCCGGTCGCGCGCAACCGCATGGGCTGCCGTCGCCGTTCTGCCTCTCGCCGCCGCAATCGTCCTCTGGCCGCTGCCGCCCGCCGTCCATCCCAACCAGCTCGAAGTCACCGCCATCGACGTCGGCCAGGGCGACTCGCTGCTGGTCGTTGGCCCCACTGGCAGCGCCCTGCTCATCGACGCGGGCGGGCCCACCGGTGCCGCCGCCAACGCCGAGAACGCTGTCCTTACCTCCTCCACCTTCGACGTTGGTGAAGAGGTCGTCTCACCCTACCTCTGGTCGCGCCAGTTCCGGCGCCTCGATGTCGTCGCCCTCACCCACGCCCACTCCGACCACATGGGAGGAATGCCCGCCATTCTGCGCAACTTCCTTCCGCGCGAGCTCTGGGTTTCCGTCAATCCCAACTCCGGCTCCTACCGCGCTCTGCTCGCCGAGGCCGCCTCGCTCGGCATCCGCGTTCGCCACCTGCGCGCCGGCGACCGTCTCACCTGGGACACCCTCAATCTCGCCGTCCTCGCGCCCACTCCCGCCTACACCAACCCCGGCCCACCCATCAACAACGACTCGCTCGTCCTGCGCATGACCTTCGGCCGCGCCTCTGCCCTGCTCGAAGGCGACGCCGAAGCGCCCAGCGAGCACACCATGGTCGCCGCGGCGCTCAGCGGCCTCGGCCCGCAGCTCGGCCCCGACACGCTGCTCAAAGTCGGCCACCACGGCAGCCGCACCTCTACCACGCCGGAGTTCCTCGCCCTCGTCGCTCCGCAGGACGCCGTCATCTCCGTCGGCCTGCACAACACCTTCGGCCATCCCCGCCCGGAGATCGTCCAGCGCCTCCACGACGCCCACGCCCGCGTCTTCCGCACCGACCAGTTCGGCCTCACCACCTTCCTCCTCTCCCGCGACGGCCGCATCTCCGCCCTCCCCGCCGCAGCCAGCCCATAAGTTTAGCCTGATCGAAGCAGGTCGAGAGTCAGCGAATCGAATTTGCCGCCACAGAATTTATCGATAGCCTCGATGAAGATCGAGTTCTCAGGCGCCGCCTGGGCAAACAGTGTCATTGAGGATTTGAACTTCATATCATCGGGACTGCCGAATATCTCCCTTAAGCTCCTCCCCTCGATCAAAGTCACAGCCCGGCTGCATTCGATCAACCGCTCACCCAGCAACGGATGTCGCAAATAAGACTGGGTCTCGGCAAGCGATGTGATGCCGTAATACTCCGCCATCGAACTGAATCCCAGTCCCCTGAGCTGCGGAAAGATGAACCACATCCAGTGGCCGGTCTTCCTTCCCCGGCGCAGCTCCGCGCAAGCGCCCTCGTACACGCCCTCCTGCGCATCCACAAATCGTTGCAGATTGTAGACATCCTTCATGGCTTGTCTCAGATCTCTACTGTAGTTCGCGTAACCGGCAGAATCTACTGCGTGAGACTTTGATTCGCATTTCTCCGTGTGGTCCGCAATCAAGCTCGTCTCCTTTGGTGTACGTTAGCCAAAGAGCCTATGACTAAGCCTTTCACCCCTCGCGAACGACTCGCCTTCGGCCAGGCCCAGCGCAAGCATACGCCCCGCACCGAGCTTGCCGTCTGGCAACCCAAGCTCCGACGCGCCGATCCGCTCCATCTTCTCGCCGAATCCATGCGCGGACGCGTCCCCGATCTCGTCCCCATCAAGTACGACCGCATGGCTGCCTCGCCCTTCGGATTCTTTCGCGGGGCTGTGCCCATCATGGCCTGCGATCTCTCGCTCGGGCCCAACACCGGCATCCTCACCCAGCTCTGCGGCGACGCACACGTCCGCAACCTGGGGGCCTTCGCCGCGCCCGACGGACGCCTCGTCTTCGACATCAACGACTTCGATGAGACCATCCGCGGCCCGTTCGAATGGGACGTCAAGCGCATGGCCACTAGCCTCATCCTTGCCGGACGCGAAGCGGGAGCAAAGAGCAGTCTCTGCCGCGACGCCACTCGCGCCTTCCTCGCAAGCTATCGCACTGCGATGCATACTTTTGCGCGGATGCCCGTGCTGGAGCTGGCACACTATCTGGTCCATCGCCTGCACACGCTAGAACCCATCTCGCAGATACTGCGCCTCGCAGAGCGCGCCACCCCGCAGCATAACCTCGAAGCCCTCACCCTTCCAGCGAACAAAAAATCATCCCCCCGCATCTTCAAAACCATCGATCCCGTCCTCACCCGCGTCCACGGTAACCTCGCCCGCGCGGTCCTCCGCTCGCTCACCCCCTACGCGGAGACCCTCCAGCCCGAGCGACGCCACTTCCTCGCCCAATACACTCCGCTCGACGTGGCCTTCAAGATTGTCGGCACCGGCTCGGTCGGCCTGCGCGACTACTGCATCTACATGCAGGGCAACGGCCCCAACGATCCGCTCTTCCTCCAGATCAAGGAGGAGCCGCTCTCCGCCTATGCGCCCTATCTCGGTCACGCGCCCGCCGAGTTGCATCAAGGCCGCCGCGTCGTCGAAGGCCAGCGCGCCATGCAGTTCCAGTCCGACCCCTTCCTCGGCTGGACAACCATCGATGGCCGCGAATTCCTCGTCCGCCAGCTCAACGACCACAAGGCCGCCGTCACGATGAATGATCTGAAGTCTGCCGGCCTGCTCGAATACGCCGCCGTCTGCGGCGAGACGCTGGCACGCGGCCACGCCCGTTCCGGCGATCCCGGCGTCATCGCCGGCTACTTGGGCGCCTCCACCCGCTTCGATCAGGCCATCGCCCACTTCGCCGCCGGCTACGCCACCCAGACCGAGCGCGACTGGCAATCCCTGCTTCGCTCCCGCGGCCCCAACAAACCCGACAAGCGCACCCCGCGCAAATCAAAGTAGTCTGCCCGTGCTACTGCGCCGCGTGCGCGTCCAGCCACTGGCGCAGCTTAGGCTCCTGAGCCGTCCGCAGAGCAACGCAGTCGTTGATGTTGTCGATCGACTTCGCCAGCGTCCGCTCCGAGGACCCGACCGGATGCGCCTGAAAAAAGCCGATCGTCTCATCGCGCCGCTCCACCGTGCAGAACGCGCCCGTTGCCGCCACAATCCGAGCGCCTGAGCTGACCGTCGATTTGCGTTCGATCTCCTCCCAATGCTGCTGCACGAACGCCCACGCCTGGTCCTGCGTCTCGCGCCGCTCCAGCAGCCGTGCAATCAGCGTCCAACTGTCCTGGCTGCGCACTGCATCCGACACAGCGTACTCCAGCGTCCGCGCCACCAGCTCCGGCGACCGGAAGCGCGTTAGCGTATGCAGCGCGTCCTCCTTTAGATCGGGATCCGCCGCCGTCTGCGCCAGGCCCATCATCTTCTCGTACAATGCCGCATCGCCCTTCGCCGCCACCAGCGCGACCGCCGCATCCGCAACCGCATCCGCCGTCGCTGTCTGTCCGGCAAATAGCGCCTTTGTCCGGCTCGCCGCCTCCGCCAGCACCGCCGGATCGCCCGCCTGCCCCAGCGCCTCGAACAGTGTCTCGCGAAGCTCCGCGCGGTCATCCGCCTCATGTTTGCCGCTCTTACCCAGCCCCGCGTATACCCCATCGAACTCCCGCAGAACCATCCCGTCCATCCGCTTGCGGTCGTCGCCCGTCGCAATTCGCGCCTCGATCGCGCCAACCTTTCCCAACGCGCTCTCCAGCACCGCCGCATTCGGGTCTGTCTTCAACGCCAGCGCCAGGTCCAGAAAGCCGCCTACGGTGCCTTGGCCCGCCCTCATCAGCGCCCAGCTATCGCCCAGCAGCCCAATCCGCTCCGGCACTGTCAGCCCTGTCTCCGCATTCGCCACAATCGCCGCAAGATTTCCCGCCGAATATTCCGTCCGGTAATACCCCTTGTCCCCCGCGTTCGCATAGAAGAAGCCGGAAGGTGACACCGGCAGCCCATTCGTCTCGGGACTGAGCACCTTGCACCCATCTCCGCTGATGCAGACTGGGATCGTCCAGACCCCAATAACCGGGGATGTCCCCAACGGCATACACTCCACATCCTCCCCAGCCAAAGCCATCTCAGCGCAATTGTCATCAACATGAACTGGCGACATGGAGAACACCCATTCACGCACCGGCACGCCGCTCGGCGTCGCGTTTCCCAACTGCACCAACGGAACTCCAGGCCGATCTATGAAGCTCTGCATTACCTTGTCTACAGGCTGTCCGCTCGCCCGCGCCTGCGCGTTCCAGAAGTCCTCCGCCGTCGCGTTCGCGTACGCGTGTTCCGCCAGATACGCCTGCACGCCCTTGCGAAACGTCTCTTCGCCAACCCAGTTCTCCACCATCCCGATGACCGCGCCCGCCTTGCCGTAGGCAATGTCGTCGAACATCTCGTTGATCTCGTCCGGAGTCTCCGCCTGCGCGCGGATGGGGCGCGTAGTCCGGCCTGCATCTACGTTCATCGTGCGGTCCATCTCCAACGCCGCGTCCTGCTCGAACCTCCACTTCGGATGCTCCTTGGCCGCCTCCTTTGTCTCCATCCATGTAGCAAATCCCTCGTTCAGCCACAGGTTGTCCCACCAGGCCGGCGTCACCAGGTCCCCGAACCATTGATGCGCCATCTCATGCGCCACCGTCTCGGCGACCTCCTTCTTCTCAGAGAGAGCGCCGTCCTTCTTATCCACCAGCATCTCCGTCTCGCGGAATGTGATGCACCCGAAGTTCTCCATCGCTCCCGCCTCGAAGTCGGGGACCGCCACCAGGTCCAGCTTCGCCAGCGGGTATTTGATGCCGAAGTACCGGTCGTAGTCGCGCAGCGTCTGCTTTGCCGCGTCCAGAGCAAAGCGCGTCAACTCCAACTTGTCCGGCGTAGCGCACGCCCGAATCGCCACCCCATCTGACCTGCCCTCCGAACATTTGAAGTCTCCCACCAGAAAAGCCACCAGATAGGTCGACATCCGCGGCGTCGTCGCAAACACCACCGTATGCTTGCCTGCCAACGGCCCCAGCCTGTCCGAAACGATCTTCGTATTCGAGATCGCCGTGTCTCCCGCGTCCACCACCAGCGTCACGTCGAAGGTCGCCTTCAGCGCCGGCTCGTCGAAGCTGGGGAAGGCCCGCCGCGCGTCGGTCGCCTCGAACTGCGTCACCCCATAGCTCCGCAGCTTCGTCTTTGATAGATAGAACCCGCGGAGCTTGTCGTTCAGAATCCCCTTGTACTCGATCTTCAAAGTTGCTCGCCCTGCGGCCAGAGGTTGGGAGAAGGTGAAGGTGGCCTGCTCCTTTGCTGAGTCCAGTGTCACCACAGCGGTCTGGAACTGGGGTGTAAAGTCGCTCACCATCGCTTTCACCGACACAAACTCGATCTCCGCCGCATTCAGCGTAATCGCCGTCGTCGGCGCATCGAGCACCACGTCGATCGTCTCGCTTCCCACAAACGTCGCCGCCTTCAGATCCGGCGTAATCATCAGCGCGTAGTGCTCCGGCCGGATCCCGCCCGGCAACCGCTGCGCCTCGACCCGCACTCCGGCAGCCCCCACCAACCCCACCATCAATCCTGCCGCTATCAATCCCTGCCAAATTCCCATCTCGTCCAACCACCTCAAAACCACTCCCACCAGACTAAATCCCCAGCCTCGGAACAGGGGTCCCATCGGGCTATACTGACCGATAACAGGAAGGGAATTCGCCCATGAACCAGGCCATCCCAGCGTTGCTCGGTGCGATAACAGGCTTTTTTCTACCCTTGATCGCCTCCTATGTCCGGTCCAGGACGAGGGGCAGCCGATTTGAAAACGCGGTCCGCGCGGAGATCGACGAGGCCAAAAACAGCGTCCATCAAAAGATGCTCTGGCTCTCTAGGGACCAGATGCCATACCGATCCCAGATCGAAGAGCGGCTGCTCATCGAGTTTGAGGGCCATCTCCTCTACCTCGGCGAACCGGAGGATTTGTCTACCGCGCTACCCTTCTGGGACCATAACCTGCGCGATGTTATCGAGGCCACATCGACCAGAGCGTTCAATCGAATGTGCCGCGAGGTCTCGCTGCTCCGGAAGTTCGAGTCCAAGTTCCGCGAGATGAAGCTTGCCTTTCAGACCGGCGGCGGCGACCCGAAACAAATGGCACTGGCCTGCTACCGAGACCTCATCCAGATACACGACTCCCTCATTGCAACCTCCCAGCGATAAGCGGCAACCGGGCAGGTTGCATGACTTCCTCACCGTTGCGTCTTCCCACTACTTCTTTTGTGTCATAGTCTTCCGCCCAATCTCCTGCTACCGTCCCCACAGGAGGATACAGTGAGACTCAACCCGTTTCTCGAGAAGCAGCTCATCGCCGTCATCCAGTGGAATGAGCCCGAGCCAGGCATCCTTGCCTATCGCTACCCCATGCTCGACATGGAAATTGAGAACGGCGGCAGGCTCACCGTGCGCGAGTCCGAGATGGCCCTTTTCGTCAATGAGGGCAGGATCGCCGATGTCTTTGGCCCCGGCCTGTACACCCTCAACACCGAAAACCTTCCCCTGCTCACCGACCTCATGAACTGGGGCAAGGGATTCGAGTCTCCCTTTAAGTCCGATGTCTACTTCTTCTCCACCCACCTCCAGATCGACCAGAAGTGGGGAACCGCCACGCCCATCACCATCCGCGACACGGAGTTCGGCGCCGTCAGCGTGCGCTCCTACGGCATCTACTCCTATCGCATCGTTGACCCGCGCGTCTTCTTCACCCAAATCAGCGGCACGCGCCAGAGCTACGGCGTCGCTGACCTCGAAGACCAGTTGCGCAACACCATCATCGCCCGCATGACCGAGGTTTTCGCCACCAGCGACCTCGCCTTCCTCGATCTCGCCGCCAACGAATCCGCCCTCGCCACGAAGATCAGCGAGCAGGTCAAGCCCGCCTTCGCCGGCCTCGGCCTCGATCTCACCCAGTTCGTCGTCGAAAACGTCTCCCTCCCAGACGCACTACAGAAGTCCCTCGACCAGCGCATCGGCATGAAGATCGTCGGCGACATCGACCGTTACACCCAGTTCGCCGCCGCCCAAGCCATGACCATTGCCGCCGCCAACCCCAGTGGCGGCGCGGCCATTGGCATGGGCCTCGGAGCCGGCGCCGCCATCGGGCAGGTCATGGCAGCCTCGCTCAAAACCGCGGGTGCCGCGCCGGTAGCCGTTCCAGCCGCCGCTCCAACCCCCGCCCCAACCGCTGCCCCGTCGGCTTCAACCCAGGACACCAAGTTTTGCATCGCCTGCGGCCACTCCATCCCGCAGCGCGCCAGCTTCTGTCCAGACTGCGGCAAGCCCCAATGAACTGTCCCTCCTGCGGCGCTCCAATGCACCCCCATGGCGATACGCTCGTCTGCGACTTCTGCCACAACGTCGTCGTCCCCGGCAAAAACGACGACGGCGTCAGCGTCCTCGATGAGGCTCCCGGCCAGTTCTGCCCCATCTGCAGCAACCTCCCGCTCATGCAGGCTACGCTCGCCAAACTCCCGCTTCTCTACTGCACCAAGTGCCGCGGCATGTTGGTTTCCATGGAGGAGTTTCAGACTCTCATCGACGCGATGCGATCCACACAGAGAGGCAGCATCATTCAGCCGCCCATGGATCCCGGCGATCTCGACCGCCGCATCAATTGCCCCAAATGCCATCGCCCCATGGAGGCCCACTCCTACGCCGGCCCCGGCAACGTCGTCATCGACAGTTGCGAGCCATGCTCGCTCAACTGGCTCGACCACGGCGAGCTGGCCCGCATCGCCCAGGCCCCCGACGACCGTGGTCCCGACCCGGACTACCGCGACCCCTACGCAGATCAATCCGACGAGACCGCCGCATCAGACTCGTCAGACGAAGCCTATGGCTCGCTGGGCTGGAAGCTCCCCATCTGATCTCCAAGTCGAAAACGGGCTGGCAATGGTCAGCATCGCCGGGTGCCTCATTCATCGCGGTCTCATCTGCGATGGATGGAGGTACACGCCTCACCCCGACTGACATCCTACTGGCGCAGCCGGAATCTCCGTATCTATTTCCCCACCATCGCATCTGGACTGGTTCCCACCCTGTCGGCCAAGAAACGGCGGCACGGGTGGGATGCCGAAGCTGTAGAATTGGGTCGCCATGAATACGCGCCGTTTCGCGACCTTTCTCGGATGCACAATCTGCACTACCGGGTTGCTCCTAGCCCAGCAGGCCGGAACACCGCCAGCCTCATTTTCCGGTTCCGGAGTCACGATCACCGAGCCAGGGATTTACACGCTAGCCCAACTCTATAACGCCGCCGATATTGTCGCTATTGTCGAGGTCACCGCCGGTGACGCGGAAAATTATACGAGCGCGGTTTACAAAGGAAGAGTAATTACCGCCTTCAAGGCGGTATCAGAAGGACAGATCATCTTCTTCAGCCCACCTGGAGGCGTGCTTGGCTCACAGCACGTTGTATTCCTGAAGAAGCAGAAAGAGCCGCTCGCACCAAACAAGGGAGCAACAGCTTTCGGCATCATTCCCTATGCCGTCGATTTCGATCAAGGGTTCACCGAAATGAGGACGGACTACGAGTGTGTCTTTCATCCTACGAAGCCCGGCGACGTTGGTTGCGATTATGCGGTTCGTGTCTGCACCGATTTCATAAAGATCCCGAAGAGCATTCCGATCTCTACCTATGAGGACAACGACACATCGGGTTGCAGATATATAAGAAAGCCAATATTCCTTTCGCTGCTGGATGAATTGAAGAGCGCGAAGCACTGACCTGGATCATCGCTGTATCAATCGAAGCGTTCACCATGATGAGGGGGGACCCTCACCCCTTCACCGACGCAGCCCGCTCCGACTGCCCCGTGATCTCCGCCGCGCGGGCCTCCGCGTAGGCCGCTGCGCCCAGCAGCGCGCAGCTCTCGTCCAGAATCACACGCACCGGAATCAAACTGAGCAGCGGCGAAAGCCTGCCTTTGTCCAGAAACGCCTGCATGAATCCGCCGCCGGCCAGCGTCTTCAGAATCTTCGGCGCAATGCCTCCGCCAAGATACATGCCGCCCGTCGCCAGCACCTTCAACGCGATATTGCCCGCCTCCGCGCCGTAGGCAGCAGCAAACGTCTGCATCGTCTCGTGGCACAGCTCGCTCGACCCGTCCTCGGCGCACGCCCCAATCACCGCGTTGGGGTCTTCCGTGGCTATCCGTTCGCGCAACCACGCCG
>Ga0326728_10014191_pt1 | contig 17025 bp, 10 predicted proteins | sample MB3enrmetagenome_FD_207602 | JGI IMG/M metagenome (GOLD analysis project Ga0326728, IMG submission 207602) | Lab enriched peat soil microbial communities from McLean, Ithaca, NY, United States - MB31MN | ecosystem: Environmental > Terrestrial > Soil > Wetlands > Peat | place: USA: New York...
GGCAATTCTGCAGCTTCCAGTTTCGCATCGAGTCCATCCTGGAAAACGTGCATTTTTTCAATTTCCACGAGCCTGAATTTTCCATCAGTAGATTTCCAGGCTGCAGAAAATTCAAAATTTTCTGGAACTTCTATATGCTCCCATTTACTAAAATTTAAAAGGTGATTTTTGATATTCTGGCTGGCAAGGTCTGGGGCAGAGCAGATTATCGTTATTTTTGGAACTGGTTTCTCATGGAGGTTTTTTTCCTGGTTATTAAGTTCATCTGGATTGCTGTTATCTGTCATTTTTGATCAATCCGAGTATTTATCACTTCAATGTCCCTATAAATCTCGTTAAGATAGATAAAATCAACCCCAAATCGTATCCTTGAGTTTAAGGGTGAAGAAGCCAAGAGGAGATCGCCCTGAAAGGTTAAAACTCAAAGGAAAAGTAAACTAAGGAATGATCTCTTTCCAAGAAAACATAAGCCAAAGAAATAAGAAGTTTGAGAATTAAGAGGCATGTTAATCTAAAAAACCTAAAGCAAGTATGTTTTTGACAGAGTCCTACTCCTAATGAGCAGGATTCTGTGGTTTTTACCAGCTCCAAAAAAGGAAAAAAATGTTTTTATAGTGCCGAAACTAATATCAGCCAATGTGGATATAAGCATCCACAAGTTTTTTGATTTCTTCGTTCTTGCCGTAAAGCCTCTCGCTGAGCTGGTAGTCATCAAAGGCTTCAAGTCCCTTCACGATGTCGTTGATCATGCCTTCTGTGAAAACATCGTACTGCGTGAAAATGTTCTTCTGTTTCTTCAGTGCCTGAGCGGACTCGTAGCAGGAAGCTGGGAGGTGTTCAAGCTGTGCAAGCCTATCCTTATGTTCATCATTAAAGATGTTTACGTCGATATAAAGCTTGTCTGCAAGTTCCAGAGCGTTGTTAATCTCAAATCCATGTCGAACACCTACAGCAAAAGCTGCAAAAAGTAGATAGAGGTCAGCTGTGCTGTCTGATGCACGGAATTCGAAGGTCGACTTGTAGCTGTGGCTCTTGAGCTCCTCTTTATAGTTCGGATTGGCGATAGTTACCATCTTGCTGGACTCTTCGGAGAACCAGCCAAGGGGTACACGGATTAGGGCAGAACGGTTTCTGTCTCCCCAACAGATGTTGGTAGGAGCTTCCTGGTGTGGAACAAGACGCAAATAGGAAGTTGGGATCTTGTTTCCAAAAGCAGTGATGCCGGCTGAAATGTCAAGAAGACCGACCATTGCACGCTTCGCGACGTCGCTAACATCTCCATTCTCGACCATGACACTCTTACCGTCTTTTAGAAGCTTCATATGGATGTGCAGCCCGCTCCCTGCTTTTCCTACAGTGATCTTCGGTGCAAAACTGACAGCTACTCCATATTGATCGGCAAGCATCCGGAGCATCCATTTTGCAATAAGTAGTCGATCAGCGCTGTTTTCTAAGGTATCTGTTTCGAATTCGATTTCATTCTGCTCGTAGTAGTACTTGTCGTCAGAGAAATTCCCGACTTCAGAGTGCCCATATTTGATTTTCCCTCCAGCTTCGGAGATGTACATCATTGCTTCCTTCCTAAGCTGGTCGAATTTGGTGAAAGGATTACATTCGTGGTATCCCCTCTGGTCAACTGCTGGGAAACTCATGTTGACTTCATCTTTGTTGGCGATGATGTAGTATTCAAGTTCCCCCATTAACTGAAGTTCGTAACCTGTCTTCTCAGCGAGTGTCTTTGCAGCCTTCTTCATGACTGTTTCAGAAGCGCTTTTTAGGGGGGTACCATCCTTGTCGAAGTATGAACAGAGAATGTCCAGGGTAGGAATTTCTTCAAAAGGATTTACGAAGGCAGTCCTATATTTAGGGAGTACATAAAGGTCGCTTGAGGACGCCTCAATATATGTAAAAATACTTGATCCGTCTACTCTCTCTCCGGCGGAAAGTAAGTTGTCAAGATGTTCTTCGTCTCTTATAACGAATGCGAGGGATTTAAGCCTCCCATCCCCACCAACATAACGAAAAGTCAGCATCTTAATGCCGTTTTCCTTGATAAACTTCATAATGTCTTCTTTGGTGAATTCGCTTGCTGGTTTGTTGAGGTACTGTACCAGTTTGTTCGGATTCAGTTCTACATTTGATGGTTTCATAATTGTCCCTTCTTTTTAACTGGAATAATCAGATACTCAGAGTCTCATTTCAATACCGAATATTCTCAGGCTTGTTGATTGTCACATTATCATAATTTTATGAATTCTTGCCTGATAGGAAAGTGATAACTCACTGCTATATATATAATCTTTTCCTTTTTTTATTCTTTCAAACAAATATTGTGAACCAAAAGCAGCACATGTTTTTTAGTATATGTTGTTCTCCTCATGGCATTGGAATATGCAAATAAATATTTTTCCAATAAAAAGTTGCTAATTTTTCCCATAGAAGATTTCGATTAAGGATCTTATTTTCACGAGACATTCATCTATATTTATAAGCATATAACAAAATTTAGGGGCTTATCAAAATTCTCTATGTAATTTAAGATGCTATTTGGCTCTATCTGGCATTTCTGAAACTTGAAATCATATTTTCAGCCCGTAGTACAACTAGAAATTTCGCCACCGATAAGGAACCCTTCGATAGATTGTACATCGATCCTGGTGAAGCCCCAATGGATAAAGAAATTGCGGTACTCGAACAACAATGCGAATATGATCTTTTTAGCAGTTCAAATCTTCTTGAAATAATGGATGCAGAAAAGTTACCATCATAGATCCGAAGGTCAAACCCATAGTTTTAAATTTCTCAACCATGATAAAAAGGAAGTCATACTTGAAAAAAATGATGGAAATATTGTGTCTCTGAATTCCTCCAAAATGGATTTCGTATACTTAAGAATTATTTATCTAATGTTATCTGTTCTGGCTGATTTTCTCCAAAACTTTCGGCAAGCGTAACTTTTTTATTTTTTATGTAACCGGAGGTAGGAGCTTATTGCAACCGATTCATAAGAATAAAAGTTAATTCTACAAAAATCAATATCAAGTCTTGGGCAAGCATGATACTGAAGTAGGAAAAATTCCTTGATGGCACAAACTGAAACGAGTGGCAGGTTATATTCAAAATATCTCCAGCTCATTGGCCATATTTGACTACTCTATAGAAGCAGCAGTTACTACACAAAGGCAGTTTCCTCCGAAATATTAATGTAGAGATATAATCTCTGTATCCAAGAAAATCTTGTGATACCCGCATTTAATCAGGTACAACCGACCGCTGTCATATCTGCAAATCTCATACTTGTGCAAAAATAACTTTTTTGACAGCTAGAAAGGTGATAAAGCACAGTTGTTTTGAAGAATGAAAATCTAGAGACAGAAGTCTTTGAACACTTTCTCCTAAATGGTTTGTAAGAATATATCATCCCGGTTTAAAGGGTAGCTCCAGTTTGTTTGGGATAACATATGATCACATTCCGAAAGTTGAAAAATTTATCCCAAAAAATATAGAAAAAAATCCTTTTTTCCTCTGTTTTATTTTCAAGTCCCCGCATTCAATCTGTATTCTTTTAGAAAATTTCTTGGTTTTCTTGAGTCCATACCTGACAATACAAAGTCTGAGCATCCATAAAAATATCAACAACTCCAAATGATTAGAAAGAAAAAGAAATAGTGAGACAGTTTCCATGTCAACTTAGTTGCCTTGGTTTGAAAATAAAACCGGGAATGATTCCGGACTCTACTTTTATCCATTTAGATCCGGGCATGCAAAAAAAATAAACCACGAGAAAATGAAGCAAAAAAGGATAATTAGAGACAGAAAATGAGAGAAAAAGTAGTAAGTCACACTTTTTATATAAGATTCATGGAAATATTTAATGGAGATAATTAGCTGATCAAAAGATTTAGAACAACAACTTCATCACTTCATGTTTCTCAGGTAAAGTTATCAGAAAAAATGAAGTGGTTTGCTGAGACATAGGTTACTTTCGAGCAAAATCAAAATTCAGTGACTTAATAGTAAGAAGAGCAGTAAAAGAACATCCTCTGGAGATAAGTAATATTTTAAGGATATGAAGCTAGCTTTAAAATCAGAGAATAATGAACCATAAAAGAAAAAATCGGGACAACTATAAAAACTAGCGATAAAGATTTGGACAGGTTTCCAACGAAGAAAAATCTGACTCTTCGATTGATAATAACTTCTTTAGCCAAACTACTAAACGTTCATATGTTTATCAATCTTTTATAGATAATTTATGAAACTATGAGGTTTATCTGAATGCTTTATAATTAATATTACAATTATCGATAATAATAAGCATGAGAAATAAGGAAACATTATAAACATAATATTATCAAAGTGAATTGGATACCAAACCAATTATTTATTTAATATTAGTAAATGATAAAATCGCATGATTCAAATATATGTACCAATCTTGGGTAATTTTTGACAGAATTGCCTTTGTCAATTAAAAAATTTGTGAATGATCGTTAGTAACTGTTTGATTAAAGTTGTTTATTCCGATTTATTTAAAATTTTATTTATGGAAGTTGGAAGTATGAACAATAAAATAATTGCATTTGATTTCCTTAGGGCTTTAGCAATAATTATGATTATTCCAGCTCACTTGAGCAACTTCTTATTTTCTATTTACAGTAAGCTAGGACTTTATGCCTTTGATCCTTATTTCGCAAATATGGGTTTAGGGTTATTTATATTTATTAGTGGATATTTGTTATATTATAACAACCATTCTATAAATTCATTACAAAATTTATTATCCTTCTACAAAAAAAGACTTTTCAGAATTTTTCCTCTTTACTGGGCAGCTCTCACAGCTTATATAGTTGTGTTCTCTGTATTTGTTCAAAAACTAAATACTGGTTTTGTATTTCCCCATGCAAATAGTGCATTTGGTTATTTTAATATTTTGATACATATTTTAGGATTACAAATTTTTCTTGCCCCAGCTTACGCTTCTCCAATGTTAACATTATACTTTATCGGTCTAATTATTGCATTCTATACCCTTTATCCCTTCATTATTATGTTTTCAAAAGATGCAAGATATATTTTACTTACTTCATTTATCATATTTATAGTGTTTTTATTACTCTCAAGGACTTTCAGTATCATTGATCCCCGTTTTTTTATGTTTTTCTCAGTATTTGTGTTTGGTATCCTCACCTGTAAAGAGAGCTTATTTGACAAATTCGAGATAGAAATCATGAAAAAACCATTTATCCAGATCATACTGGCAGTTCTTCCGGTTATATTTGTATTGATTATTGTTTTAGAGTCAAGAGCACTATTGTTTTTAGATCCAAAAGTTTATTTTACAATTGACTCCGTAGGCAGCGGTATAATAGGATCTTCAATGATCATATCGATGTTGAATAGCTGGGCAAATTCATTAAATCTGAACTACTCCACATTACAATTTATCCTTGATACATTACTTCTAAATATTTTTATAATAATCTTCTGTATCTTTGAATACAGGTTTGCAATGAAATTTATCACTGATAAATTTTCAAGCTCTTTGAGCTCTATCTTTACATACATAGCTACATCTTCATATTGTGTCTACCTATTCCACAGGCCTTTTTTTGCTCTTTGGAATTCCGGAACCAACTTCATACACAATTATATTTTGCACGATATTGTCATAATATTTGTAGCTCTACCTCTCCTATTTTTTGTTTCATATAATATACAAATATTTGAATCAAATTTAAGGAAATATTTCTAATAAAAAAATTATCGACAAAGACATTTCCTTTAAAGGGTCCAATAAAAACGCAGGCCAATACGTAACAATCCAACATTAGTTTAATGTGGTCAACTCGACAATTAACCAGAACTTACCCGAAATATAAATGGTGTTATTTTTGCATAGGCTTCATACTTCTGTTTTAATTTTACAATTCAAACCAATATCTTTTGTTTTTGATTTTCATATTAATCATTAGCTATTTATAATGAATAATTTATATCTTCAGCTTGACAGTAAAAATTTTATCCGGAATAAAACCTTATCTTTTCGCTAAAAAAATCATTTTAAAGCCTTAAAAAATTTAATCGCAAATTTGTACATATTTGTCTGTTTCCATCCTACATCCAAAAAAATATAAGTAGCAAGTTTTATTCTATTTTAGCATTTTTGCTGTCCAATTTTTGACACAATATTAAGTATTTTTCCCGTCATCCAGATAAACTGTCAAATTCAATATCAAAAATTCGATCAAAATTAGTAATTATTCATCCTGAGCTAAACAAAAGCAATTGCTTTCTTTACTGGAATTCATTGAGCAAATTTTTAGGGTTTTATTCTATATAACTATCGGTTATTGATAATGTATTTTATTCCAGTTTAACACCACGCAGATTGTTGCAGGGATGGAAACTTTCCTATGAATCATAATTGACCAACTTACTAATATTTTAAGTTACCTTTGCACTATGAAATGGAACTATGAAATGCAAACTATTGTGTTACAAAATAAGAGATTACGTATTTTTTGTATGAAATCCCATAACGAATTTTTTTAGACAATAATAGCATCAACTACTTTAGAGAGATATAATTTGGAATTGGTAAAAGGTTCTGTTCTGAGCCTGATGCAATATGTACTGATGGTCAGAATACAAACCTTTCCATCGGTGTTTAATCAAAATATTCTTTTCAAGAGTAATATACATTATTAAAAATACCAGAACAAAAAGTCTTTAAAGAATACCCTACGATTAAAAACCATTTATGGTATGGTGAAATGGTTTTTTTGATAAAATTATATTAGTACTGGAGCGGGGTGGTACGATTTTCAATGTAATTCAGACTATGTTGAAAATCAGGGAAACCAGGAAGAAAATGAAGCATATAATCAAATTAAAATATTTAATCTTGAATAATTCGTGTGTTTCCAAAGCTGTGGCGCTAAAATACCCAATTACCTGTTACGAGGTGCGATGACACAAAAGTTATATTCTTCTGTCTTGTATAAAGGATTTCAAAATTGACGAGATTATTAAATATTAGCATAGATTTTATATTTTTACAATAGAATAATATTGTTTTAAATTTATTCTAAAAAACCTATTGAAAAGCTTCAACCATTTTTATGCAGATGTACACAACGAAACTATCTATTTTCTCAACATGAAAGTAACTTAAAAATTAACCTAACTTTCAACGGATAATAGCGGGTAGATGAGCAAACAAATTATACATATATGTACATCTTCGGAATGTCGGCTTAAAACGTTTATGGAGAATATTAATAAATAACCCACTACAAAAAATAAGGGAAACAAAACCACTGATACATCATATTACCAACTGGGTTACTATTTACGATTGTGCAAATATGACAAGAGCTTTTGGTGCACTTCCTGTAATGGCGCATTCCCCTGAGGAATGTTCAGATATGACAGCGATTTCATCTGCGCTTGTACTTAACATTGGGACTTTAACATCTGAAATCATTGATGCAATGATACTCTCTGCTTCTTCTGCAAACGAAAAAAAATCCCTGTAATACTTGATATAGTCGGCGTTGGCTCTACTAAATTCAGAGACGAGATGGCTGCAAAAATTCTTGATTCTGTCCATATCGACATTATTAAAGGTAACTATTCTGAAATTGCGAAATTGGCAAGTGAAAGCACCGAAACAAAAGGAGTGGAAACGACTTCTATTAACGTTGATCCTGAAAAAGTAGCAAAAGAACTTGCAAAATCAAAATCTTCTATTGTAGTGATGACGGGAAAAGAAGACATAATAAGTGATTGGAAAAAGATATACATTATAAGGAATAGTAACAAGCAAATGGGGTCAATTGTCGGAACTGGATGTATGGCTGCATCAGTAATTGGTGTATTTGCTTCAATTAATTCCAATTATTGTGATGCATCAAAAGATGCTTTATGCTACTTTGGAGTCGCAGGAGAACTCGCAGCTGAGAAATCAAATGGGCCTGGAAGTTTTAGTGTCAATCTATATGACGAAGTTTTCAATCTTTCAGATGAGAAAGTAAAAAATATGATGAATTTTGAAGAAAAGTAAGTTTCGACGAAAGAAACTATTTAATCTCTTATGTGATTCGAAAAATTCAGAGGCTTTTCAATATCTTTGGAGATCGCTAAAACTTACCACTAACTCTACTAGCAAATGATGGGAAGATTTCGATTAAATCCATATTTCATAGTATGCTTATAAATGAGATATAATTAACTCGTAAAAATCAGATGTTTATCGGAATCCTCTGAATCATTTGCCAGTGAGTTAGTGGTAAGTTTTAGCGATCCCAAAGATATTAAAAATTCTAATAAAAAGAAATTTAAGAAAACATGATTTTAAAAAACCTATTTGTATGGAATAGATACCTATGGAAAAGGGGAACCTAAATCAGAAAAAATGTTTCTTAAAATATATCGACTTTTACCTTGTGACAGATTCCAGGTTCTCAAAGAAAGGGACTTTATCTGATGTCAAGGAAGCAGTCGAAGCAGGATGTCAGATTATTCAGTACCGAGAAAAAAATAAGAGTACACAAAAAATGATCTATGAAGCATCCGAAATCAAGAGAATCTGCAGGAATAATGCAAAATTTTTGGTTAATGATAGAATTGATATTGCATTAGCAGTTGATGCAGATGGCGTCCATTTAGGCCAGAACGATATGCCAATCGAAATTGCAAGAAAACTTCTAGGCGAAGATAAGATAATTGGTCTCACTGTCCATAATGTTAATGAAGCAATCGAAGCAGAAAATAAGGGTGCTGATTACGTTGGTCTGGGTCCTATATTTGACACTGTTACCAAAAAAGATGCAGGAGAGGGAATTGGCCCTGATAAAATAAGAGGAATCAAAAATTCGATAAAAATACCTGTAGTTGCCATTGGTGGAATAAACATGGATAACTGCGAGAGTGTTATTCAGAATGGAGCTGACTGCTTGGTTGCAATTTATGCAGTGATATGCAGTGATGATGTAAAAAATGAAACTAAAAAATTTATTAATATTATCCGGAAAATAAAAATTTTGCGGAATCGTTCATTTGACTAATAAACCCAAAAATTAAAGTTATATATAACACACCTTGAACTTAGCAATAAAAACTCATTCGATTCTAATCCCTGCTAATAGAAGCTTATTTTAGTCCCATTCTGGATATGCAGGTTCATTAAGTTCTTGAATACCGCATTTTTCCTACAATTTGAAATTTTAAAGTGGACTGCTTATTTTCTTATGTTTGTTTTTTGAAACGATCCCAGTTCCAGGGCTCACCAAAATTATTGACGCTAATTATTCATATCCCACTGATGTTCAAAACCATTTGTTTAATCTGATCCTTTAGATAAAATCCTCTATAAGACAGATATTAGTTAGCAGTATAAGATTTAACTATACAGTTGTTCTTTTCAGAATTCCTCCCTGGAATATCTATCTTGACAGTAACTATCTCGACTTTTAGGTAGATTACCTTTTTTAGCTGTAATAAATTTGGTCATCTTTTTTAGGAAAAGTCTTTTATGAAGGTTTCTGCATCAGTGTACGTTTTATAGTGCTTGAAACTGTTTCCCTTATCTAAGTAATTATCAACTGACCAGATAATCAATAAAATTCCACCAATTTTTTACGCATTTTACGAAAATTAATGTTGAATATAGACTTTTTTTTACAGTATTCTTATCAAGTTAGGATTAGTATGTAGGGATAAATAAATTTTCGCTTTGAATTACCCTGGAACACATATATCCAGTTTGCTTTTGGATATTATGAGGACAAAATAATCACTTAGATATACTATATCTATTGTATTGTATTTCTCGATCTAACTATGTTAATGCTTTTTTCGCTCAACATTATGTGAGATCTCTTGGAGTAATCAATCCATTTGAGATTAAGAAACAGCTTTTCTAAATAATTCCATAAATCGGTTCAAATTTATCAAAGCGAAATTTACCCTCTTCAATTATTCTTGAGTCTTGGTTTTTTTATAAGTCAAAATTTATTTCAACTCACTATTAATTTCTTAGTTACATTTTCCGATATATTATTAAATCGGAGTAAAAATACTCTGATTATTTAATTTAAAATTATATCCATAACCAATATAATAACAGTTCTACAGGATCTTTCGGATTTTATCACCTGCTTCCTTATGGCATTAGAGGTTATAAAATCTCACCTGCGGACCTTATGGATGTATCTTTGACGAGAACGACACTTACATTTTAAAGACTTTTATAAGCGATAACAGTTGATGAAAATAAGTTGTTGTTTCGGAAAAGAATCTATCGCTGACTAGCTGACTAATTGAATCATGAAGTAACTTATCGAGATAAATTTAAATTGGCTCTAAAATAGGACTATACGGTTTAACTGACAATTAATGGCATTAAACCTCAAATTGTCCAAATTAGAAGTCAAAACAATGATCTAAATTGTACCTTATTTTGAAACTCAAGTTTTTAAGTCGAGAATAATAGTAGAAAAGCAGAATGAGATTCAAGGATTTGTTATTGGATTTAAATTTCCTATTAATAGATATGGAAGAAAAATAAAACTTATTATTCTAATTATGTTGGATATCCATATAAAAAACCTGGATAACAACAAATTTCGAGATTTCATTCCTTCTTATTCACATACTCTGTTTGATCACAATAGAGTGGGGCTAGGGCCAATCACATACAAATAGCACCCCTTATACGCTGCAGTTTAAGAGGTTCCTTAGAATCCATAGGAATTGAGGATGTATGAGATAAAGGAAAGTAATATGTCTATTCGCTTTTGGAATTGCACTAATTATCGCTTTGAACCTCGTAGCTCTGGGTTCTTCTGAAACTTCGATGGGTAATACAACCATTTCAGGATATGAGAAGGTTTTCGATCCAGGGAGCATGAACCTCTCAGTAAAACCTGGCGATGATTTCTATGAGTATGCTAATAGAGCTTGGATAAAAAGTCACCCAGTGCCTGCAGATAAATCACGATACGACGAATCCTTGATAGTGGATGACAGAACCTACGACCGCGCCAAAAAAATCGTGGAAAGTGCAGCCAACAATACCTCTGCCCCTGAGGGAAACCTCGAGCAGGAGATCGGCAAGTTCTACTTCGTGGGAATGGACGAGGCCACCCTGGAAAAGCAGCGTATGGATCCTATCAAAGATGAACTGAAGATGATAGACAATATCTCCAACGCCTCCGATGTCCAGGCTGTATCGATGCAAATGATGGACTATGGTATGGATCCCTTCTTTTCCATGTATGCAGCACCAGACAAAAAGAACAGCAAGATCATGATAGCTACTCTCACTCAGGAAGGTCTAAGCCTCCCAGATAGAGATTTCTATTTCAGGCAGGACAATGAATCTATCCATATCAGAGAGCAGTACCTGACTCACGTTACAAAAATGTTTGTCTTCCTCGGTGATAGCCCAGAGATTGCTAAGAGTAATGCCAGAACCGTCATGGATAAGAGACCAAGCTAGCCAACGCATCCTTCACCAACGTGGCTGACAAAGATGAGGTCAAAACATATAACAAGATGAGCCTTGAGGAGCTTCAGACCTTTGCCCCAGGAATAAATTGGTTTAGATTCTTTAGCTTCCTAGGTCGGCCAGATGTAGCTGAGGTCAACGTCAGAAACCCCACCTTCTTCAAGGAGTTGAGTACCGTTCTTCAGGAAGAGAATATAGCTGACTGGAAAACTTTCCTGCGCTGGAAGCTGATCTTAGCCACGTTCCCCTATCTCAGCTCCGACCTGGTGAAGGAGCACTTTGATTTCTATGAGAAAAAACTCAATGGCCAGCAGGTGATGAAACCCCATTGGAAGAGGGTCCTTGATGCAGAATACGAAGCCCTAGGTGAGGCTATAGGACGTGTCTATGTAGCCAGGTATTTCGACTCAATTTCCAAAACTAGGATGCAGGAGATGGTATCCAACCTAAAGAAAGCCTTTAGGGAAAGAATTGAAAATTTGACATGGATGGAGCCTGAAACAAAGATTAAAGCCCTCATGAAGCTTGCTATCTTAGATGTCCAGGTAGGCTATCCCGAAGAATGGCTGAATTATTCAGAGCTTGAAGTTAAGAATGATTCATATCTCATGAATGTCCTTCGTGCCTCTAAATTTAAGTTCCACCATGGTCCTGATGGCTTGGATAGGATAAAAAAGCCCGTAGACAGTAAGCTTTGGGTGGTGGACTCCCAGGAAACTGGCGCCTACGCTAATATTAATAAGATCCTCATAGTTTTCCCAGCTGGTATTCTTCAGTCGCCCTTTTTCAACAAGGATGCTGATGATGCAGTTAATTACGGTTCCATAGGTGCCATTATAGGACACGAGATAACTCACCACTTCGACAGCCAGGGCAGGAAGTTCGATGTAAGTGGAAATTTAACAGATTGGTGGACGCAAAAGGATGCTGATAGCTTTAACAAGAGCACGGGGATTTTGGTGGACGAGTACAACAGTCTCGAGGTTCTGCCCGGGCTACACCTCAATGGCAACCTGACCTTGCAGGAGAACATAGCAGACTTCGGTGGATTGACCGTGGCCTACCATGTCTATAAGCTTTCAATTAAAGGGGAGCCGAAGATGACTAATGGATTCACTGATGATCAGAGGTTCTTCTTAAGTTTCGCCCAGATGTTGAGGGAATCTGACACTAACGCATCCCTGAGGACGCAAGCACTTACTGATCCCCACTCTCCAAGCAGATTTAGGGTCAACGGTGTTGTCTTAAATGTGCCTGAGTTTTACAAGGCATTCCCTGTGTAAAGCCAGTGGATAAACTCTACAGGCCAAAGAGTGAGAGGCCTGTTATATGGTAGAGTGATAATAGGAAGTCTTTTTTGCCTGTGATAGCATCAATTACAGTGCCAATGGAGAATTCATGACCCTTAAAGGATAATACTTGCTGGTAGCCCTAATCACTTTGAGGTTGTCTATTGAGTGATGAGGAACTGGCAAAAGATAGGAGGCTCTGTCTGGAGCCAATACAGGATTTATTAAATAGATATAATTAAAACATTCATCGATTGTAAATATTCAGATAGTTAGCTTCGCTCCTTGAGTATTGCTATAATATTATCCATAATCAATAAGCTATTCTTTCTGATTATGTGGTTCTGAAAGCTCCTTATATTTTTTGCTACAATTTCATCATTCTGAGATCCCTTTCTGCTTCGTTGTTTTCAAAATGGGCTACAGGCAATTTAGAAAACTGCCTATTTTGGCAGGTTCGAGAATTTGATGTAAATTGAAAGTCGTATTTTGCATATGGAATCTAATTAAGTTCTTCTGATGTGAGATTAATTTTTATCATTTTCTAAGATTTGTAATTTTACAGAAAAAAAATGGGTATAATGCCGCAATGTGCATTTTAAAAAGTGATTTTGATAAAATATTGTTTTGAATTGTTCTCAATTAAAAATAGATACCATAAGAAATTATTTAAATTTGCCTATATATTATTGTACTTTTTTGTATTTACTGAGTCATAAATCAGTGAAAATTTGTATATTCCATTAAACTCTGGAATAATTTAGTTCGCAAAAGCACGGGCAGAGAGCAAGCGATAAGTAAATATTTTTCACAGTTCATAGTATTACTTGCTAAAATCAAGCAAGAATATGATTTCTAAAAGTAAGTAAATTTATATTTTTATAATTAATTTCAATTATCGCAGGACTCAGTTCCAAAATCAAGTGATTGGATAAAACTGAAAAAGTCATTTGATTTTGAAATTTGATACAATCCTTTGTAAATATCCTCATGATTGAAGCTTTGATGTATCAATATTAAGAAGAACGCTTTTAGCCTCCAAATTTAGTCAATGGATCCAGAAATAACTAGATTTTAGACCAGAGTCACTTTTAGAAGTTTTGTATCTCAGCAGAGTACAAATGATCTTGAAAGAAAAATATTGTGGTTCAGCTTCAACAAAATGGTGTACATAATCATAATCAATACAGGTGGCATCAAAATCAAAAGGTTATGATGCAACAATTAAAAGAGCAGGGCAAGAGCACCTTCTGGGATAAAGAACATATTAAGGAACAAGAGGATTCAATAAAAAAATTCCAGATAAACGATTTTATGCAGTAACTAAAAAGATATTCAAAGCAGAAAAAGGTCTTGTCACTAATGTTGAAAGAGTGAATTTAAAGATTTTGTGTATACGGCTTTTGTTATAATCTCTATCATTTAATGACACTGAATGTAATAGGAGTACTCCAAGGATAGTGGAAGCTATCTCTAGAATCAGAGAACAATGAACCAGAAAAAAGTGGATAAAATACAGAAATTAACGAGAAAAATTTGAACAAAATTCCCGTGAAGGAAAAAATAGGTGGTAAATCAAAATACTTTATAATATTAGTAATTGAATCAGTTCGCAACAATGGAATTCTAGATACGTAACTGATATTAGCTATTTAACTAATAAATCAATAATATTAGACCTTTAATTGGAAAAAATGTATTTTTAACTGCAAAGCCTATAGTACTTAATTTTATACTTTAAGTACTTAAGTTCTATATGATAAAAACTAAAAATGAAATTAAGCAACAGGTGAATTAATAATAAACTGCTTAAGAGTATTAAATTCAAAGAAAGGAGGATGAGTTAGCTATTGTTATATATATTAAGGGGGAAAAATGCAGTTAGTAGATCTACTGCAATGAGGTTATTGTAGAAGAAGTAGGAGGTAGAATCCTTTTTTGTTGTGGGAAAGAGATGACTCTTGTAAATGAGTAAGGAAAATATCCACAAAATTCTATTTAGTTATACTTACATTACTTTTAGACATGGAGATGTTCGGAGAAAGAAACAACTCTTCTGATGTGGAGGAAAATCGATGAAATGCTACGAATGCGCCAGAGAAGGCAAAGATATGGATGCCGTTGGAATTTGTATAGTATGTGGGCGAGGCGTATGTAAGGAACACCTTATACATGAGGAAATCCCTGTATGGGAAGGAAATTATCCTATTGAGCTGAAGCCCGACCTTGAGCATATCAAAAGAATTGTCTGCCTGCCTTGCCATGAATCCCTGAAAGAAAACTGCCTATTTAATGAGGTTTGTTGAGGTGACCAAGAATGCTAAGATGCTATGATTGCTCTGAAAAGAATAAAGTCAATGAAGCAGTAGGTGTTTGCATTGTCTGTGGAAAAGGCCTCTGCATGGAACATATCAAGCAGGTGGAGTTGCCAATGAAAGGAGGATATCCACTAGCCCATTTGACACTAAAGAAAGATCTTCCCAGAATGATATGTCGTGAGTGTATTGATACCACTCTTGGAGAGGAATTCTGCGTTTAAGGCTGACAAAGCAATTGGATGCTACGGAAATTTAGTAGGAACTAAATAGAGATTAGCTAAAAATAAATGGCGGTCTGTTGTAAACTAGTATAAATACCTGTATTGTTTACAGCCTTTGTTTATTATCACTTGAAAATTAAATGACATTTCTTCAGTAAAATAATAAACATATATTTATTCTGTGACTTTGCGATACAGCAAGTAGAATATACCAATTTAATATTTCTCTGAGTTATGAATATATATTTTATCGGATATAACTGACGGTCTGGTGACATATTCTGATAACAAAATCACAGGATTGATTTCTCTTTTAACTCCATGGCTTTTTGGAGAATCACCTTGTGATAGCATCCATTGTTTTGGAGTTAGAGATATTGTGTGTTTTGGGTCTTCATAAGAGGATCCCGCTGAATTGTAAAATTTTTAACTGTCCAGATACCATTTCCTTAGTCTCTTGCGTACAGAACACAGTCCAAGCTCCGATTGTATCCTGTGCTGGGATCCAGAGGTTCAAGATGTTCCCATCATCGATAAATATACCCGCACTACGATATAATTGAACATCATCAGGTGTTGCACATGATGAATCCTTTATCTCTTCATCAAATTTTGTATTATAAAATGTTTTCAAAATAATCACAAACGTATCAGAACTCAATCATAACCAACTTACCGTCTCTGATCAACGATACATAACTTATCACCGTAGTGATTAAATATAATCTGATCTAATGCTCACTGGTGATGATCTGCCGGAACTAGTTATTAATAAAAGTAAAACAGCCCTTGTGGTCATAGACCTGCAGAAAGGGATAATCGCACAGCCGACAAAGCCCTATTCTGTAGAAGAGATTATAAATAACGCTACAAAACTAGTGAACACATTCAGAAAAAAAATGATGTCTGTGTTCCTTGTTCATGTCATGATAACAAAAGCGACGATTCTCAACCCAGAAAGCGACGAATCCTTCTCTCACCCTGCAATCCCTTCTCCGGATTGGTCTGAATTTGTACCTGAAATTGCTCCAACTTCAAAAGATATCGTTATCACTAAAAAGCAATGGGGAGCATTTTATGGAACAGATCTCGAACTCCAGCTACGTAGACGTGGGATTGATACGATCGTGCTCTGCGGAATTGCAACAGATTTTGGCGTTGAGAGTACTGCAAGGTTTGCCTATGAGTACGGATTTCGTCAGATTTTTGCCGAGGACGCTATGGCCTCAAGATCTGAGGAACAGCACAATGCAGCAGTAAACTTCATATTCAAAAGAATCGGCATGGTACGGAAAACGGATGAAATTCTCAGAGCTCTCAATTAGGATTCTGCTACTTTAATTTTTGATGACCGATCTTTAAAAAAACCTAAAATGAGTAAGAAATTAGATTGTGAGAGTTGGCTACTAGAGACAACAAGCAAGGGTATCTTTCTGCATTTTTTAACCAATATTATATAGGACTTACTCAGTTGAATTGGAAAATCAAAGTTGAGCTGGCGCACTGGTTGTAATGGCTATTAAAAATCGAATATTTTCATTTGCTGATATGCTTATTTTTCTTCCTTGTTTCCCTGATTTTCAACATAGTTTTTGATAACATCTGAAGTTGTTCCATTTTCTATAGTTCCAATGTAGCCTCCATCACTCCACTGTTCACCACCCCAAAGCTGTTTTTTGATT
>Ga0326728_10014192_pt1 | contig 17025 bp, 13 predicted proteins | sample MB3enrmetagenome_FD_207602 | JGI IMG/M metagenome (GOLD analysis project Ga0326728, IMG submission 207602) | Lab enriched peat soil microbial communities from McLean, Ithaca, NY, United States - MB31MN | ecosystem: Environmental > Terrestrial > Soil > Wetlands > Peat | place: USA: New York...
GACGGCCTTGAGCTCGTGATACTCGACCGGTTTCACCAGCACACTCGTGCGTTCACCATGGTGAACAAGAATCAGGTCGTCGCCCTCCTCGAGAATCAAGGGTCCTGCTTGGCCAAGTGCGGTGGCCAACGCTTGCCGATACTGCGCTCGAAATTCACCGTTAAGCGTGTCGAGAAGCGGATCCTTGGCGCTTTCCCCATTCGGGCCCTGGGCGTGGAGCGGGCATATGCTCAACCAAGCAAACACGGCGACCCAAATCAGACGGAGACCCCATTTCTTGAAACAATTCATCAATGTTCTCCTGGAATCAATCAAGCCCTTCGGGCTAGTGTAGGGCGCGCTACCGGCGGAGTCAATGGACAGGTCGAGGCCGGCTGCGCTAGGTTCTGTTGCATTGGTGGACGCTCCCCGACGGCAGCCACGCGCCAGGATGCGGCCCAATCTCCCCTGGGGTATGATAGGTGCACCGATTCGGGTGGCATGGGTAAATTATGGAGACTGCGAATCAGCAAGCGAAAGAAGTGACAGCAGCGGTGCAGAGATTCAAAGTGGCCGTGGTGCAAGCGGCGCCGGTGGCGTTCGACCGCGAGCGGACGATTGAGAAAGTTCACGCTCTTGCAGGCGAGGCGGCCGGGCAGGGGGCGCGACTGGTGCTCTTTCCCGAAGCGTTTGTTTCCGCTTACCCGAGAGGCATGGACTTCGGCGCGGTGATCGGCGCGCGTTCCGAGCAAGGCCGCGAAGACTTTCGGCGATACTGGGAGAGCAGCGTAGACGTTCCCGGTCCGGCGGTGGACGCGCTGGGCCGGACAGCGCGCAGCCACGGCATCTACCTTGTGGTGGGCGTGGTCGAGCGGGAGCGTGGCACTCTCTATTGCACCATCTTATTCTTCGCGCCCGACGGCGGCTACCTGGGCAAGCATCGCAAGGTCATGCCCACCGCCTCGGAACGCCTGGTGTGGGGCTTTGGCGATGGCTCCACGATGCCGGTGTTCGACACGCCGCTGGGCAAGATCGGCGCAGTGGTCTGCTGGGAAAACTATTTGCCCTTGATGCGGGCCGCCATGTATGCCAAGGGCATCGAGATTTATTGCGCCCCCACTGCCGACGCGCGCGATTCCTGGATCGCCTCGATGCGCCACATCGCGGTCGAGGGGCGGTGCTACGTGCTTTCATGCAACCAATACGACCTGCGCCGCGACTACCCGGCAGATTATCGTTCGGTTTTTGGCGACGATCCGGATACGGTTGTGACTCGGGGCGGGAGTTGCATCGTCGACCCGTTCGGCAATTTTCTCGCGGGACCGAACATGGAGGGCGAGGCGATCCTGACCGCCGAAATCGATCGCGCGCAGATCATTCGAGGCAAGTTCGATCTGGACGTCGTCGGCCATTACGCGCGCCCGGACATCTTCGAGCTCCACGTGGACGAGCGTCCTAAGCAACCCGTGACCACTCACACTTCTGAAGCAACCGGCCAGACCGAACCAAGCGCTCAAGCTGACGGTCGCAATGCTCCGGATTTGGCCAAATAATTACGGTGGCGTACTACCGGGCGAGGATTGCCGAAGGCCGCCATCAGTGATGTCAGAAACGGGGTGCATGGCAATTGGGTCTTTGCCTTCTCCTCAAGGCAATGGGCTAGTTATATAGCCTAAGCGTATGTGTCGGCCGAAGATGGGCAAAGATCGGTACCCCTAAGGTCGACAACTCCCGGGCGTTCTGGGGCCGCATTAGTGTTCGAGCGCTAGGACCAGCAGGGAGGCTTTGCGGGCCAAATTCAGCGCGCGTTGCAGGTCGGCTTCATTTAGAGCCCGAGTAGATTGTGCGAAGAAGGTACGGGCATCGTCGAGGGTTTTGCGATCCGCGCCGGAGAGTCCGGCGAGGTTGAGTTTGGCGATTCGCTGCCGGACGTCATCCTGCAATCCTTGGATTTGGCGCCGCAGACCTTCTTCTTCGGCATGACTCTCGCGCGGCTCCAAGGAGGGAACCTGAGGAGGTAACGGGGGCTCGGTGGTTTCAGGCGTGGTTTCAGTGTCCTCGGGCGGCGGTTCCTTATGCAGCACGCGACGATGCGGGTGGGGCGTTTCCTTGGAGGTGGTGGTTTCCGGAGGCGGAGTAGCCGGGGGTTCTGGTGGTGCGGGCTCTTCGATCACCATCGCCGGCGCGCCTTCGGCGGCGGGAACCTGCGTCGCCGCGGGCGGCGCCGAAGGAACATACACGATTCGCGTGGGAGCCTGCCGCTTCGGGCAAGCTCCAATGAATAACGCCAAACTACACCCCAAGAATGGCGCGACTCTTCGTTTCATGTCATTAGAGATTTTATCATCATAATCGAAAAATCTTCCTCGAATCATTTCTTGAGATTATTGCTCGCCAGCGTGGGACGCACGCATAATGTGCGATGTCCAGGGCAAACGCTGACAAAGTTCACAAACGAGGAATTCAAATTATGGACCCCATGTTTTTGAGGGACGTCGAACGAAGGGCAAAATCGGGGCCGGCGGGCGAAGGGCTTGCCGCGCTGGAATCTCAGGGCATTCCCATCCCTCAGATTCTCTACTTGTTCGCTTTCAAGCCTCAAATGACCGACCATCTTTCCCGCTTCACCCAAGAGTTGATGCGCGGACCCTCACCGCTCTCTCCGGGCCAGAGGGAACTGATTGCCGCCTTCACCTCGAGCCGCAATGCGTGCCCTTTTTGAATCGGCTCGCACGCCGCGGTCGCGGCGGAATTGCTGGGCGACGCTGCGCTAGTGGCGTCGGTTCTGAAGGACTATCAATCGGCGCCCTTTTCGGAGGCAGAGAAGGCTCTCTTCAAGTTCCTGGAAAAGGTCAACCGGGAATCGAACCGCATTCGTTCCCGGGATGTTGAGGAGGTTCGAAGCGCGGGATGGTCGGACGAAGCAATCTACGATGCCATCTCGGTTTGCGCGCTTTTCAACTTCTACAATCGCTGGTGCGACGCGGCGGGAGTCCAAGACATGCCGGCTGCGGGGTACCTTGCCTCGGGTCATCGACTCGCCACAGAAGGCTACGCGGGACCGTCGCCGCAGCCATCCGGCGGAAGACGAGACGGCTAACAGCCCCTGCGGAATCGTGAATCTCGGCTGAGCTAACTTGGCTTCGCATCGGATGGTGGAGTCATGGCTTGTTATGAAGCAGGAAGGGCCAGAGCGGCTGGCGCTCTGGCCCTCGTTTTTCTCTGTCAAGATCCAGCGTGGTTACTTGCCTGCCGTGCCGACTGGCACGACCCAAGCGATCTCCCTCTCCTCGGGAGCAGTCAGGGATTTGTCGTGCTGTGGTGAGTACTGGAGAACCTCTCCGATGCCTGGGATGCTCAGAGCGCGCACCCTTCCCCGCACCACGGTCAACTGCGCGGGGCCAGAGTAGTTCTCTTTTTGAGCTGCGGCGTAAATCATCGCCACATTGTTAACCCCTTGATAGATGCGCAGCGGGCAGGCCGTGCTCACGCTGTCCAGTGTGAAGGTGTATTCGCCCGCCGGCAATGTGGCTTGGCCCCAGCGAGCCTCCGACGGCAGAGTGAATTTTCCTTGGAGCATCTGCGCGCTTGCGTGCCCCGGGTAGATACAGGCTGCCAACAGCGCCAGCCCCAAGAACCTAAGCAGTGTCGAAATTCGGATCGTATTCATGGTGTGCCTCCCTTTTTCCTTTAGTTTATGAGGCAAAACTTTGTTTGCCCTCACCCTATAAGGCGGAAATGGCGCGCGAAAACTGTCAGGGGGTTGAGAAATTTTCATCGGGCAACGGAGGAGGCGTAGGAGTAGTAAGGAAACGTATGGAAAACACCGACCAAGTGTGATACTTTGCACTTCGTCGAACTTGCTCGCAGGCGGTTGCAGGATGGAGGCTTCAGCCCACGAAATTACGCGCCTGTTGCAGGCTTGGGGCGAAGGAGAACAGAGCGCGCTGGAGCGCCTCATCCCTCTGGTTTACCAGGAGTTGCACCGACTGGCGCGCCACTACATGGCGGGCGAGCGGTCCGGCCACACACTTCAGACCACGGCCCTGCTGAACGAGGCCTACCTCCGGCTGGTCGATTCCCCCAAGCTAGGCTGGCAGAATCGCGCCCACTTCTTTGCCGTTAGCGCCCAGGTGATGCGGCGCATTCTGGTGGATTGGGCCCGTTCTCGCCAGGCCCTGAAGCGGGGGGGCGAGGCGAAGCCGCTGGAGTTGGAGGAAGCGCTGGTGGTAGCAGACGCGCCGGGCCCGGACCTGGTGGCCCTGGATGATGCCCTAAAAGCTCTGGCGGCCTTGGACGCGCGAAAGTGTGAGGTGGTGGAGTTGCGCTTTTTTGGCGGTTTGAGCGTGGAGGAGACAGCGGAAGTGCTCAAGGTATCCTCCGAGACCGTGTTGCGGGACTGGAAGTTCGCCAAGAGTTGGCTGCGACGAGAGCTGAGCAAGGAGAAATCGACTGGAGCCTGAGCGTTGGCAGCAAATCGTGCAGTTGTATCACGCCGCTCTGGAGCGTGAAGAGGCGCACAGGACTGCCTTCCTGAAGGAGGCTTGCGCCGGTGATGAGGAGTTGCGGCGGGAAGTGCAATCATTGCTGGCTCAAGAGGGCGGAAGTGATGGATTCCTGGAGGCGCCGGCCCTGGAGGTGGCGGCCAAGGCGCTAGCTCAGGATCGAGGGGAGGCAAGGAACGCGACCACCCAAGCGGCTCTGCTGGCTGGCCGAACGATCTCGCATTATCGTTTGCAGGAGAAGTTGGGGGGCGGGGGCATGGGGGTAGTGTATAAGGCCGAGGACACCAAGCTCGGCCGGTCCGTCGCGCTCAAGTTCCTGCAAGCGGTCCCTCATGAGGGATCTCCCCCCCAGGAACGCCAGGCACTCGAGCGGTTCCGGCGTGAAGCCCGTGCGGCCTCCGCCTTGAATCACCCCAACATCTGCACCCTCCACGACGTCGATGAATTCGAAGGCCAGCCCTTCATGGTGATGGAGTTGCTCGAAGGGCGCACCCTCAAGCGTCTGATCGAAGACGGGCCGCTGAAGATCGAACAGCTTCTCGATCTCGCCATTCAGATTGCCGACGCCCTCGACGCGGCGCATGCGAACGGCATCATCCACCGCGACATCAAGCCGAGCAATATTTTCGTGACGAATCGGGGCCAAGCCAAGATCCTGGACTTCGGGCTGGCCAAAGTGGCGCCAGGCTCCTCGGCGGCCTCGGATGCGCGCCAGAGGGCGGCGCGTCAAACTGCCGATGAAGAGTCGCTGACCAGTGCAGGGATGGCGGTGGGCACGTTCGAGTACATGTCTCCGGAGCAGGTGAGGGCCGGAGATCTGGACGCGCGCACGGACCTGTTCAGCTTTGGGCTAGTGCTCTACGAGATGGCCACGGGCCGCCGACCATTCGCGGGCGACTCGCCGGGCATGATCTTCGATGCGATCCTGCACAAGACGCCGACCTCCGCGGGGCGAGTCAATCCTAACATCCCATTGGAGTTCGACCACATCATCCACAAGGCGCTGGAGAAGGACCGCGCCATGCGTTACCAATCGGCAGCCGACTTGCGTTCCGACCTGAAGCGCTTGCAGCGTGACACGGATTCGGGGCGATCGATGGCTGACGCGGGCGTCCGCGACTACGGCCAGAAGGACCGCGCCCGCTGGGCGTGGATTCCAAAGGGTTGGGCGCTTGCGCTTGCGGCAATGGCGCTTGTGGGCGTGGCAGTGATGGGCGCTTATTTCCGAATGCGTCATGTTTCGCCGTCTCCGCTCAGCGCGCAGGACAGCATTGTTCTCGCGGACTTCACTAACACGACCGGTGAAGCGGTCTTTGACGACACACTGAAGCAGGCGCTGCGTGTGCAACTGGAGCAGTCACCTTTCCTGAACGCGCTCTCGGAAGAGAGAGTGAGCCAGACACTTGGCTACATGGGACGGCCCCGTGACACCCGTCTGACGGAGGGCATGGCTCGCGAGGTCTGCCTGCGCACCGGAAGCACCGCCATGTTATTGAGCTCGATTGCCAGCTTGGGCAGCCATTACGTGGTAAGCCTTAATGCGGTGAATTGCCAGAGTGGCGACTCCCTCGGGACTGAGTTGGCGGAGGCTGACAGTCGCGAGCATGTCCTGCAAGCGCTCGGCGAGGCAGCCACAAAGATGCGGGCCAGGCTCGGTGAATCGCTGGCCAGCATCCAGAAATATGACGCTCCGGTGGTGCAGGCGACTACGGCCTCGCTGGAAGCACTCCAGGCCTATAGCCTGGCGATGAAAAAACTCTCCACCGAGGGCGATGCAGCCTCCGTTCCCTTTTTGACGCGCGCCACGGAACTGGATTCCAATTTCGCGCTGGCTTACGCCCAACTGGGCAACGTGTATGCCAACTTGAATCAGGCCACCCGGGGGGCTGAAGCTATCAGGAGAGCCTACGAACTGCGCGGGCGCGTCAGCGAGAAGGAGAAGCTCTACATCGACTCCAGCTATTACTGCCGCGGCACGGGGGAAATGGAAAAAGCCGCCCAGGTCTGCGAGCTGTGGAAGCAGACCTATCCGCGCGACGTGACGCCTCACGTCTGGCTGGCGAATATCTCCCCGATTCTGGGACGGTACGAGAAAGGGCTGGAGGAAAGCCGTGAGGTGCTGCGTCTGCAGCCCAACAGCGGTATCAGCTACGCCAATCTGGCCAACACGGACCTTGTCCTGAACCGTGTGGAAGAAGCGCAGGAGATCCTTTCGCAAGCGCAGAGTCGCGGCTTCACCAGTCCTGCCATGCAGGTGTTTCTCTACCGGCTGGCGTTCCTGCGCGGCGACTTGGCAGAGATGGAGCGCCGAGTGGCCGCCGCCGCCGGCCAACCGGCCGAAGATCATCTGCTGGCCCAGCAAGCGGATACGGAAGCCTACCATGGGCGCCTGGCCAAGGCGCGCGAGCTTACCCGGCGGACGGTGGATTCGGCTTTGCGCGACGGCCGCCCGGAGGCTGCGGCAAGTTTCCGGGCGGCGGGAGCGCTACGCGAGGCGGTTTTCGGCAACCGAGAACAAGCGCGCCGCGAGGCCACCGCGGCGCTCGCCATGGCCCCCGGCCAGATGGCGCGGACCCTGGCGGCCCTGGCTCTGGCGCGGGCCGGGGATGCCGCGAAGGCTGAGGCCCTTGCCGATGACCTGCATCGGCAGGCCCCAGTAAACACTTTGCTCAATACTTACTGGTTGCCGACCGTCCGGGCCTGGATCGCACTCGGCCACGAAGTCGTGCCAAGTACCAGCCCCTTGCCTTCCGCCATGAGAGGGGGCGCTGCGGCGCTCGAATTGCTACAGCCTGTGACACCCTACGAATTGGAGCTTCCAACTCTCTTTTGGGTGCTTAATGTGACGATGTGCCCTGTCGATGCGCGCGGCGAGGCGTATCTGGCCTTGGGCCGAGGGGCCGAGGCAGCGGTGGAGTTTCAGAAGATATTTGACCACCCGGGCCTGGTCGGTAACTTTCCCATCGGCGCACTGGCCCGCCTCGACCTGGGCCGGGCTTATGCCCTCCAAGCGGGCGTCGATATCGCGGGTGAAACGACGCCTGGCACGGGGCTTGGCGCGCACGCGGCCAGCGGCAACACCAGACATGCTCCCCTGCCCGAGGCCCTCGCCAAGGCTCGTTCTGCTTACCAGGACTTCTTTGCTTTGTGGAGCGACGCCGACCCGGACATACCTATCCTCAAACAGGCAAAGGCAGAGTACACCCGATTGCAATAACAGAAGCCGCCGGTCGTCTCAATGGCGATGGGTTTAAGGCTATTTTCTCTTACGCCTTCTGACCGGTGAGGGCTTCCATAAACCGACGTGCCTTCACGGCCTCGGCATTGACGTGATCCAGGTCACCGTGGTCTAGGCACTCGACCACCAGCGGGCCGTGGGTAAAGCCGTCCTTTTGCAAACGGGACAGCACCTTCGCGAAGTTCACTTTACCGGTTCCCGGCGTCAATTCGACGTCCTTCGGGGGACGGAAATCCTTTACGATCATGCCGGCCACTACGCCGGCTACAGCCGCGGCGTCGTCCACGGGGTCGAGTTTGCCGTCGGAGTAGTAGAAAACGTTGCCGGGGTCGTACCAGAGGCGGAAGTTCTTGTGGCCGATCTGGTCAATAATCTTGCGGCACAGCGCCCCGTTGGCGTTGCTGCCGCCGTGTGGTTTGACGCCGAGGCCGACGCCTTTGGCCGCAGCGTAATCGCAACATTCGGCGACGATCTTGTAGTAGGCGTCGGCGTGTTTCTCGTCAGTTCCCCCGAGCAGCAGGTTTGAACAGCCGCAGGCGGCGGAATTCTCGATGAGGTGCTTGAGGCCGTCGGTGTTGTCGGTGGAGAACTGGTCAGCCCACATCGAAATGACCTTGAGTCCCCGCTGCTTCGCTTCTGCGCCGATGGCGGCGGCTTCCTCGGGCGTCGTGCTCAACGAGATGATCAAGTTACTCTTGCTCTTGGTCGTCATCAGGCCTACATACTTGAAGCCGGCGTCGGCGATCCCGTCGAACGCGACACGATAATCATATTGCGCCCACGGCCGCGTGTAACAGCCAATCTTCCACCGCAGCGTTTCGCTGGCGCGGCTGAACATAGCGCTGGCGGTTGCGACGAGAGCGCTGCCGATGAATTCGCGGCGGGTCACACAACCGCGTCTGCCTGTGGGACAGGTGGCTGCTCTGGTGAGGGATGGGATAGCGGGACTTTCGTCGTCGTTCTGAACCACCCAACCTTGTGTGATGGGATCTTTTCGTAATTTCATGGGTTCTCCTAAGATGAGGAAATAAAACGAAGGATGAATCAAGAATCTTCGTCAGTCACCTGCGCTTGCAATGGTTGCCCGCCGAGTTTTGGCGCTAGTTGCAGGAGTGTGGCGGCCAGGCGATGCTCACTGTCATTCCAAGCCGTTCCAGCCTGCCATTCGTAGCCGTCTCACCGTGCCTACCAGAGTCGTCTCAGCCTGTCATTCCGAGCGAAGCGAGGAATCTCGTTCTGCTTCCGCTTTGACCCCTCGACGGGCCGATAGTGTACACCCGGCTCCCTCAGTATGCAATGCACCCTTATCGCAGTGTCACAGCAAAATGAGAATGTCCCATTTCAGCAAAGTAGAAATGTCCTTTTGAACTCCGGCAAACTGGCCGGATGAGCAAACAGGAGATGCTGGTGATGAGCACGGAGGAACGGGATCGGTCAAAGGTATTGCATGAGCTGCCACGGCGCGGCAGGTTTTCGCACCGTTTCCGAGGGCCTGTGCCCTTTCGGACGGGGATTTATGGCAACTCTTCCCACTCGTCAGACACGGAGCAAAGGGTCGCAAGGGAGGGAGAGCGCGCCGCGATGAAGCGCAGGCTGAAGTCTTGCAGAAACACTTGCCCCGGCATTCCCACAGCGCTCAAGAGAATCACCAACACCGCAATCAGCAACAACAACGCGGCGAGCGCCAGGCTGACGGTGGGCACGCTCCATACCCAGGCGAGCCCCACCAAATGCAGCGCCAGGACCACCACCGCGGCTACGATAATCGCACCGGAAAATAGACCTACGAGCAAAGGGACCAGAAAGAGGAGGACGGCGACGCTGACTCCAACTGAAAGCAAGAAGCGCAACAGGATGTAAACTGCGAAGGAGGCCGGGTCGCGGCGCATCTTCTGCCAGAGTTCTCGCCACGCATATGCAAAGGGCAAACGGTCGGCGTACATCAGGGGAACGACCAAATCGTCGGTGAGCATAACCAGGAGGGCTACCGTCAGTCCGACGAGGACGGTCAAGGAGAGAATCAGCGCCAGAGACGCTGTCGCGAACAGCTTGCCTGGGCCTGAGGCTGAGGCAGCCTGGAGGCCGGGAAGGGCGACAATGACCACGAATGAGAACGCGGCAGCAAGTCCCCCCAGCGTTCCCGCCAGCCACCAGAAATAGGACTCTCCGAGAGGGCGGAGGGTGGCCCACGCTCGGCCGGGCGTCACCTCCCCCTTGACCAGTGAATCCACCAGAATAAAGCGAAAGACCGACCTCAGGTAAAGGATGCAGATCCCCAGCGCGAGAGCAAAACTGATGACCAGGAAGATGAGAAAAGGATGCTGCTCGACGAATTGCCGCGTCCGGCTCAGCAGAACCGGCAGTCGAAAATCACTGGGCAGAGCGCTCAGGCTCCACTGGAAGGCTGCGGTGGGTGTACCGCCTCCCAGGAAGAGGCAGAGCAGACTGAGCTTAGCCCACGTCCAAACATCAAAAGGCCGAAACAGAAGCCGAAGAGTATCGTCGAGCGCCAAGGAGATCGCGCCCGCCGCCGAAATTACCGTACTGGCGCCGCGGCCCTTGGCCGGGGCGCTTGGAATGGGTGTGAGGGGTGAGGGTTGGGCGTTCATCAGAGGTCAAGATTCAAGAGTCAAAGGTCCACCAAACCGCAATAGTAGCACTTAAATCCGAATTCGCAAGATGGAGTTGCACAGACACGTTGGAACGACGAAGGATCTCCGGAGTTCGCGAGCAACATTCGAGCGGACCGAGCCAGGCGAGGGGGCGTTGGGCTGTCCGTTGTTAAGAATAGGGCAAGCACTGACCCTGCGACTCGTTGGGGGACGGCTTGCCGTCCCCTGATTGCCGCGATGCCGGCTTGTCTGATCCCGTCTTGACGCCGAACCTAGTCAAGGAACCGGAATGGAAACACGAAACGTCGTGCCGTGGTCCACGACGCTCGAGAAATCGATGAATCCGTTATGGAGCTGAAGGACTCGGAAAGCCATGGCGAGTCCAATGCCGCTGCCGCCGGGCTTCGTAGTGTAGAAGAGCGAAAAGATTTTCTGACGCCCCTCCGGCGGAATACCCACACCCTGGTCGGAAACTTCGAGATTGACGTGATGGCCGTCTGTTTGCGGTTTGACTTTAAGTTGCCCTCCTGTGGGCATGGCCTGGCAGCCGTTTAAAACCAGGTTCAAGAGCGCCTGTTTCATGAGGTCGCGGTCAACCTTAACAGCCGGAAGGGATCCCTGGCGTTCGAAGACCAACTGTACGTTATTTTTCAGGGCTTCCGGTTCGGCCAGCAGAAAGACTTCGCGGACCAGGCCTTCCACGTCGGTGAGGATGGGGCGGAGCTCTACCGGGCGGGTGAAATCGAGGAAGGTTTTCACCACTCGATCGAGCCGCCGGATCTCTGTGGAAAGTATCTCGAGATGCGGGCCAACCCTTTCCCGTTGGTCGGTCAGTTTGGATTTCAGAAGTTCGAGCTGGAGAACCATGGCGTTGAGCGGATTCTTCACCTCGTGCGCAACTCCCGAAGTGAGCCGGCCGAGGGCTGCCAACTTCGAGGCGACATCAATCTGGTCCTCGAGCTGAGCGCGCGTGGCGGCGTCGCGCAGTGTGACCAAGCTTCCCATAGCCTCGCCCTGTTCACGGATGAATTGCACATTGACCGCCAGGCGCGCCGGAGGCTCGCCACCCAGGTCAAGGGTTCGCCAGGGCGTTGATTGGTGTGAAGCGAAGGCTTCCCGCAAGAGGTCATGAAGAGGGTTGTGGGCGGAGAACACCTCCAGCGCCTGGCGATGAAGGATTTCTTCCGCTCGGCAACCGAGGAGGCGGGCGGCGGCAGGTGTGGCCAGGACCAGGCGGTCTTGCCGCTCAAAAAGCAACAGGCCATCGCTGAGCTTGGAGAAGAGCTGGTCGAGGTTCTCCTTCAGTTGGACAAAGGCGGCTTTTTCGCCGCGCATCTGCTCACCCAAGAGATTCAATTTCGAGGAAAGCACGCCCCACTCGTCGCTGCGCCTTAGACGCACCGGTTCGGAATATTGCCCGCGGGCCAGGAGGTCAACACTCTTGGAAATGGTTTCCAGAGGACGCAAGAGGCGATAGGAGAGCAGGCCGGCGAGACCCGTCGTGAAGATGATGATGGCAATCGAAAGTTTCAGGGCTGCGCGCAAGTCAGGGGTGATTTGGTTTTCAACGAAGAGTGTTGAGACGCCAACCCGTACATCGCCGAAAGGCTCATCTCCGATTCCCAGCGGCAGCACAACTTCATATACCTTGGAGGGGCCGTAAATCACGCGGAGCTGCCTCCACAACCCGGCATGAAGTAAAACGTCAAAGGGCGGAGCCGGCGCCAACACCTGCCCGATTTCTCCTGTATCGTTGTGCACCAGAACCTGACGTCGGGTGTCCGTGATGGCGGCGTAATAAATTGAAGGTGAGTAGCCGACTGCGGATTCCAGCAACGAGCTCAATCCCGCATCCGCCGCGAATCGGACTTGCACGAAGCTACGCAGCGCCTGCAAATCGAAGGGGTTCGAACCCGCGGGCATGCGCGCCTGAGACAGGAGCGTGCTGGCCTGATGGTAGATCTCGTGGGCCGCATATTCCCCTCTGTCTTCAACCTCGTTCAGGGCCTGTCGGGTGAGATGCGAGAGGTAGAGCGTGGAGATAGCCAGGACCATGAGTAGGACCAGGAGGGTTATGAGCGCGGTAAGCTTAATCTTCAGACTGAGCCCCATATTCCTTCAGTTTGTTATGGAGAGTTTTCAGGCTGATGCCGAGCAGCTCGGCAGCACGCGTCTTATTGTTTTGCGTGTAGGCCAGGGTTTCGAAAACGAGGCGGCGTTCAGCCTCGGCAACCGTCATGCCGGGACGGAGCCGGAGCTCCTCTCCCACTTCTGGAATGCCGGTAAAGCCAAAGCCGTGGGGCAATTCGTCGACGGTCAAATACTCGCCGGAGCAAGTGATGAGCATGCGCTCCAAAACATTGCGCAGTTCGCGCACATTCCCGGGCCAGTTGTAGAGGCGGAAGCCCTCGAGAACTCCACTGTCCACACCCTTCACCGCGCGCTGGTGTTTTTGGTTCAGGTCGTTGAGCAGGGCCGCCGTCAATTCCTCCAGGTCCTCCGGGTGGTCGCGCAGCGGAGGCAAAAGGATATGGACCACGTTGAGGCGGAAGTAGAGATCGCTCCGCAACTGGCCCTTGGCGACCGCTTCCTCTGGAACTTTGTTGGTGGCGGCCAGAACACGCACATCGACGGAGATTTCCGATTTGCTTCCCAGCCGGCGCACTTTCGAGTCTTCGAGCACCCGCAGCAGTTTGGCCTGGGTGGCAGAAGGCATTTCGCCGATCTCATCCAGGAGCAAGGTCCCGCCGTCGGCCAGCTCGAAGCAACCCAGCCGGCGCTCGATGGCCCCGGTGAAAGCTCCCTTTTCGTGGCCGAAAACTTCGCTCTCCATCAGAGTCTCCGGTATAGCCGCGCAATTCACGGCCACGAAAGGCTTGGCAGAGCGCGGACTCAGCTCGTGGATCGTTCGGGCCACCAGTTCCTTGCCCGTGCCGCTCTCCCCGGTGATCAACACCGAAGCGCGGGAGGGCGCCACCATCGAGACCAGCGTCGTCACTTCCTGCATCTTCTTGGACCGCCCCACGATGTGGCCCAGGAATCCCAAGTCGCGCAGCCGCCGGTTGGCTGCCTCCAGTTGCCGCTCGCTATCATAGCGTTCCAGGCAATTGCGCAGCTCAACCTCGAGCCGCTTGGTGTCCAGCGGCTTCTCGAGAAAATTAAAGGCCCCCAACTTGGTGGCTTCCACCGCCTCCTCGATCGTTCCCTGTCCGGTCAGCATGATGAATTTCAAACCGGAATGGACTTCATGGACCTGCCGCAACAACTCCATGCCCGTCATGCGCGGCATGCGAAGATCGGAAATCACCACCGCAGGGTTGAAAGAGGAAACCTTTTCCAGGGCCTCTGAGCCGTCGCTGGCGGTTTCGGTCTCGTACCCCCAGAGGGAGAGAAGATTGGCGAGACCCTGCCGTTCGTGGGCGTCGTCCTCAACGATCAAGATTTTGGCATTTTGGGCCACAGTAACAGGTTCTCCCCTCTAGTCCTATATTACAACGTATCCCTGCTCGTCCGCTTTCGCAATAGCCTGCTTCAAACCGGTGTCATTCCGAGCGTAGCGAGGAATCTCGCCCTGAGTCCTTCCTCCACAGACCAGAGCGAGATTCCTCGCTACGCTCGGAATGACACGACCGGGTGAGGGCTTGCTAGGGCGGGACTTTGACTCCGCCATTCTTATTGCCCTCATTCTCTTGCCCCACATTCTCTTTTGACTGTTCATGTCTCGGTGGGTATATTAGCCGGTTGCTACGGAGAGTTGGGGGACAAATGGGAATTCCGCAGCCGGCGCCGCGTCTTCACTCCGATGAATTTCAAGGGGACTTCGCGGGTTTCAGCGGCGTGTCGCCACGCATGCTGAAGGTTTACCACCTCACCGCCAAAGTCGCGCTGAAGCGAGAACCCGTCCTCATCCTCGGGGAAAGCGGAACCGGAAAAGAACTGGTGGCGCGCGCCATTCACTCCAAAGGCCCTTGGCGGGATCGCTTGTTCGTACCTATAGACTGTGGCGCGCTCACGCCGACCTTGATTGAGAGCGAAATATTCGGCCACGTTCGCGGGGCTTTTACCGGTGCCACTCAAAGCCGGCAGGGATTGCTGGTGGCCGCCGGCGAAGGGACGGTGTTTCTGGATGAGATTGTGGAGCTTCCTGTCGAGCTTCAACCGAAACTCCTGCGAGTCCTGCAAGAGCGCGAGGTCAAGCCCCTGGGCAGCAACGAGCGGGTGCCCGTGAAGGCGCGAATTATCGCCGCCACCAACCAGGACCTGGAGACGGCCATCAAGCGCGGGACTTTCCGAAAGGAGCTTTACTTCCGGCTCAATGTGGTTTGCATCCGGCTGCCGCCGCTGCGCGAGCGCCGAGAGGACATTCCCGGTTTGGTTCGATTCTTTCTTGCCAAGCATAAGGCTAACCTGGCCGGCATCACGAGCGTTTCCGACGATGTGATGGCGCGCTTGATGAACTACGATTGGCCGGGCAACGTCCGGGAACTGGAGAACTGCATCCAACGCGCCCTGGCGCTGGGAACCGCGCCTGAAATCCGGGTTGTCGATCTGCCTTCGAACCTCCTCTATTCCGTCGGCCAACCGCGCCACAACGCAGCGGCCCTCGCGACTCTGCAAGAGCTCGAGCAGCGCGCCATACTTCAGGCGCTCGAGGCCACTAAAGGCGATCGGCTCCGGGCCGCGAAATTACTCGGTATTGGAAAGACAACCATCTACAGAAAACTGAAAGAGTACGGGTTGGAAGATGAGGCGGACTTGCCGCGTTCCGCCTGACCGAGTCAATAATCGGGTTGCGCGCTGATGGCGACTATCGGTCTGGATGCTACCTACACTGTCGATCCCGAACCCTCGGGCGTCGCCGTATATTCCCGTAAACTGATTGAAGCTCTCGCCGAGCTCGAGACTCCGCACCGGTTTTTGCTCTGCTATCGCCTGTCGCGGTTTCGCCGGCGCCGGGAGTTCCTGCGCCCTGCGGCCAAAGCGGGTTCTCGAGAATCGCATTTCTCCGTAAGGTTATTTCAAGAGCCTTTGACTTTCTGGTTGCCCTGGCAGGCGGAACTGTTCCACAGCTTGGCGCAGCGCCCGCCCGCGTTTCATTTCAAGAGGGAGATCGTCACTGTGTTTGACATCTTCCCTATTACCGGTGATGAGTATTCGAGCGACGACTTTCGCCGCAAATTTTCCGCCTTGCTCCGCGAGGCCGTGGGGCGCGCCACATGCGTTATCACTTCGTCGCGCTATACGGCCGAGCAATTACTGGCGCACACTTCGGTCTCGGCAAGCAAGCTTCGCATCATCCCCTTGGGAGTGGAGCCGCCTTCATTGACTTTGTCTCCCGGCGAGCTGCTGGCGGCGCGGGAGAGGTTGGTGGGGGAAGGGAACCACATGATTCTCAGCGTGGGAGTGCTTCAAACCCGCAAGAATACGCTCAACGCGCTGCGGGCTCTCGAAACCTTGCCGGAGCAATATCGGCTGATGCTGGTGGGCGGCGACGGTTACGGGAGCGAAGCGATCCACGAGTATATCCGCAGCCAGGGGCTTGCGCCGCGAGTCCAAGTGCGGGGATACGTGGCCTTGAGTGATTTGCGGACTCTATATCAGTCGGCAAGCGTGCTGCTTTTCCCCTCTTGGGAAGAGGGCTTTGGGCTGCCCGTGCTGGAAGCCATGGCGAACGGCTTGCCTGTAGTGGCCTCCCGAACCGCATCGCTTCCTGAGGTAGGCGGAGAAGCTGCCCTTTACGTTGATCCCCACGACCCTCAGGACATCGCGGAAAAGGTCCGGCGCGCCGTCGAGGATTCTGAGTTGCGCGGGAAAATGATCCAGCAGGGGCTCGAGCGGGCTCGAGAATTTTCCTGGCGGCGAGTCGCAGAAGCCACGCTGAAGGTCTATGACGAGGCGCTGTCCACGTAGCCGGAACAAGCAAAACTCCGAAGGAACAAGTCAAAAGGCAAATCGCAAATCACCAATCACCAATGCTCACGATCCCGTGCTGCTGTAGTTCTCCACCCCCTTGTTCCAAACAAAGGTGGCGAGCAGGAAGAAGCCCGCCGCCACCGCCGGTACGAGATAGAAGTAAGGTGTGAACGCTCGCCGTCCGAGGAAGTGTGTAGTGGGATAGAACGAGGCAAAGGCGAAGGGGATGATCCAGCTCAGAAAGAACTGGACGAAGACGTTGTAAATGGTCAGGGGATAACGGCCGAAGGTAAGCATGTTGAAGACCGGGGGCACGATGCCCACGCGATCTTCGAACCAGAAAGACACGGAGGTGAGAATGAGAAACACGGCGAGATAAATCACCGCCCCGCAGGCCACCATTAACAAAAACCAGAACGAATCCGCCACGCGCCAGGCCAGATGTAACTGCCGGACGCAGACGCCGACCACCAGCGTTCCTGTTATAACCTCCTGCAACGATTCCAGCCGGAACTTCTCGAAGACAACCTGAAAGAGCGTATGAGCGGGGCGCAGCAGGAGGCGGTCAAACCTGCCCTGAATAATGTAAAGGTCTCCGAACTCGTAAAGGTTCCAACTGATGACGTTAAACAAACCCAGAGGGACCAGCGAAAAGCCGTAGAGAAATAAGATTTCGTAAAACGACCAGTCCTGGAGCTTGGGAATCTTGGAGAAGAGCACCCACACAAAACCGAATCCCAGAACCGTAGCGGCCATGGAGGAGAAGAAGGCGATGAAA
>Ga0326728_10014193_pt1 | contig 17024 bp, 14 predicted proteins | sample MB3enrmetagenome_FD_207602 | JGI IMG/M metagenome (GOLD analysis project Ga0326728, IMG submission 207602) | Lab enriched peat soil microbial communities from McLean, Ithaca, NY, United States - MB31MN | ecosystem: Environmental > Terrestrial > Soil > Wetlands > Peat | place: USA: New York...
TCGGCCTCCACAAACTCTTCGACGAGGTGGACGAAGCCGTGGAGTCCTATGTGGACCTGATTGCCGAACGCATCGTGCAACTCGGCGGCATTGCCGAAGGCACGGCGCGCGTGGCCGTGTCACGAACGCGGCTCCCGGAGTATCCTCTCGATATCGCGGATGGCATGGCTCATGTCGAGGCGGTGGCCCGCGCCCTTTCCACCTTCGGAGAGGCCGTCCGCGCCACGATTGATGAAACGGACGCTTTGGACGACAAGGACACGGCGGACATCTTCACCGAGATTTCCCGGGGAATCGACAAATGGCTGTGGTTTGTCGAAGCTCATTCCCAGGCAACGCAATAAAAACGCATACCTGATTTATTATGAGCGAATCTCCTGTTTTCCCAAAAACACCTCACCGGCTGCGGCCGAATTCCGAGGAAGCGGCGCCAAATCCAAAATCCAAAAAGCGGGACAACATTTTTTCCAAATCCCGCGACATACGCGAGGACCGCGGCGAGCGCGAGATAAAGACGTCGCACCCACAAACATTTCCGCACGGACGGTAGTTATCAGCCTATGAAAAGAAATCCATTGAAGGATGGCGCCTTGACCGAAAATTCCGCCGGCATCGGCACGGTGACGCGCAAGATGGTGCGGAAACGCGCGATTGAACTGGCCATCATCAACGGCCGTTCCGCGCGCGAGGTGTCGGAATCCGATTGGGAACAGGCCAAACGGGAATTGACCGGCAGACCGGACGAGGACCCGAAAGAGGCAATGCTTGAATCCGCGCCCGAATCCGAACGCTGGGACCCGGTGCCCGGCTCAACCGGATACAAACTGCCGGAAGCTCCCAGCGAGGATGAGGACGATGAAGGACGAAGTGACGATGAAAGACTGACGGAAGAAGGCATCGAAGAAGCGGAACATGACCAAATGCGTCAAGCCACCAGAAAACCGAAAAAGGATAGATGAGACCTTCAGCCTCTTTACCGCCCAAGTCCCACCGAAAGAGGACGAATTATGATGCCAACTTTATTTGATCCTGTCCGCATTGGCGCCTGGGACCTTCCCAACCGCATCCTCATGTCTCCGCTGACGCGCTCGCGGGCCGGAACCGAACGCATTCCCAATGCGTTGATGGCCGAATACTACACCCAGCGCGCGTCGGCGGGTCTGATTATTTCCGAGGCGACCGCAGTCACGCCGATGGGAGTGGGATACGCCGATACCCCGGGCGTCTGGTCGTCAGCACAGGTGGAAGGCTGGAAACTGGTCACCCAATCCGTGCATAAGGCGGGGGGACGGATGTTGCTTCAACTCTGGCATGTCGGACGCATTTCCGATCCCATGTTTTTGAATGGCGCATTACCGGTGGCGCCCAGCGCCATCGCGCCCGCCGGGCATGTCAGCCAGGTTCGTCCATTGAAACCTTTTGTCACGCCCCGGGCCTTGAAGCTGGAGGAAATCCCTGGCATTGTGGCGGCCTACCGCAAAGGCGCGGAAAATGCACAGATTGCGGGTTTTGACGGGGTGGAAGTTCATGGAGCCAACGGCTACTTGCTCGATCAATTTCTTCAGGATAAAACCAATCATCGCACGGACGCCTATGGCGGTCCGATTGAAAATCGCGCCCGGCTCATGCTGGAAGTTACCGACGCCGCGGTTTCCGTTTGGGGCGCTGATCGGGTCGGAATGCATCTGGCGCCGCGCGGCGATTCCAATGACATGGGTGATTCCAATCCGCTGGCCACGTTTGGATATGTGGCTCGTGAATTGGGCCGCCGCCGCATTGCATTCATTTGCGCTCGCGAATCGCCTGGCGCAAAGCGCATAGGGCCGCAATTGAAAGGGGCTTTTGGAGGCAGTTACATTGCCAACGAAAAATTCACCCAGGCAACTGCCAGTCAGGCGCTGGCGGCGGGAGAGGCCGACGCGGTTGCCTTCGGCGTGCCATTCCTCGCGAATCCCGACCTGCCGGAACGTTTTCGTCAAAATGCTCCTCTCAACAAGCCTGATACATCCACCTTTTACACGCCTGGATCCAAAGGTTACACCGATTATCCGTTTTTGAGGCGGCCAGTGTGACAACGTTGGAAGAGAACCTGTGATACCCATTGGCGATTCAATCCCCTGCCGTTCAGCGCCAGTGGTTACGCGCGCGTTAATTGTGATAAACGCGCTGGCATTCTTCTATGAATTGTCGCTGCCGGACAAAGCGCTGGAAAACCTCTTTTTCGGTTTCATAAAGGGAGAATGGGCTGGGCGACGTTAATTCGCCGCGCCGACCGTAGTCATATGGAGAGGTCCAAGCTCTGTTCGACCGCTTCCATGGTCAAATTCACAAACACTGCGGATTCCTCGTAACTGATCCGCTCCACTTTGCTCGTCGGTATTCGCACCTCTTTGCCGGAAAGCAGGTGGCCAGTTTTAATGACCAGTTGATAAATCTCCCAGCTCTGGGCATCCATCATAAAATCGCAGACGTGGCCGGCGGTTCCGTCGCTCGCCTTGATATGATAACCGTTCACTTCTTGCGTGCTGCGCAGATGCGCGTCGGCCCGTTTGGGTTGCGGGCCGCCCGGATCGGCTGAAGGGTTTGGAGGCAGCTCCAATAACGGAAAGTCGCTCATGCCCCACAATCCGTCTCCCTGCCAATAACAGGGCCAGCCGTAATATCGGTAATACTCCTCCTCGTATTGTCGCGATACCGGCTTGTGCGAGTCAATCGAAGGGCTGTCCTCAATCTGTTTCCGGGTCAGGTTCACCAGCAAATCTTTTCCGACCTGATGGAGACTGCCGAAGGCATGGGGCGAGATGAGCACCTGCCGCCCCGGCAACCAGGAACCCGTGTCCGCGACCACATAGCGGACCACCCAGTTCTCATCGTCAAAATAAAAATCCTTTACATGGCCGACTTCGCCATCGGACGCCCCGAGTTTGGCCCCATACAACTGTTTAATGCTTCGTAACATAAATCTGCCTTTCTTTTAGTCTTCTATTTTATTTTTCCAAGCAAGAATTTCCGGCTGCGCGGAGGCACGGGCGGCGTTTCGCCGGCGGGCACGCCCACAATGATCGGCGCGATGGCCGTCATTTCAGCAGGGATTTTTAATTCAGCCTTCCACTCCGGCGTGTTCAGTGCCGAGACCGCAAGGCCGATGACGCAGGTGCCAAGCCCTTTTGCGAAGGCGGCAAGCATCAGGTTCTCCGCTGCCAGCCAGCAATCCGCCACGACAAACGGCCCTTGGAATCTGCTGTAGATGACAATGAGCGTGCCGGCATTATAAAAAACATGGAAATCCGGTTTGTTCACCAGATCAAGCGAATGTTTTGCGTGGGGGGAGTCGGAAGCTTGTGCTTCGCAGCGCACCTTTTCTTTAGCGCTGTCCGACAAGCGGTTCAGCAGGTTCTTATCTTGGATGACGGCAAATGACCACAGCTCCTCATGCATGGCGGTCGGAGCGTGAACAGCCGCATCGAGCAACGAGCGGATGACGGCCTGGTCGATTGTCCGGGGCGCATAGTCGCGCACAGAACGACGATGATAGATAGCATCCATCGCGCTCATCGAAACTTCGGGCTTGGCGGCCTTTGGCGGTTTAGTCATAATTTTATCCATTGGGAGGATTTCTGTCAGGCATTCTCCAATCCGGTGCCTTGCAAATATCCCAAGAATGTATTGTCCTCATACTTGAACCTTTGTTGATCTTCACAAATTCCAGTCTTGCATAAATGACAAGTCCGTTAGCGGCTAAGTTCCTTTATTACAGTTACCGTGCCAAGGGGCAAAGGAGTTGTAAGATGCTGATATGGCGCGAGTTGGGAAAAGCCTAATCGAGAAACAAACCCTGCAAGCATTCGCAAGTTGCGAAATTGTGCGAGCAAGTTGCGAGCTTTTGTATTACTTGACAAGTTCACAATCGCTCCGCTGCTGTAAGCTCACGTTGAGTTCGTTCATTGCACTCATGTGCAGCCTTGGCTGCCCAATACGCAATGCTTCCCTCAAAGTGGCTGGTTTTCACGGCCCGCTGACACTAGCCACGATATCGCTGACAGCACTCGATGATCGAGATCATCCCTCGGGCAGCTCAATCCACCCAAAAATCTTTTTGCCCTAGCAGCCTGTCGGACTTAAGGCGAAGGTTTTTCTCCAACTTTCACGTAATCCGCTATTAGGGCCTATAGCACGGGACTGACGAAACCGAAAATTACTACTTGGATCGGCCCAACTGACTCCGGGAGGTGTGTCAATCGAAGTTCCGATCAAATTTGTGTTCCGCCCGGCCTTTCTCCTCGGATTTTCAGCCGGAGCGGGCCAGTTTCAGTCCCGCTCCCAAGAGGTGCAGTCGTTTGAGGTTGTAGGCGACGCAGACCCACTGCCATTCCAGCCCGACTTTTTCCAGCCCGCGCAGCAGAAATTGCCGGAATCCCATCACGCTCTTGATGATCCCAAAGACCGGTTCCACCGTCTGCTGCCGTAATTTGTACTTGGCTTTGCCAACCTCCGTTTTCAGCCGGCGCTTCATCACCTCGCTCCATTCGGCTCCCGAAGCGGGCGCCGCCGGTTCCTCCTTCTTCTCCAAATCGCTGACGGTGCGATGGTGCTCTTTCTTTTCCAGCGCCGCATAGACCGTCGTCCCGGTAGGTTGGCCTGTGGGTGTTTGTTCCACGGCGCGCACTGCCGCTTCGCTGTAAAATCCGCTGTCGGCCAAAACGTCCGCGACCGATTCCACCGGAGCGGTCACCGCCGCCACAGTGGGGGCCAGTTCCTGTTTGTCGTTGCACGCCTGGCTGACTCGCTCTCCCACGATCAAGCGGCTGTCCACTTCCACGGCCGCTTGCGCGTTGTAGCTCTGCTCAAAATGTTGGCCGCTGCCCGCTTTCATGATCCGGCTCTGCGGGTCGGTGAAATTATATTGATCGCTGGGACCGGGTTCGGGCGTCGGCGCTTTGGGCGGTGGGCCGCGGATTCCTTCACCCCGTTTTTCTTTGGCGGCCCGCTCGGCCAGTTTCTTCTCGTGTTCGGCCCACTCGACGGCGTAGCGCGCCTGGGCCCGGGCTTCAATCTCGGCCCGCGCTTTTTGCAGCGCGGCTTTGCGCTCCTGGCGGCGAGTGATTTCCTCAGGAATGCTCAAACCATCTTGCCACGGCGTGCTGTCGGCCTGCTCGGCTTTGGCCATCAGTTCCTTGACCTCCAGGTCCAGTGGTTCGATGGTTTTGCCCGCGTGTTCGTAGCTGACGGCGGAGTGCTTGCTGGCGTTGGCCATCACCTTGGTCCCGTCCACGGCCACGGTGATTTGACCGACCTGCAAAAACTTCAATGCCTGCGCCATCTCCAAGACCCGCACAAAGGTCTCTTGCAACAGGGCTTGGTTCTCGCGCCGGAAAGTGCAAATGGTGTCGTGGTCCGGATGAGTGTCTCCGCAAATCATCCGCACCGGCACGCTGTCGTAAGTCGCCTGTTCGATCCGCCGCGAACTGAAAAGCCCGGTGGCATAGCCATAAAGCAGCAGGGCCAAAACCATCCGGGGCGGATACTGTTCGCTCCCCGTGCCCCTTTCGTTGACCTTGATGCGGCGCAAATCCATCTCCTCAACGGCGTCCAGAATGAAATGCGCCAGATGGTCTGCCGGCACCCAATCGCGCAGATTCGGGGGCAGGATCAGCGGGGTGTCATAATCGATATTGACGAATCGTGCAGCCATATATTTGACTGACACGAGTGATCCTCGCCTTGTTCAATCATTTCAAAAAAAACTACCTTTTAAGTCCGACAGGCTGCTAGAGCAGTTTATGGACAATGCCAATGAGGGCAAATTCACTCCAAAAGGTGCCGAGTCAACTCGTTCCATTACGATCAACGCCCCTTTGTTCAATGCCAACGGAGGCACGGTCACTGGCCCCTACACCCTGCAAATTCGTTTCCCTGAGGATCTGCGCCGCGAAAAAATCACCATCAAATTAAAAGGCCTCGACCTCCTTTAGAGAATTTGCTTTGGACTCAGGAATTCTGCGTGCAGTGCCGATGGCGTTAAGAGTCATTCCGAGCCGGATGTGCAGGCTTGGCCGACCATCTTGACGTTTCAGCCACCAGTCAAAACCTCTGCGTTCGGATGTGGTCTAATAACAGGGGCCGCAACAATGTCAGCAAAAACGTCAGCGGACTGCACACTAAACGCGTACTGAAGTAATAAGTTTGAGTTAAGAAAAATAGCTCTTGATCTTCTGTTTTTTCCCTGCTATTTTTGACGAAATCAATGCTGTAAGCCGTTGATTTCCAAGGGGTGGTTTCGGAACCCGCATCGAAGTTGATGTTCAATTCCGACCCTCGCCTCCAGCCTTCGCGCCAGGCGCTACGCCTGGCAAGCCAGCCTCCAAATGCGTTGGCAGCAGTTTAATCGTCGAAATGACAAGCGAAGGCTGCCCGCCGTAGCCAGCGTCAGCGAGCGAAGGAGGGCTTAAACGATGAAGATTTTCCATTACGCTTACATCCTGCGATCAGTATCACATCCGAAACAAATCTGAAGGTTGCGGCCCGCTCGATATGGATCACCCACAGCCCGCCATCACTGTAATGATGCCGGACGAGGATTAACCCACCCGGAATATTCACGGCGGCTGAACCGCGCGGCACAGCACATCGGTTGTGCTGAGATGAGGAAGTTTCGGCGTGCTCTCGAAGCCTTGTCCCCTCAGCGCGAAGCGTTGCTCTTTTTGATCTGCACACCCAGCTTTCTCTGAAGCGCCGTTATGACAATTTCTGCTGCCGCCTCAATGCTGATCGCGGCTGTATTGATGGTTAAGTCGTGGCTTAAAGGATCAACCACGTTTTGTCCACCAAAATTGCGGCGGACCGACCTCTCCCGCTCGCGATCGGTTCTTTCGACCTCAACCCGGGCCGCATCCAAACTCAGGCGCGCTTTGTCGGCGATCCGCTGGATGCGTGCCTCAATCGGCGCAATCACCCGCACATTCAAACCGAACTGGCTGGGCAAAATGTACTGTGCCGCATGGCCGACAATGATCACGTCCCCCTGGTGACCCAGCGTGAGCACAATTTCCTTCAAATAGACCAGGTAGCCGGACGTGCCCATCTTCTTGGGGGCCAGCAATTGGCCGATAAGGCCCTGGATCGTTGCCTGATCACGCTCATCCAGACTCTCGATGAGTTGGCGGCTCACGTGCGCCTTTTGGGCGATTTCATCCACGATTTTGTCGTCAAAGACCTGCCAGCCCAATCGTCTTCCGACAACTTGGGCAACGCTGTTGCCGCCGGCGCCCTTCTCGCGGGAAATGAGCAAGTAGGGTCCATAGGACAGGTTGCCCTCCTCACCCCGCCCCGGACGATGCTCGCGTTTTTCCAGGAGTTCGTTTGCCTGAAAGGCGGCGATTTGCTTTTTGATGTAATCTTCAAGGTCAACCATAACTCATCTTTTGTAATCCCCCCGTCGGGGCGTCATCTGACACGCCGATCACGTTTGATCCCGGCTTCATGCCCTCAATTCTTGAACTCCTTCAAGCGGAAAGCAAGCCAGTTCACAAAAGGCGCGTCGTTTTCAGTCTGTGGAGGGAAAATGTCAGGAGAATGGCAGTTGTAAAGCTCAAGGGGAGGCAAAGGGTGGGCAACGCATCGAAGGGCCGGTCCATTTCCCCAGCTTGCGGTTATTTTCTTTTTCCCGGCCGCCGGCCGTTGTGGCAATCGCCGCAGGCAACGAAGTGGATGTTGTGCTTGCTCCCGGTGGAATGGAAGGAGGTATCCATCTTCCCGACATCCAGGCCGCAATGCGAGTTTGATGGATGGCAGGCGGCGCAGGATGCCTTGGCGGAGTTGGAGTGGGACCAGTGGCAATCCAGGCAACTCAACCCCTCATGCACCCCGGACGGTGTGCGATCATCCGCAGAACCGAGTTGGCGGAAGGCGTTGGGGGCGTGGCACTGCGCGCAAAGCCGCTGGCGCGGGTCCGGTGAGACTTTGACGGGGCGATCGCCTTGGGTCATGGGCGTGATGGGAAGCAGGTCGGCGGAGAAAGATGCCTGCTCGCGCCGGACATACAGATGAGCGGATTGGAATCCGGCGGCAGTGGTGTGAACTTGATGGCAGGCCAGGCACGGGATGGCAGGCTGGCTGGCCTTGACTGGATCTTTTAGCGCCCAAGGGCCGGTGGTTGAGATGGGCGCTACGAGGTCTTCGATATTTCCGTCAAAAAACATCCCATGGCAGCGCAGACAGTCGGCGGCGAGTTGCTCGGTTCGGTTGTGCGTGATGTCGAGAAAGATTCGCGCGTAAGTTGCCGAATGGCGGCTGCTCTTCCAATCAGCAAAACTCTGCGGGTGGCAGCCGCGGCAGGCCTCCTGCAGGGCAATCACATGCCCTTCTGTCAGACGGATGGGTTGGTCCGGCGAACGCAGGAAGTGTAGCGCCACGCGGTTGACGTGCGCGCGCAGGGCGTGGATGTCCAGTGTCAGCGAACCTCCGTGGCAGTTGCGGCAGTGAAAAGTGCGATGAGACGAAGCCGACCAAGCGGAGTGGACGCCGGTCATCTCGTGACAGGAGGCACAGGTGTTGGTGGGATTGCCAAAATGAAACCAAGCCAGGCTGCCAACGCCGCAAGCGAGCAGAAAAACGGAGGCGAAAAGCACGGCGGCGCAAACGAGTTTGAATCGGCGGGCGATGGTCATCAAAACTTGCTCCCTTTCCAGCCGGTTTTGATGTGATCTGAAACCCAGTAGGCCAGGGCCATGATGGTCAGGACGGGGTTGAACCCGCCATTGGTGACGTGCAGGCTGCCATCGGCAATGAACAGGTTGTCAATCTGGTGAACCTGGCCAAACCGGTTGGTGACGGAAGTTTTGGGGTCGTGGCCCATGCGGCAGGTGCCGGCTTGATGCTGGCCGCCGCTTAGCCAGAGGCTTGGGCCGTTGCGCCAGACGCGAGTCGCCCCCGTTTCCTTGATGATGGCCTCGGCTTTCTCCGACAGGAACTCACCTCCTTGCAGATCGTAAGGATGTCGCGTGCCTGAAAGGCGGCAAACGGGAATGCCCCATGCATCCTTTACCGCCGGATCAACGCTGACGCGTGCGGAGAAATTGGGTATTTCCTGGAAGGGGCCAATGACGCGGACCAAGTGCTTGTAATAGCGGCGTTGGAAGTCCTTGTGCGCTTTTCCCCAGCGCGCTTCGCCGGGCGGGCGCACGTTGCAGAATCTGTACGGCAGATCGATGAACTCGTTGGCCAGCATCCCGCCGCCGACCAACCCCGGATTGCCATGGTTAAAATCACTGATGCCAACAGTGGCGCCGGGGCCGGCTTCCTCATACACCTCCTCCTCGATCAGACCGCAGGCGCCAACATAACAATGGCCCTGGAGATTGCGGCCAACCCAGTCGTTGTTATTGCCAGCGCCGTTCGGGAAAAGCCTGGACTTGGAATTCAGCAGCAACCGGGCCGTTTCGGTGGCCGAAGCGGAAACGATGACCAGATCGGCTGGTTGCTCCCGGGCTCGGCTGTCGGAATCAAAGTAGCGAACCCCGCGAGCGTGGCCGCCGTCATCCACGATGATTTCGGCCGCGACGCAACCCGTGCGGAGCTGGCAGTTGCCGGTCGCCAAGGCGATCGGGAGAACGGTGTTGTGGGTGCCGGCTTTCGCATTGACGGGGCAGGCGAAGCCGACGCAGGAGCGCATGTGGATGCAGGCTGGCCGGCCATGGTACGGCACAGAATTGCGGAGCATTGGGATCGGAAAAGGGTGAAGGCCCATGCGCGTTTCGGCCTCCGCGATGCGCCGCCCCTCCTTGTTATAGGGGAAGGCGGGCATGGGGAATGGCCTCTTGCGCGGGCCGCAGAAGGGGTTGTTGGTGTAGTCGCCAGCAACGCCGATCTCATATTCCGCTTTCTCGTAATAAGGCTCCAAATCGTCGTAGCTAATCGGCCAGTCCTCCAGCGTGGAATCCGTGACCTCTCCATAGGTGGACAGGAGGCGAAAATCCTGCGGCATAAAGCGCCAGGCCATGGCGCCGTAGCTCGCCGTGCCCCCGCCGATGCAGCCGGCGTTGTTGCTGTAGTCGCCTTCGCTGGGAAGGACAATGCGGGTGGAACCGTGGGGATTGACAACGACGCGACGATGGCGCCGGTTGTCGGGACCAAAGGGGTTGCCGAGGGCCGGGGTGCGCTGGGAATACAGTTCGTCGTCGTTGTGTTCATCGTAACGCGGCCAGTCACCGCGCTCCAGCAACACCACGCTCAGACCGGCCAGGGCCAGTTCCTTGGCCACAATCCCGCCCCCGGCGCCGGCCCCGACGATGACGGCATTAACTTTGGAGAATGACATGCGCTCTGGGGGTTCAGTGGGTCAGATGGGACGACCGTTGGCGTGGCGGTTCCGGCCGATGAGGTTCGGATAAGCCAAACCGAGCATGCGATAACTCGCGTAATCGCGGTTGCCGCCATGGCGGGGGCTGCCATAGAAGCCTTGCCGGGTGTGGTCGAGCACGAGGTCGAAGAAAGCCTGCTGCGACAGGCCACTCCAGAGTTCCTCCGGCGCCTGGCCAGCCTCAATCAGGCGCAAGGCGTCGGTTTGTTGCTCAAAGGCCAGTTCTTCAAAGGCAGTCTTATAAACTTGAAGACAGGTCTTGCGAAAGGATGCAAGCCCCAGACGGTAGTTCCGCTGGTGACGCGCAAGCGGGCCGGAAATCTGGCGGTCAATATAGTAAATCACGCCCGCGTCCGTGGCGCCGGGGGTGTCGTCACGGGGGATGACCTGTTCGCAGATGGCGGTCAGCAGCCTGGCTTCGGCTTCTGAGAAGAATCGGCAAGGGGGCGGCGCCGTGCGTCCCCAATGGGTTATGCCGGCGGAGGCACCGACGCCGACGGCGGCGCCGAGGGTGCCCACCGCCGCCAGTTTCAACATCGTGCGTCGTGACACGCGGGCCGGCTTGGCCGCGGATGCCGCCTCTGAATTGGTTGGTTTCATCTCAGGAAAAATTGCCTGCCTGAGCCGCGCCCCATTTCCAATTCCGAATCTCCGGCATGTCCTGGCCGTATTTGTCGATGTACTCCTTGTGCTCGATCAGCTTGTCCTTGAACTGCTGCTTCAGGTAGATGCCCTTTTCGCCCGTCCGCGGCACGCGGTCAATGGTGTCCATCACCAGGTGGAACCGGTCCATCTCGTTGAGCACCGTCATGTCGAAGGGCGTGGTGATGGTACCCTCTTCCTTGTAGCCGCGAACGTGGATGTTCTCGTGGTTGGCGCGGCGGTAGGTCAGCCGGTGGATCAACCACGGATAGGCATGGAAGGCGAAGATGACCGGCTTGTCCTTGGTGAAGAGTTCGTTGAAATCCATGTCGCTCAAGCCGTGCGGGTGCTCGGTTTGCGGCTGCAGTTTCATGAGGTCAACAACGTTGACCACCCGGATTTTCAGATCGGGCAGATGCTGGCGCAGAATGGAGACGGCGGCGAGCGTCTCCAGCGTGGGCACGTCGCCACAGCAGGCCATGACCACGTCGGGCGCAACGCCCTGGTCGTTGCCGGCCCATTGCCAGATGCCGATGCCCTCGGTGCAGTGCTTGACGGCGGCGTCCATCGTCAGCCACTGCGGCGCCGGGTGTTTGCCCGCGATCACGACGTTGACGTAATGGCGGCTGCGCAGGCAGTGGTCCATCACCGAGAGCAGGCAGTTGGCATCCGGCGGCAGGTAAACACGCACGACCCCGGCCTTCTTGTTCACGACGTGGTCAATGAAACCGGGGTCCTGGTGCGTGAAGCCGTTGTGGTCCTGGCGCCAGACATGCGAGGCCAGCAGGTAGTTTAACGAGGCGATCTTCCGCCGCCACGGCAGGGTCAACGTCACCTTCAGCCACTTGGCGTGCTGGTTGAACATCGAGTCAACAATATGGATGAACGCTTCGTAGCAATTGAAAAGTCCATGCCGCCCGGTCAGCAGGTATCCCTCCAGCCACCCTTCGCATTGGTGTTCGCTGAGCATTTCCATCACGCGGCCACTGGGCGCGAGAAATTCGTCGTTCGGCACCGTCGCGGCATCCCATTGGCGTTGGGTCACTTCAAAAAGGCTTTCCAAGCCGTTGGAGAGCGTCTCGTCAGGGCCAAAGACCCGGAAATTCCGCTGCTCACTGTTCAGTTTGGCCACGTCGCGCAGGAAACGTCCCAGCACATGCGTGTCGCCGATTCCGGGCGCCCCCGGCGAGGGCACGTCCTCCGCGTAGTCGCGGAAATCCGGCATCCGCAAATCGCGGAGCAGAATGCCGCCGTTGGCGTGGGGATTCGCGCCCATGCGCCGTTGACCCTTCGGGGCAAGTTCGGCCAGTTCCGGTTTCAGGCGGCCCTGGTCATCGAAGAGTTCCTGCGGCCGGTAACTCCTCAGCCAGTCTTCCAGCAGCTTGAGGTGTTCGGGATGCGCGGCATCCACGGAGAGCGGCACTTGGTGCGAACGGAAGGTGCCTTCCACTTGCAGCCCGTCCACCCATTTCGGCCCCGTCCAGCCCTTGGGTGAGTTCAGGACGATCATCGGCCAGCGCGGACGCGCGATGTTGCCGTGGACGCGGGCGTCCTGCTGGATTTTTTTAATCTGCTCCACCGCCGTGTCGAGCGTCGCGGCCATGGCCTCGTGCATCAGCCCTGGCTCATGGCCTTCGACGAAGTAAGGCGTCCAACCATAGCCGCGGAGCAACTGTTCCAATTCCTCATGCTCGATGCGGGCGAGGACGGTCGGGTTGGAGATCTTGTAGCCGTTGAGATGGAGGATCGGCAGCACCGCGCCGTCGCTGGCCGGATTGAGAAACTTGTTGGAATGCCACGCCGTGGCCAGCGGTCCGGTTTCCGCCTCGCCATCGCCCACGACGCACGCGACGACGAGATCGGGATTGTCGAACACCGCCCCGAACGAATGGCTGAGCGAATAGCCCAGCTCGCCGCCCTCGTGGATTGAGCCTGGGCACTCCGGCGAGGCGTGGCTGGGAATCCCTCCCGGAAACGAAAACTGAACAAAGAGCTTCCGCAGCCCGGCCTCATCCTGGCTGATGTTGGGATAGATCTCGCTGTAAGTGCCCTCAAGATAAGTGTTGCCCACAACGGCCGGGCCGCCGTGCCCGGGGCCGGAGACGTAAATCATGTCGAGGTCGTATTTTTTGATGACCCGGTTCAAGTGGACGTAAATGAAGTTCTGCCCGGGGGTCGTGCCCCAGTGTCCCAGCAGCATGTGCTTCACATCCGCAAGCGTCAGCGGACGCTTCAGCAGCGGATTGTCGTAGAGATAAATCTGGCCGACCGACAGGTAGTTGGCGGCGCGCCAGTAGGCATCCATTTTATGGAGCAGTTCCGGCGTAAGTGTGTTTGTCTTCATAGTTCAATCCTTTTTGTTCACCGCGCCGGGTCCGAGAATGCGGCAGACCGAGCGCGCAATCATGAGTTCCTCGTCCGTCCGGATGACGCGCACGACGACGCGACCGTCCTCTGCGGAAATCACGGCCGCATTCTCCGCATTGCGCGACTCATTCAGTTCGATGCCAAGGAAGCCCAGCCCTTCACAAATCCGTGTGCGAACGGGCGGTGCATTTTCGCCGATGCCTCCTGAGAAGACAAGCGTGTCCAATCCGCCGAGCGCGGCGGCGAAGGAGCCGATCCATTTTTTGGCCTGATAACAAAACAACGCCACGGCTTCCGCCGCCCGCACGTCCTGCGTCTCGCGGTCGAGCAAGTCCCGCATGTCGGAACCGGTCTCCGAAACTCCGAGCAGCCCGGATTTATGGTTGACCATTTCGTAAAACTGTTTGGTGGTCATCTGCTCGGTCCGCTCCAGATACGGCGCCAGGCCGGGATCCAAATCGCCGGTGCGGGTGCTCATCACCAACCCCGCCGTCGGGGTGAAGCCCATGCTGGTGTCAATACTTTTGCCGTTGCGCACGGCGGCCATGCTGGCGCCATTGCCGAGATGGGCCAGGATCACACGGCCAGTGGTTGCCGCCGGGTCGCCAAGGCGCGCGAGTTCTTCCATCAGATAAGCATAGGACAAACCATGGAAACCGTAGCGCTGAATTCCCTTGGCGTCGAAACATCGCGGAATCGGCAGCAGCTTGGCCACGCGCGGCATGGTCTGGTGAAACGCCGTGTCAAAACAGGCCACTTGGGGCAGTTTCGGATGACGCTGACGGAACGTCTCGATCAGTTCAATCTCGCGGGGCAGATGATCCGGGTCGTACGGCCGGAGGCGATGCAGTTCGTCCAGCAATTCCCGGGTGACAATCTCAGGCTCGGTGTGTTTCATGCCGTGGACCACGCGATGCCCCACAGCCCGGACCGAATCGAAACCATTCTGCTTTTCAAACCAATCAATCAGGAAATTCGCCGCCGATTTGTGATCGGAGGCGGCGAGGCTGCGGCTCTCCGGCTGATTCCTGGCCGGGTCCTTGAAGGTCAGATTCGTCCCGCTCAGGCCGATGCGGTCCACCTTTCCATAAAGACCCCGCTGTAGCGGATCGCCGGCCTGATAGAGCGCGAACTTGATGCTCGACGAGCCGCCGTTGATGGTCAGAACGGAATGCATAGTTTACGGCGCCGGGGGCGCGGGTGGCTCGGCTGGCAGCCCGGAGGCGGCGCGAATGGGCGCGATGGCCTTGCGGTAATCAGGATCGCTCAGGCTCCAGGAACGGGGGTCGTTGACAATCGCCGCGAGACGGTTTGCGGCGTCGCCCTTCAGGGACATGCCGGCCCATTCCATCCACCAAGCCCATCTGGGTTGCGCCTTTAGCACGTCCAGGGAGAGACTGCCGCCCACTTCGGCCAGGGCAACCGGTTTGCCGTTTGCCAGTTTTAACAAATCATCGTAATAGGATTGCTTGAATGTGCGGTAACAATCCAAGCTGAGGACGTCCACGTATTCGGGACCGGGCCAGCATTCCTTGAATTGCCGCGTCGTGCCTTCGGGCCGGTCCACGTTCCAGACCCAGATCAGGTTGTTGATTTTGTGATGGTTCACGAGCCGGTCGAACATCATTTTGTACAGCTCTGCGGTGCCGTAGTCTCCGCAGGCCATCATGTTCATCCTCTGCGCCGCCTTTAGGAACATCGCGGCGGGGCCGAGTTTTCTGCCACGGCCGCCCCACCAGAACCACATGCCATTCATCTCGTGAAACGGACGCCACAGCAGCGGCACATGCGCCTCCTGGAGCTGCTTCAAATACGGCACGATGGCGTCCACCTGGGCGCACCAGCGCTGGTGCAGTTCGGTGCCGGGGGTGAGCAGATCCCTGTATTGAGCTTCGGTGAGGTGGCCTTGCACGGTATTGAGATTGGTCACCGTGCCGCCGCCGCGCCGGCGCCTGAAGGCGACAGGTTCATCGGCTGTGGGCGGGACCTCGTGCCAGCACATCACGACGAGCGAGCCGTTCCTGTAATGTTCCTTGATTTCTTCGACAATGTCGTTCCGGACGAACGCGGAGTCCTTGCTGGTTTTATCGGCAAAACCCCAGTCCTTTCCGAAAATGGCCGGGGTCTTGCCCCAAGCCTTTGCTGCTGCCACGGTTTGCCTGTCCTTGTCCGCCGGCAGATTGTGCTGGCCGCTCAAGACGTGCTGGCCGGAAATGCGGTAAATGAAGTTCAACAATTCCACCGCCTCCGGCGCCGCATCTGGAGTGACTGGCCGGGCCGCGCTTCCGGCACGACAAGGAGAACCGACATTGATGCATAACAAGCCGATCAACACATTGAAGCCAATTTGCACTTTTTTCACAGGGTTGCTTTCCATCTCGATGTTCTTGTTGTGTGCCCGCCGTCATTTGATCTCGCCATGCAGGGCCGCCCTGGCGAACTCTCCCGAGGGAGTGAGTTGGTAATTCCAATTCTTGAGCAGCGTCGGCCCCCATTCCGGATCGAAGCACCAGACCGTCCAACTGATACCCTTGCCCTCCAAGTAGTTGATAATCTCCGGACCATAGGCGGCGTTGCGATTGCCACCACCGGTGTACTCAGCGGCCGGCGGCTGGGCGTTCGTGGATGGCGGCCTGGCGAAGCCGCCGAATTCGGTGGCGATAACCGGGTACTTGGCGGCGGCGAAACCGAAATCCTCCTCCCATTTCCCTTCCCACGGTTGAGGCCGCTTGTTGGCATAGGGGTGGACGGCATAGGCGATGCCCTCGGCGGCAATCGGGTCGAGGCGCAGGGGCGTGAGATCGTAGGCCCAATCAAATCCAGCCACCAGCGGGATGACCTGCGGATTGCGCGCGCGGATCAGCGTGATCTCTTCCTCGACGGTTCTCTTCCAATCAGGCCAGGAGACCGGGCCAAGCTGGTTGCGCATCGTGGCCGGCTCGTTGAATAGTTCGAAGAACGCCACTGTGTTATGGCCGGCGTAGTGCCGGGCCATGGTGCGCCAGAAATTATAGGTTTCCTTCTTCGTGGTCTCGTACATCGGGTTCTGAAAAACTTCCGTCTCCAGGTTGCCGATCGTATGCCAGTCGATAATGACGTACATGTCCAGTTCCGTACACCAGCCCACGGCCTGGTCGAGCAGTTTGATGTATTCCGCCGGGGTCCGTTCCCGCCACGCCACCGGATGGACCGGGATGCGGACCAGCTTCGCGCCCATTTCCCTGACCTTGACGAAATGGTCCCTGCTCCAATGGCCCTGCATCTCGAGTTTGTCCGGGTCCGAAATCGCCAACCCGCGGAACAGCACCGTGTTCCCGTTGGGGTCCACGAATCTGTTTTCCTTGACCGAGATCAGCGGCATCTGCTTGTTGTTGACAGTATAGGTCTGCTGGCCCGGGGCAGGATCGCGCCACCACGCATGGAGTCTCGTTGACACGTTGGTTTGCGCGGGTTGCGCCGGCGGGTTGGTGTTCTGGGCCAATGCGATGGTTTGCAGGCACAGCAATGTCAACCCGGCCGCCCCGAGGATCGTGATTTTTATTTTCATGTTCCCAAGTGTTAAATGCTACCCCATCTCAACCAGAACGTCGTTCTCCTTTTTCATTTTGGAGACGGGAATCAGGTTGCCGTCAATCGGCCGGCCGTTGAGGGTGATTTT
>Ga0326728_10014194_pt1 | contig 17023 bp, 17 predicted proteins | sample MB3enrmetagenome_FD_207602 | JGI IMG/M metagenome (GOLD analysis project Ga0326728, IMG submission 207602) | Lab enriched peat soil microbial communities from McLean, Ithaca, NY, United States - MB31MN | ecosystem: Environmental > Terrestrial > Soil > Wetlands > Peat | place: USA: New York...
CGGAGGAAGTTGAAGCAGCGTACGAGCGGCTGAGAAACCCGCGTATTACCGGAATCTCTCCGGAAGAGATCAAGGCGGCGATTGAGGAAGGAAGGCCTTGAAATTGATCCTGGACGCCTCGATGGCGTTAGGCTGGTTGATTCAGCGAACCAGCACCGGGGAGGCCCAGCTCGCGCAACAGGCTTTTGACGAAGTGCGAGCTTCCGGCGCACTTGTGCCGGCTCTCTGGTTCCCAGAGATCGCCAACACCCTTCTGGTCTTTGAACGGGCGAAGCGCCTGACTGTCTACAACTCCACAGCCTTCCTCTCGGACTTGGCGCGGCTTCAGATCGAGCAGGACGACGCTCCGTCTACCCTCGCGCAAACTCGCTGGATGGACCTTGGGCGCATCTATCGGCTGACGGCTTACGACGCAACCTACCTGGAATTGGCGCTGCGAACGGGCAGGACGCTGGCAACGTTCGATACGCGCTTAGCGGACGCGGTGCGCAAGGCCGGAGGACGCGTGTTTGGGGATGCGGCGTAGGACGGCTTACTTTTCGTTGGCCTGCCTGAAGGCCGGATTCGTGGACAGGCCCTTGAGTTCCGATTTGATCTCTGGCGGCGTGTCAGGCGAGGCGATCATGAATTCAATGTAATCGGCGGCCAGCGGATCGGTTCTTTGAAATGAGCCCATAGACCAGCCGGCGGCGCCATAGGTAAGGGCTCGCCATATCGAGGGGGTCAGCTCCTTGATCTGCGTGCCGCTCTTCCGCATTTTGTCAAACGTGTCGTAGTCGGAGCGCCAGGCGAGAGCGCTGGCAATCTTCTGCATTGGGGCAAGCTCCCCGGTGGACGTGAATATACCCCAGAGCATATCGAGACGCGTGGGGTTTTGATCGTCCGGTTTCAGCTCGAAAGGATCGGGAAGAACCGGATGGTTCGCGAACATTTGCCGGTCCTCTTCATTCATGGCCTTCAGCGCCGGGTCAATGTCGTATCCGCCATTGAGAAGCGCGAGCAGACCGAAGGCGCGCGTGAATCCTGTTTGCGCTGAAATTCGCGCCATGAAATCTTTCGCGGCGACCGGGTCGGCCTTGAGCGCGGAGCCGAAGGACGCGGCCATGCTCTCCAGAACTCCAGCCTGGGAACGAGCCTGAGTTTCGCCTGCAAACGACTGCAATGCGGGAAAAAGGCGCGCCGGGTTCGGCTGGTAGTGGTAGGACATCGTGAAGTCGTCGAACTCGTTCTCATTCTTGAATGAGCGCTTGCTGCCCGTCTCGAAGCTCTCGATCAGGATCTTGGCGCGGTCCAGCTTCTGGTGGCCACCGGGAGATTCGACTTCGGCGTTGATGATAGCGGTTCCGTCCTGGGCACCGTCGGGGACACACCAGTTGTCTGCCGAGGCGCCCATTGAAGCCATCGTCAGGAGCGGGTTTTCAATGTTTGCCGAAGCCAGAACCGCTGTCACGAAATCTCCGCCCTCGGGCTTGATCTGCTTGGTAGCGGCAAGGGGCGCGAGTGGATGGCTGTCGGTGTGGCCTGCAAACTCGACGCGAAATGAAAGCTGCGTCTTCTCGAGATAGGCGTCGCGGCCATCGCCGGTGGCTATGATGCCGACGCGGATGCACTGGCCGGGGTTGAGCAGCTTCAGGTCCTGCGGCGCGTTTACGAGCTTGAGCGTGTGGGGCCACTGTTCCAGCACCACCGATTCCGGAAAGAGGAGGATCTGCTTCTCGACCTTGGCGGGCGTTGGCTTTTGCGGTGGATCGGCAGTGGCCTGCGCCGAAAGCGTAGCAGCGGCCAGCGTGAGGACGGCCAAAGCGACGGCGAGACGCCGCAGAAACCGCGCAGCAGCGCAAGATTTCACGGATTGCATGATGGCAGCAAGTAGAGCGCAATCCCGGGCGGAACGCAAGTGGTTGGGAGAGCGCTGCTCCGGGCTGAGTGCTCAGTGCGCGCCGGGCGGCGGAGCGCTGTGGCTCGCCGGCTTCTTGAACAACCAGGCGCAGGCGGCGCAGATGAGGGCTAGGACGGCGGTCCAGCGGAAGACATCGACGTAGGCAAGCTGGGCGGCCTGCTGCTGCATGAGGCGGTAGAGCAGGCCGTAGGAGCCGGGGCGCGCGGCGCCAGGGCCGATGCGATGGCCGAGGTACGTGGCGATCATGGCGGCCTTCTGCTGCAGCACGGCGGAGCTGGGAGAGAGGTTCGCGCTGAGGTCGGTCTGGTGGGAATCGGCGCGGCGGATGAGCGCAGTGGTGGCCATGGCAATTCCAATGGACCCGCCGATGTTGCGCAGCATATTGAAGAGGCCGGTGGCGTTGCCCATCTCGTTCCTGGAGATGGTGGCCGTGGAGAGCGTGGCCAGGGGAACAAAGACAAAGCTCAATGCGAATCCCGTTAGGGTGATGGGAAGGAGCAGTGTGTAGGGGCCGATGTCGAGGTTGACCTCGCCGAAGATGAAGGCGCAGACGGCGAAGCCGAGAAAGCCGGCGCAGAGAAGCTTGCGGTTGTCGATGCGCGAACCGAGAATGCCGATGATGGGCGAGCCGATGAAGGAGCCCACGCCGCGGGGAAAGACAACGAGGCCCGCGGTGAATGCCGTGTAGCCGAGAATTTCCTGATAGTAAAGCGGCAGGATGGCGATGGTGATGTAGATGCACATTCCGAGCATGGCAATCATCAGGCAGCCGGTGCGGAAGTTGCGGTTTTTGATGATGTGCAGATCGACCAGGCCCTTGGGATTGGCCCAGGAGCGCCAGATCCACAAGAGGAGCGCGACGATGAGCGTTGCGACCGCCCAGCGCACCCAGACGGCGCCGAACCAGTCGTCCTCCTGACCTTTGTCGAGAACGATCTGCAGGCAGCCGGTCCAGACGATGAGCAGGCCGAAGCCGATGTTGTCGAAGGCGCCCACCTTGGCGTTCTTGATGTAGGGCGGGTCGTGGACGAAACGGCTGATCATGATGACGGCGAGAATGCCGACGGGAATGTTGATATAGAAGGCGTAGCGCCAGCTCCAGGTGTCGGTGAGCCATCCGCCCAATGTGGGGCCAAGAACTGGAGCGACGACAATTCCCAGTCCATAAGCGGCCATGGATTTGGAACGGTCCTTGAGGGAGAAGCTCTCAAGCAGGATGGATTGCGACAGAGGCTGGAGAGCGCCACCGCCTGCGCCCTGGAGGACGCGGGCCAACAGAATGACGGCCAGCGACGGAGCCGCGCCGCAGAAGAACGAGGCGACGGTGAAGAGGCTTACGCAGATAAGCAGGAAGCGCTTGCGGCCGAAGCGCCGGGCAAACCAATTGGAGGCGGGCAGAATGACTGCGTTGGCGACGAGGTAGCTGGTGAGCACCCATGTGGCCTCGGAGTTTGAGGCCGAGAGCGAGCCAGCGATGTAAGGCAGAGCCACCGAGGCGATGGCCGTGTCGAGCACCTCCATGAAAGTGGGCAACATGACCGAGAGGGTGACCAGCCACGGGTTGACGCCCTGGGTGAGCGGGTAACGAGCTTGAGCGGCAGCCGTGGTCATGCGAGATGGCTTTTTTGAGGGTAAACGATGGGCCGTGCCGTCAACGTGAGCTAGACCACTGCCGCGAGCGGCAAAGCTTGCGGCCGTGGGGCAATTTCGCGCCGCACGCGCTTTCTCTGCTTGACACAACGGGCCAATCCCTTGATGCTGTACAGTTCCGGCTTTTCAAGCTTTGGCGCCAGGGAGGGTCCCAGGTTTTGCTGGTTCGCGTCTTTTACCACGACAATTGCTTTGACGGAGCATGCTCGGCGTCGCTGTTTACGCGCTTTCACCGCGAATGCATCGTGGCGGGCGCGAGCTACGAGTATCACGGGCTGGTGCACCGCGCCGGGGCGCTCTTCGATGAGGGCGAGTTCACGGGCGACGAGAATGCGATCGTGGACTTCAAATATTCGGCATCGCCGCGGATCACATGGTGGTTCGATCACCACCTGTCGGCGTTCCTGACAGCGCAGGACCACGAGAACTTTCTGGCTTGCCAGCGCGACGCCAAGTGCGCGGCGCGCAAGTTCTTCGATCCCACTTACACGTCGTGCACCAGTTTCTTGGCCCACATTGCCAAAACGCGCTACGGGTTCGATACGGCGCCTGTGGCGGAGCTGGTCCGTTGGGCCGACATTGTGGATGGCGCGAAGTTTGAGAGCCCCGAAGCGGCTGTGGAGATGGCGGCGCCGGCGATGAAGCTGACGCTGATCATCGAGGCCGCGCAGGATCCCAAGTTCATTCCGCGGCTGATTCCGTTGCTTACCCAGATGCCTTTGGCCGAAGTGCTGAGCGAGCCGTTTGTGGGGAGCCAGTTGCCTCCTCTTCTCGAACGCCATAAGCAGGCACTGGAACTGATCCGAAGCCGGGCGGAAGAGCGCGACGGGACGATCCTCTTCGACATCTCCGACTATCCGATGGAAGGATTCAACAAGTTCATCCCGTACTACCTGTATCCGCAGGCGACTTATTCGGTTGGTTTGTCGAAGTCCAGCTTCCGCACCAAGGTGGCCGTGGGATCGAATCCGTGGGCCAAGGCCGACCCCAAAAAGATGGTGAACCTGGCGCAGATTTGCGAGCGCTACGGCGGGGGTGGGCACGCGCGCGTGGGAGCCATCAGCTTTCCGCCGGATAAGGAAGCGGAGGCGCGGGCGGCGGCCGAAGAGATTGTGGCGGAGCTGCGAAAGCAGGGACCAGGGGGTAGGGAGTAGGGGTCGGGGATCGGGGACGCGTTGCCTTTCACTCTTGACGCCAGCATGGGCAGTCGTGAGCGCAGACAACCCCGACAGCGTCTCGTGGATTTATGAGACTCACAATCTGCGTGATTGACGCTGTGATGTGTTTCGCCGGCCTTATCGGAGTCTCGAATGCCGGCTTGGCACAATGCCATTTTCCGGCGACGGCGCACGAACACACCATTACCTATCGATTCCAGCCGGAAGCGACTTCCACCAGTCTGGTCTTGCATGTGAGATTCTCGTTTTGGTCCAGCGCGAATGGAACCCAAACCTTGGTCCTGCCAACGCAGTGGGCGGGAGGGACGCTCCACGCCATGACCAACCTGCGCGTGGTTTCCAGAGACGCCTCGCTCGAAAAGGGCACGGATGCAGACGCGATGATTGTCCGCGCCCCCGCGCGCCATAAGGTGGTCATTGCGTACGATCTTTACAAGGATTGGAATGGGCCGCTGGTGAACCCGCTTCAGTTCCATCCGGTCCTGATGCCCGAGTACGTTGAGTTTACGGGAAGCAACGCGCTGGTGCGGATCAAGCTTGACGATCAGGCGATCGAAACAGCAAATTTCGATTGGCGAGCGATTCCAGCTGCCTGGGCGTTGGCCACCAGCTTCGGCACCAGCGCATCGGCGGCCGATCGTTGCCAAACATTTACCGGGCCCTGGCGAGAGGTAAACGAGGGTCTTTACGCGGCCGGCGATTTCCGCATCCACAAATTCCAGATCAACGGCAGCCCTGCATTTCTTGCCGTGCGCGGCGCCTGGATTTTTTCCGATGACGATGCGGTCAAAGATATTCAAAGTGTTGTCGGGATGGTTCGAAATTTTTGGCACGACGACAACTTCCCATTCTTTCTCGTCACTCTAAGCCCGTACGACCAGGATCATGGGAGCAGCGACGGCAGCGCCTTTACCAGCGCGTTCTGGATGTTCGTGTCTCGTCTCGATTCAATCAACGGGCTGCTTCCACAGCTTGCGCACGAATCGTTTCATGCGTGGGACCCAGGGCGAATGGGAGCGGTGCCGACGGGCTACGACCAGGACCTGATTAAGTGGTTCCGGGAAGGTCCGACCGAATATTACGCGCAATTGCTCACGTACCGGGCGGGTGAGTTGACTTCTTCGGAATACATCAACTCAATCAACGCCGTTTTGCGCAGGTTTCCGGTTTCGAACGACGAATATGTTCGTGGCCGGATCATATCGCTCTGGCTGGACGGCACAATCCGGAGAGAGTCGGATGGGCAGCACTCGCTCGACGATGTGATGTTCGATATGATGCGAACTGGCGATCAGCCATACACCCTCGATCGCATTCTCTCGACGGCGGGGCGCTACCTCTCGCCCGGGTCACGCGCCTTACTGGAACAGGCGGTGATTCACCATGGAGATCTTCCGGCGCCCGAGCATCTGCCAGTGCTGGGTGGTTGTACCCACGCATCGCTGGACGATGTACCGACCTTCGATCTCGGGTTCGATTTCGATCGTTCTCGATCCACAGGAACTGTCGCGGGGGTCGTCGAAAATGGGCCGGCTTTCAATGCGGGGCTTCGTGACGGCCAACGCCTTCTCGCCAATTCGTTTTATCGGCATGACCCGAAACACGTGGCGAAATTCAAGGTTCACACAGATGCCGGGGACCAGCAGATCGAGTATTATCCCCGAGGTAAGACGATCCCGGCGTGGCAGTATCACATCGATCAGGACAAACCATGTTCACTACCTCAGAACGGCGAACAGCCGTGAGCAAAGGAGAACGGCGTTGCGCCACCTCAATAGGTGAGGACTGTCCAGGGATTGGGAACAGACCATAGCATCAACGTGCAAATGATGAGCGAAACCCTTTTTGCGTATGGGACATTGCGGCCGGGGTGCGCGCCGGCAAAGATTGCGCCTCTCGCGGCGAAGCTGCGGGCTGTGGGCGAGGGATTCGTGAGCGGCATGCTCTACGATCTGGGCGGCTACCCTGGCGCCGTTCCCGATGCCAGCGCGATGGGAAGGATTGCCGGCACGGTGATGAAGATGCCGGAAGACGAGAGCGTCCTGCTGGAGCTCGACGTATACGAGGGCTTTGACCCGCAGGCTCCGGAGACGAGCGAGTTTGTTCGCGTGCGGCAGGCTGTGGAGATGAGCGACGGCCGCACGATGGACTGCTGGATCTATCGATACAACCGGGAGCCGCGGGACGCGCCCATCGTCAAGAGCGGCGAGTGGCAGAGATAGGCGGGAAGAAGGCAGCTCCTTGCCTCTAGCTCCAAGCTTTTGGCTTCATTTAAGTCAGGTTTCGGCTCATGCGAACCCACCGTTGGCGCGATGAGGGGATGGCAAGGGCGAAGCAAATCCGTCCATGCGCCTGCTCTGGCCTCACAGCCCAAGCTCCCCTGCGTACTTCTTCATGGCTTCGATGCAGAACGCGATGTGGGCGTCGAGATCGACGCCGAGCTCGGTTGCGCCCTGAACGATGTCTTCGCGGTGGACGCCGCGGGCGAAGGCCTTGTCTTTCATCTTCTTTCTCACGCTCGAAACTTCTACGTCGGCGATGGCCTTGGTGGGTTTGACCAAGGCACAGGCGGTGAGGAACCCGGCCAGCTCGTCGCAGGCAAAAAGGGCCTTGGCGAGGTGGGAGGAGCGCGGCACGCCGGAGTATTGGGCGTGGCCCAGGATGGCGGTGCGGAGTTCTTCGGGCCAGCCCAGCCGCTCCAGCTCGCGAACGCCGATGAAGGGGTGCTCCTCAGCCGTGGGATGGCGCTCGTAGTCGAAGTCGTGGAGGAGGGCGGTGGTTGAGTAGAGCTCAACGAGCGCCGCGCGCTGCGGGCTCTCGAGGCCGAGACGGCTCGCTTCCTGCTCACCGCAGGCCACGACGCAGGCTTCAACGGCCAGCGCGTGCTTGCGCAAGCTTTCGCTTTGGGTCCATTCGGTGAGAAGTTGCCAGGCTTGTTCACGTCCGTAGCGCGGGTTTGTGGCGGCCATGTTTCACTCCTGTTGATCAACCTGGTTCGTTTTTTGTCGGGTTTCCACGGATCTAATGGGGCATTCTTCGGTTTGTCCCTAAATTTCTACTTGACAATTATGGTTCACTTCGTTGAGAGTAGCACCAATCGTGGTGCAACAAGGCACCGCGGAGTCCAAGCTCTGGCACTCCGTACATCCAGGATGGCTACTTCCATAGTGAGCGTGGAAACACGCGAAGTGGTGCGGTGTGAATACTGCAGGCTGATGCAGTATCGAACCAGTAATTCCCTTTGCAGAAGGTGCCGCAGGCCGCTCGATATCGAGGAGCCTGTGTATCTGGCCCCGCGGCTGGTGACGAGCCAGCCCGCGCCGGAAGCCGGCGAGGCCGGGTTGCAGGTGGCCACGCAAGTGCGCGAGATGCGCCGGGCGCGCCACCTGAGCCAGCGGCAACTGGCGGGGCGGATGCTGGTGCCGCGCACCTACATCTCCAAAATCGAGAACGGCAAGGCGATCCCCACGCTGGGATCGCTGGAGCGGCTGGCCACGGCCCTTGGAGTGGAAATGCGCCAACTGGTTCGCGACGCGCGCAGCCGCCGCGACGAAGAGGTGACCTCGATCCTGAGCGATCCTTTCCTGGCGGAGATTGCCACGCTGCTGCCGCACCTGGACTCGCTGCACCGGACGTTGCTTTCGAGCGCGGTGCGGGACGCGGCCATAGGCCGCCGCCGTACCGCATAGAACGCTGCTGCACCGGGGGCGCGCCGCGCCGGAGTCTTTTGGGGCGCGATCGCTCGCACTGCTGGGGCACGTTTGGGGCACGGCTGGCGGCAGGCGCTCCGCAGACGCGGCCTTGCTGCTGTGCCGCACCGGGAAGACGCTGGACCGATGTGGCACGCCGGCGACGGCGCCGCCCAGTCCTGCATTGCAGAATTCAGGAAAATGCATTACGGTCGAAGGTGTGACTCCTCGGATCCGGCCGCTGATTCCTCATTCCGGCCGGAGATTCGCTCACGCGATGAGCAGTGCGTTGATTGATCGGGCGTGAACGCCGTCGGCGCCACCTGGGGACGTCCTGTGGGCGCCCGTGTGGAAACCGCAAATGCAACCTAGAGGCGAGTCCTTATCTCCATCCCCCACGACGCGCATCGATGAGCTGACCGCGGAGGAGCGCGCTGTTTATGCGACGCTGAAGCCCGAGCGCCTGCCGCAGCACGTGGCCATCATCATGGACGGCAATGGGCGTTGGGCGGGGCGCCGCTCGCTCAAGCGGTTTGTGGGCCACCAGCAGGGGGCCAAGACGGTGCAGTTCGTCATGGAAACGGCTGCTCGCATCGGCTTGCCCTGGTTGACTCTCTACGCCTTTTCCCTGGAAAACAATCTGCGTCGGCCTCGCGCGGAGGTGAGCTTCCTGATGCGCCTGCTGAAGACTTACCTCGACAACAATCTCGAGCGCATGACCCGGAACAACATCCGCTTCCGCACCATCGGCCACATCCACGAACTGCCCCCCGAGGTGCAGGAGAAACTACTCCACGTCGAGCAGGAAACGGCGCGGAACACCGGCACCACGCTGACGCTGGCCCTCAACTACAGCGCTCGCTCCGAGCTGGTGGACGCATTTCGCGGGCTTGCGGCGGAGATGAAGGTCAAGCACCTGAACGCTGGCCACATCACCGAAGAAGATATTCACCGCCATCTCTACACGTCATATATGCCCGATCCCGACCTGCTGATCCGGACCTCGGGCGAGCAGCGCATCTCGAATTTCCTGCTGTGGCAGATCGCTTACACCGAGATCTTCGTCACGGAGCGGTACTGGCCGGACTTCCGGGGGATTCACTTGCTGGAGGCGATCGCGGATTTCCAGCGGCGGGAACGCCGCTACGGCGGGATCGGCGAAGACGGCGGCGAAGTGGAAGAAGATCCCGATCAGATCAGGATCGCGGTGAGCTGAAGGGCTCCCACTACTGTTCCGCGCCCGACCAGGTCAAATCCAAAGCAGATGAGAAAGCGAGCTGATCCGGCATCATGGCTCTCACGGCGCCCCTCACACGTCCAGTGGCGCGATGAGAACTCCGAATCTTTCGTAACCGGGGCGTTCCCGCCCCGGCGGTGTATTCTCAACCCTGAATGAAACGCGTCATCACGGCTGCTGTTCTGATTCCTGTTGTCCTCGTTCTGGTGTTTCTTGCACCCAGGTGGCAATGGCTGTTTACGCTGGGCGTGGCCGGGGTTGCGGCGCTGGCCGGGTGGGAGTATCTGGGCCTGAGCCAGCGCTGCGGAGCGAACCCGCCGCGGATTGCGACGCTGGTGGCTCTTCTGGCGCTGTTTGCGGTTAACTTTGAATCGCCCGACCTGACCCCGGCCCTGTTCGGCATTCTGGGCCTGGCCCTCCTGGTGTACTGCACGTTCTTCAAGCCGGTGGAAGAGACGATTGCAGACGCCTCGGCTTCGATCTTCTGCCTGCTTTACACCGGGCTGACGCTGATCGCCCTGCCTGCGCTGCGCGAGCAAACCAATGGACCCTCGCTGGTGTTGTTCTTGCTGTGCGTGGTGTGGGTGGGAGACACGGCCGCTTACTACGCGGGCCGCGCGTGGGGCCGGCACAAAATGGCGCCCTCGCTGAGCCCGGGAAAGAGCTGGGAGGGAGCCGCGGCATCAGTGATCGGGAGCGTTCTGGTTGCGGCGGCGCTGGTGGGGCTGGCGGCTCTGTTACAGGAGCCATGGGCTTCGGCGGTTCTTGCCTGGCTGGAGCGGGCGAGCCCCTCGACAGTGCTTTCGTTCCCAGACGATTGGTGGTACTGGCTGGGGCTGGCCGTGGTGGTGAATGTGGCGGGGCAGGTGGGCGATCTGGCTGAGTCGGCGCTGAAGCGATCGGCGGGGGTAAAGGATTCGGGCGACCTGCTGCCCGGTCACGGCGGGGTGCTGGACCGCATCGACGCGCTGCTGCTGGCGGCTCCGGTGCTGTGGTACGCTCAGGTGATTCACCAGCGGTTTTAAAATAGCTTCTAGCTCCAAGCTTCTAGCTCTGAGCCAATTGAGATCCAGCTTTCGATGGTTCTGAGGGCCGATGCCAAGCGCCGGAAAAATCGAAGACGTGAAGTCCGTGACTGTTCGCGGCGGCCGAGTGAGACAAGAGCTAAAAGCTAGCGGCTAAAGGCTAGAGGCTATTTTGAAGCGACTCGCCATCCTCGGTTCCACGGGCTCCATCGGGCAGAGCACCCTCTCCATCGTCGAGCAGTTTCCTGAGCGGTACGCAGTGGCCGCGCTGGCAGCCGGCCGTAACGTGGACGAGGCGTTTGCGCAGGTGATGCGCTGGCGGCCGAAGGTGGTCTCACTGGCCACGGAAGAGCTGGCCGGGGAGCTGACTGGGCGGCTGCGGCAGGCCGGCGTGACCGGGATTGAAGTGGCGCACGGGACCGAGGGCACTGTTGCGTGTTCGACACTGCCTGAAGCCGACTTTGTGGTTTCGGCGATTGTGGGTGTGGCCGGGCTGGAGGCGACGCATGCGGCCATCCTGGCAGGAAAGCCGGTGGGCTTGGCCAACAAGGAGTGCATGGTGGCGGCGGGCGAGATCCTGACCGCGGCGGCGCGCGAGCGGAAGGTGCCCATCCTGCCCATCGACAGCGAGCACAACGCAGTGCACCAGTGCCTGCGCGTGGGCGCACGCAACGAAGTGAAGTTCATCTGGCTGACGGCTTCGGGCGGTCCGTTCCGCCACTTTCCGCTGGAGCAGTTCCAAAACATCACGCCGGAGCAGGCGCTGAAGCACCCCACATGGGTGATGGGGCGGCGCATCACCATCGATTCCGCAACCATGCTGAACAAGGGGCTCGAGGTCATCGAGGCCTCCCGGCTCTTCGACGTGACGCCAAGCCAAGTGCGGGTGACCATCCACCCGCAGTCGACGGTGCACTCGATGGTGGAGTACGTGGACGGATCGATCCTGGCGCAAATCTCGGTAACTGACATGCGGCTGCCGATCCTGTACGCGCTGGCTTACCCGGAGCGGCCGGCGTCTACGCTGACCTTCGACCTGGCGGCATTGCGGCATCTGGAGTTCGAGGAGCCGGATTTTGGGCGCTTCCCCTGCCTGCGGCTGGCCTTTGAGGCGGCGAAAATGGGAGGGGCGCACTGCATTGCCCTGAACGCGGCCGACGAGGTAGCGGTGGGAGCCTTCCTCGAACGTCGTATTCCCTTTACGGGCATCCCGCGTACAATTGAAAAAGTTCTCGCGACGACCCCGGAGGCCCACCCCGGCACGATTGCGGAGGTGCTTGCGGCCGACCGGCAGGCGCGGGAACGGGCCCGGGCGTTGCTCGCATCAGCTCAGTAAGCGCAGGCCGCTGGATTGCATTTAGCCTAAGGAATAACTTCACAACTATGCATGCATTTCTGATTTCTGCCGCTGCATTTATCGTTTTGGTCGGCGTGATGGTGATTGTGCACGAGTTTGGGCACTTCACCGTGGCCAAGCTATGCGGGGTGCGCGTCGAGGCGTTCTCATTCGGCTTTGGACCGCGCCTTTTCGGCTTCAAGTACGGCGATACGGATTACAAGGTTTGCCTGCTGCCGCTGGGCGGATTTGTGAAGATGACCGGCGAAAGTCCCGAGCAAAACCTCGAGGCGCCCGGCACTGAGGCTGCGAATGTGGCGGACGACCCCGGCGCCTTTACGTCGCATCCGCGCTGGCAGCGCATGCTGATCGGCGTAGCCGGGCCGGTGTTCAACTTCCTGTTGACTCTGGCGCTGATGCTGTTCTACTTCAGCTTCATCAATGAGGTTCCGTCAGTCACGGTGAAGACCACAACCGTGGAGTGGGTGAACCCCGCGTCGGCCGCGGCGGCAGCGGGACTCGAGACCGGCGATGAGGTTCTGAGCTTTGATGCCATCAAGAATCCCGACTGGGAAATCGTTTATGAACACTCGCGGTTAAATGCAAACCAAATGGTGCCGCTGACGGTGGAGCGGGCGGGAGAGACGCTGCAGCTGAGCCTGCACGTTCCGGCCAGCGCCAAGGGCGACAGTTTCCAGCTGAGCGATGAGGGAATTTCGCCGCAGTACCTGCCCGGCCCCATCGAGGTTGCACAGGTGCAACCAGGCTTCCCCGCGGCACAGGCGGGGCTGCGCGACGGCGATCAAATTGAATTCGTCGACGGACATGCGTTCCACAGCGTGAATACGCTGCTGGCATATATGCAGGCAGGACAGGGCAAGCCGATGGTGCTGACGGTGCTGCGCAACGGGGCCAAGTTGCAGATCACAGCCACGCCGGCCAAGCTGGATACCGAATGGAAGCTCGGCTTCGCCACCCAGCCGGTTCCCATTCGCGATGAGCCCTTATCTTTGCCGGCCGCGTGGGACAAGTCGCTGGGCTTTTTCAAGGACAACTCGCTGCTGGTGGGCGAAGTGTTGCAGAGGCTGTTTACGCACCGGCTTTCGGTGACGCAGATGATGGGCCCGGTGGGGATTGCGCGCGTGGCGGGGGAAGCGGCCGAGATGGACGGGTGGTATCCCAAGTTCGGGCTGGCCGGCGAGATCAGCCTGCAATTGGGTATCCTGAATCTACTTCCCTTCCCGATTCTCGACGGAGGCATGATCCTGCTGCTCCTGATTGAGAGCGTATTGCGCCGCGACATCAGCCTGGCCATCAAGGAGCGCATTTACCAGGCCGCCTTTGTGGTGCTGATGGCCTTCATCGCCTTCACGATTTTCAATGACGTGAGCAAGCTGGAGCTATTCACGCACGTCAAGCCGTGAAGAGACAGGGACCAAGGGAACGAGGGACCGAAAAATCGCGGACCCGGGTCAGGGATCAGGGACCGGGGATCAGTCTTCCACGCGAGCGACAACGTACGATGCCAGTGACCACGCAGGTGCGGGTGCGGTATGCCGAAACCGATCAGATGGGCATTGTTTACTATGCCAACTACCTGGTCTGGTTCGAGCTGGGCCGCGTGGAACTGCTGCGCTCGCTGGGATTGGCGTACAGCAAGCTGGAAAGCGACCACGGATGCATCCTGCCGGTGATTGAGGCGCGCTGCCGCTATCGCGCGCCGGCACGCTACGACGATGAGATTTTGATTGAGACGCGGCCCGCGATGATGCGTGGGTCGGTGCTGAAGTTTGCCTACCGGATCCTGCGCAAGGGACATGGGCGCGGCAAGGACACGCTTCTGGCCGAGGGCGAGACGGTGCATGTGGTGTGCGACGACCAGATGCAGCGCAAGCCGCTGCCCGAGCGGTATGCGGCGGCGCTGCGAAAGCTGATGGCGGAAGAATAAGGACGGGTGGCCCCGTCGTTTTGGAGATCCAGAAGAAGCTATCGGGCCCCGTCCCGTCAGCTCCTGGTGAGCGCACTCGCAGACACCTGCTTGTTTCGCTTCGCGTTGCAATCGAGGCAGGCCGTGACCAGATTGTCAATGCTGTTGTCGCCGCCCTCCGCGACCGGCTTGACGTGGTCCAGCGTGGCCGTGAAGCGGGTGAGCTGCTTCTGGCAGTAGCGGCAGACGTAGCCATCGCGCTCGTAGACCTTCATGCGATTCTGCTGCAGGCTGTCGCTGTCAGCGCCGGAGCGGGGAAACTTGAATTCCGGCTCCGATGCCACGCTTTCGGCGCGGTATTTTCGGCAGGCTTCAATCTCGTCCGGGATCAGGACCCGGTACAACGTGCCATCGCGGTTGGGCTCGCCTTCTTTGCGGATGGCGCCAATGGTTTCGAGGGCCCGGAGCGTGTCCTGCACCTTGCCCAACGAAACCGGGTTTTCCTCTAGCTGGGAGTAGGAGGATTTGACGACGGCGGTGCGCAGTTGGCGCGTGCTGACGCGAAGGTGAGGATCACCGTCTTTGGCAATGGAGTGGCGGAAGAGGAACCAGTAGAAGGCCGCGTCGTATGGGGAGAGCTGCGGCTGCAGGTCGTCGACGATCTGCTGAATGATGAGCGGCAGTTCCAGGGCGGAGAAATCGCGATCGCCCGCCGGAGCGCCCGCGTTTGTTTCGCGTTCAATTTCGCTCAGGAGCTTGCGTATCTGCTCAAGACGCTCGTTCATCTTGTTGAGCATTCTACGCCGCACAGACAGAATTGCCGAGCTTTTTGCGGCATAATTCCGGCTTCCCGGGAGTTTCCGGCGGAAGAGAGGCTATGCTATCGCCATGGAACCCGCGTTTATGGAACCAATTCTTACCACTGCGCCGGAGTTGCTGGCGGTGCTTGGCGAGCTTTCGGCGCGCGAGCCGATCTTTCACCGTCCCGAGTTCGGAACTTCTCGCGCGGACTTTGAGCGGATGACGGTTGAGGACTACTGGGAGACCGGCGCCTCGGGCCGACGTTACTCGAGGCAGGCTGTGCTGAATGGGTTGGAGGAACGCTTTTCCGCGCCGCACGACGATGTGTGGGAGACGAGCGACTTTCAATGCCGGAGATTGGGGCCGGAAACCTATCTGCTCACCTACACGCTTCTCCAGGACAAGCAACGGCTGACGCGGCGGGCGACCATCTGGCAGAGGGCGAAGGACGGCTGGAAGATTGTGTACCACCAGGGAACGATCGTGCAGGACGCGTGAGGCGGCTCAGCGCAAGACGACGGCGAGGGCGAAGCCGTCGAGGCCCTTGACGCCGACGGTCTGCAACGCCACGGCGCTCAGGCGCGGCTCGGCAGCCATCATCTTCAGACAGCGGCGCGTGCCCCGAATGTCGGGTTTGGCGCTCCTGGCTTGAATGACCCGGCCGTGGCGGGCGACGTTATCGACAATCATCACGGTTCCGCGGCGCGAGAGCTTGAGAGCCCACTCAAGATAGCGCGGGTTGTTCTCCTTGTCCGCGTCGATGAAGATGAGATCGAAGGGACCGGCGCCGGAATGGGCGAGCCGGGGAAGGCTCGATAGCGCTTTGCCGACACGGATGTCCACGCATTCGAGCAGACCGGCGCAGCGCAGATTGGCGCGCGCCACCTCGGCGTGCCTGGGGCTGAATTCGAGCGAGACGATGCGCCCGCCTTTGGGCAACGCGCGGGCCATCCAGATGGTGGAGTAGCCGCCAAGGGTGCCGATCTCAAGCACGCGCCTGGCCTGGGTGAGCTGCACCAGGACGTGGAGAAACTTGCCCAGGAGCGGGGAAACATCGATGGCGGGAAGGCCAGCCTTGCGATTGGCCTTGAGCGCGGCTTCAAGTGGTTGGTCAGACGGGGCCAGCAAATCGGCGAAGTAGCGATCGATAGCCGCCCAGAGCGGTTTTCCGGTTTTGCTGCGCGGCATCTACTTCTCCCGCGCGACGACAAAGTCGGGCACCCAGAGCAGGGCGCGCTTGAATTCGGTATCGGCGAGCGGGGCGAGAGCCTGGCGGGACTGCTCAGCGTAGCGGTCGGCGGCGGCCATGGCATATTCGACCGAGCCGTTGCGGACGAGGATCTCGCGAATCTGCTGGCGGCTGACGTTTTCAAAGCTGCGGTCGTCGAGAACACGGCGAATGGCTTTGCGATCGGCGGCGGTGCCGTGGTCGGCGGCGTGAATCACGGCCAGCGTGGCCTTGCCTTCGCGCAGGTCGCTGGCAACGGGCTTGCCCAGCACCTCTTCAGTGGCCGTCAGGTCGAGCACGTCGTCGACGATCTGGAAGGCCAGTCCTACGGCCCTGCCGAACGCGCCCAGGGTCGTTTCCTCGGCCTCGGTCGAGTCCGCCAACACCGCGCCCAGGCGCATGGAGACGGAGAAGAGGCAGGCGGTCTTGCGGAAGATCAGGTCGTAGTATTCGGCCTCGGAGACCAATTTGCCCAGCTTCTGGATCTGCAACAGCTCGCCCTCGACCATTTGCTGCGTGAGACCGATGAGCAGATCGAGAACACGCAGGTTTTGCTCGTCGAGCGCTACCTTAAAGGCCTGCATGTAGAGCCAGTCACCGGCCAAAACGCACTTTTCGTTGCCCCAGGTGGTGTTGGCGGAGGGCCGGCCGCGGCGCGTGTCTGCGCCGTCGATAATGTCGTCGTGGACCAGCGTGGCCGTGTGCACCATCTCGACGACCGCGCCAAGGCGGATGGCGCCCTGGCCAAAGAAACCCAGTTGGTGCGCGGAGAGCAGCAAGAGCGAAGGCCGGATGCGCTTGCCGCCTCCCTCGCGCAGGTATTCGGCGATCTCGGTGATGGTGCTGACGCTGGACGCTGCGTCGCGGCCCAGCTCCTGCTCCACCGCAACGAGATCTTCCCGCAGCAGCTCAAAGACCTCTCTGGCCGTGGGTATGGTGAGTGTGCCCAAAGTGTTCCGATTTTATAGCATCGACAGGGGGAATGGCGATTGGTTTTGCCGCCCGGCCATCCCTTGCTCGCCACGGCGGATATTTGAAGCCGGGGGAATGCG
>Ga0326728_10014195_pt1 | contig 17023 bp, 13 predicted proteins | sample MB3enrmetagenome_FD_207602 | JGI IMG/M metagenome (GOLD analysis project Ga0326728, IMG submission 207602) | Lab enriched peat soil microbial communities from McLean, Ithaca, NY, United States - MB31MN | ecosystem: Environmental > Terrestrial > Soil > Wetlands > Peat | place: USA: New York...
GGGGGTAGAACTCATCCTCGGCGCCCGGCGCGACCCTGTCTTCGGCCCGGTTGTCCTGGCCGGTATAGGCGGGGTCTTCACCGAGGTCTTCCGCGACACGGCCATTGAGCTCTCCCCCGTATCCTCGTCGTCAGCCCGTTCCATGCTCGGACGTTTACGGGGGGCCGCCATACTGAAAGGTTTCCGCGGACAGGCACCCATCGATGTCAAGACCGTGGCCGATGCAATCGTTGCACTGTCACGGTTGATGGTGAAACGATCCGACATCATTGAGATCGATATCAACCCCTTCATTGCATATGCCCATGGCGGGGTCGCTGTCGACGCCCTCGTACGGCTTGCTGAAAGACATAGGCCCCTATCCGTAAAACACCGCTGCCCCGGCGCGATCGATCCGTTCTTCAACCCCAAGTCCATGGCGCTGATCGGGGCATCACGCAGCTTCGGCAAGGGGGGCAACATCATCCTGAGAAATCTCATGAAGGCGGGCTTCAAAGGGACAATCCTCCCCATCAACCCGTCGGGGCACGATATCCTCGGTATGAAGACCTTTAAGAATGTCCGCGACATCGAAGGCCCCGTGGACCTCGCCATGATCGTCATCCCCAAGGCCGCCGTGCCTGCAGCCATCGACGACTGTGCTGCCAAGGGGGTGAAGGCCGTCATCCTCAGCACCGGCGGATACTCGGACATCGGCGGGAACGGCGCCCGCGAGCAGAAAGAAATCATCCTTACCGCCCGAAGGGCGGGGATCAGGCTCATGGGACCTAACAGCATAGGCACCATCCACCCGGCCGCGGGGCTCGCCACATCCATTGTAGGGCTCGAGCCCATCCTGCAAGGAGGCGTCTCGCTCATCGGCCAGTCCGGGGTCTTCTCCTCGGGGTGGGGCCGCTGGATCGCCGACTTCAGGCCCTTCGGGCTGTCCAAGGTAGCGTGCATCGGGAACAAGGGCGATGTAAACGAATCGGACCTGCTGGAGTATCTGGCCGATGATGACGAGACGACCACCATCGGCATGTACATCGAGGGGATCGTGGAAGGAGAGCGCTTTACAAAGGCCGCTGCCCGGGCCTGCCGGAAGAAGCCCGTAGTGGTCGTAAAGTCAGGCAGAACCGAGGCGGGCGCACAGGCTATCGCCTCGCACACGGGCTCGCTCGCGGGCTCGGATGTCATATTCGATGCCGTGTGCAGCCGGACGGGCCTGGTGAGGGTCCACGATTCGGAATCCTTCTTCGATTGCCTGGCCGCCTTTGAGTCACTCAGCCTGCCCCGCAGCAACCGCCTCGGGATCCTCTCCATCACCGGCATGGGATGTGTGGTCACCACGGATGCCTGCGACGAGTACTCCGTGGCACTGCCCCCGCTGAAACGATCCACCATAAAACGGCTCCAGGAGGTCGTGCCTTCCTGGGCGCCCGTGCGAAACCCTATCGACATATGGTCGGCAGTCGAGCAGCACGGCTCGCAGAAGACCATGGCCCACATCGCACGCTGCCTCCTTGATCAGGCCGATATCGACGCATTGCTCATCATCTTTGTCCTCATGCCGGAGAGCATCTTCGACATCGAGGAGGCATTCGGCGGAGTCATACAAGAACACCGGCACAAGCCCATCCTGGTGAGTTCCTATGGCGGTACGGAAAAGGAAATCTCTCACACGCACGAAGGATTTATGAAACTCGGCATACCGAGCTACCCCACACCGGAGCGTGCCATCTATGCCTTCAGCCGCATGGTTGACTATGCCCGCTTCCGTGGCCTCATCAAAGGCGGAAAGAGGTAATATAAGGAGATCTTCCTTTCAGGCCGCTTCGGGCAGTGCAGGTTCATGCCGCCCTTGTCTCCCCTCTATGAGCACCTCAATGGCCAGGGGAAGGTGGTCGGACAAAGTGAAATTGACGACATGGGCCTTTCTGATCATGATGCCTTCGGAGACAAGGACATGGTCGATGTCCCGCATCGGTCTCCAGCTCGGATATGTCGGCATATCCCTGATGGCTAACCGCAGGCCCGTCTTACCGGCAATGACGCCAAGCTCCTTGCTGTCTGAGGTGCAGTTGAAGTCGCCCACAAGGATGGTCTTGCAGTCAAGCTCCCGAATGATGTCGCCTATGTAACGAGCCTGTCTGATCCTGTCTCTCGGACCCAACGACAGGTGTGAAACCGCAAAGGCCATGGGCTGTCCCATGAGATCCAGATGGACGACCATGAGCCCCCGGCCGGGTATCTTGCCCGGGAGCTGATGCCTTGTCACGGAGAGGATGCGGTGCCGGGAGAGGAAGCCGATGCTGTGCCGCGCGAAGACCAGGTCGCGGTTGACCTGCTCGGCCCAGTAGTCGAACCCGCCTAAGTGGGCAAGGAAAGTAGTCTGGTTCCTAAAGCCCGATCTTATGCTGCCGGCGTCCGACTCCTGGATGCCGACCATGTCGAACGATTTCATGATGGCGGATATCTTCTTGAGATTATCCATCTTGCACCTGGACGGCAGGACATGCTTCCAGAGGTTCTTCATGCGTTCGGAACGCTTTGATGCCTTGATGCATACATGCGTATTGTAGCTGAGGATGCGAAGCGGCTTCTTCTGTGCGGGCATCTGTGCGTGGTTCTCCTTGCATACCTTCATTGTGTGCATGACATATCGGCGCGAACCCTTCATGGCATAAGCGCACCTGTATGACAAGATAAAGTTGCAGGCAATGTCTGGAAGCACGGATATCCTCAAGGAATTCAGGTACGCAGAAATTTCTGATCTATAAAGAGTCGGGACATTGCTTTATCATCCGGTTGACAACCATGGTTTCGACTTTAGTTATAGTTCCATGAATACTGAGACACCTTGCCTCTGGCCCTTGGGCGTCTTTTTCGGCTGTGCAGTAACGGTCGTCGTGCTCATGATGGCAGTTTCCTTTCTGCTCGGGCAGAGGCATACGGGCCGGGTGACCGGCGAACCCTTCGAGTCGGGCATGCCCGTCACCGGTGATGCCAGGATTCGCTTCAGTATCAAATACTACCTGGTGGCCATGTTCTTTGTCGTCTTCGATGTCGAGGCCCTCTTCATCTTCGCGTGGGCCGTATCCGTCCGCGAGGTGGGGTGGAGTGGATATGTCGAGATGGTCATCTTCATCGGTATCCTGCTCGCTGCTCTCATCTATCTCTGGAAGCTGGGCGCCCTGGAGTGGGGTACGCTGAAGCATCAGGCTCTGTACAGGTCGGGGGTGAAAGAAAAGCCATGAGATGGTCCTATTCAAGACCGAAAGAGGGTTCCCCTCTCCCGGTCAGAGGAGATGCCTCCCTCCAGGAAGCGCTCGGCAGGAGCCTTGTCTTTTCCCGGCTGGGAGACCTTATCGCCTGGGGAAGGAAAAACTCGATCTGGCCTTTCAATTTCGGGCTTTCCTGCTGTTATGTGGAGATGGCGACAAGCTTCACGAGCCGCTACGATATCGCCCGTTTCGGTGCCGAGGTGATCCGTGCGTCTCCCCGGGAAGCGGACCTCATGGTCATAGCAGGCACGCCCTTCATCAAGATGGCGCCGGTCATCAAGCGGCTCTACGACCAGATGATGGAGCCGCGCTGGGTGATATCCATGGGGTCATGCGCAAATTCCGGAGGTATGTACGACATCTACAGCGTCATCCAGGGTGTGGATAAGATCATGCCGGTTGATGTGTACATACCGGGGTGTCCGCCCAGCCCCGACGCATTCATGGAAGGTCTCATGCTCCTGCAGCAGTCGATCGGAAAGGAAAAACGTCCTCTGACCTGGGTTACGGGTCCGCAAGGGGTTGTTCGGGCGGAAAAACCCTCCATGCGGGACTTGAAGAGGGCAACGCGAAGGGCCTCGACACTCCTTCGCTCCCCTGACGAGGTTGAGTAAAGGCATGGTCAACGAAGGCAGTTCACAAGAGAGAAGCATCGTAGATGAACTTCAAGTGCGTTTCGGCGGGGGCTCCCTGAAGGAGCAGGCGACGAAAGATGCCGTCCCCACCCTCTGGGTGGAAGAGCCGTTGGTAAAGGATGTCTTGAGATACCTGAAAAATGAGGTTCATGACCCTTACCGGATGCTCTACGATCTCACGGCCATTGACGAGCGTGCCCGTGAACATCGCCAGAACCGGAGCGATGCCGGTTTTACCCTCGTTTATCACCTCCTCTCCCATGGGAGGAATACCGATGTCCGCATAAAGGTGCCGCTTGCAGGAGAGATGCCGATAGCCGCGAGCATCGTCGATATCTGGCCGGCGGCAAACTGGTATGAGCGCGAGATTTGGGACATGTTCGGCATTTCCTTTGAAGGGCACCCGCACCTGAGGCGCATCCTTATGCCCCAGACCTGGAACGGCCACCCCTTGCGCAAGGAGCACCCGGCAAGGGCCACGGATATGGCCCCGTTCAGCATGCCCGACGGAAAGGCCGTCCAAGAGGAAGACTCCGAGCTCTTCAGGCCCGAGGAGTGGGGCATGGAGGCCGGCCGTGAAGACTCAAGCATCATGTTCCTCAACATGGGCCCCAATCACCCCAGCACCCATGGCCTGCTCCGTGTCATCCTCGAGCTCGACGGGGAGGAGATAAGGGATGCCGTCCTCGATATCGGCTACCACCACCGGGGTGCCGAGAAGATGGGCGAACGCCAGTCCTGGCATACTTTCATCCCCTATACGGACCGCATCGACTACCTGGGCGGGGCCATGAACAACTTCCCCTATGTGCTCGCCGTCGAGCAGCTCGCAGGGATCACGGTGCCCGATAAGGCGCAAGTCATCCGTATCATGCTCGCAGAGCTCTTCCGGATCGCCAGCCACCTCGTCTATTACGGCACCTTTGCCCAGGACGTGGGGGCCATGTCGCCGGTCTTCTTCATGTTCAACGATCGCGAGCGCGTCTTTACTATCATAGAGGCCATCTGCGGCGGGCGGATGCACCCGGAGTGGTTCCGCATAGGGGGGGTGGCGCAGGACCTGCCGGACGGATGGGACTCTCTGGTGCGGGATTTCCTTGCCTACATGCCCGGCAGGCTCATTGAGTATGACAGGCTCGTCATGCGCAACAGCCTCTTCAAGGCCCGCACGAAAGGCATCGGTACGTATACCCCCGATGAAGCCGTCGAATGGGGCGTCACCGGCCCGAACTTGAGGGCCTGCGGGCTCGAATGGGATTTCAGGAAGAAGCGCCCTTACTCCGGATATGACCGGTTCGAATTCGATATACCCACGGCCACAGGCGGCGACTGTTACAGCAGGGCTTTGATACGTGTCGAAGAGATGCGGCAGAGCCTTAAGATCATCGAGCAGTGCGTGAACAATATGCCAGAAGGCCCCTACAAATCGGATCATGTGCTGACCACCCCTCCCCTCAAGGATAAGACCATGCACGATATCGAGACGCTCATCAATCATTTCTTGGGTGTCAGCTGGGGGCCGGTGATCCCGCCGGGCGAGGCTGCATGCGGCGTAGAGGCGACAAAGGGCAACACCACCTATTACCTGGTAAGCGACGGCGGCACCACGAGCTACCGGACACGGATACGGACGCCGTCCTTTGCCCATCTCCAGACGGTGCCCATGCTTGCACGGGGGCTGATGATCGCCGACCTTGTCGCGATACTGGGGAGCATCGATTATGTACTGGCCGACGTGGATAGGTGAAAGAGGACTTGATGAAACAAAGTCCCCCTCTTTTGTAAAGAGGGGACAGGGGAGATTTGTTGTAGGAGCGCCCTCAGGCGCGAGAAATTCATCGCGGCTAAAGTCGCTCCCACATTCTTCAAATCCCTCCTGTCCTCCCTTTTCTAAAGGGAGGGACCTGTTACTCTGATATTTACCGGGTTTAATAAAATTTTAGAGAGGACGTGCAATGCTTAGTGAAGAAGAGCGGAAAGATGTCCTGGCCGAGATCGAGCGTTTTGAAGACATGCGTGGCGCGTGCGTCGAGGCCTTGAAGATCGTGCAGCGCCACCGTGGTTTTGTCTCAGACGAGGCCTTGCGGGATATTGCGCCTCTCCTGGGCATGAGCGTGGACGAGCTGGACGGGATAGCCACCTTCTATTCCTTCATATTCCGCAAACCCGTAGGCAGGCATATGATCCTTGTCTGCGACAGCGTCTCCTGCTGGGTCATGGGGTATGAAGAAATCCTGGCGCACCTGAAGGAGCGCCTTGGCATAGGTTTCGGAGAGACCACCGGCGATGGCAGGTTCACCCTGCTGCCGGTAAGCTGTATCGGGTCGTGCCACCATGCGCCTGCGCTCATGGTGGACGGCATGCTCTACGGAGACCTAGATATCCCCAAAGTCGACGAGATCCTTAAAAGCCATACATAGGAAGGTAAGGCATGGAGAGGCCTCTTACCAAAGACATCAAACCCGACGGGCAGCCTTTGAGCATTGAGGAGTATGAGCACTGCGGCGGATACCTCGCGCTGAGGAAAGCCCTGGAGAATATGACGCCGGAGGCTGTCCTCGACGAGGTAAAGGCATCGAACCTCAGAGGCAGGGGAGGGGCAGGCTTTCCAACAGGGCAGAAATGGAGCTTCGTACCCAGGGAAGACGGGCAGGCCCGTCCCCGGTATTTCATATCCAATTCCGACGAGATGGAGCCGGGCTCCTTCAAGGACAGGCTCCTCATGGCGGGTAACCCGCACCAGCTTATCGAAGGCATGATCATAGGCGCATATGCGACGAGGTCCGAACGCGCATACGTATTTCTCAGGTCGCAATACGGAGAGCCGGCCAAGAGGCTGAGAAAGGCCATCGCAGAGGCATACGAGCGGGGATATCTGGGGAAAAACATACTGGAATCCCACTATTCCCTGAAAATGATCCTCCACGTCGGCGCCGGAAGGTATATCTGCGGCGAGGAGACGGCGTTGCTCAATGCCATCGAGGGCAAGCGGGCCATACCGAGGGCGAAGCCCCCTTTCCCCCAGGTGTGCGGCCTGTGGGGAAAGCCTGCTATCGTCAACAATTCGGAGACCCTGGCGAATATCCCCCACATCATCAAGAACGGGGCACAGTGGTACAGGAATCTGAGCAGGTGCGCGGACGGAGGCACAAAGATCTTCGGCGTGAGCGGCCGCGTGAAGAACCCCGGGGCGTGGGAGCTTCCCATGGGCATTACCGTCCGGGAGCTGCTCATGGAACATGCGGGGGGCATGAGGGAGGGATATTCCTTCCGCGCTGTAATCCCCGGCGGCGCGTCTACGGAATTCCTCCTTGAAGAACACCTCGATACGCAGATGGATTTCGACTCATTGCAGAAGGTCGGAAGCCGCCTCGGAACGGGTACCATGGTCGTGCTCGATGACAAGACCTGTCCGGTGGGCATGGTCCTCAACCTGGAGCGGTTCTTCTCCCGGGAATCCTGCGGCTGGTGCACCCCGTGCAGGGAAGGACTGCCCTGGGTCGTGGAGATGCTGAAGGCCATAGAGCAGGGACAGGGCCGGTACGAGGATATCGAAATCCTCCATGAGCAGACCCGGCTGCTCACATTCGGAAATACGTTCTGCGCCCATGCACCCGGCGCCATGGAACCGTTGCGGAGCGCGCTCAATTATTTCAAGGAGGATTTTGAGCGGCATATAAAAGAGGGGCGTTGTCCGTACACATGAACAAGGCGACGATATTCATCGATGGCAGCCCCTATGACGTGAGAGCGGACCAGAGCCTGCTCAGGGCCTGTCTCTCCCTGGGGTTCGATGTGCCTTACTTCTGCTGGCATCCGGCCCTGGAATCCGTCGGCGCCTGCCGGCAGTGTGCGGTAAAGGTTTTCAGGGATGAAAAGGACACAAAAGGGAAGATCGTCATGTCGTGCATGACCCCGGTGAGTGAGGGTTTGAGGGTCTCTCCGGACGACCCCGATGCAAAAGAGTTCCGGGCCAGGAACATCGAATGGCTCATGCTCAACCACCCTCACGATTGCCCGGTCTGCGATGAAGGAGGGGAATGCCACCTCCAGGATATGACGGTCATGACCGGCCATACGTACCGGAGGACCCGTTTTGCAAAGCGTACCTACAACAATCAGGACCTGGGCCCCTTCATCAACCACGAGATGAACCGCTGCATCCACTGCTACCGCTGTGTAAGGTTCTATCGTGACTATGCCCACGGCAGGGATTTCGACGCACTGGCCTCCCACGACTCGGTCTATTTCGGCCGCCATGAGAGCGGCACCCTGGAGAACGTCTTCAGCGGCAACCTCGTGGAGATATGCCCGACAGGCGTCTTTACGGACAAGACCGAGAAGCGGCGCTTTACCCGGAAGTGGGATCTACAGACCGCACCGTCAGTATGCGTGCACTGCTCTCTGGGCTGCAACACGATACCTGCCGAGCGCTATGGCGAGCTCAGGCGCATACGCAACCGTTACAACAGCCGTGTGAACGGATACTTCCTCTGCGACCGCGGCCGTTACGGCTATGGATTCGTGAATTCTTCCCAAAGGGTGAGGCAGCCGTTCATCAGGGACTCTCTCGGAAACAGCCACAGACCGGCAAGCAGGGAACAGGCCCTCGCATATCTCCAGGAAACCTTGGCGAACAGCAAGGGCCTCATAGGCATAGGCTCCGGCCGGGCTTCACTGGAGGCAAACTATGCACTGCGCACCCTCGTCGGTTCGAATCGGTTTTTTTCGGGCATGACCCAAAGGGAATCCGATCTGGTTTCAAAGGTGCTCGATGTGATGAAAAGCACCCCGGCCAAGATCGTCTCTCTCGCAGAAGCACATTCATGCGACGCCGTGTTCATCCTGGGGGAAGATGTGGTAAATACCGCCCCCCTGCTGGCCCTTGCCGCCCTCAGGGCCCTGCGGAACAGGCCTATGGCCATTGCGGAAAAGCTCGGCATACCGCCCTGGGACGACAGGGCCGTACAGGAAGCCGTCCAGCACGAGAAGGGGCCGCTTTTCATCGCAGCTTCCCAAGATACCTGGCTCGACCCTGCGGCTGAAGGCGTTTACCTCGCCGCCCCCAATGATTTGGCGCGCCTGGGCTTTGCGGTTGCTCACCACATCGACACGAGGGCGCCTGATGTGCCGGGGCTTGAGAAAGAGGCGGCGGCTCAGGCCGTCGCTATTGCAGAGGCCCTGAAGCTCTCGAAACACCCGCTCATAATAACCGGCACGAGCTGCGGTAGTGAGCAGGTCATAGAGGCAGGAGCCAATGTGGCCTTGGCGCTCTGCGAGACCGGCCGTGACCCGGGGATTTGCTTAATCGTACCGGAATGCAACAGCCTTGGGCTAAGCCTCATGAGCACGCAGGGGATCGACGAAGCTTTCAGCGCCATAGAGAACGGCGAGGCCGATACCTTGATCGTGCTCGAGAATGACCTTTTCCGCAGGGACGGGACGGAGAAGATCAACACCTGCCTTGAAAAATGCGCTTCTATCGTGCTGATCGACCATGTGCTCCACGCTACCGCATCAAAGGCCGACATCATACTTCCGGCAGCGAGTTTTGCAGAGCAGAGCGGAACCCTGGTAAACAATGAGGGTCGGGGCCAGCGTTTCTTTCAGGTGTTCGTTCCCGAAGGAGAGGTTCACCCGGCCTGGCAATGGATAGAAGGATGTATGGCCGCCATAGGCTCTCCCGAGGCCTCGTTATGGGAGGACCTCGACGATATCATGGCCGGGCTTGCCCGGGATTTACCCGTATTCAAATCCGTCCCCGATATTGCGCCTTCGGCAAAGTTCCGCATGGTCGGCCAAAAGATCCCCAGGCAGTCCCATCGCGCGAGCGGCCGCACATCGATGCATGCCAACCTCGATATCCACGAGCCTGCCCTGGTGGATGACCCTGATTCCCCCCTTGCCTTTTCCATGGAAGGTTTTTGCGGCGAGCCCCCGGCTGCCCTCATTTCCCGATACTGGGCCCCCGGGTGGAACTCGGTGCAGGCACTGAACAAGTTTCAGGCAGAGGTCGGCGGGCAGTTGCACGGGGGAGAGCCCGGGATAAGACTTGTCGAGCCCGATTCATCCAAAGGAGCGGACTATTTTAAACACATCCCCGATCCCTTTACCCCGGATTCGTCATTTCTTCTGATACCCCTCTATCATATCTTCGGTTCCGAGGAGTTGAGCGTCCTTTCCCCTGCCGTCGCCGGCCGGGCACCGAAGCCGTATGTGGCGCTCAATCCTGCCGATGCCGCACGCCTCGGGCTCGGCGAGGGTGAAGAGGTGGAGGTTACCTGTGCAGGCGCGTCCTCCCGGATGCCGGTTGTCTTCAGGCATAAGCTTCCTGTCGGTACGGCCGGGCTACCCGCAGGGCTTCCGGATCTTGAGGGAATCATATGGAACGAGCACGTAGAGATCAGAAAGGTGCTTCGATGAAAGAGATCATCCTCTCACTCGTCATGGTTGTCGCCATACTCTTGGCCGTGCTCGTGTTCGCTGCGCTACTCATCTGGGTGGAACGCAGACTCCTTGCCCTCTGGCAGGACAGATACGGTCCGAACCGGGTTGGTCCGTTCGGACTGCTGCAGGTTGTTGCCGACATGATCAAGATATTCACCAAAGAGGACTGGGTCCCGCCTTTTGCTGACAAGGCCCTTTTCATCGCAGCCCCTGCGATCATCATGGTAACGGTCCTCATGTCCTTTGCCGTTATCCCCTTTGCCCCGGGTGTGGAAGTGGCCAACCTGAATGTAGGGTTGCTCTTCTTCCTCGCCATGACGGGCCTCGGTGTATACAGTATCGTGCTTGCGGGGTGGTCCTCCAACAACAAGTATTCATTGCTGGGGGCATTGAGGGCTGTGGCCCAGATGGTGAGCTACGAAGTATTCATGGGGCTCTCGCTGCTGGGTGTCGTCATGCTCACGGGCTCTTTCAGCCTCCGTGACATCGTGGAGGCCCAGAGGCACCTGTGGTTCTGTATCCCTCAGTTTGCGGGCCTCGTGATATTCATTATTGCCAGCATTGCCGAGACCCACAGGCTCCCCTTCGACCTGCCCGAGGCGGAAACCGAGCTTGTGGCCGGGTACCATACCGAATACTCGAGCATGAAGTTCGGGATGTTTTTTGTAGGCGAGTACCTGAATATCACCCTCATATCGGCCCTCATAACGACCTTCTTCTTCGGGGGGTGGCTCGGTCCCGTGCTCCCGCCGCTGCTCTGGTTTATTATCAAGACCGGTGTTTTCGTCTGCTTATTCATACTCCTGCGGGCATCCCTGCCGAGGCCTCGGTATGACCAGTTGATGGCCTTCGGCTGGAAGATAATGCTGCCGGTAGCACTTTTCAACCTCGTGTTGACAGGAGGGATCCTCCTGGTCGTAGGAGTGTAAGGTGAATTGTAGATCGACTCTATACCATGATTCAGGGTTCCCCTCTTTCGTAAAGAGGGGACAGGGGAGATTTTTCAGGCGTAGGAGCACCGCTCGGCTGGAAACTATGTCGCGGCTAAAGCCGCTCCTACAATCCTATCTGTTCAACATTTTCAAATCCCCCCTGGCCTCCCTTTCCAAAAGGGAGGGACCTGGTTTGGAGGTCATATGCTGAGTATTCTCACAACCCTGTGGAATATCTTTCTCCACACCTTCAGGAAGAGGGTGACTGTTCTCTACCCGGAGGAAACAAGGAAGATTCCACCGCGGTTCAGGGGGCGCATCATCCTCACGCGTGACCCCGACGGCAAGGAGAGGTGCGTTGCCTGCTACCTCTGCGCGGCTGCCTGCCCGGTGGACTGTATTTCGCTGCAGGCCACCGAGGACGCATACGGCAGGAGGTATCCCAAGTTTTTCCGCATCAATTTTTCCCGGTGTATCTTCTGCGGTTTCTGCGAGGAGGCGTGCCCGACCTACGCGATCCAGCTCACGCCTGATTTCGAGATGTGCGAGTATGACCGTAATAACCTGGTCTACGAGATGAAGGACCTGCTCATAAAGGGGCCGGGAAAGTATCCCGACTACAATTTTTTCCGGCTCGCGGGTGTCTCGATCAAGGGCAAGGATAAGGGAGAGGCTCAAAACGAACTGAGGCCCGTGGATGTGAGGAGCCTGCTGCCGTGAATATGTTATTCATCATAACAGGTGCAGTCGCCTTGGTATCGGCGGTCATGACGGTCACACGCTCGAACGCGATCCATGCCCTCCTCTACATGGTCGTTTCACTCCTGTCGGTAGGGATGATCTTTTATATCCTCGGTGCGCCTTTTGCCGCTGCACTGGAAGTGATCGTATATGCCGGGGCCATCATGGTGCTTTTTGTTTTCGTCATCATGATGCTCAATATCAACCGATCAAGGTCGGAAGAGAAACAGTGGATCAGACCATCGGCATGGACCGGCCCTGTCATCCTCACGCTTACACTCGCAACCGAACTTGTCTATGCCCTGTGGCCGGGGACAAATGGGGCTTTCCCCATTTTGGTAATCTCTCCCGTAGAGGTAGGTATCAGCCTCTTCGGTCCGTACCTGCTCGGAGTAGAGCTTGCATCGATGCTGCTCCTTGCAGGCCTTGTCGGGGCCTATCACCTGGCCCACCACATCGGTCCGGCCAGGGACAGAGAGGGAGACAGGTTATGAACCCTGCAATACCTGTCGAATACGGGCTCGTCCTTGCCGGGCTTCTCTTTGCTACCGGTCTTGCCGGGGTGCTGGCGCGCCGCGACCTTATCTTCATGCTTCTCTCCCTGGAGATCATGCTCAACGCCTCAGGGCTTGCCTTTGTAGTGGCAGGTGCGCACTGGGGCACGGCAGACGGCCAGGTCATGTTCATCTTCATTCTGGCCGTGACCGCCGCCGAAGTGGCAGTGGGCCTGGCCCTCCTGCTCTGGTTCCATCACATGCACCAGGGCCTCGATGCCGACAAAGCGAACGAGATGAGGGGGTGAAGTGGGGATGGAATATATTCGGCAAATGAGAAGAGGAAGTTCCCTCGCCCCTTGAGGGAAAGGGAGAGGGGGTGGATATGTTCGATCTGTTGTGGCTGATACCCGCTTTGCCGTTCACGGCCTTTGGCGTGCTGGCCCTCTTCGGGTCGAGGTTGACACGATCGGCCGCGGCAATCGCCGGCACTCTGCCCGTTGCCGTATCCGCCATAGTGGCATTCATCATTTCAGCACAATTCATCGCTGCTCCGCCCGTGGGGCATGCATATACGCAGACGCTCCGGACCTGGGTACAGGTCGGCGGTTTCAATCCTGCCGTTTCCTTCTTGCTCGATCCTCTCTCGATCGTGATGGTCCTTGTCATAACCTTTGTGAGCTTCCTGATCTTGATCTACTCCACCAGGTTCATGGCCGGGGATGACGGATTCGCAAGGTTCTTTGCCTACATGAACCTCTTCGTAGGGTCCATGCTCGTGCTCGTCCTGGCCGAGGACCTGCTCCTGCTCTATCTCGGCTGGGAGGGGGTGGGTCTCTGCAGTTATCTCCTCATAGGGTTCTGGTACCGGGAAGAGGAGAATGCACGCTCCGCGTTCAAGGCCTTCCTCGTGACGCGGATCGGGGATGCCTCCTTTGCCGTCGGCCTTTTCCTCATCTTCCACAGCCTCGGTACGCTCAATATCCAGGAGGCCATGGCACGGGCATCGCAGCAGTGGGTTGCGGGCTCTGCCCTGGCTACTGCCGCAGCAGGGCTCCTGCTCGGCGGGGCAGTAGGCAAGTCCGCCCAGCTGCCTCTGCAGACGTGGCTGCCCGACGCCATGGCCGGACCGACGCCGGTGAGCGCCCTCATCCATGCAGCCACCATGGTAACGGCAGGGGTTTACCTCATTGCCCGCACCCATGTCTTTTTCGAACTTGCCCCTGTCATGCAGCACATGGTGGCGATCATAGGCGCCGCCACCCTGCTCATCGCAGGAACAAGCGCTTTTGTCCAGCGCGATATCAAACGCATCCTCGCGTACTCCACCATGAGCCAGATCGGTTACATGTTCCTCGCGCTGGGCGCCGGTGCATGGATGGCGGCCATGTTCCATTTCATGATCCATGCCTTTTTCAAGGCATTGCTCTTTTTGGGTGCAGGGGTTATCATACAGGCCCTCCATGAAGAGCATGACATATTCAGCATGGGGGGTCTTAAGGAGCAGCTGCCTGTAACCTTCTGGACCTTTCTCATCGGATGTGCATCCCTCTCGGCAGTGCCTTTCGTGACCGGAGGGTATTACAGCAAGGACCTTATCCTCCTGGAGGTCTGGAATTCCCCGCAAGGGGGATCGCTGCTGTTTATCGCGGGTCTGGCGGGCGCACTCATCACTTCCGTCTACAGCTTCCGTCTCTTCTTCATCGTTTTTTTTGGTGAACCCAACATCCTGGTGAAAAAGACCTCTGCCCCGGCAATGACGGTCCCGCTGGTGATCCTTGCCGTGCCCGCAGTGATCGGAGGCCTTGTGGAGATGCCAGGATTCTTCGGAGCCCCGCATCTTTTTTCAAGGTTTGTGGGCAATGCCTTGCCCGGGTTCAAGGCCCTCTCCCCCGCGCCCGGAACGGATCTGAGACTCTTCGTTCTTTCCTGCATGGCCTCGCTGGGGGGCATCTTCCTGGCATACCTCATGTTCTTAAGGAAGCCTGCCTTTGGAAAAAGGCTTGCCGATTCCACTCCCGGTCGCCTGGCCCACCGGTTCTTCCTGGCGGGCTGGGGCTTCGACCGGGTCTATGATGTGCTCATCGTAGAACCTTTTGTCAGGCTCTCACGCATGAACAAGGATGATGTCCTGGACCATATTAGCCGGGGCATTGCATGGCTCGTAAGCTTCATGCACGGCCTCCTTGGCCTTACCCAGTCCGGGAGCTTGCGGTGGTATGCCATGGCAATAGCCACAGGCGCAGTCATCTTCATAGGGATGGTGATACTGCTATGATCCTCATATGGCTCATCGTCATACCCCTTTCAGGCGGCCTCCTTTCCTGGGCTGCAGGAAGGCACAGTAATGCCCGGCCGAGATGGATCTCGCTCACTACGATGATTGTCGAGCTCATCATTGCCTTTTGTCTGTGGGGGGAATATGTCGGCGGCGCCGGTCCGAGAGGACCCGGGATGTGGTTTGTCGAGGTGCATTTCCCATGGATCCCCCAGCTCGGCATCAGCTTTCACCTTGCCATGGACGGCATCAGCCTCCTGCTCATCGTGCTAACGGCCCTGCTCGGGATCATGGCCGTGCTTTCGTCCTGGACGGAGATAGGGGAGAAGGTCGGATTTTTCCATTTCAATCTCCTCTTCACCCTTTCAGGCATCACCGGGGTCTTCTTAAGCCTTGATCTCTTTCTCTTTTACTTTTTCTGGGAGCTGATGCTCCTTCCCATGTACTTCCTCATCGCGCTCTGGGGACACGAGCGGCGCATGTATGCCGCGCTCAAGTTTTTTATCTTTACGCAGCTGGGCGGACTCTTCATGCTCATGGCAATACTGGGGCTTGTCGTCATCCACAGCCGCACAACAGGCAATTTATCCTTCGACTACATGGATCTCTTGGGCACATCCATGAACCCCGGTTCCGCAATGCTGCTCCTTGCAGGCTTTCTTGCAGCCTTCCTCGTGAAGCTCCCTGCCGTACCGGTGCACACATGGCTCCCTGATGCCCACACCGAGGCGCCCACGGCAGGCAGTGTGGTCCTTGCAGGACTTCTCCTCAAGACCGGCGCCTACGCCCTGATCCGTTTTGCCGTTCCCCTTTTTCCCGATGCTTCCCTGCAGCTCGTCCCCTGGGGCATGGCGCTGGGGGTCATCGGGATTATCTACGGCGCGGTACTGGCCTTTGCGCAGACAGACCTGAAGCGATTGATCGCCTACACGAGCATCAGCCATATGGGCTTTGTCCTCCTCGGGGTTTCTGCAGGGGGCGAGATCGCCCTGCAGGGCGTCATGATCCAGATCATCTGCCATGGGGTCAGCACGGGCGCACTCTTCATGCTCGCAGGCGCTCTCCAGGAACGGATGCACACCCGCGACCTCGTGCGCATGGGAGGGCTCTGGTCCAAGGTGCCGCGCATGGGAGGCGTAGGGCTCTTCTTTGCCCTTGCATCGCTGGGACTTCCCGGCTTGGGAAATTTCATCGCGGAATTCCTCATACTGCTGGGTGTCTCCGAGGTAAGCATGGCCGCAGCAGCCCTTGCCGCCATCGGGTTCATCATGGCCACGGTGTACTCCCTGTGGATGGTATGGCGGACATTCTTCGGGGAGCAGCGGGAAACCTGGAGCATTCCCGATTATTCTTTACGGGAGATGATCCCCATGGCAGTGCTCATTGCAGTCATCGTCTGGATCGGGCTTTTCCCGCAGGCCGTCATCGATACGGCGAGATCCGGTCTTATACGTCTTGAGCGCGCGCCTCAGGCAGTGATGAAAGGAGGATTTCATAATTCAATGCTTGACCCTGGTTGTCAAGTCCCCCTCTTTCATAAAGAGGGGACAGGGGAGATTAATATCCAAAACGTGAGGTTAAAATTTCCCCCAATCCCCCTTTGCCAGAGGCTGTCGTACAAGTCATTTTCTGTCATTCCCGCGGAAGCGGGAATCCAGTGTTCATCAGGGTTTCTGGGTCCCCGCTTTCGCGGGGACGACAAGAAAAACACCCTTCTTCAACAACCTTGCCAGAGGGGGGAACCAGACAAGGAGAATCTGCCCTTTTACCATAATGGGGTGACTGAAAGGAAGACTCGTCATGACCGGCCATGACCTCCTCCAGATACTGCCCATGCTCGTCATCTCCTCTGCCTTGACCCTCATCATGCTGGTCATCGCCTTTAAGCGGAGCCACCTGCTTGTCTGCCTCCTGACGATCATCGGGATAATCTGTGCTCTTCTCTCTCTTTCTTTCGTGTCTCTGAGACCCCTTCCCATCAGTCACATCACCCCTCTTTTTCTCATAGACTCTTATGCGTTATTTTATATCACCCTGATACTCGGCGCAGCCTTCGCAGTAGTCATCCTTTCTTACGGTTACCTTAAGATGCATGTCAGGCGGCCCGAGGAATACTATATCCTTCTCCTCATTGCGACCCTTGGCGCCATGGTGCTCGTGGCAAGCAGCCATTTCGCCTCGTTCTTCATCGGTTTTGAAAGCTTAAGCATCCCGCTGTATGTCCTCATTGCCT
>Ga0326728_10014196_pt1 | contig 17022 bp, 16 predicted proteins | sample MB3enrmetagenome_FD_207602 | JGI IMG/M metagenome (GOLD analysis project Ga0326728, IMG submission 207602) | Lab enriched peat soil microbial communities from McLean, Ithaca, NY, United States - MB31MN | ecosystem: Environmental > Terrestrial > Soil > Wetlands > Peat | place: USA: New York...
TTCTCAGTGGCGCACCCATAAGAGATTCACACCGAACGATGCTTTGGCTTTTCTCTGCGAACTCTGTGCCTCGGTGGTGGTCTTTTTTTGGTTGCGGCCGAAGGCCGCGCCGTGCCCTCTGGGGTGGCGCCTTTTCCTCGCGGCCTGAGAAGAAGGTGAACAGGAGGAGGGAATCTCGATGAAGCAAAAAGCCAGCTTAATGCTTTTGGCGTTTGGCATGTTTCTTTCGTTATTTTCCTGCAATAAACCGCTTACGAAATCCGAAATCAAAATCGATGGTTCGGGTAAGGGCAGAGTTTTTGAGGGGATCGGAGGGGTGAGCGCCGGGGCCTCCTCGAGGTTGCTGATTGACTATCCCGAGCCGCAACGGAGTCAAATCCTGGACTACCTGTTCAAGCCCAACTACGGCGCCTCTCTCCAGCACCTGAAGGTTGAGGTCGGCGGCGACACCAACTCGACCGACGGCTCTGAGCCGAGCCACATGCATACCCGGACGGATGAGAACTACGACCGGGGATACGAATGGTGGTTGATGACGGAAGCGAAGAAACGGAATCCCAAGATTATGCTGGACGCTCTGCCCTGGGGCGCTCCCGGCTGGATTGGCAATGGCAAGTACTATTCTCAGGATATGGCGAACTATATCGTCAAGTTCATTCAAGGCGCCAAAAAATATCACGGGCTGGACATCGAATATGTGGGCATTTGGAATGAAACGAACTACGATGTGGGCTATATCAAAATGCTGAAGAAAACGCTGGCGGCCAACGGTCTTCAGACGAAGATCGTGGCGGCGGACCTCTACGAGAATCAATGGAAAATCACTGATGATTTTAAGTTGGACCCCCTATTGAAAGAAGATGTCTACGCGATATCCGTCCATTATGCGCGGGTGAAAGGGAACTTTTACGTTACAGGAGGGGCGCTCGAATCGGGCAAGCCGCTCTGGTCCAGCGAAGATCAGCCCTTCGACGAGACTGGCGTGATCTTGCAGCGGGACTGGAAGCCCGGGGCGCGAATCTGGGCCAAGGTTCTGAACACGAACTACATTGATGGCAAGGTCACCAAGACGGAAACCTGGAGTCCGGTGACCTCTTACTACGATAATCTGGCGGCCCCAAATTCCGGTTTGATGTATGCCAATACGCCCTGGTCCGGCTATTACAACGTACAGTCTGCCATCTGGGTGACGGCTCACACCACGCAGTTTGCCCAACCGGGCTGGCGTTACATCGACAGTGCTTGCGGGTATCTTAAGGGCCAAGGGAGCTACGTCACGCTTAAAGCGCCAACCTCCAACGACTACAGCGCGATCGTCGAGACCATCGACGCCACAGAGCCGCAGGAAGTGGCGTTTAACATAACTGGGGGCCTTTCAACAGGCGCCGTTCACGTTTGGCAGACCAACGCCTCGAAGACATTTGAGAAAGTGAGTGATATTACACCGCAGAATGGCTCATTCAATATTACTCTCGAGCCCGACTCGATTTATTCACTCACCACTACGACGGGCCAGGGCAGAGGCGCCGCCACGCTGCCTGCGCCGTCGTCCTTCCCGTTCCCTTACAGCGATGACTTCAAAAGCACACCCGCAGGCAAGACTCCCAAATACTTCGCGGATCAGGACGGCGCGTTCGAAGTGGCGCCTTGCACAGGCCGGCCGGGGCAGTGCCTGTGGCAGGTCGTCCGGCAACATCCGATTGCCTGGGGGGACATCAGCCCGGACCCGCTTACTTTTCTTGGCAGCGCGGATTGGACTGATTACGAAGTCAGCGCCGCAGCCATGCTCGAGGAGCCTGGCAATGTTACGCTCGCGGGCCGCATTGATTCCGCCGACTGGTTCCAGGATGGGAAAGCGCGCTGGCCCAGTGGTTACGTGCTCACAGTGCAGCAGGATGGAAGCTGGGAGCTTGATAGCTCAAAGTTCAAAACCCCGACCGCAAAACTCGCCTCCGGCAAGGTTCCGTTCTCGCTGAAAAGCTGGCATCGCTTGGCCCTTGCCTTCAAGGGTTCCGCCATCCAGGCAAGCATAGATGGAATCCCGGTCGCGAAAGTGACTGACGAATCCCATAAGCAAGGTATGGCAGGTATCGGCACAGGTTGGAACCAGGCCGAGTTTGCCGATTTTGCGGTCAAGTGATTTCACCACAGAGGACACAGAGTTCGCAGAGGAAAACATAGGGGCTTTTCTCTGTGCACCAGGAGAGGGCACTACCCAGGGCAGGCACAAGGCCTGCCCCTACAACTTTTCGTCAAGAGGGAGTATTTGATGAGCGATCATTTTTGGCTTGGCATGGCAGTCATATTCATCAGCGGGGCGTTGAATGGGAGCTTTGCGCTGCCCATGAAGTTTACGCGCCAATGGAAATGGGAAAACACCTGGCTGATCTTTGCCGCTTCGGCGTTGCTGGTTATCCCGTGGCTGTTGGCGGCGGGTTTCGTGCCACACCTCGGGGATGTCTATCGGGGCGTTTCCACCCGCGCGCTTCTGGCCCCGCTGATTTTCGGCTTTCTTTGGGGGATCGCGCAAGTGACCTTCGGCTTGGGGATCAGCGCCGTGGGCATGGCTCTGGCGTTCGCGGTGGTTGCCGGCTTGTCTTGTTTGTCGGGCGCCCTTGTTCCCTTGTTGGTACTCGACCCCGCGGACCTGCTCCGGCCGCGCGGAGTCCTGCTGCTCATCAGCATGCCCATCCTCTTTGCCGGCCTGGTTCTCTATGGAATGGCGGGCCGCCGCAGGGAGAAGGAGCAGAGTCCTGTCGGCGCTCGAGCCGGCGCCGCTGCCATGACTTTTATGACCGGCCTCGCCATCTGCATCTTTACCGGCATCTTTGGCTCAAACATCAATCTCGGTTTCGCATTCAGCGGCCGGATTCTCCAAAAGGCCGTTGCGCTCGGCGCTCTCCCGGTGACCTCAACCTACGCCTCGTGGGCGCTGGTGCTGGGCGCGGGCTTCATTCCGAATCTGTTCTATTGCTTCCGGCTGCTGTTTCGCAACGGGTCTTGGCCGCTTTTCTTGCAGCCAGGCTGGGCAAGAGAAACCGGCTTGGCCATCGCTATGGGCTTGCTCTGGCTTTCGGGAATGGTGGGGTATGGCATCGGCGCAACGCTGGTAGGGAAGTACGGAACTTCCCTTGGCTACACGCTGTTCACCACGTCGCTGATTCTCTCTTCGAATTTCCTGGGCATTCTGACGGGAGAGTGGAAAGCCACTTCCTCGAGAACCCGGAGGGTGCTGGCCGCGGCAGTCGTGGTGATCCTGATTTCCGTGATTGTCCTGAATCTTGGCGGGCTCTACTAAGCGCTTCTGTTTCAAGTACAATACTGATGTGGTCCCTTTCCAGCTTGGCAAGTTTCTGGTTACCGTCGGTGTTCTGCTGGCCGCTGCCGGCCTGCTGCTGATGGCCGGCGCGAAGTTTTCGCTTTTCGGCTTGGGAAGGCTGCCGGGTGACATCGCCTATAAAGGCAAGAACTTTCAATTTTATTTCCCCATCGTCACGTGTCTGGTTTTGAGCGTAGTGTTGACGCTGGTGTTTTGGATCATTTCATACTTGAAGAAGTAATGAACAAGCTCTCAGCCATCAGCTCTCAGCAAGCTCGCTGAAAGCTGAAGGCTGAGAGCTGACGGCAGACGGCTTCGAAGGATCCGCCTTGGAACAGTCGTTCCTCAACTTCGGCCCCACAAAGAAGATATTCAGCATCTCCGAGCTGAGCCAGGAGATCAAGAACCTGCTGGAGCGGCAATACCCGGACGTATGGGTAACTGGGGAAGTTTCAAACTTTCGCGCCGCCGGCTCCGGCCATCTTTATTTCACGCTTAAGGATGCGACCGCTCAACTGCGCGCCGTGTGTTTTCGCAACCAGGCGCGATATCTGAAATTCAAACCGCAGGATGGCATTTCCGTGATCGCGCGCGGGCACCTGAGCGTTTATGAAGCGCGGGGCGAGTATCAGCTTTACGTTGAATACCTCGAGCCGGCCGGCTTGGGCGCGCTTCAACTGGCCTTCGAGCAACTCAAGCAGAAACTCGCCGCGGAGGGATTGTTCGAGACGGCCCGCAAAAAGCCTCTGCCGTTGCTTCCCCGGGCCATCGGCGTGGTGACATCCCCTAGCGGCGCGGCGGTCCGCGACATCCTTCGCATTCTGCGCCGCCGCTTCCGCAATATGAACGTGCTGATCTACCCCGTCAAGGTGCAGGGCGAGGGGGCGGCCGAGGAGATCGTTGAGGGCATTCAGTACTTTAACCGAGAGCAGAACGTCGATGTAATGATTGTGGGGCGCGGCGGGGGATCGCTCGAAGACCTGTGGGCATTCAACGAAGAAATGGTGGCGCGCGCCATCGCGGCTTCGGGGATTCCGGTGATTTCCGCTGTGGGCCATGAAATCGATTTCACCATCGCGGATTTTGTGGCTGACCTTCGCGCGCCCACTCCGTCTGCAGCCGCCGAGCTTGTGGTGCACCCCAAGCAGGACTTCCTCAGCGAGCTTGAAAACCGCGCCCGCCACATGGCCCAGGTCGTCCGGTTGCAACTTTCCGAAGCGCGGCACCGCCTGACGGAACTACGCATGCACCACGTCTTTCAGGCCATCGTGACCAGGCTGGCGGAAAGGGCCCAGCGGGTGGATGACGCCGTTGCCTCACTCGAGCGTTCGATGCGCGCCCGGTTGAATGACGCCAGGCAGGAGTGGCTGCGGGCTTCGGCGGGGGTTGTGCGATACGATTTCCGCCGGCTGCTGGGTTTGAAGCGCGCCGCGCTGGACGACCGCTGGGGGCGGTTTGATGCCGCGCTCCGTCGCTTTCTCGTGGAGAGAAATAACCGCTTGGCGCAGGTGGAAGCTATACTGAAGGAGCGCGGGCCGCTGACCATCCTTAAGCGGGGTTACTCGATCACCCGCGACGCCGCGGGCAAAATTGTTCGTGACGCGGAGACCGTCGCGCTGGGCAGCAATATTTCGGTGCGGCTCGCGCGCGGCGAACTGCGGGCCATCATTCGGGATAAGAAGGTGTAAGTCCGCGCTACCGGCTTCTCCTCAACTCGGCTGGAAGGCTCAGCCTTCCAGCCGAGTTGAGGAGAAGAAGGAAGGCTGTCGGCGCCGGAAAGCCAGAGGCTTTCCGCACATCAGGCGGCAGAGCCGCTTTTTACGCGACCCTAGGGCCCCGATCCGCGATTCAGACACTAGACCAAACGCGGGCAGTGGATTCCTGCCTTCGCGGGAATGACGATGTTGGGATGGGCGCCCTGAATATCGTCATTCCCGCGAAGGCGGGAATCCACTGCCACTGTGTGAACCGCAGGGGCCCCGATGTGCGCAACATCGCGCAGACCGCTACTCATACCGCAGGGCGACGATGGGGTCGAGGCGGGCAGCCTTTATGGCCGGCCACAGGCCGAAAAACAGGCCGATGCTTGTGGCGACGGCGAAACCTGCAACGACGGACCAGAGGGGGACGCTCGAAGGCAGGCTGGGCACAAAAATTCGGATCATAAAGCTCAGCAACCAGCCCACGGCGATTCCCATGAGGCCGCCTGAGCCCGTGAGCACAATGGCTTCCAGCAGGAACTGCCAAACAATGTCCCGCCGGCGCGCGCCAATGGCCTTGCGCACCCCAATCTCCCGCGTGCGCTCCGTGACTGAGACCAGCATGATATTCATCACCCCGATGCCCCCCACCAGCAGACCAATCGAGGAGATCACCACCATCACGAGCGCCACGGTGCCGATAATGGCGCGAAAATCGGAGATCAGCGACTCTGCCGTTGAGATCCCGAAGTTGTCGGGGTCGGAAAGTTTCACGTGGCGGCGGCGACGCAGCAAGCCGCGGACTTCATCCTCAGCCTGCCCCATTCTTTGACGGTACGCCAGAACGCTCAGGAAGTGATCTTTAGCATCGGGATAAAGCTTCTTGTAGGTCCAGTACGGTACGAAGATGTCATTATCATCGGGATTATCTCCCAGGAATCCCTTGTACTTTTGAAGCGTGCCGATGACTTCGAAGGTGTGCCCATCCACTACGACTTCCTTGCCCACCGGGTCCTCGGGTTTGAACAGGCGTTCCACTACGTTGGCGGCGAGAACGACTACGTCGCGGCGATGAAGGTCGTCCGCCTGCGTGATGAAGCGGCCGTCTGCAAGCTCGGAGTTCGACAGAGCCATATAGTTGGCATCCACCCCCATGAACTGCGCGCCCGCCATCTCGTGGCCCTTGTAGCGCGCCGTGGAGGGTGGCAAGCCAAAGTCATTCATCCCCTTGAATAGGGCCACTGACACCTCCTCGACGTCCGCGCATTGCCCCTTGATGGCCTTGGCATCATCGTAGCTGAGCGGCTTGCGTAGCCGCTCCTCACGGGTCAGGCGGTGCGGCGTGCCCATCTGTAGCTTGTAGATCCAAAGAACATTTGTGCCATACTGCTCGGCCATCTGCACCAACTGGGCATCCAGACCCTGAATGATGGAGGCCACGGCGATCACCGTGGTGGTGCCGATCAGTACGCCCAGCACGGTGAGGAAGGCCCGGAACTTGTGGGTGCGCAGGGTGTCGAGCGCCAGCCGCAGGTTCTCGCCGACCGCATGCCAATAAGTCATCATGCTATTTCTCCACCCGCAGCGCCTGGATGGGATCGAGAGCAGCCGCCCTCATGGCCGGGTAGATCCCGAAGAAGAGCCCGACCAGAGTTGAAAGTGTTATCCCCACAATGACCGCGCTCAGGGGCACGGCGGCGGTGAAGACCAGCGCCACCAGCCAGGAGATGAGATAGGCAAGCAGCACTCCCACAGTCCCCCCCGCGAACGCCAGCGCCGCGGCTTCGATCACGAACTGCCAAAGAATGTCGCGACGCCGCGCCCCCACCGATTTCCGAATCCCGATCTCGTGCGTGCGCTCGGTGACCGTAGCCAGCATGATGTTCATGATCACAATGCCGCCCACCACCATGAACACAGCCACCACGCCGATGGTGACGGCAAAAATGCTGCCGGTAAGGTTTTGCCACGCGCTCATCAGCGTCTCGGAGGCGTTGATGCCGAAGGTGTCGTCTTCGTGGTAAGGGATGTGGCGGCGCGCCCGCATGAGGACGCGAACTTCGTCTTCAAGCTCCATCATGTGTTTGGAGTCGGGCGCCTTGATAAAAACCATGAGTTCCAAACGCGGCATGTAGAGGTTGCGGAAGGTGCCGAGCGGGACAAAAACGAAGTTGTCCTCGCTGACGCCGAAAGCGGATCCCACCTTGTCCGCCACGCCGATAATGCGGAAGCTCTGTCCCCCCACGAGTAATTCCTTGTCAATCGGATCGACCGACGGAAAGAGCTTGTCCACGATGTCCTGGCCAATAAAACAGACGCGCTCGTTGTGGCGATAGTCCTGGTCCGAAATGTAGCGGCCATAGAGCGCTTTTTCCCGTCCGATGTCCACGTGGCTGGGGGTGATTCCGAACAGAGTCACTTCATCGATCGAGTGGCCCTGGTACCGCGCCTCGGGGCCGGGCTCCAGTTGCGCGATGGCGCTCATCGCCTGGTAGCTAACCAGCGCCTCCCGTAGATACTCGTATTCTTCTATGCGGATGGGCTTGTTGCGCCGCAGCGCTGCCAAGTAGTTGTCGTAACCTTGTGCCCACTTGAACTGATGCAGCACGAAGGTGTTGGCGCCGAGATTCGCGATTTTGGTCGCGATATAGAGGTTCATGCCGTTCACCACCGACATGACGACGATCAGTGTGGTGGTGGCGATGACGACGCCGAGCAGGGTGAGAAAAGAGCGCAGCTTGTGGCTGCGGAGTTCGCCAAGAGCATTCCAGAAGGCTTCGCGAACCGCCACCCAGAAACTGGTCTGCGAGCGCAGTGGCGCTCGCGGCTGGGCAATGGCAGTCCGGGCTTGAGTGAAGGTGGCCACGTTGGCAACTTCCCTTTTGCTCTTTGGCAAGAGGCTGCTTATTGCAATAACGGGGCTTGTTCGCCGTGTTCGCAAAGCCCCGGAAGCCCTTTAGTGGACAGTTTACACCGCGTAGGCCGAGCCAGTGAACTCGCTCATACCTACGTACTCCATTTAGAGTACGCAGAGGTCTTAGCAAAAGTTTCCGGTCAGAAGCATTTTAGGGTCAGCCGGGGATCAGTCGCTTGCTTCTTCACTCTTTGTCGCCTTTCGAACCCAATGCTCAGCGGCGGCGTAAAAATGCCGCTACAGCTTATATCCGATCTTACGCAGGAAATCTTTGCGGACCTTGATATCGGCTTCGGTCTCGATGCCCTTCGTCTTCACGCCGTCGATGACGCCGAGGATGCCGCGACCCCGCTCGGTTTCAGCGACAACGACCTCGACTGGATTGGCTGTGGCGCAAAAGATCCGGCACACTTCCGGGACGGTCTTAACGGTGTTCAGGATGTTGACGGGAAATCCGCTGTCCATGAAGATGATGAAGCAATGGCCGCAAGCGAGCGCCATGGCATTCTTTTGCGCAAGTTCGATCAGGCGCTGGTCGTTGCCCGAGTAGCGCACCAGTGCAGGGCCGGACGATTCGCAGAATCCGACGCCGAATTTCATTCCGGGAACGGTTTGGACTATAGCCTCATGCAGATCCTCGACAGTCTTGATGAAATGCGACTGGCCGAGGATGAAATTCATGTCGGCAGGCTTTTCGATAGTGACGATTTTTAGTTCCATGTGTGACTCCGTCCACAGATTCATCCACAGATTCATCCACAGATTACACAGATTACGCAGATTTTACTCTTCAGACACTTTCAGGACAGCGAGGAACGCTTCCTGAGGGATTTCGACGCGGCCCACGCCTCTCAGACATGTCCTCAGGCAATCCCTACCCAATCCCCTGCAACCGGTGCGGGCCGATCGCCAAAACCTCATAGTGCGTTTCGTGTCGCTCGAAGTGAAACCGGTACTTCGGGTCAACTCTTCCGCGGTAAAACCCGCTTCCCCCTGCCTTGACATACTCAATCTGCAAGGATGGATGGCTCATATCCTGACTTAGGAACCGAAAGGCGCGAACAAACTCGCTCTTGAGGTTTTTGTCCAAGGAGTCAAGTTCGTCCCAAATCGCTGGCCCAACAAGGATCGGTCGGCTAACCATGGCTGCGTCGGTGGTTTGAATTCCGGATCTCCGCCCGGCTACGGCGCATCATCTCGCGGAGGTCCTTCGGAATGTCGGTTGTTTTGATAATTCTCACTGGAATGAAGCCGCGCGGGCGACGAATCTTTCGGCTAATTGGATGGAGTTCCCCATCGGGCATTACCGCGGCCAAACCGATGCTCTTGAGGAACCTGACTTCGTCTTCAAATTTCATAGCACCATCTTAGCCGGAAAGGATGTCGACTGCAACACGATTGTCCTCCCACATTCCCGCGCGCGTGTCGTGCTGACCGACGCGAGCGAACTTCAGCACTACTCTTCAGACACTTTCAGGACAGCCAGAAAAGCTTCCTGGGGGATATCGACGCGGCCCACGCGCTTCATGCGTTTTTTGCCTTCCTTCTGCTTTTCGAGCAGCTTGCGCTTGCGGGTGATGTCGCCGCCATAACACTTGGCCAGAACGTTCTTCCGCATGGGCGGGACGTTTTCGCGGGCGATCACTCGCGATCCGATGGAAGCCTGGAGCGCGACCTCGAAGAGCTGGCGGGGAATGAGCTTGCGCATTTTGCCACAAAGGACGCGGCCGCGCGCAAACGCCTGATCGCGGTGGCTGATGAACGAAAGAGCATCCACCGGCTCGCCGGCCACCAGGAAATCCACTTTCACCAAGTCTGAGACCCAGTAGCCCGCAAAGTGATAATCGAGCGAGGCATAGCCACGCGAGACGGACTTCAGCCGGTCGTAAAAATCCAGCACGATTTCGTTCAAGGGAAGCTCGTAGGTGAGCAGCACGCGCTTGGGCGAGACGTATTCGAATCCTTTCTGCACGCCCCGTTTCTCCTCCAGCAGTTTCAGGATGCCGCCCAGGTATTCGTCCTGTGTGAAGATTCGCGCCCGAATAATGGGTTCCTCGACCTTGTCAACGTCGCCTGCGGGCGGAAACTTGGTAGGCGTGTGCACGTCCAGGACCTCTCCCGCCTTCGTAGTAACGCGATAGCGGACGCTTGGAGCGGTGGTGATCAAGTCGAGATTGAATTCGCGCTCCAGGCGTTCCTGCACGATTTCCATGTGCAGCAGGCCGAGGAAACCGCAGCGAAAGCCGAAGCCCAAGGCCTCAGAGTTCTCCGGCTCATAGAAAAGCGAGGAGTCATTCAGGCGCAGCTTTTCGAGCGCGTCGCGCAGGGGCTCGTAGCCGCTGGCGTACACGGGATAAAGTCCCGCAAAGACCATGGGCTTGATTTCCTCGAAGCCGGGAAGCGGCGCGGCGGCGGGTCGTGCGCTGTCGGTCAGTGTATCGCCGATGCGCGTATCGGAAATGCGCTTGATATTGGCGATAACGAAACCCACTTCGCCGGCCTCGAGCCGTTCCACGCGCACCGGCTTGGGCGTCAGCACGCCCAACTCCTCAACCGTGTAAACCTGGTCGTTGGACCAGAGGCGAATTCGCATCCCCGCCGTCAACGCGCCGTCGACAACGCGGCTGAGCACAACCACTCCGCGATAGCTATCGAACCAGGAATCGAAGATCAGCGCCCGCAGGGGTTCTTCCGGCGAACCGCGCGGCGCCGGAACGCGCGCCACGATCGCCTCCAGAACCTCATCCACTCCAGTGCCCTGCTTGGCGCTAATCATCAGGGCTTCGCTGGGATCGAGCGCCAGCGCGTGTTCGATTTGCTGCTTGGTGGCCTCGACGTCCGCGCCCGGAAGGTCGATTTTGTTGATGACTGGGATGATCGCCAGGTTGTTATTGAGAGCGAGCTGGGCGTTGGCCAGAGTTTGCGCCTCGACTCCTTGTGAGGCGTCAATCACCAGGACTGCTCCCTCGCACGCGGAAAGGCTACGAGAAACCTCGTAGGAGAAATCGACATGGCCGGGAGTATCGATCAAGTTCAACTGGTATAGGTTGCCATCGCGAGCACGGTAATGAAGGCGGACGGCGTGTGCCTTGATGGTAATGCCCCGCTCGCGCTCGAGGTCCATCGAGTCGAGCACCTGGGCGGACATTTCCCTTTGCGAAAGCGCACCCGTGATTTCAAGCACACGGTCGGCCAGGGTGGACTTGCCGTGGTCAATGTGAGCGACTATTGAAAAGTTGCGAACGTAACGCGCGTCCGACATAAGCTATTTTGGATTTTGGATTAGAAGCCTTGTGCGCCGCTCGCTACTCGAGTAATCCATAATCGCAAATGCAAAATCGACATCCGCCTCGGAATCTAACATTCCGAAATGTTGTCGGTCAATAATCTTGCGCCACGCTTGGCGCTCCGGGCCGGCTGTTATTGCTTATGATATCACGGTTGTTCCTGAACTCCATGGATTGTATACTCCAAGAGAGAAACCTAGCGTCGTTTGTGATACGATTCCGTCCGAAAAGCAGTCATTCCCGCCCGCGGGGAATCCAGGTCGGGGGAGACTTGCGAGCGCCAAGGACTTGAATATGGCCTTCGAGAATTTACTCTATGAGAAGCGCAATGGCATCGGATACGTGACTGTCAATCGTCCCGAGAAGCTGAACGCATTGAACCGGAAAACTATGGAAGAGCTGCATGCGTGTTTTCAGGATATCGAAAGGGACGATGAGGTGCGGGCTGTTATTCTCACCGGGGCCGGTGAGAGAGCCTTTGTGGGAGGCGCGGACATCAACGAACTGGCGGTTCAGACGCCTGTGGAAGGCAAAGAGATGTCTCGACGCGGCCAGAAGGTTTTGGACCTTATCGAGCATCTGGGGAAGCCGGTGATTGCCGCCATCAACGGCTATGCTCTGGGCGGAGGCTGCGAACTCGCACTGGCATGCAGCTTAAGAATCGCGTCGGAAAATGCGCGCCTGGGACAGCCGGAAGTCAAGCTGGGACTTATCCCGGGCTATGCGGGTACACAACGATTGCCCCGCCTCGTCGGAAAAGGACGCGCCCTGGAAATGGTGCTGAGCGGCGACCCCATCAGCGCCGCCGAGGCCTATCGCATTGGTTTGGTAAACCAAGTGGTCGCGGGGCAAGATCTCATCCCCGCAGCCGAAAAGCTCGCGCAAAAAATCATCACCAACGCGCCCCTGGCCGTGAAGTTCGCGCTCGAAGCTGTGAACCATGGTCTGGAAATGCCGGAAGCCGAAGGACAGTTCCTGGAAGCAAACCTTTTCGGTCTATGCTGTACGACGGCGGACATGAAGGAAGGCACGCGAGCATTCCTGGAGAAGCGCCCGGCGCGGTTTACTGGTAAGTAGTCGGACTTCGAAACTCGAAACTCGAAATTCGGAAAGCAAAAGTTGGATCTCGCTACGAATTTCGAGTTTCGAAGTCCGAACCTGGCTCGTCACTTGTCACTCGTCACTCATCACTGATTTTATGGCTTCACGCAGAAAATCACGTGAGTTTGCCATGCAGATGCTCTACCAATGGGAGATCTGCGGTTACACTCCTGCCCAGGTGGAGACAGCCTTTTTCGGCAACCAACGGGTGGATTCGGAGGTGGAGGGCTTTGCGCGCGAACTCTTCGAAGGTGCGATAGGCAATATTGACCAACTCGACTGCCTGGTCCGTGAGCATGCTGAAAACTGGCGCTTGGAGCGCATGGCAGCCGTGGATCGCAACATCCTGCGTGTGGCCCTCTACGAACTCCTCCACCACGCGGAGACTCCCGCTGCTGCCGTGATTAACGAGGCCCTGGAAATCGCCCGGCGTTTTTCGACTGGGGATTCTGTCCAGTTCGTCAACGGCGTGCTGGATGGCATCCGCAAGGCCCTGCCACCGCGTGGGCCGCAGTCGGAATGACGGGACATTTTCAGAGCAGTCCTCCGCAATCACTCCCCGCCAGCCGTCCGTGCCAAACTTGATCTTATCCAACATAATTCCCTACAGCAGATCGTGCCGGCCGAGGCGCTCGAGTTCTTGAACGGCTTTTCCGACATCCTGCGACCGCTCGCGCGCGCAAACCAATAATGCGTCATCGGTCTCGACCACGATGAGGTTTCGCACGCCAACCGTTGCCACAAACTTTCTTGGTGAAACTACCATATTACCCTGCGAATCCAGGCTGAGGCTCTGGGCCGGCCGGATGTTCTTCTCCGAGTCCTGATTGCCCAACTCGTACGCGACGGCCCAACTTCCTACGTCGTTCCAGCCAATGTCCGCGGGCACCGCATAGATGTTCGCTATCTTCTCCATAAGCGCGAAGTCAATGGAGACTTTCTGGAACTTGGGATAAAGCGTGCGAAAAGCGCGCGAACGGATTCCCCCGGCGGCAGCAATCTGCCTCATCCGACTCGCCATCTCAGGCTGGAAGCGCTCGAAGTTCTCAATCAGCGTGGAAGCCTTCCAGATAAACATGCCGCCGTTCCAGAGATAGCGTTTCGAAGCTATGTACCGGCGCGCAACCGCCAGCGTTGGTTTCTCTGTGAAGCTGCGAACGTGGAACACTTCGTGCCCCGCCACTTTCCCTTCGCGCCCGCCCAGGCGAACATACCCAAAGCCTGTTTCGGGTCGCGTGGGTTTCAGTCCCAGGACCACGGAACGGCCCGGCGTGGAGGCAACGCGGCACGCCGCACCGAGGATCTGCCGGAACAAGACCGGCTTGGCGATGGTCTGATCGGAGGGCAAGACCACCATCAGCCCTTCGGGGTCGCGCCGCGCGATCTCCTGGGCTGCGACTCCCAGCGTGGGGGCAGTATTCCGCGAAGCCGGCTCGCCAAGAATTTGATCGGAAGGAATCCGCGGCAAAAGCCGGCGAACCTTTTGCAATATTGGCTCGCTGGTGAAAACATAGATGCGGTCGAATGGGATGACGGGGTGGATGCGGGCTACGGTTTGTTCCAGTAACGATTCCCGACCGAACAAGGTCAACAGTTGTTTCGGGTGTCTACGACGGCTTAGGGGCCAGAAACGCGTCCCACTGCCTCCTGCCATGATGACGCCATAGGCACGTTTGAAGACGGAATCGGTAGCCATGTTTATAAGTCGAAGACGACTTTTTCCACGTCTTCCGGGGGAACGTTGTGAGCCGCGAGCGGCCGCCTGAAGTCCCGCACGAGGTCGGGGACATAAAACTTCACGAAGCGCGTTCCCTCTTGGGGCACGAACCGATAGGCTCCGGCCGCCGGCGGTATTATCCATGTCTCTCCGGTCCGATAACCCAACCAGCCGCCCGCGTTCTCAACGCGCCCCTCGCCTTTAAGCACGGAATAAACCTCCACGCGCTGCGGCGAGCTCTTGAAGGTGGCCATCTTGCGCAGGAAAATTTCCTCGACCGCGAAGTATCGGCAAGCCGTTATATAGCGACGCGTGCCGAAGGGCTCTTGAAACTCCCATCGCGGCAGGCGGCAGCGAGGGGGCAGATCCTCCCGGATAACGTCCATGCCTTTCGCCAAATGAAGAGGGCGAGGTTTCCCGTCCAGCCCAGCTCTGCCGAAATCATCGAGGCGATAGGTCAGGTCTGAATTCTGCTCGACCTCGAATAGAACCAATCCGGGGCCTAGGGCATGCACGGTGCCGGGCGGAACGAAGATAGCTTCGTCGGCCTTGGGGAAATGGCGTGCCAGGAGTTCCTTCGAAGTTCCCTCTTCGAACCCTGCCTTGAGCGCCTCGCGGGTGATCCCCGGCTTTACCCCCAGAAGGATTTCCGCGTCGGCGTCGGCTTGGAGGATGTACCACATTTCGCACTTGCCGACATTACCCGGGTCGTGCACGCGCGCGTAGTCATCGTCCGGGTGAACCTGCACCGATAGCCAGTCGCTGGTGAAGATGTACTTGGCGAGCAGCGGAAAACGCGCACCCGACCACGCCCGTCCATGAAGTTCAGGCCCGTATTTTTCCGACGCCTCCGCCAACGTGAGGCCCGCCACGGGGCCGTTCAGAAACCGGGAAGTATCGTCGGTGGACCAGACTTCTCCGATCAACTGACCCGCTTTGCTCGCGCCGCGTGAGATCTCCGCTTTCTTGGAGACTGGTGAGTCCGTTTCCCCAGCCGCGGAATATATGGGTGAAAGATCCTCGCGTCCCCAGATTTTGGGTTTGAAGTCGGTGGCAAGCTGCAGAGGAGTGTTCAGGGTGGACATGGTTGCATCAGAGCTTGGAGAAGAACGCTGCCATGCGTCGCAACCCTTCGTCGATATGTTCCAGAGAGGTTGCGTAGGAGATGCGGATATGCTCTTGCGTTCCAAAGGCAGTGCCGGGAACTACCGCCACGTGCGCTTCCTCCAACAGACGCTCCGCCAATACCGATGTATCTCCCAAACCGTCCTTCTGAAGATAATACCCGATATTCGGATAGGCGTAAAAGGCGCCGTGGGGAGGAACGCAACGTATTTTCGGTATCGCTTGCAATCCCTCGATCAAACGATCCCGGCGGTGCCGGTACTCGGTACGCATCTTATCCACGTGGACCTGTGGCCCCTCGATGGCCGCCAGGGCTGCCTTCTGAGCAATGGACGTAGGGTTTGAGGTCGAGTGGCTCTGGAGCTTCAGCATGTTGGCCAAAAGTCTTGCCGGACCCAGAGCAAATCCAACTCGCCATCCCGTCATGGCGTACGTTTTGGAAAACGAATCGACAATCAGTAGGTGTTCCCGCTCTCGCGAGGAACCAAGCGAAAAAGGTTTGCGCCCGTCGTACAAGAAATGGCAATAGCATTCGTCAGAAATCAGCAGCAGGTTATGACGGATGGCCAATTCCAGAATCTTCTCCATCTCGCCCGGGGGAACCACAGCCCCCGTGGGGTTGTTCGGCGAGTTGACGATCACCAGCTTGGTCTTGGGAGTGATCAGTTTTTCGATGGCCTTGGCGTGCACCGCGAAATTCTCGTCCTCGCGGGTCTCCAGCAGGACCGGCTTGCCGCCTTCGTATTTGATGATCTCCAGGAAGGTAACCCAGTGGGGGGTAGGCAGAATGACCTCATCGCCCTCGTTCAGCGCAGCGGACATGGCCTCAAAGATGGCCTGCTTCCCTCCCACCGTCACCAGGCACTCTTCGACCGTGTAGTTCGATCCATAGTCCTTCGCGTGCTTCTCCACCAGGGCGTGCCTCAGCTCGCGGATCCCGCCTGTGGCAGTGTACTTGGTGAAATCTTCTTCAATCGCTTTGATGGCAGCTTTCTTGATGTGTTCTGGGGTGGGGAAATCCGGCTCACCGGCGCCAAAGTCCGCCAGCTTCGTATCCCTGGCCTTCAGCTTTTCCGCCTTTTGCAGGACGGTGGCGATAGTCGAAACCGAAATCCGCGAAATGCGCTCCGAAAGCTGCAATTCGACCTCCCTTAAATCTTGTTCTGAAAGACCTTCTGATGAAGCCGATCCTCGACCAAGGGGGGAACCAAGTCCTTCACCGACCCCCCGTTCTGGAAAATCTCCCTGACCAAGCGAGAACTGACATAGTTGTAAGACTCGGCGGGAACCAGGAAAACAGTCTCGAGGCTCGGCTCGAGCTTGCGGTTCATGATGGCCATCTGAAGTTCGTACTCGTAGTCCGTGAAGGCGCGGATGCCGCGCAGAATGATCCCTGCCTTCTTTTGCTTGGCGTAATCCACCAGCAGCCCACCAAACGTCTCCACCGAGACATTGGGCATTTCACGAGTGGCTTCCTGAAGCATCTCGACGCGCTCCTTGACGGTGAAAAGCGGCGTCTTATCCGGGTTCGTCAAAACCGCAACAATCAACCGTCCGAAAATCCGCCGCGCTCGCTCGATGAGATCGAGATGACCGTTGGTGATCGGATCGAAAGACCCGGGATAAATCGCTAGACTTTCCGGCATAAACTGTTTGGTAAACCGCGCCCCCAAGGATAGAACCTGGGGATTAATTATTCTAACGTTCGGTGTGGAAGGTTGTAAACGAGAATCTGCGCTACGGGTTGGCCTCATTCGAGGGGTATATCAACTTCGGCCGGCAATGTGGTTGGTTCTTTGACTGTCAACTGTCGACTGTGGACTGTTTTCTGGCGGAGAGGGTGGGATTCGAACCCACGT
>Ga0326728_10014197_pt1 | contig 17020 bp, 15 predicted proteins | sample MB3enrmetagenome_FD_207602 | JGI IMG/M metagenome (GOLD analysis project Ga0326728, IMG submission 207602) | Lab enriched peat soil microbial communities from McLean, Ithaca, NY, United States - MB31MN | ecosystem: Environmental > Terrestrial > Soil > Wetlands > Peat | place: USA: New York...
AAGACAGGAGGCAGAAGGCAGAAGATAACACCCAGCGCAGAGACGCAGAGACGCAGAAGAAGACGGAAGACGGAAAACACCTACCACAGAGACACAGAGACACAGAGAACAGCACTTCTGAGCAACAAGCAACAAGCCGAGAAGACAGGAGGCAGAAGGCAGAAGACGGGAAGACCGAAGACAGAAGACAACACCTACCACAGAGACACAGAGGCCACAGAGAAACGGCAATTCTGAGCAACAAGCAACAAGCCGAGAAGACAGGAGGCAGAAGGCAGAAGATAACACCCAGCGCAGAGACGCAGAGACGCAGAAGAAGACGGAAGACGGAAAACACCTACCACAGAGACACAGAGTCGCAGAGAAACGGCAATTCTGGGCAACAAGCAACAAGCCGAGAAGACGGTGTGAGGTGCGAATCGGCGTGAGCTAACCAACGCCCGAACCTTGCCTGACTTTTCGAATGGTTGTCGCCCAGCCGGAAACTGATCGGAAAGGAAATCTCGGCTTACATGAAAGCCCCAGCGCGCCCGCTCCGGGCGTGCTGGGGTGGAGGAGCGTCGACGTTCAATCAGGCACCCGCAGAGGCCGTTTTAGCAACCACGGCTATCGGTTTGCGGACCGGGCGCTTCCTGGCAACCGGTTTCGCCGGTTTTGTCCCGTTGCCGGACTTGCCGGACTTGATGAGAGAATCGATCAGAGTTTTCTCGGCGGCGATAAAGCTCTTTACCTGTTCCCCGCCAAAACTCGGCAGGGACAGCGGCAGCCGGAATGCCTTCACCATCCCCGCGGCCTTGCTCACCGTTTGCAAGTTTATGTTTATCTGCTGGCCGGCAAGATCGAGCAGCTTCTTTTGCGTATCGATGAAGGCATCCGCCGCCTCGCGTGCCAGTTTGGCTAAATCCGTCTTCTTTTTGGCGCTTTCCCCGCCCCTGGCTTTGCCATCTTGCTGAACCAGGATATCCAGGAATTTCTTTTGGGCGCGGACAAAGTTCTCCATGGCGTCACGAGCGGCATCGGCCAAACCACTGGCATCGGCGGTCAGGCCGGCCTGCAAACGGCGCTGGGCGTGTTTGCTGACCAGGGTCAAGAAATCCTGCTGCAGCTCGACAAACGTACCGATTCCACGGCGCACACGGTCGGCGATCGTCGCCGCCATAGGGAGCGCGCCGAGGCGTTCTTTCACGCCCGTCATCACGATTTCGTTCTCCTGCTGGGCCAGATTGAGCAGGATCCGCTGGGCCTCAGTAAAATTAGCGGTTACCTCGACCGCCAGTTCGGTCAGAATGGCCACGGGGGAATTCTCCGGGTCCATTACTCCTTCCCGCAGCGCTTTCATCATGCTGGCGTTCTTTTGGTTGGCGAAGTCCACAATGATTCGTTGCGTAGCCAGGAAGCTATCCATCCCCTGCTGGACCCATCCCAACATCAGGGAGATCGGGGATGAGGACCGGGCGCGGGGTGCCTTAGCTTTCTTTACTTCGGTTGGCATAATTCCTCCGTGTTGCAATGCAACATTACAATGGAATCCTAATTCTTATTGAAAAAGATGTCAACTGTAAGTTAAAGTATGTTGCGCAGCAACACACGCGAGGTCCGCCCCGCGGGAGCCGGCATGCCCGTCTTTAAGACGACAAAATCGCCGGTTGCACGGCAGCGCAACCAGCCGTTAGGGGAATCTGGAGAAATGGGCCGCCCTCATCCGCAACGAAACCGGGGCGCCGGTCGTGGCAGCGCTGCGGCCAGAGAACCCTTCGCCGGCCGGAACGACGGTATGGCAAGAGGGGAGGCAATCGCCTATAAGGAAGGCGGCGCATCATTATGTCAGTTCGTCCAGAAAACGATTGTCTCTCCTCGGGAGACGCTCTTTTTTTGTATTTCGAACGCGAGGGTCAGCCGGTCAACGTAGCTGCGGTGAGCGTATTTGAGGGCGTAATTCCCCTCGACCTTTGTGCCGAGTACATCGAATCGAAGCTTCCTCTGATTCCGCGCTACCGCCAACGGGTGGTAGCTCCGGCATACAACATTGATCTTCCGTCTTGGGAATATGACCGCAAGTTCGATATTCGCCATCACGTCCGCGAGGTAGCGTTGCGGCGTGGGACGGAAGCCGAATTCAAGACGGTGGCGGCAAAACTCCTCAGCACCACCATGGATCGCGAGCACCCGCTCTGGGACTTCAGCCTGGTGCGCGGGCTGAAAAGCGATCGCACCGGCGTTGTCCTGCGCATGCATCACTGCCTGGTGGATGGAATTTCCGGAGTCGGGTTGCTGAATGTGCTGATGGATGCGAACCCCGCTGCGCCACCGCTGCCGAAGCGCAAGCGGATCCAGGCGCCCCCGGCGCCGGATCCCGGAATATTGCCGGGCTTCGGCCTGATCACGGCATCCGTCTCCGCCGCCCAACGGCTGCTCACGGCCTCGTTAGAGTTGCTGGATATGGGCAGCTCAGCCGCAAAAAAGCCGCCCCAGACAGAAAAGGCGCAAACCGAGGCCATGCCTGGGACGGAGGTGGGAGCGCTCGACAAATTGAAGCACCTGCTGGAATTCTCCGTCCGGCTGCCCTTCAACGTAGTCTGCACCGGCCCGCAGAAATTCGGCTGGGCCGAGATTCCGCTGGCCGAGATCAAAGCCGTCAAGCAAGCTTGCGGAGCGACGGTCAATGACGTGGTGCTCACCATCGTGACCGCGGCCATACGGCGTTACGCCGAACTCCACGGCGTCCGGCTCAAGGGACGGCGGCTGCGCATCATCATTCCGGTAAATCTGCGGGCTGAGGGGGAGGTTGCGGAACTGGGAAATCGCATCTCTTTCATGCCGGTCAACATTCCGCTGGATATCCGGGATCCTCGAAAACTCATCGCCGCTGTCCGCGAGGCAACGGAGCGAGGCAAGAACACGCACGTGGCGGAGTTGGTCGGCCTGGTGGGTGCGCTATTGGGAACTATCCCGACTGCTTTGCAGGCGCTGCTTGGGCCGCTCGCCAGTCGTTTGCCGCTCAGTTTGTGTAATCTCATCTGCACCAATGTACCTGGACCGCAATATCCGCTGTACTTGCTGGGCCACAAGCAGCTGGCTTGTTATCCCTATGTGCCCATCGGCGGCGAGATGGGAATGAACTGCGCCATTCTCACTTACAACGGCACCGCGTATTTCGGATTCACCGGGGATGCGCATGCCATACCCGATCTCAAACGCCTGGAGACATTTCTCACTCAGAGTTTTGCGGAGTTGCGAAAGGCGGCCGGCATAGCCTTGGCGGATTTGGCCAAGACTCCAGCGACGCGGCCGACCTGAAAGAAACACCCATCACAGAGACACAGAGAGGATTTGGGATTCTGGATTTCGGGATTAGGATTTAGGTCCCAAGTTTTCTCTGTGACTCTGTGTCTCTGTGGTAGGTGTTTTTCTGCTTGTGGCTCTTGGCTGAGTGCTGAATGCTGAGTGCTTTTCTTGCTTGTCGCTTGACGCTTGTTGCTTGTGGCTTAGAAGTGCCGTTTCTCTGTGGCTCTGTGTCTCTCCGGTAACTCGAAATTGCGTGCTGAAAACAAACGGCTTAGTTATCTGTCAGATTTCGAGTTTCCGGTTTCAATTGATCCCGGCACCGCCGGGTCCAGAGCTCTGTGGTAGGTGTTTTCTGTCTTCTGTTCCCGGAAGCGATTGCGCTATAAGGACTTCGCTCGCCAGTTTTTGCTAGGCGCGCAAAACTATGGGCTTGGAAACAGTGTTTCGGCACGGTGCCTGCGCGCGCACCGAGGATAGCGTTTAAGGCCCGGGGAATACGGCCTGTTCCTGGGCCTTGGTCGGCAAAACAACAATTCCCGCTTGTGCGAATCGGTCCGTTAGGTTCGACAGCATGCCATCACGAACGTGTCGCTTCGGGAAAGGCGCTGGACTTATCGCTGGGAATTCATCGTACAACTTACCGTCTAATCGTCGGCCTGCCCACTTCTTATTTGTGCCTCCCCATTGTTTGAAGAAGAACGGGACGCCACTAGCGCGACACTGTTCGAGTATTTGGATGACCCACTCACGCCTCATCGGCCTCGCTTTGCGCCCACTCTCTCCCCCCACGATGACCCAGTGGATACCAGTGAGATCGATTTCGCCCAGTTCTTCCAATAGAGGTTCAATGGAAAGAAATCGGACCGCAGCAGGGCAATTTCTGAGTTCTTCGATCCGGGGGAGCCCATACTTGCGATTTTCGACGCTAACGCCCCACCAGATATGGTTCTGTTCCGCTGCCGAACGCAGTGTACTACAAAGGAAATGGCGGAGGCGGACGGCACGCTTTGTTAACACCTGGTACGTGTGCCATTTTGCCTTTTCCATCACTTCCACAATGGCATTCACATACGGCGGTGGCACGCCTTCGTGAAACAGATCGCTCATCGAGTTGACGAACACCATTTTGGGCCGGGACCACTGGATGGGCTCCAATAGCTTTTCGGGGACGAGCCTTAGGTCGAAGCCCTGTTCGTATGGATGACCAACGACGCCTCTGAACCGCTCTGCAAACGTCTCTGCGTAGCAGTGGGCACAACCTGGACTGATCTTCGTGCAGCCACGGATCGGGTTCCATGTCGCATCGGTCCATTCGATACGTGAAATCTCTGCCATTGACCAAGCATACCACTAATTTATTTATTGCAAATATTTAGCTGCGATCGTACCCTCTACTGAGTGCCCCAGCACGTCAAAGGCGACAAGATTCGGATTAAGCGAGGGGAGCTTGCCGGCTACCGCGGAATCCTGGTACGCCCGATGTCGGGCAAATGGGTCGTGTCCGTTGCGCAGCAGGACCGCTCGATCTTGCTTTCGGCCGAGGATCTTACCAACTACTCGTTAGCAGCCCGTCGAGCGTGGTGCAGTATGCCCAATCGAAAAGTCGGCAGGCCAACTGGTAGCAAAGTCTCGGACCGAATCTCCGTCATTTTCAGAATTGATAGAACGCTTTGGAATGAATTTGTTGCCACAGAACAGGAAGGGCTCATTGGGGACCGAACGGCCGTCATCAACGAGTGCTTGCAGAAGATCGTCGCGACAGCACAGGCTCTACGCCCGAAGGCGTCATGAAACCGAAGCTTACAAGCGAACAGCGCGGTCTCATAATCCGGCTGCTAGACGAGGGTGAAGACCGCGACACAATTGCTCAGCGGGCATCAGTAACACCAAGCCAGGTGTCCGCAATTGCAGCGCACCGGACCATGGGCAGATACGGGCCCCGCGGTCCGTCCGCCACATTGGCGGAGCACCGAGACATCCAAGAATGCTCAGAACCGTTCACAGCTAATTCCGCCGGGACCTCTCGGTCGGGCTCCACTGAGATTCCGCTTGGAGTCGATATTGACACTAACGATCCTGTGAACTGGCCTCTGCACGAATCTACAAATCCTCACGTTTTGATTGTTGGCGAAAGTGGGTCCGGAAAAACATACACCGCCTCGCGCCTCGTTATGGAGCTTGCGCATGCGGGCCTGCCATCGATAATCTTTGATTACGGGCAAGGATTTTCACTTCAGCACGCACCCAAAGCTTTTCGGGATCGCGTCCGAACCGTTGAACTACAGCTTGGGCGGGACGGCATTGCCATCAATCCATTGCAAATTTTCCCAGTAGACACCCACGGTCCTGCGACTGTGGCTCAGCGAGTGGCCGACACTTTTGTGCGCGTCTACCCCCGATTGGGAGTCCAGCAACATGCACTACTTCGTCGAGCCGTCGTTGAATTGCTTGCAGATGCAGACATTGTCTCGGAGAATCCGCGAACCTGGAATCACCCCCCGCCGCCATTTCGAGACTTGGAGCAGAAACTTATCGAGTACGCCAACGCCGACGATGCGATGACGCGCCGCGCGGCAGCTTCAGCTGCCCCTCACGTCTCGACGTTGTTCTTCTTCAATACGTTTCGCGAGACGGGCCATGCTCTTACGTGGTCGGACCTCATCGCACATCGCAACGAGGTTTGGATTTTGCAGCTCGGTGCACTTGAAGCGTCAGTCGAACGCGCGGTTACGGAATTTTTACTTTGGAGCTTGATTCGATACTTCGAAGTGCTCGGGCCGGGACGATTGAAGTGTTTCGTCGTTTTGGATGAGGCCCACAAGCTTGCCTTCGGTCCGGGCTCTCCAGTAGAGAAGATTCTACGAGAAGGTAGGAAATTTGGTCTGGGTGCAATCCTGGCTTCCCAGCAGCCTGAGGATTTCAGCCCTGTGGCATTCGCCAATACAGCGACAAAGATCGTGTTCCAGACGGCGGATCAGTCCGGCCATGTCTCACGTCAACTGCACAGGAAGATACGGAACGGACACTCGCACGAGTATATTGCAACGACTATAGGTACGCTGCCACGTGGATCCGCTTATGTTGTGATCGCCAACGCCGGTCACGTGACACGAATGCTCAGCTTCGAAGACGCTCAGGCCGGCTTCGACACAAACGCTCCACGTACGAGGGATGTCAAATGACCACACGACCGGATTGGAACGATCTCGCGCACTCCGACAAACTCAAGGCTCTCCGCGAGGGCAGCGTGGACCAGATTGTTGCCGACTACAAGTTAGGCGATGAAGACGACAGCACCTTTCGCACGCATTTGGCCCGGGAAATGGCCCTCTGGCAGCCGCAACTTTCCGACGGTGTCGCTAAGCAAGCGGGCTCACCCCCGAACAAGGAGGTGGTGCTGGGAGCGTGGCGAGATCTGGACAGGTCCGAAGCTCTTCTAGAGTTGATCGACAACAGCGTCGACGCTTGGAACCGGAGACGTGCCAGATACCCTGACAAGTCTGCCCCAGAACTCAACATTTACATCGACATTAACTCCGACACGGGGCAACTGTCGTACGAAGACAACGCCGGCGGTGTTTCCACCGACAAGATAGAAAACCTCGTCGTGCCAGGCCATAGCGAAACCGACGCGCTCGTTGCGAGTATCGGCAGCTACAAGACAGGTGGCAAGAAGGCAATATTCAGACTTGCCTCTGCCGCTAGTATTTCTACGAGATTTTGGAATCCAGCTGAGACGGGCGACACGGCGGTAGCCATCCATCTAGATGAGAAATGGCTTAAGGATGTCGATGAATACCACTTTCCTTACTTCGAGTTGAAGAATGGCGGTGACATTCAGCGAGGTCAGACGCGGTATATCATGCAGCTTCGTCCCGAACCGGCTGGGGCGTTCTGGTACAGCAATCCACGCGAACTAGAAAAGATATTTCGCGTCATTCAGAATACGTACGGGCTCCTAATGTCGAGGGATGGCACGATCAACATTTACTTTCCAAAGCGCGGAAAGAGAATAGCTTCGGCTCTCAGCGCCCGGTACGATTTTTCCGGCGCAAATACTGGAAAAGTCGACATCCGGCCCCAGCGGGTTGAGTTCGAGACGGAACTTGTGTTCCAGGGGCAGAAACACCAGCTGATTATCGAGGTTGTAGTCGGCTGCCGTGTGACAACTGCCACGCGAGACGATGTGGGGCCAGGGTTCGATCTGTACGGCAATAACCGACTTTTTAAGTATAGAGACGAGAAATTATTCTATGAGCTGCTGCCAAAAGGCCAAGCTGCCAATCTCGCGCGCGGCTGGGTCAACATTCTTGGCCCAAACGTTTTCATTCCGTGGGACACACATAAGCGGCACTTGAATTACGACCGAGAGATCATCGATCTAGTTCGTACTCACCCAGCCATCAAGAATCTGTTTCAGAACTGGACCGAGGCTTTTCAGGGAATTAGCCGCCTGGGAACAGGTGAAATTACAAAAACCATCAATGTGCCGTACGCGCTAATCACCGGCGAGAAGCAGGAGCTTACTTTTGATCACTCAACCCGCGTTCAGATCGACTCTGGCAAGAAGCGCGGACAAAAACTACCAGACAGTATTTTCAAGCCAGTTTTGGCTAGTTCGAAGAAAACAAAGAAGGACATTGGCATTTGCTTGAACTTGAGTTTCACTCTAGAGGAGGCCCGCGAGCTTGCTACATTTTTCCATGTTTCCGGCTCTCTGGATGCCGCACCGACAAAGAGAGCGCTGAGCGAGAAAGTGAGGACATACTTGACTCATCTCATAACCGCTAAGCGAGCCAAGAGGGCGTAGCGCATGCCGACACAGACAGAGCGGCTGGTTTATGGTCCCAATAAATACGCAGCTTTGCATCTTCTTCTCTGCCGATGGGCACGTCTTTTCGGAATTCCGGGTGCTACTTACTGCTATGTCACCCTCGGCGGAACGGAATTGAAGGATGTTGAAAGCCTCCGTTTTGTGGATGCGAAACTCGCCAGCATGATCTGGTCATACGAAAATGATGGTGGCAGGTACAAATTGGCACAGAAGCGTATAGCCGAATTGTCGGAAAGCGGCGTTCCTGTCGATCTGCAATTGAAAAACATCTTCTCGCACCGGCGAACGTCTAACTTACCACACATATTCTTCATTGATTTCCAGGGAATCTGTGCGTGGGCCGATTTAGACCAGCAATTTGCTAATTTGTTCCAGGAGGAAGTGATTCGTGAGGGTGACTGCCTTTTAATTACCAGTCATCTCGGCCACAATCCGGGCTTGGAGGAAATTTGCAAGGAATTCGGCGGCGAATTTGCGGTGCTTGGGGTTGATGAAAGTGATAAGAATGCCGTTAGAGGACTTTTTCGTCGAGCCCACCCTACCATGACGCTATTCAAGGCGCTGTCGCTAAATGGCATTCAATCAGAGTTGGCTTTGCGCTGTTTTGGAGTCGTCAAATACCGCGACGGAGCGCCAATGGCTATTTACGGTTATACAGTGTCTGCAGGTAGGACGGAACTAGCAGTGTTCGTTGAAGATAGCACCACCAGCTATTTTGACGTAGCGAAGGGCCAGGTTTGTCCCGCGGAAGGTTTCTAGTGTCCAGGATGCGTCACCCCTCCTCTCTGTAGCAGGTAGTCAGTTGCCGTTCTTCCTGTGGTTCCGAGCGATCCGCGCCAGCACGCGATCGATAAGCAACTTTGTTTGGCACTTGTCCTGCGAGCACTCATAAAGTAACGCGAATACCTGCTCGTAAGCTCGTCGCTCTCGGGGCGAGAGGCGGGCCAGTGCTTTTGCCTGGTACTCTTTTTCGCTTACTTTGTTGAAATCCCGCCACAGCTTTATCACTAGCGGGCCAAGGGTGTTCATCTCGGACCTTAGTGCTTCTTTTTTAAGAGCGTTCTCCATTGACAAGAGAAGTTGTTGCACTTGATTCGCGAAGACCTGTCGCTCCGGTGCGCTCAGAGAGCCCTGCTTCATGATTTCAAAATTATGCTGTAACTGATCGTGCTCACGCTCGAATTGCCGAAGTGCATTTCGACGGATGGAACTTTGTCGACATCGCGTGCTGATCTCCCGGGCGACCGGCGAGAGGTGGTTAATGAGGTTGGTGTAGTGAACATTCTGCTCGTATTGGTCTCTACGGCCATTGGGGATTATGCGAGAATCGACAACATGAATTTCACCAACGCACCACGAGTTAAATCGGGTCTCCGTGAAAAGGTCTTCCAGAATGCTATTTCCACCCACCTGTATGTTGCCCGAACGCAACCGAAGGCCTTTCAGCGTGGAGTTAGGAACGGCCCCCTTGTATCCATGGTGGAGTACCCATCCAATGGCTGCCGTACCTCCATCGGAGGCGGGAATCCGAACCGACTGTAGTTCTTGAAAGTTATCCGTACCCCCGGCGGTATCAAATGAATCCCGATGCGGGCGGAACGTGGGAGAGGTGTTACCGGCGACCTTCAACATAATGTTGGTGAGTCCCGCGTCGTTCTTAAGCAGGGCAGCAATGTCGCCCGCAAACTTGAACTTCGGACAAAATGGCAATGGGGCTACCTGGGCAAGGTATTCCTCGATTACCGCTGGGTTCAGGAGCCAATCGTTCCGGAGCCTGGAGACGCCCCGCATCTCAACCTCAAAGAAGTGATCAGGGTCGCTCTTATTGTTCCGGCGCCTGACCTGAACCGATTGTGAAACCACAACACCAAGGTCACCTGTGAAATCCGCAGACCGAAGCAGCGCCTTTGCCTTGCGGCCGTCCCAACGTAACTCCGAAACAAAGGGCTCGCCGCTCGAGCGCGTTCGGAATAGAAGCTCCTGACAATACGCTAGACCCGAGAGCCTCCCTACGCCACGGAACCCACGCGCGTTCGTTCCGCGTTTAGTACTTGCTCCAAATGCCGTCATCCGGGACTCGAACTCCGAAGAAGATATACCAATCCCGTTATCGCGAATTCTTACGACGCGCTTTTCAGGGTCGATTTGAAACTCGACCGTGCCACATTCATGAGCAGCCAACACCCCCTGGCGATGGGCCTCATCGATGGCATCCGCAGCATTTTGAACGTATTCGCGGTAGATTGCCAAAGGATCGACATACATAGCGCTGCTCAGAACTTCCAAAATATCTTTGCCGACAATAATCGGCTCATCGCGATATGCCCAGGGTGACTCAGGGTGTATATTCACCAGCGTTGTGGTCATATTCGTGCCTGTCGAACGGCTCCGGCGGAATTCTTTGACGTAGTGGGGGGTTCGAGTGCATTGTCAAACAGTCCGGCATCCTCGACCCGCTCATCTTCCGGCACTTCGGGCGCTGACTGTAATGACCGTTGCCGACACCAAATTCTCTGTTCTTCTTCATCTTTTAGGGGGACATAGAACCGCAAGATCTTTTGCAAATATATGTTGCTGGCCTTGTTAGGCAGGTCCTTGAAATATCTGGGGTGGGTCGATGAAAGCAGACAGAGCAACTCCGCTCGCTCTCCTTCCGATAAGTGCGAAAACTGTGCTTTGAATTCGTCATATTCGGCGGCACCATCGCCCTTCTCATAATAATCCCGGTTGAAGATGAATTTATACGGCGTCACAAGAAGTTGGTGGAAAGAAGCAACGTCCCTCCCGAATGCACGCCTGAAAAAATCTGGTGCGCCGCTCACAATACCATGCGTCGCCTGCAGGATGATTTGCATCGACCGAAGTTGATACCGCGTCCAGTTTTCGCCGATATACGAGCGGTCAGTAAAGTCGGTCGGCTGATAGCGCATCGGAAACGACCAGATTCGTATCCCGAGCTGTTCATTAAGTTCGACGTTGAAGCTCATGCGGCGATACAGGTCCTCAGGGGAGTCGTAGTAGTTGTAAAGCATGTAGTTGGAAAGCTCGTGCAACCCGAACTCATGCGCGTAGCGGATTGACTGTTCGTACGGCTTGTGGAACCCCCAGTGATCAAAGGCAATGCGCAGCGGTTTGAGGCATAGAGTGGCCAACTCCCGCAAGTACATAGGATTTTTGCAAAGGATTCGTGCATCCATCCCCTGGTTGAAATCCACACGTCTTTGAACCGGAATTCGTCCGCGCTGAATCTTGGCCCCTGATTCGAAACCGAGGTCCCTGATTTCTGCGATGATTTCTTTGAAACGTGGCGATGCCGCGATGTTGTTGTCCATTAACGTGAGATCTTTTTTGGGCCCATACAATTCATCCACTCCCCGGACCAGAACGGTAATCGGGGTCACATCCCGCTGCTCACCTTCGAGTTTTGGGACACCACAGAAGCTACATTTGCGGATGCAGCCTCGGGAAGCGTAGCCGAAATAAGCATCGCTCACCGGATATCGGTAGCTAATCTGCTCCAAAATGTTGTAGTCGGGTATTAGGTCCTCGATGGGCGTACCCGTCACGTCGTCGGAGTAGAGTTCCTCGGCATAGTCATCAAGCTGAAGTGCAATCGCGGGGGCACGCCCAAGCAGACCCTTTATGAAACGAATTCCCCGCCACCTGGGCTCGCCTAGAAATTTGTCGTGCATCAGCGACGCAGCGATTCCTCCCACAAAAACTTTGTCGGCATGGCCATTCGCCACGTGTAGGGCAAAGTCAATACTGCGGGAAATACGCTGGAACTCAAAGGAAAAGAGTGTCGTAACGTAGATTCGGTCCCATGCTTCGGCCAGCACTGTACGGTCTTCGCCCTTTATGAAACGCACCTTGTCGCGTTTTCCGCGAGGGCCGTGGTACTGGGCAATCTTCATCAATCCCAATGGCGGATATTTATTCTTGTACGCGGGTTCGATTAACAAAATATTCTTATCTGCCATTGCGATTCCAAAGCTGGAGCAAGCCGAGTTTACTCGATTAGGAAGCAGTTGTCGTTCTGTTTCGAGCCCCCACCTCACTGGTTTCGGTTTCGTGGAAGTTCTAACCGGCAAATTTGCATATTTAATGGAGCACCTTTATTCGATAGTGAGTCACTGGTTAACGGCTCACGCAAGGTAAAGGGGTCAGCCTGATCTGCCCTATTTTTCGAATAGCTCAAACTGATCCTTATCTGGTCTGGTCGCCCGAGCACCGGAGTGCTCTCGCTGCTTCGGCCGGCCACGTGTCCAAGTACGATGAAAGCGCTTCCCCAGCTCATTGACCATCGTCTCCTCAGCAAACGGCCGTCCCGCGTACGTGCAGGCACGCAGCGCGGAGGCTCCTTCCTCATCCTCCCGCAACAGATGACTCTCCCAATTCCATCGCCCGACCTGGCGTGCCTGTTCCCACCACTCCATGTCCAGGATTGCCTCCGGGTCATTCCCGAAGACGTGAGCCCGGGCGCTGGACCACCGATACTGCATGGCAGCCTCCACCATTCCCGCCCGTACCGGATTCCGCTCCACATAGGCTAAGGCGGTCCACAGATGCGCCGGCCCGAGCATGCAGCCGTAAAACCGGTTTTGCCACAGATGCCCCAGCGCACGTTGTAGTACTGGGCATAGCGTCCATGGACCCGCCGCATCAGCACACTCACCGAGTCTTTCCGTCCCGGAAGCAAAACCAAGTGGACATGATTGGTCATCAAACACCAGCCCAACACCCTAACCGCTGCGTCGTGGCGATTCTCCCGTAGCAGTCGCAGGTACGTCTCCCGATCCTCATCGCTGGAGAATGTCTCACGCCGATCCACTCCGCGCTGCGTCACATGGCACGGAACGTCTGGCAACAAGCATCGTTCCCGTCGCGGCATAGCTTGCGATTGTAAACCCATTCGAAAAACAGGGCAGATCAGGCTGACCCCTTTTCCCCCTTTTCCCAGGCTGACCCCTTTTCCCCAAGGCTGACCCCTTTTCCCCAGGCTGACCCCTTTTCCCCCTTTTCCCCAGCATGGAGTAAAGACGCTGGATGGTCGTGATGCAGACACGGCTTACGTCGTCCAGCTTGTTGGATTGCATGTGCTGGACGTTGTAGAGCTCAGTGAAGAGGCGCTGCTCTTCGGGCGTACGAAATGCCTGGAACTCCTTTAGCGTCTGTCGGCCAAGGTTGGCGCGATCCACCAGAAACAGGATGCGGCGAGCCCCAGCGTGTTTGATAAAGCGATAGCTGAAATTGCACGCGGTGTACGTTTTTCCCCCACCGCTAGCCATCTGGATAAGGGCCCGGGGACGATTCTCGGCAAGCGATTTCTCCAAGTTCAAGATCGCCGTGATTTGCGCTGGGCGCAACCCCTGCTTGGGCAGGTCAGGCATCTGACGGAACCGTGCAAGGAGTGTGGAACCAGGATTCTTTGACTCCTGGTCAAGCCAGGCTGCGAGCGTCTCTGGCCGGTGAAACGAAAACGCATTACGGCTGCGGGCATCCGGTTCCAGCAGGTTTGTGAACCGGGTTTCGACGCCAGTGCTTTCGTACAAGAACGGCAGCGGTCGTCTTGGTGCCGGCAAGCCATCAGGCAAGCCCTCGCTGTACTTCTTGCTCTGCAGTTCCACGCCGGTGAGAGTTAAACCCTCCCGCTTGGCTTCGACCACCCCCACGACCATGCCATCGGCATACAACAGGTAGTCCGCCTCACCATATCCTGTCTTCATTGGAAATTCGCGGATAGCGACCCCGCGGCCGGCTAACGGGTTGGCGTCTCTGCGGTCCTGCACAATCCATCCGGCTGCGCTCAGGAGTGCGTCAATGTTCTGACGTGCGCGATCCTCTGGTGTGATTGGCATTGCGTGAGGCTGATTATTGTCCAGAGCACCGCCAGAGGGAAGCGCGAAATCAAGCAGCAAATCAAAATGAGACGCCAGCCGCAATTGGCCTTGACAGCCGTATGGAAGCTGCTAATTTATTGTCCCCGAGGAATTTGCGGTGTCTGCCCCAGCAATGCCGTCGCAACAGGCCACCAGACCGCTCTCCGTCCGGCGACACGTCAGACGCAAAATGTTATGGTTTTCGCTCTGCATAGGGGCGATCGCAGCGGTTCTGGCCGCCGGCGTGTACGTTACCGCAGCTTATCCATCGCTGCAGCGCGCACAGAAGATTAACCTGCGTACATTGTCGGAGATCAACTGCAGAGGCGACACTTGTGACGCGAGCGAATTTGCCACGGATTGGCAACTCGGCGGCTCCGACTATGTAATCGACGTGCGGACCAGATACTTCGTGAATATCCCAACCTCGTCAGAGGAAAACCCCGCCCAATTTTCACCACTTGATTTTTCGGACACCACTTTCATCATGCGCTTCCGACAACCGACCTCCTACCCCACCCCGGACGAGGAGGTCTGGCGCATGTATTCTCAGCCCGCGACGTGGGATGGCCAGAACGTGGAAATCCTCATCGGATATGCCGAGAAAGCTCCATGGAAGATGATAGAGACACCGCGCTCGCTAATCCCCACAGTCGATGAGAGGCTAAGAGAGGAAGCCGAGCAGATCGCCAAGGCGATTGCCTCCGCCGGAGGAAGACCGTTACGAGGCGGCAGGTCGCTCCAAAAGCTATCAGCCGACGGCTTTGTAGTCGTCAACGCGAAAACCAGCCAAATCGTCGCCTGGGGGCCTTGGCTGCCGTTGTTTCTGCCGAAAGAAGTGGCCTTACCGCAAAGCGGCCGCCAACCTTACGTCTACGACGGCGAAGTTTACATTGTTCAAACGGACACCACTGACCGGCTCTTGGCCACCTCGCTTGTCCCCGTTGGGAGTTTATGGTGGATGGTACTCGTCGATGCAGCAGCGTTTATCGGCACATTTATCACTGCCTGGGCTCTGAGCCGACGATTTCTGCGCAACTATTTCGCTCTCACTGGCGTACGGGTCCCGGATCTCGGGGAGGCGTGCAAATGTGGAGAGGGTCAGAATGTCGAATTCAAGCGGGGTTTGTCGGAAGACGAATCGAAGACCAGTAGTGTCGAAGACGAATTACTGAAGTCTATTGCCGCGTTTGCTAATACGAACGACGGTGTCATATTCATCGGCGTAGACGATGCGGGGAGCATACGAGGTCTCCGGCTTGATTTCTCCGCGAAAGATCGATTGGAGCGGAAAGTGCGCCAACTGACGCGCACCCGTATAAAGCCCACCCCACCCATCCAGGTCACCTTTGAGGAGATCAAAAACTCGATTGTGGCGAAAATTGTGGTCGCCCGCGGTGAAGCATTTGCTTATTTGATGAACGGCGTAATTTACGTGCGAGATGGTTCCTCAGACGTCCAGGCGCAACCTGAGCATCTGGGCAGGCTTGTAACCGAATTTGGGTCTTGAACGAGCGAATATCGTAGTCCACCGCCATCTTCCGCTACGCTTGACGGAAGAACCAATCGCGTACAATTTACTCATGGCACAGTTGATGAGAACTGCGAACCCCGCATTGAAGGGCGACGTGTTTCGCGCCCAGGCAGGCGCATTCGGCGGCGAGACCATGACCGTATCCGGGACCGTCAATAAGGCCGGCATCCTGTCGGTCTGCGTGGTTGCCACTGCCGCCTGGACCTGGAACCGTTTTTGGAACTCACCGTCCCAAGCGACCGTGCTCCCCTGGATGATGATCGGTGCTATCGCCGGTTTAGTTTTTGCGCTGGTGACGATTTTCAAAAAGGAATGGGCGCCGGTGACGTCGCCGGCCTATGCCTTGTCGGAAGGGCTGGTGCTGGGAAGCGTTTCCGCCATCTTGGAACTGCGCTTTCCGGGCATTGCCATGCAGGCCGTCGGCCTCACCTTCGGCACCCTCATCGCGCTGTTGCTCGCCTACCGCTCTGGACTGATCCGGGTCACCCAAAGATTCCGCCTCGGCGTGGTGGCGGCGACCGGCGGCATTGCAATCTTCTACCTGATCACCTTCGTTCTGGGCTTCTTTGGCATGCGCTTCAACTCGATCTACGGGTCGGGGCTGATCGGCATTGGCTTCAGTGTGGTGGTGGTGATCGTCGCTTCCTTGAACCTGGTCCTCGACTTCGACCTGATCGAGAGTGGCGTGCGGGCGGGCGCACCGAAATACATGGAATGGTACGGCGCCTTCGCCCTGATGGTCACCCTGATCTGGCTCTACCTCGAGATCATTCGCTTGTTGTCCAAGCTCCGCAGTAGGGATTGAGCAGCGCGGGCGTCATCTGGCGCTATCGTGGCTGCGGGCGAAGAAACGTTACGGCAGCTTCCGGGAGACGAAGACAACACCCAACGCAGAAACGCAGAAACGCAGAAAAAGGCAGAAGTCAGAAGACAGGACCGAAAACCCAGCGCAGAGACGCAGAGACGCAGAGGGCGAAAGACAGAAGACCCGGCCGCAAGCGACAAGCCACGGAGAACAAGTCGCAAGTAACAGGTCACAAGTCACAAGTAAGCAAGAGGCAAAACCAAAGAGCGCAAAGTGAAGGGTACCCTAAGACTTCCCGGTACTGATCGGTGCCGCAGTCTCTCGTATTCGAGTAAGCCTTATCACTGTGAGTTATGCGGGCAGGATAGGGTAAGCCCACGCGGACGGGATGCACAGACTCAATGAACAATCCCCAGGCAGCCATACAATCGGTGTCTCCCCGTCCACAAACAGTCGGGCAGGCAACTGAGCCGCCGCTCAGCGAAATAATTGCCGTTGCTTATTGCAAACATCACGTCGTGACAGAAGCTCCCGGATAACCGATCGCAGCCAGACTTGGGCGGCGTTTCGGTCGGATTTTTCGTGCCAGAGCATTTTGTAAAGAATTCTTTCGGTGTCAAATGGGAGCTTCACCACCTGGCAATTCGCGGCATGCGCCATCCAGGCCAGACGGTGCGGAATTG
>Ga0326728_10014198_pt1 | contig 17020 bp, 13 predicted proteins | sample MB3enrmetagenome_FD_207602 | JGI IMG/M metagenome (GOLD analysis project Ga0326728, IMG submission 207602) | Lab enriched peat soil microbial communities from McLean, Ithaca, NY, United States - MB31MN | ecosystem: Environmental > Terrestrial > Soil > Wetlands > Peat | place: USA: New York...
TCGAATTAAGATAATTTATAAAGGCGATAGCACCCCAGTAGTCCGCTGTCCCATTTGGCCCGAAGTCCGCGGTCGTCAGAACGTGTACATAGCTGTCGCCATCGAAGTAGTTGGGAGAGTCACTTACGACACCGTTATTTGCGGCAATGATAAGGTTCACGAGATTGCTGTTCTCACTCTCCAAAGTGTTTAACAGATTGGCGTCCTGCGCCCATGTGACATTAGTCTTTGCAACCACGCTCCCGGCGACTTTGGCCGGAAAATTAAAATAGGGGCGAGTCTGGTAGATCGCCACCGAAGCCGCCTGGTTGGGCGCGCCACCCCCAATGAAGAGAAGTCCGCTCTTTTGATCGATCGCTATTGAACGAGGGCCGGAAAACACGTTGAATGTACCGGTCACGGTATCAGTTTGCTCGTCGATGACCAATGCGGTCGTGCCGTTGGCAAACCCCGGATCTTTGGCGCGGTTCACCACATAGATTGCTCCGTTGACGCTATCGGCGACCATATTGAGGGGATGATAACCGGTATCGGGGATGGTGGCGATCACGCTTTCGCTATTTTCATCGATGACCGAAATTGTTTCGCTGAAGTAGTTCGCCACGTAGACTTTTCCGGTCTTCGGATCAAGCGCCATCCCCCTCGGGTTGGCACCACCCGTGCCAACAGGAATGGTGGCGATCACGCTATTAGTCTTCGTGCTGATGACAGAAACTGTACCGCCGGCAAAGTTGATCACGTAAGCTTTCTGTGTCTTCGGGTCAACGGCCACTTCTTGCGGACCGGAACCCACAGGGATAGTGGCGACAACGGTATTCGTCTTTTCATCTATCACTGACACGGTGCTGGTGGAATAGCTCGTAACGTATACCTTCCCTGTCTCCGAGTCGACCGCCGGGTAACGTGGATCGGTCATCGAGATAGTGGTGATCACGCTGTTGGTTTTTTCATTGATGACGTTTACGGTGTTGTAAGGGGCCTCGCTTGCGACGTAAACGTTACCGGTCTTTGGATCGAGCGCTATCCCTTGGGAGTAAGTGCCCTGTGTGGGAGCAACAGTGTTCACGGAAATGAACGATTCGGGCAAGAAGGACCGGTAGATGGCCTGCAAGTCCGGGTTCATGTTCACGTCATTTATCATCGAGTAGCGCGCCGCGCCTTGGGTAATGAGTGAAACGTGACCATTAAAATCTGTCGCGTAGACTCTCCCGGTATTTGAGTCGACCGCCAACCCGACCTCCTCGCCGTTTCCGCCTTGGGTTCCCCAAGCGAGATTGACGGCGTTAACCAAGGTCGGCAGCGGAACCGAACTGTCACATGCCCAAACCGGCCCGGCGAACGCCAAAGCCACCAGCGCGGTCATGCACACGACAGCTATTTTGTTGATGCAATTCTCGAAACGAAACATTTGCTCTCCTCTTTTTTCCTGAAAAAAAATCCAATTTTCCTCAGGTAACCCGGCCGTCCGATACTCCGTTTTTTCCCATGCAGGCTGTTTTCATCTCCGAGCTTTGAGCCCCTTCATTCCTGCGTTCCGGCCGTCATCGGACCCGTTGGCTTTCCGTCACCCGGTCGCCCTGGGTTTTGGCTTTATCTAAGGCCGGGCTGTTTTCTCAGCCCTCAAACACTCCCTGCGACTGATGCCCAGACTTGTGAATCCGTTTTTTGACGCCACCCCCTTTCGTTTAGACAGCGGACCGTGAGGCATTACAACTTTCGTAAGGACTACTCTTAAGCGCAGTGCGTTATGTTTTTTTTAGCATAACGCACTGCGCAGCATTCGGTTGATTGCCGGCGTCTGCCCTTCTTGGGCGGCACTACTCGGCAATGAAACGGCACCCCAACGGAAACCAGTTCTGCTTATTGATTTTCAGGCAAAATGGGAAAGCAATAAGTCGTCTATAAAATACGTAACGCAATTTATACATTGCATATGTCTGCTTTGAGCGTCAAGAAAAATTTTAAAAAGTGCCATTGCTGTGAGGAAAACAGGATTGATTCAAGAGGGGTCGGGCCTCGGGGCAAGATAAGGCCCTAAATTCACAAAAATTATTTTAAGAAGCATGGCTGCGGTTTGAAATCCGGATGAAATGGGTGGGTTCAGATCAAATTCTGATGACCACCCATTCCCTAAACAGATTTGCGGCATCCTTCCAGGACAAATATCCCGAAAAGCGCGTTCGCCCCAGCATGCGTTGATGTGAGTTCAGTAATATTTCTCATCGAGGACTGGGGCAAGCCACAAATTCGCCCGATGGCCGGCCATTAAACGCGATCAACCGACGGTGCATTCCAGACACAGCTTCCGCGCGGGCAGGAAACCGGATTTCTGGAAAAATCCCAACAGGTCCCAATCATCCCAATCGACGATGCTGTACACCTTTGTAATCTCAGCCTTCTTCATATTGCTGAAAAAAGTTCCCAGCAGCAGGGCGGCAACGCCAAATCCCTGGCTTTCGGGCGCCACACCAACGGTGTCAATGGTCGCCGAGCGTTCCTTGAGACCGAACTCGCCGACAAATACCTCGCCCATGATGAACCCAACCACCTGGCTGCCCTCCTCCGCCACTAGAGAGGCCAGGATGTTCTCACCCGCCAGCATTCGTGTCATCTTGGTCCGGTAGTAATCAGGCCGGCGGACATCCATGACCTGGGCATCGATCTGCACAATTCTTTCCAGATCTTCCATTTGCATGTGCCGGACGACAAATTGAGCCATAGCATTACCCTCCTTATCAGCAATCCGATCGCCTAACGGCTGAACGATATAATCATCAGGGATTTCGAGTATAAATTGCCTTCAACAGGTTAGCCGCCTAACCATACTGTTGCAGTAACCTTCGTCGGCGTCACACAGTTGGCCGAACATTCATCATGATAAACTCATGTTCCATCCTTTTCAAAACGCACGTGACCCTCTCGAACCGCCTGCCGGCTGCCCTGAACCAAAGGGCCGCCATCCGCATCGGGTCATCGCCCCCCTTCGTGCGCCCTTTCCACAAATTCATGCTGCCTGTCGTTGCCGCCTTGCGTAGCGAAAGGCGCCCCATAACGCCGCACCAATGGCGCCGGCGAGAACGGAATCCGGGTGCACCAGGACATCCATGTCGACTTTGTCCGCGGCCAGTTTCTGGCGCAACGTCTCCACCAACCCCTGGTCAAGCGCTGAGCCACCGGTAATGACCAGCGGCGGTTCCGGGTTAAGGGAACGCAAAAGTTTCACCAGCCGGTTGCTGATGGACTGATGAATTCCCTTGAGGATGTTCGATGTTGAAATCCCCCTCGAGACCATGTTGATAACGTCTGTTTCCGCCAGCACCGCGCAAATACCGGAGACCATCTCGGGCGCATCGGCTCGCATCGACAGTTCTCCCACTTCGCTTAGGGACACCCCGAGGTAGCGGGTAATGTTTTCGAGAAACTGGCCAGATCCGGAGGCGCACTGGCCGGTCATCTTGTATTGCAACACCTTGGAGCGGTGGTCCATCTTGATCGTCCGGGCATGAAGCGCCCCGGCGTCAATAACGCAGCGGGCCTCCGGGAATAAATAGAACGCGCCTCTCGCATGGGTCGTCATTCCGTAGAAATGGCCATCCCTGTCGTCGACCATCTCGCCCTCGCCGGTTGACGCTAGGTAGTTGATATCTTCCCGGTTCAGACCAGCAGTGACAAGCGCCTTGGCGAGCGCAATCCCGACCACCTTGCGGGGATCGCGTTTGCGAATCCGTTCCACGACCCGCGCCAGAATATCTTCTTTGCCACGGGCCACTTCCATGAGCACCACCTTGATAGAGCTGCTGCCGACATCAACACCACCTGTAATTGCCATTACGAGGTCTCCCTGATACGTTTGGCAAAGATCGAACCACCCACCGCCCCGGTATAAATGGAGTCCGGGTTGATGTTGAGGGTGATATCCCTGCCATAGTTTGTGTACATCAGTTCCTTGAGGAAATGTACCACCGCTATGTTCTTCGCTACTCCGCCGGTGAAAGTAAATTCGCTGTGGATCCCCCCCGAACGAGCCAGCAGCGACATTGCCCGAAGAACCATCGCCCGGTGCAGGCCGGCCAAGACATTCTCCCGCCGCTCGCCAAGGGAAAGCCGCTCACGAAGCTCAACTCCTGAGAAGACGGTGCAGGTGGAATTCACCCTGGTCACATGGTCATGCTGCATGGCAAGCGGACCAAGTTCATGAAGTCCGATATTCAGTTCGTCGGCGATGTAGCCGAGGAAGCGGCCGCAGCCCGCAGCACACCGGTCGTTCATGTGAAACGATGTTACCACGCCCTGTTTATCCAGTTGAATAGCCTTGGTGTCCTGACCGCCGATATCGAGCACCGTCGCGGTTTCAGGATACATATAATGGGCGCCGAGGCCGTGGCAGAGAATTTCCGACTTGATGCATTCCCGCGGGAACGGCAGTCGAGTGCGTCCATAGCCGGTGCCCACCATGGTGGCAATCTCAAAGGGGCGCTCGATAGCCTTCAGCGATGCCCGGCGAAATTCATCCTGAAGGTCCAAGGGGATCAGGTCTCCCATGCGCTCGACAGCCCGGTTGATAAAGTGCAGAAAATCGATCTCCACCAATTCATTTTCTATGGGTACGATGGACTTGTCATATATGGACATCAGCGTTTCGAAATCGAATAATTCGCTCCGGGCGCTGATTTCCTCCGCAAGGCGCATAAAGCTCATTCCGGCGATATCACGGAAAAACCTGGACTTGTCGGTTCCAAGGCTGAGAAACACCTCGTATGATTCTGGAACCATCCGGGCAAAAATATCAACGACGATTTGAGGATCGAAAGCCGATTGTTTCGCCTCCCGGAGGGCGCGCTCTTTGAGCCGCAGCAGCTTGTCAAGATGCTGTTCGTAGCGAAAGTGGATTTCCAGATCGGCAAACACCGCTTCAAGCCAGGCATCGCGGCGGTGAGGCCCATTCAGTTCCTGGCGCATGAAGGTAAAGCGGGCATTGATTTTCGCCTCATTTTTCGCCACCTCGACGGCCACGTCATAATTGCTGCGCGTATTGGTGATCCCCCTGCCGACAATCTCCTGCTGCTCATCGATAATGATCGCCTTGGACGTCGTCGAGCCCAGGTCAATCCCAAGATAGTAGTTCGTCATGCCGCCCCCCTGTCGCTTTTTTTCTGTTCCACCATTTGCAGGTACGACTCAACACGGTTCTTGATATTGGCATAGGAGAAATAACGCGAATCGACCAGATCGGATTCGATGAAGCAGCCCGGCAGGCCTGTCCGTTGCTCCAACTCCCGCATCATGGCCAGCATCCCCGCGGAAAAAGAGTTGCAGCTTTTGATAGAATGAAAAACGAAGCCGTCGGCGTGGTAGTCGCGGATGTAGTCTTCCATCAATCTTGTGCGCGCAGGCAGGGAGTTGTTCGTGTAGACGTTGAGACAGTACTCCGCCATGGTTTTCAGGGGCTGGTCGGGATCATGTCGAAAACCGGTATCGTAGAGGCCGCCGACTTTTGTATAGGTGGAGGCGACAAACACCGCGCCCTCCTCATAAAAAATCTTCCAGAAATCCCGGAAATCCGTCCAGTTCGGGGTGCCGTCGATTACCAGGCGGAACTTCTCTTCGGCCAGGGTCCCGGCCGGCGTCATGGGTCCAAGTTTATTTGCCACCCGGTACTCGATCTCGCGTCGAACCGTTCGATAGTATTCGGTGCACTCCGGCGTCCCGCGAAAGGCGGTGAAAATCGGACCGACGTAGTAGACACCGGCGAAGAAACCATCGATGGGCGACGGAATGTTTTTGCCCGACTGGAAGCAGTACACCAAATCATCCTCGGCGCGCTTCGATTCTTGCAACAATGAACGCAGCCGGTCGATATCGAATTTTTTGCCTGAAATCTTCTCCAGCGCGGGAATCAGATCGCTCTCGAACTGCCTGACAAGGTACTCCACCATGTCGGATGTGATCACACCCTGGTCCTGGTAAGGGGTATGGACCATCACCACCGGGCAGTCGTAAACCTTCTTCAACGCCTCGAACCATTTCAGGAAAGTAAAGCAGCCGGTGTAGCTCAGGAGCAGCAGGTCAGGCGGCGGAACTTTGCCGTAAGGTCCGAGATTGCCTCCGAGAAACATCCCAAGATCGCATTTGACATAGGTACAGACATCCTCGGAATGTCCCCTGCGTTCGGCCTCGAGGATGAAGCCGTCACTCATTTTCTTCATCCCCGAGTGCAGGGCATTGATCTCGGGAAGCACCGGAACGCAGTCGAAACTGAGAATGAATTCGGTGAGATTGCCTGGCACAAAGCTGTATACGACCGGCCTGCCGCTCTCCCGTGCGCTGCCTATCTCCCGGTACCAGCCATCCAGCATTTTTTTCTGTATAAGCATGCTTTCGTCTTTGACTACATCTTGAACCACGGGTTGATCACTCATTACCGATGACCTCGCACAATAAATGGATAAACGTTTGGACGATGAGGGGCCGGCGACGGCTCCAACTCAGGGAACACTGAACCGTCACGCTTCACTCCATAATTTAATGGAATCGGAGAACGTCCCGGTTTGCTCCTTAATGGTCTGGAACTGACCGGTATTCTCGGAGAATTGAAACTGCGTGTAGTTGATTCCCAGACGGTCGAGCGCCTCCTGGTAGAACGGGAGATCGAGCAGCGCCGGATCGCAGAAGCTTGGAGCCGCAAAGATGACCCCTTCAGCATTTCGATCGCGAATCCGCTCCACAAGATCCTCACTCCTCGGTTTATCACCTTCGAATACCGACGACGAGGGACGGCTGGCGCTGAGGAAGGCTTCAGAAATAGCCCTGTAACCATCGCCATCAACGGCTACGGGCCGCCTGAACCAGCGGGCAATTTGTATAAAATCGTCGTCGACAATGTAACAACCCGCCTTTTCAAGGGTTTTTATCAGATTCAAAGGTGGCTGTTCGCAGAAGGATCCAACGACCACCACCCGAACGTTGTCCAGTGGCTTGGCACCACGATTTCTGACCGCCGCAAGGTAGTTGGCCAACGTCTCGTTAGACTTTTCCACCGGCTGGATGAGACCGGCGCGCAACACAACATACAGTTCGGCGGTGGGCACCCTGTGCGGCGCTTCGGCGCGGTAGTCATAGAGGGCATCAACCAGGCGCCGGTTTTCGTTGTAGAGGATGATGGATTGCCGCAGCAGCTCGTTCGTCACTGGCCGGCATCCAAGGGATTCCAGCAGCAGGGCGAGTTCCTTCATAACCGAAATGAAGAAGCGGCCTCCGACTTCCTGATCGAAGTTCTGGGGCATGTCGATATATTTGGTTTTTACGTTTGGAAACTGGAGCTGCCAGACGCCCGATAGATTGCGGACCACGTCGCACAGCGACGGAGACAGGAGGGCATCGAGGAAATCCAGCCGACCGCTTAGACCGAGTTCGAGAGTCGATCGTGGAAGATGGCAGATATAAGATTGGTAAAAGGCATCTCCCTTGATGATCTCCATCTTGTCGCCCCCCCCGAATATCCCCACAGAGAGGGCACCGGCGGCATGAATTACCTCCAGCGGGACATAAGTGGGCAGGTAACCGACGACCGTCCCCCCCGTTCGGGCCTTCCATTCTCGGACTGAAGTGAACTCCAGATCATTAAGGATGTCTTCACATTCTTCGACAATTTTGCGCGCTTCCATAGTGACTCATTCCTTCTCTCGCAACACTACTGCCAAGTAAAATCATGATAAATAAAGCTAGAATGTAGCTATAATGTAGCAAAATTGATCCGTTGTGTCAATAAAAACATAACGGAGAAGAATTCCCTTGGTTCAGCGTGAGAAGGATGGCCACTTCTACGGAATGACGACCCATGCGCGAGGAGCGTTTTATTTATTCCCGGGGGCCCGCTGCGTTATTGACGCCGGGGCGCTTCATGCCCGGACGATCAAGATGGACCTCAGAGGATGAAGCCGATTCTGTTCAGGGGGTACTGCACCTGCTCCTTTCACGCAAAACCTGAGATATTTGAGGATTTGACCGATATGCTTTCGAACTCAATCCCGCCGGACTGGACGTCGGCATCTTCAACGGCATTATTCAACTGACAGACACCGTTAAAACACGAGGGATCAGCCTCCCCATCGATCACTTCCTGCGCTAACTGGCCCGGGACCAAGGAGAGAGAGCTCTCTGCGTCAGCTCTTGAGATGGAAAGAGAACTGGATTCCGGCTTAAAACAAGCCGGAATGACGGCCCTGCGCTCACGGGGGTTATGAAGCTACTTTATGACTCAAGACACTAGAGTCAGCTTTGGGGGGGCAAATTGAGCTGCTTTGAAGACTAATCTGAAGGATCTCCTCCGGTAGTGCTTCAGGTTGGCTCCGCGATGCGAAATATGCTTACATGAGGGTTGGTTTACTATTTGGCGGGTCATTATTTGCACAAAATCCGGAGAAAAAAACGCCTGGATCGCGACCATGGGGTGCACCCCAGGCACATGGGCCAGGACATACGGGCACGGCCGGCTTGCGAAATTTTTCAAATATTACAGCTCGTAAGGCATCGGCAGCTTCTCGACCGCAGACGCGGTGTCGGTAGAAGCTCCTGAGTCATCCGCTCAATTTTTCCCGAGACCTTCGCGATTGAAAATCAGAGAGTGGAAACCCTCATCAGGTCTGGAGCATCCTCCTTAATTCGCAACGAGAACCGTTCTTTTCGTTATGGCAAACTCTATTAATCCTCAGTTGGCCCCGCCATTGCTTTCTTTGCAGCCGGCTTTGGGAGAGCCTCAGTCAGGCTTGCCCAGGATGTCGAATGCATTTTTAATCTTCTCCAAGGTATTCAGATCGGAGGTATCGATCACAGTTTGCGTCAATAGTGGAAAACACTCATTTTGTTGCGGGTTACACTGTATCCCCAGGACCTCTAGAATTGCCTGGGCTTTAGATTCTTTAAGTTTATCTTTGTTAAGAGTTGCGCAATCTTTGACCAGTGTCGTTTTCACGCCGGAGGATTGGTCGGCACTGGAGTCAGGATTGGATGCGCTGTCGAATGCATTCTTAATCCTATCCAAGGTAACTGGATCGACGGTATTGACCACAGTTTGCACCAACAGAGGGAAACAATCTTTCTTGTTTTCTGAGTCACACGGTATTCCCAGGGTCTTTAGAATTGTCTCGGCTTTAGGTTCTTTAGAGTCATCTTTGCTCAGAGTTGCGCAAGCTTTGACCAGTTCCGTTTTCACGTCGGGAGGTTGTTTTGCAGCGGATTTTAAGGCCACGGGGCTACTTTGCAGGCCTTGGTATGCGGCCCGGATAGTACCGGCGTCGTAGTATGCCACCAGGTCGTCGAAGGCTTGATATAATGAATACTGGCTGATGGGTTCTTGCAGCTTATCTTCGATCTCATAGCGCTTCTGAGTGCGCAAATCGCTCATTGCGTTAAGGAAAACATCGGTGGCCTGTTGCTTGAACAGGTTTGTACTCACTGACAAACGAGTCCCTGTAACCCCCGCGGCAGCGGCGCTCAGTATCGCCTTGAGGGCTGCCCCGCTGGCCAAGGTCCCTGCCGTAGTCAGTCCTAATACTGTCACATCGCTCAATGTTTCCAGCGTGGCCGTTCCGGCATAGAAGAAATCGATGAATTCCCGATAATTCCTGTCGATCTGCAGTATCGTTCCCCCGACGATACGATTTCTAATTTCTCTGCATTGCTCACACTGAGTGGCAGAGGGCTGTGACTGACAGACAGCGAGGTTGAGTGGGGAGCAGATCTCGCCATCATTGAAGTTCTTGCAATCACAGTCGAACTGTTTCACAGTGTAAACATTATTGTAAGCATCAAAAAACGCCGGCCGCTCAGGCGCCCCGGGATCCATAAAGCGACCCATGTGATTGCAGCAGATCAGCGTGCAGGATAATGCTATCGTCATCAGCCCCTTAAACGCCACACTGAGCTGACGACTTCCCCAAAACATCACACCCGGTCTAGGAATCGAAACAGCAAACCGACAAGTAAGCATCCTCACTACATTTAGCATACGCACCTCCTCTGCACGCCGCGCCAAAAGATGGAAGATTATTTTAAGAACTTGTGTCGCTGAATCTTAAGAGACTAAATTAGAGACGTTTCTTTTCTTGTGACACGGTCTCCGGATCTCTCCTATTAGACCGGCTTACTTGATTTTTTCCGCAAAGAGTCTTGCCTGCCTTGACCTGAATGGTGCATCGAGTTGAGACTAATGCATTCAAACCGCATTTTCGGGTCGGATTCTGACGGAAGATTTGTGCTACGACCCTTAAACTCACAAAAACCATACTATTTTCTGGTCGAACATGCAAGAGATATCTCAGCGGGTCCCGTTTTTGCGATTTTGGGAACGCACCACCATCACCAGAGTTGGGATAAACACAGTATAATCATCAGGCATGTTCACACATAATCCACGTTGGAAGCATGCGGAAGAAAAACGGATTCACCTGAGAAGAACACTCATTAGAAAAAACGATCTTGAATAACAACAATTAGCCTTATCCATTATTATTACACTACATGATACCTGTCCAGTGTTTGTTTAAATTCCAAAGGTATCTTAATAGATTTGTCCTGAACGTAATCATAACATACCTGCACGGATTCACCTTTTGCATATATTATTGATTCATCTGTCAACTCTGTCAGCTTGTAGCGCAAGTTGAAGCTTTTAGTGCCTATGTTACTTACCCACATTTGCAATAGCAGCTTGGCATCCAACTTGATCGGCTTTAGATAATCACAGTTGATATGAGCCATAATAAAAGGAAAGACAAAAGGAGCTGAAACAGAAGGATCAAAAAAGAAAGCCTTTCTTCCTTCTTCAAAATAAGTGAAGACCACCACGTGGTTAACATGACCATTCGCATCAAGATCTCGAAATCTGACGCCAATTTCAGTCTTAAAGATTTCGCTCATCATCTCTTTCCTCTTAACAATCTCATGTTAATGGGTTTTGTACACTACGTTGAAAGTAGTTGCGAAATAAATGACCCATCTTGGGTGGGGGAGCGCAGCGGGGTAACGCTTTATCGTGCCCACCAATTGTGACTCAACGGCCCTGCCCTTTCAGGCTTGCTACGGCAGATTCAAGATCGGCATCCCCTGCCTCCTCGAGTTCAATGCGCAGCTTTTTTGCCGAGTCAGCCGCAATATTTGCCACTTGCTCGAGTTTTTCCAATCCCATATTGACGGCAAACCCAACCACCCAAATAGCCATGGGCAATCCCTGCCGATTGTTCAGCGCCACGGCGACCGCCCGAACCCCTGAGAGATACTCTTCGTCGTCTACGGCATAACCACGGGAACGGACACGATTTAACTCGGCCAGATATTCCTCCACGGTTGTAATGGAGTTGGGGGTATAGCGAGGAAGCCCTCTCTCGGCGACCAATTGGCCTATTCGTTCGGCCGCTTCCCGGGCCAGGAACACCTTCCCGACTGCACCAGCAAAAAGGGGGATGCTGGTCCCCACGGGAGCTGAGATTTTAAACGATTCCATCGCCTCTGCTGTCGCCGTGATCATCACGCGGCTGCGAATCCGCACTCCCAGAAACACGGTGGCGCCGGCGCGGTCGCGGACCTCATTAAGGATGGGTTGGGCCAGTTCGTTTACCTTTAAATAATTCCAATCGGTGAACGCCAATTCGGCGATCAGCGGGCCCAGAAACAGCTCGTGGGCGCCTTCGCCCTGGACGAGGGCCTTTTCCCTCAAGAGCGCATGGACCAGACCGTGGGTGGTGCTAGCGCTGTACCCTAACCGGTCGGCCAGATCCACTATTCGTAAGCCGCGCTGTGCCTCCGCCACCATCCGCAACACCTGGAAAGCTTTGTGAACCGCCGGCGCCTTATAGCCGCCCTGCTGCAAAACGTGATTATCTTTATCCATGGGAGATTCCGCATTATTTAACGTTATCGGTTATGGCCGCAGACATATAATTCACCGTAATGAATTTTATACCCGATACAGCTTTTGATGTCCACGACAATTTTTAGGCCAACACAAACTAAAATAAGTGTCATAGGGCTTTTATCATTGACCGCCTGATCCCCGGCACGCTAAAATACGGGGCAAGAGCATTCGGTATGCTGAATATTTCAGGTTTCAGCAGTAAGAGGGAGGCTAAACAATGAAAGTAGTGCCGGTCCGCGAGGCAGCCGGAATGGTTTTATGTCACGATATTACGCAGATTATCCCCGGCAAGTTCAAGGGACCTGCTTTCAGGAAGGGTCATGTCCTGCGCGAAGAAGATATTCCCCGGCTGCTCGACATGGGTAAGGAACACATATTCGTCTGGGAAATCCACTCCGGCCTTCTGCATGAAGACGAGGCCGCCGCTCGCATGGCTCGCGCAGCGGCAGGCAGTGGAATCGCACTCCTGGGGCCCAAAGAGGGCAAGATCCAACTTGTGGCCGAACAGGACGGCCTTTTCAAGGTGAACGTCCCCGCACTGTTTGAAGTAAACGAGGACGCGGAAGCCGTCTTCGTGACCATCCATACCAATCAGAGGGTTGCGAAAGGAAAGGTCGTAGGCGGAACGCACGTCGTTCCCCTGGTGATAGCGGAGGAAAAGATCCGTCGAGTCGAGGATATCTGCCGTGCAAACGCCCCCCTGGTTGAGATCAAACCCATGCGTTCGCTGAGCGCCGGAATAGTCACTACGGGGACTGAAGTCTATCGCGGACGCATCGAAGACCATTTCAGTCCCGTGGTCGTTCGAAAGCTCGAGGAATTGGATTGCCGGGTTTTGGGGCAGGAGCTGGTGTCCGACAGCGTAGAACTCATCGTGGAAGCCATCCGGACATTCCTCGACAAGGGGGCCGAAATGGTTATCGTGACCGGCGGCATGTCGGTAGACCCCGATGATGTGACGCCCGCAGGGATCAGGGCCGCCGGAGGACGTGTTGTGACATACGGTGCCCCCATGCTGCCGGGCGCCATGTTCATGCTCGCCTATATCGGGCAGGTACCGGTGCTGGGGCTTCCGGGATGCGTAATGTATCATAAAACCACTATCTTGGATGTGCTCTTGCCGAGAATTCTCGCCGGTGAGGAAATCGTGCGCGCAGATATTGTCAAACTGGCCCATGGCGGGCTGTGCAGCCTTTGCGGCGAGTGCAGGTATCCGAACTGCGGTTTTGGAAAGAACGGTTAGAGATAGAGCTGAAACAAAGGAGGAACACAGTGCTCTTACCCAAATTTGATTTTCATGAACCGGCAACTCTGACTGAAGCCTGCCAGATAATGGCGGAGTACGGGACAAAGGCCAGGGTGATTGCGGGCGGGACCGACCTGATGGTCAACATGAAAAGGAAACTGGTTTCACCGGAACAGTTGGTTTCTATCGGAAGAATCGAGGAATTGAAAAAATTCGACTCAACGTCAAATGTGTTGAAACTCGGTTCGTGTTTCACGGTTGCCGATATCGAAGCGTCGGAAGTAATCGGAAAGAAATGGAGCGCGCTCTGTGCGGCGGCAGGAGCATTGGGGTCTCCGCTCATCCGCAATCTTGCCACTATCGGTGGAAATCTCGCATCGGCAAGACCTGCAGCAGATCTACCCCCCCCTCTCATGGCCTACGGCGCAAGGGTCGTTCTAAAAAAGAAATCCGGGGAAAGAGTTGTCTCCATGGATAATTTCTTCCGGGGTGGAGCACTCACCGAAATCGCTCCCAATGAGATTTTATCCGAGATTCAAATAGACGCTCCTCCACCCTATTCGGGGGCGTCTTATATCAACCTGAGCTCACGAAGCGCTTGCGACTGCAACCTGGTCAACATTGCGTCCTTCATCGCCCTGGACGGCCCCGGCGGCACAATCAAGAGTGCAAGGATCGTTATGGGTTGTGTGGGTCCGACACATATGAGAGCACCTTCGGCGGAAAAACTCCTTATCGGGGAAAAACCCACTGAAGCAATTTTTGCAAAAGCCGCCGAAGCTGCGATGCAAGACTCCTCACCAAGAGGCTTTGCAGAATCCAGGGCGTCTGCGGAATACAAGAAGGATATGGTGAGAGTCCTGACCAATAGAACGCTTAGTGCTGCATATAAGGAAGCGATGATGCAATAGGAATTGCTCATGGCCCCTTGCAGTGAGAAATAATCCATGCCGATTCAATAGGGAGATGGTTTATGAAATCACTCATTCATATGACTATTAACGATAAAGAATATGAAGTCGCGGTACAGCCGAATCAGACCCTGGTGGACGTGCTTCGATACGAATTGAGGCTCACTGGCACCAAGAAGGGCTGCGGGACGGGAGACTGCGGTTCTTGCACCGTGATTATGGACGGCAAACCGGTTAATTCCTGTCTGGTTCTGGCAGTTCAGGCAAACGGGCGCAAGATTACGACCATCGAGGGGCTGGAATCCGAAGAGGGATTGCACCCGGTTCAGAAAGCATTTACGGAAAAAGGCGCCATTCAGTGCGGATTTTGCTCCCCCGGTATGATTCTCTCCTCGAAAAGCCTGCTCGATAGGAACCCTAAACCGTCTGAAGAGGAAATTCGGCGCGCCATATCGGGAAATCTTTGCAGATGCACCGGCTATCAAAAGATAGTCGATGCTGTAAAATCTGTAATCGAATAGCAGTAGTCGCGAAATGAACGATCCGTGTGGGGTGGGCACGCGCTTTATCGTGCCCACCAATTGTGACAATCTCCACTATTATCGAGGAGATATATATGAGTGACTTTGATGTCATCAATACAAGGGAAATCAGATTGGATTCCCCCGACAAAGCCACTGGGCGGGCGGTATACGTAGACGATATGAGTATGCCGGGTATGTTGTACGGCGTGATGTTACAAAGTCCTCTGGCTCATGCCGGGATTTTAAACGTTGACGCATCGGCCGCCAGGAGTCTTCCGGGTGTGAAAGCCGTTGTCACTTCAAAAGAAGCAGGTTTGATCAAGTTTGGCGTAAGTCCGGCTCGTTATGACGAGACTATTTTCTGCTATGACAGGGTCCGGCATGTGGGCGACAATGTGGCAGCCGTAGCAGCGGTAGATATTGAAACCGCCATGGAAGCCCTCTCTTTGATCAAAGTCGATTACGAAGAACTCCCCGCGGTCTTCACCATCGAACAGGCAATGGCCGAAGGGGCCCCGCTTCTGCATGAGGAATTCCCCCGCAACGTCACCTCTGAAGTTCATCAGGAATTCGGCGACGTTGAAGCGGCATTCAAGGAATGTGACCTCATAAAGACAACATCTTTTGTAAACAAACGCCAGGACGCGGCATTTATCGAACCCCAGGGATGCCTTGCCTATTTCGATCACTTCGGAAGACTGACCCTTTATTCCTCTACGCAGGCGCCGCATTATGTCCAGCGCACCGTGGCAATGGCGCTCGGCCTGCCTATAGGAAAAGTCCGGGTTGTAAAGCCGTATGTGGGCGGGGGATTCGGCCCCAAAGCAGCGGCAAATCACATGGAACTGGCGGCATGTCTTCTTTCCATGAAGACCGGGAAACCGGTCAAGATGAACTTCGATAGAGAGCAGGTCTTCATGCACGGCCGGGCAAGGCATCAATTCTTTCATACCATGACCACCGGCGTCACAAAAGACGGCACCATCAAGGCGCTCAAGCACGAATGCTACCTGAACGGCGGTGCATATTCGAGCTTCGGAATCGCAACGGTCTATTATGCAGGGTCCCTGCTGGGCGGTCCGTATAAGATGCCCAACATGAAGTATGACGGATACCGGATCTACACCAACCTGCCCGCCTGCGGCGCGCAACGCGGCCACGGCGGCATAGCCGCCCGCGCATGCTGGGAGCAGCAGTTGGATATGATTGCCGAGGAAATCGGCATGGACCCGATTGAACTGCGCCTCAAGAATATGATGATCGCCGGAAATGTTACCTGTAACGATTTGAACACGAGCAGTTTCGGCATGAAAGAATGCATCGAAGCGGTAAGAGACGGCTCCGGCTGGGATAAGAAAAAAGGAAAACTCCCCCGAGGCAAGGGCATAGGCATGGCCTGCGGATTTTTCGTATCAGGCGCAGGCTATCCCATCTACCGTTCCGATACTTTCCACGGCACGGTGATGATCAAGCTCACCGAAGATGGCGGCACCGCTTTAGTCTATACGGCGTCTGCCGAAATCGGACAGGGTTCCGACACTGCATTTGCCATGATTGCCGCGGAAGCATTGGGAATTCCGTTGGCATGGGTTCGACTGGAATCCGGCGACACGGACTTCGGAATAGACCTCGGCGCATACTCGAGCCGGCAGACGCTGATGACCGGCCAGGCGACCAAAGAAGCAGCCGAAGATGTCAAACGCCAGGTGTTGGAAGTTCTTTCGAAAGAACTCGCCGTTCCGGTGAATGACATGGACATAAAGAGAGGTGTTGTTATCTTCAAAAAAGATAAACCGGATTTCAGCGGCCTCAGGACTCGCTACATAAAAGAACACCGCGGATGGACGGACAACCCGGGGATGCAGGAGGAACTTTCCTTTAAGGAGGCCTCGCGAATCGCCTATCTTGCCAGGGGCAGCATCGTGGGAACTGGCAAATACAAACCACCCGCTTTGGGCGGCAAATTCAAGGGCGCGGCTGTGGGTACTTCTCCCGCCTACGGATGTTCCGCCCAGGTGGTGGAACTCAGCGTAGACGAAGGAACCGGAAAGATCACCATTGAAAAAATGACCGATGCCCATGATTGCGGACAGGCGATTAACCGCACATCGGTGGAAGCTCAAATGGAGGGATCGCTTTCCATGGGTTTGGGCGAGGCATTATATGAAGAGGTCAAGTTTGACAACAAAGGCCGTGTCGTCAATGGGGACCTTGCGGAATACAAAATCGTGACTGCACTGGATATGCCGCCCGTAGAAGCCATTATTGTGGAAAGCAATGAACCCAACGGGCCTTACGGGGCGAAAGAAGTCGGCGAAGGCGCCATCATGCCCACCATACCGGCTATTTTGAATGCCGTGTACGACGCGGTCGGAGTAAGGATTTTCGAACTTCCGATGTCGCCAGAGAGAGTGTATATGGCTATCAA
>Ga0326728_10014199_pt1 | contig 17019 bp, 15 predicted proteins | sample MB3enrmetagenome_FD_207602 | JGI IMG/M metagenome (GOLD analysis project Ga0326728, IMG submission 207602) | Lab enriched peat soil microbial communities from McLean, Ithaca, NY, United States - MB31MN | ecosystem: Environmental > Terrestrial > Soil > Wetlands > Peat | place: USA: New York...
GGCGTCAAAGCGCCGGAACGATCGATCGGACGCAAATCGCGCGGCCTAATTTGTCGCGCTGTCGCGCGGCGCCGCCGGCGGATGACGGTTCGATCGGGGGCAAGAGCGCTCGCCCTGCCGCTCGCGCGGCGGACGCGTCTTTCGACCAGCATATCCTCGTTGAGCGCACCGGAGCGCCGTCGCGAACGCCACGGCCGGGCCGACCGGCGAAGGTTCTCTAGTCGACGTTGGCCGCATAGGCGGTGGCGACCCGCCCGATCGCCCCGGCGCCGACCGAGCCGATCGAATAGACCTTGCGCAGCGAGGTCTCGACGATTTCGTAGGCCTTGCGATCGGCGAACAGCGCCGACAACATCATGGCGTTCATCTTGTGTCCGGGCCGATAAGCCTGATAGCAGCCGATGATCGGCGCGCCGGCGAGCGCAAGATCGCCGATCGCGTCCAAGGTCTTGTGGCGCACGAACTCGTCGCTGAAACGCAGGCCTTCGGGGTTGAGCACGGCGTCCCCGTCCAGCGCGATCGAATTTTCCAGCGACGAACCCAACGCGAAGCCCGCTTGCCATAACTTCTTAACGTCGCTGACGAAGCCGAAGGTGCGAGCGCGCGCGACCTCTTTGCGGAACACCTGCGGATCGAGATCGAAAACGCGACGCTGGCGTCCGATCGGCGCCGCGTCGAAATCGATTTCCATGTCGAGGCGAAAGCCGCGGCTGGCGGGGCGCAATTCGGAATAGGCGCGTCCGGAGGCGACCCGCATCGGCCGAAGAACCCGAATATAGCGGCGCGGACGTGATTGATCGACGATGCCGACCGCGTCGATCGCGTCGACAAACTCCGCCGCCGAGCCGTCCATGATCGGCATTTCCGGCCCGTCGATTTCCACCAGCGCGTTATCGACGCGAAGACCGGCGAGGGCTCCCAGCACATGTTCGACCGTCGCTACCGTCGCGCCGGTCGAATCGCCGAGCACCGTGCACAGCGCGGTCTGGGTCACGTTCGACCACTTGGCCTCGATCAGGCGCTCGCGCCCGTTCGGCAGCCCCGTGCGCAACACGACAATTCCGGAGTCGACGTCGGCGGGATGGAGGACCACTCGGGCGGGAGCGGCCGAATGAACGCCGAGACCGTGAATTTCGACACGATCGCGAAGCGTCGTCTGGAATCCCAATTTCATCTATCGAACGTCCCCAATTCCACGACGGACGCCGAAAGGTCTGCGAGCCCAAAATCGACGCTTCGCCGCCCTTCGTTGTCTTCCGCGTTCGCTCAGCCGCCGCTTCGAAATCCCGCGCCCGTCCCGCGCGTCGACGACGACCGGCGGGGACCATAGGCAGGTCGCCGCGCTCGGCCAAATCACCTTTCGTTAACAATCTTTACACCTTTCTTAAACCATGTTTCTTGCAATGGCGACAACGGCTTAATTCAAAACATCGGGCCGACGGGGGCGACGAAGCGCACGAATGCGCGGATGCGCGCGAAACGGCCGCGGCGATTTGGCCGCGGCCGTCGGCGGTCGAGCAAGAAGGGGCCTAGGTCGAGTGGCGCCGCAGGAAGGCGGGGATTTCCAGTTGATCCTCCTCCATCGGCGCCGCTGGCGCGGCGATCCGCCCGTGCGCGTCCAGGTTGCCCTGAGCGGGGCGAGGCGAGGCCAGACGGGGTTGCGGGCGGCCGTATTCGGCGTGAAGGGCGCTCGCGCTGGGCTTGGGCGGGGCCGCCGCCGGCAGCGCCGGCGCGATCGCCCGGGGGTTCGGCGCCGACGCCTCCTCCTCTTCACGCCGGCTGATGCCGAAAGCGGCGAGTTTTTCCAGCAGCGAAAGGCGCCGCGCTTCGACGGGATGAACGGAAAGCGACGCTTCGCCGTGACGCGCGCGAAGCTGGTCTTGCGCGAGAGGCGGCAGCTCGTCGATCTGCGGCATGCGCGGCGGGCGGATCTCCGGTGGTTCCGGCGCGGCGGGCATGAATTCCTCGTCGGTCGGCTCGTCGCGGCCCGGCGCGGCCGGCTCGGGCGCGGCCGGATGGACTTCGCTCTCGTCGTCGTCGACCGGCGCGACCGCCTCCGCGGGAGCCTCCTCGGTCTCGAGCACATTTTCCACGGCGACCAGGCTCGGCGCCGCCCGTGGCGCGCGCAAGCGCGAGCGCCAACGAATTTCCGCGCGATCGGGCTGCGGGAGCGGCTCGATCCTCCCGATCGCCGTCTGATCGATGCCGGTCGCGACGACGGAAACCCTAACCACGCCGTCCAGCGCGGCGTCGAAGGTCGCGCCGAGGATGATGTTGGCCTCTTCGTCCACTTCCTGGCGGATGCGGCTGGCCGCTTCGTCGACCTCGTAGAGCGTCAGATCGGCGCCGCCGGTGATCGAGATGAGAAGACCCTGGGCGCCTTTCATCGAGGTCTCGTCGAGCAGCGGATTGGCGATCGCCGCTTCGGCGGCCATCACGGCGCGCTTCTCGCCGGTGGCTTCGCCCGTCCCCATCATCGCCTTGCCCATTTCGCTCATGATCGAACGGACGTCGGCGAAGTCGAGATTGATCAGGCCTTCCTTGACCATCAGATCGGTGATGCAGGCGACCCCGGAATAGAGCACCTGATCGGCCATCGCGAACGCGTCGGCGAACGTCGTCTTTTCGTTGGCGACGCGGAACAGGTTCTGGTTGGGGATGACGATCAGCGTGTCGACGCACTTCTGCAATTCGTCGATGCCGCCCTCCGCCAGACGCATGCGCCGCGCGCCCTCGAAATGGAACGGTTTGGTGACCACGCCGACGGTGAGAATGCCCAATTCGCGCGCCACGCGAGCGACGATCGGCGCGGCGCCGGTTCCCGTGCCGCCGCCCATCCCGGCGGTGACGAACGCCATATGCGCGCCGGCCAGGTGATCGCGAATTTCCTCGATCGCCTCCTCGGCCGCGGCGCGTCCGACCTCGGGCCTCGAGCCGGCGCCGAGCCCCTCGGTCACCTGCAGGCCCATCTGGATGATCCGCTCCGCGCGCGAAGAGGCGAGCGCCTGAGCGTCGGTGTTGGCGACGACGAAATCGACCCCGGAGAGCCCGGAGACGATCATGTTGTTGACCGCGTTGCCTCCGGCGCCGCCGACGCCGCAAACGATGATTCGCGGCTTCAATTCCCGCAGTTCCGGAGCCTTCAGATTGATCGACATCGCTGGCCTCATTCCTTGGACGCCCGCCGGCGCCGATTCAAATGCGTCAATTCCGTTCCGCCCAAGCTCGCTCGCGCGCCCGCGCGCGGCGTCAAAAACTCTCCTTCAGCCATCGCCCGACGCGAGCGACGTAGCCGTCGTCCTCGACGCGGGGGGCGCGATTCGGACGGCGCGGCTCGAAATGTTCGATTCCGGCCACCTGCGGATAGACCATGAGGCCGACCGCCGCGGCGAAAGCCGGATTGATGGCCGATTCGGGCAGCCCTTCGACGCCGAGCGGCCTGCCGATCCGCGCCTGATTGGAGACGATGGCGCGAGCCAGTTCCAGCAAGCCGGCGAGCTGACAGGCGCCGCCGGTGAGCACCAGCTGGCGTCCGGCATAGGCGGCCTGACCCGACGCCTTCAGGCGATCGCGCACGAGTTCGAGGATTTCCTCGACGCGCGGCCGAATGATGCGCACCAGTTCGGACTTCGGCAGATGGCTCGATTGGTCCGTGTCGTCGCCGACGCGATGAATCGCGATCGAGTCGCGATCGTCGGACGGCGAAGCGATGCAGGCCCCGTAGGCCGTCTTCAGGCGTTCGGCGTCGGCGAGGGAGACCGAGAGGCCGCGCGCGACGTCGGCGGTGACGTGATTGCCGCCGACGGCGAGGGCGTCGACGTGAACGAGCCGGCCGCCGGCGAACACGCCGACCGTCGTCGAGCCGCCGCCGAAATCGATCACCGCGGCGCCGAGTTCGGCTTCGTCGTCGACCAGCGTCGAGAGCCCCGCGGCATAGGGCGTGGCCACCATCGCCGCGACGCGCAGATGACAACGCTCGACGGCGAGCATGAGATTGCGCGCCGGCGCGGCGTCGCACGAGGCGACGTGCATTTCGGCGCCCAGTTCGTCGCCGATCATCCCCTTGGGGTCGCGCACGCCGTGCGTCGCGTCGAGCCAGAAGCCCGTCGGCGCCGCGTGAAGAACCGCGCGCCCGCCACCGGTCCCCGCCGCCGCGGCCGCCTCGAGCACCCGATGGATTTCGTGTTCGCCGACCGCCCTGCCGCGCAGCGCCGTCTTGGCCTCGCAGAGCCGCGACGAAAGGCGCCCGCCGGACATATTGACCACCACGCTGTCGACTTCGACGCCGGCCATCCGTTCGGCGGCGTCGATGGCCAGGCGAATGGCGTTCTCCGCGGCGTCGAGATCGACGATGGCGCCGGCCTTGACCCCGCGCGAGCGCTGGTGGCCGATGCCGAGAACCTTGCAGCGATGGGTGCGCTCGCGCAGCGAATCGGAACGCGCGATCGGGGTCAGCCGCGCGATCAGGCAGACGACCTTCGAAGCGCCGACGTCGAGCACCGAAAGCACGGCGCTCTTGTGCGGGGGAATTTGCCGCATGCGCGGCGTCAGCGGCCTCGAGTTCATAACGGGGCCGCCTTCTGCGAGCGCGCCTCGAGCCGGGCCGCCGCGGCCTCTTCGGAAAGCCGGGCGAAGACCTTGCCTTCGACGCGCAAGTCGAGCGACAGAATGTCGCGATCGAGAACGCGCGACTGGCGTTGGAGGGCGAGCAGGGTCGCCATCGCGGCCAGAGGATCGTTCTCGGGCAACTTGACGTCGATCCCCGATTTCATCTCGAGGTTCCAGCGCCGCGCGCCGACCAGCACGCCGGCGACGATCTTCGGCCTTAGTTCGGCCGAGGCGTCGAGCAACGTCATGAATTCGCTCAGCCGCGCGTTGGCCCCCTCGCCGACGACGAAGGGAAGCGAGGAAAGGCGAGAATCGCGCAGGTCGCCGATGACGGCGCCGTCCGCCGCGATGGCGTGAATTTCGCCGTCCTTTTGCCACAACGCGACCGGCGTGCGCTCGACGATGTCGATGACGATCCGATCGGGATAGAGTTTTCGCACGCTCGCCTGCTTGATCAGCGGCAAGGCCTCGAGATTCCTGCGCGCGCGCGCGGCGTCGAAGAATGGCAGCGAATCCTTGGCGCTGACGCCGGCGATGGCGAGAATCTCCGGTTCGGTGAGCTGGGCCTCGCCCGAGATGCTCACCACCTTCACGGCGAGGCCGAGCGCGCGCGCGACGAAGTCGCCGATCCCGCCTTCGCGATCGACGAACGCCCGATATTGCCCGCCCCACGCCAGGCCGAGCGCCGCCGCGCCGAGCAGCAGACCGATCGCCAGAGCGACGCCCAGGCCGCGCGGCGCCGGCCGGTCGAGGCCGAGCCTCCAGGGCGTCGAGCCGCGCGCGGCGCGCTCGCCGCGCAGAAGCACGCGGACCGGGCCGCCGGGGGGGCGCGCGAACGCGAGCGACGGCGACGGCGCAGGCCGCAACCCAAGCGTCTCGCTCAGCGATCGCACGAAGCGTCCTCGACCATCCATTCGACCAACTCGGCAAAGGACAGGCCGGCGTAAGCGGCCATGTCCGGCACCAACGAGGTTTCCGTCATCCCCGGCTGCGTATTCACCTCCAGGCAGACCAGTTCCCCGGATTCCCCCTTCGACTCGTCCAAACGAAAATCCGCCCGGCTCACGCCGCGGCAGCCCAGCGCGCGATGCGCGCGCAGAGTCAACTCTTGGACTTCATGGTAAATTTTCGGTTTAATTTTCGCCGGAAGGACGTGAAGCGAACCGCCCTTGGCGTATTTTGCGTCATAACCGTAGAAGGCTTCCGAGACCGGCTGGATTTCGATGATGTCGAGCGCGCGGTCGCCCATCGCCGCGCAGGTCAATTCCTTGCCGTCGACGAAGCGTTCGGCGAGCAGACGGTCGCCATAGGGCCAGTCCTTCCGGCCGACTTCCTGCGGCGGGTGGGCGCGGTCCTTCTTGACGATCACGACGCCGAAGGACGAACCCTCGTTGACCGGCTTGAGCACGTAGGGCGGCTCCAGCACATGCCGGCGCGCCGCTTCGCGCCGATCGACCGTCACGCCGTGCGCGACCGGAACGCCGGCCGCCTGCAGCACGATCTTGGCCAGATCCTTCTGCATCGCCAGCGCCGAGGCCAACACCCCCGAATGGGTGTAGGGAATGCGCAGGATTTCGAGCACGCCCTGAATGGTGCCGTCCTCGCCGCCGCGCCCATGCAGCGCGTTGAAGGCGACGTCGGGCTTCAGCCTGGCGAGCGTGGCGGCGATGTCGCGGTCGACGTCGACGCGCGTGACGCGATAGCCGAGCTTCTCCAGCGCGTCGGCGCAGCCGCGCCCGGAATTGAGCGACACCGGGCGTTCGGCCGACCAACCGCCCATCAGCACGGCCACGTGTTTCATCGCCTCTCCTAGGTCGGCCACGCGCCGGGCGCGCATTAAGTTAGAATTAACGCCAGGGCGTTAACGGCGCCTTAACCCGCAGCCCCGCCAAAGGGGAGCGAGCGGGGCGTCGGCCCAGGAAACTCAGCGCTTTCGCGGCCGGCGTCGGACGCGCCGCCACGACGCCCGACCCGTCCCGACCACCCCATGCGAATCGAGCGCGAAGTCTTCCATCATGAGTTCGGACCCCATTCCGACGCGGTCGCCAATCCCTCGCGTCGGCGCCTATGGGGTCGCGTTCGGCCATGACGTAAGGGGAGCTTGCAATGGCTAGCCGAGGCTATAAAACAAATACAATTGGTATGAATAACAATCGTCTAGATCGCGTTCGTAAAATATGCTACCAGCTTTATCCCCCGACCTTATTTGTCGCCTTATCGCCGTGAAAGGCGCCCGCGCCGTCGGCGCCTCGGCGAAAATCGGGCGTGGCCGCGAACACGGGAAAAGGAAGTTTTGTGAGCGAGATCGTCACCGCCAATCGGCTCGCCGACGGCGTCGTCGTCTTCCTGGACGCGGAAGGCGACTGGGTCGAAGACTTCGCGCGCGCCGCGGTCTATGCCGACGCGGCGGCGGTCGCGGCGGCGCTCGCGCTTGGCGCCGAGGCGGTCGCGCGGAGCCAAATCGTCGACCCCTACGCGGTCGCGGTCGAGCGGCGCAACGGCCATTACGCGCCCAAGGCCCTGCGCGAAGCGATCCGCGCCTCCGGGCCGACGGTGCGCCGCGATCTCGGCAAGCAGGCTCAAGGGCAGGCGCCGGTTTTCACCCTGGACGCGAACGCGGAGGGCCGGCATGTATCGCTATGACGAATTCGACGCCGCCTTCGTCGCGGCGCGCGTCGAACAGTTTCGCGAGCAGGTCGCGCGCCGGCTCGCCGGCGAATTGACCGAGGAGCAGTTCCGGCCGCACCGGCTGATGAACGGGCTCTATCTGCAACTGCATTCCTACATGCTGCGCATCGCCGTGCCCTACGGCGCGCTGAACGCCCGCCAGCTGCGCAAACTCGCGGAAATCGCGCGCAAGTACGACCGCGGCTACGGCCATTTCACCACCCGCCAGAACCTCCAGTTCAACTGGCCGGCGCTGAAAGACGTGCCGGACATTCTCGCCGAGCTCGCCAGCGTCGAGATGCATGCGATCCAGACCTCGGGCAATTGCATCCGCAACGTCACCGCCGACCATTACGCGGGCGCCGCCGCGGACGAGATCGCCGATCCGCGCCCCTATGCGGAAATCCTGCGCCAGTGGTCGTCGCTGCACCCCGAGTTTTCGTTCCTGCCGCGCAAGTTCAAGATCGCGGTCAACGGCGCCGCCCACGACCGCGCGGTGATCCAGGCGCACGACATCGGGCTGCAGCTCGTGCGCAACGACAGGGGCGAGCTGGGCTTCACGGTTTACGTCGGCGGCGGGCTCGGCCGCACGCCGTTCATCGGCCGCAAGGTGCGCGAATTCTTGCCCGAGCGCGACCTTCTCGCCTACGCCGACGCGATCCTGCGCGTCTACAATCTCGAAGGCCGGCGCGACAACAAGTTCAAGGCGCGCATCAAGATCCTGCTGCACGAAAAGGGCCTCGCCGACTTGCGCGACGCGATCGAAGCCGAATTCGCCGCCCACGATCGCACGGGCCTCGCCCTGCCCGCGCAAGAGATCGCCCGCATCAACGCCTATTTCGCCCTCCCGCCGCTGGAGGCGAAGACGCCGGTCAGCGAGCGCGTCGAGCGGCGGCGCGCCAAGGACGCCAAGTTCGCGAAATTCGTCGAGTCGAACGTGGCGCCGCACAAGACGCCGGGCTACGCGATGGTGACGATTTCGCTGAAACCGATCGGCGGCGTGCCCGGCGACGCCAGCGCCGACCAGATCGACGCCGTCGCCGATCTCGCCGAAGACTTTTCGCACGACGAAGCGCGCGTCTCCCACGAGCAGAACCTCATTCTGCCGCATGTCGCGCTCGACGACCTCGACGCCGTCTACGATCGGCTCGCCTCGGTCGGCCTGGCGACGCCCAACGCCGGGCTGATCAGCGACATCATCGCCTGCCCTGGGCTCGACTACTGCGCTCTCGCGACGGCGCGCTCGATTCCGATCGCCCAGCGCCTGTCCGAGCGCTTCGGCGACGGCGCGCGCGCGCGCGCCATCGGCCCGCTGAAGATCAAGATTTCCGGCTGCATCAACGCCTGCGGCCACCACCACGTCGGCCACATCGGCATCCTCGGTCTGGAGCGCGCGGGCGAAGAGACCTATCAGGTGACCCTCGGCGGCTCCGGCGACGAGAACGCGGCGATCGGCGAAATCGTCGGACCCGGCTTCAGCTCGGAGACCATCGTCGAGGCGGTCGAGACGGTGGTCGAGACCTACATGGCGCGGCGCCTGGGGCCGCAGGAGGACTTCCTCGCCGCGTTCCGCCGCGTCGGGATCGCGCCGTTCAAGGAGGCGCTCTACGAGCGCAGCGCCGGAGCCGACATTTGATGAGCGCCCACGACGTCAAGTTGTTCGGCGATGCGATCGCCGCCTCCCGCCTCGAAGGCAAGTTCGCGCAGATCAAGGCGAGCTCGCTGCTGCGCTTGGCGATCGAGGATCTGTTTCCCGGCCGCATCGCGCTGGTCTCCAGCTTCGGCGCGGAATCGGCGGCGCTGCTGCACATGATCGCCGGCATCGACAAGGCGACCCCGGTGGTGTTCGTCGACACCGGCCAGCATTTCCCCGAGACTCTTCGCTACCGCGACGAACTCTGCGCGCGGCTCGGCCTCGACAACGTCATCGTCGCCGATCCCAATCCGGCGACGTTGGCGGCCGAAGACCCGGAAGGCTTTCTCTTCGCCGGCGATCCCGACCGCTGCTGCGAAATCCGCAAGGTTTTGCCGCTCGCCAAGGCGCTCGACGGCTACGAAGCCTGGATCACCGGACGCAAGGGTTTTCAGAGCGCGACGCGCGCGCGCGTGCCGCTGTTCGAAGCCGAGGGCGAGCGCGTCAAGGTCAACCCGTTGGTCGGTTGGAGCGCTACGGATGTCTTGAACTACATCCGCGAAGCCGGCCTGCCGTCTCATCCTTTGGTCGCCCGCGGCTATCCCTCGATCGGGTGCCTGCCCTGCACCGGCCCGGTCCGGCCGGGAGAGGATCCGCGCGCCGGCCGCTGGCGCGGGCGCAGCAAGACCGAATGCGGCATCCATGCCGAGGCGCTTTCGGCGGGACAGGACATCTGATGGCTCTGTGGCGCGACGGCGGCTTCGCCGAAGATTCGTGGAGAAACCTCGACGACGCCGAGCCGGCGCCCGCGACGAGCGGAATCATCGTTTCCTTCGCGCGCTGGAGCGCGGAACGCGACGCCTTGAGCGCCCGCGCCGACCCCGTCGGGGTCGCCATCGCCGCCGGCAAGGACGCGCCAACGCAACTCGCCGAAGCGGCGAAGCGGCCGTTGGTCGCTCTCAACTTCGCCAAATTCGCCGACGGCCGCGCGTTCTCCTACGCGGAATTGCTGCGCGAACGCCTCGGCTTCGTCGGCGAATTGCGCGCGACCGGCGAAGTGCTGCTCGACGAAATCGCGCTGATGGAGCGCTGCGGCTTCACCTCGTTCGAGATCGACGATCCGCCGACCTTGCGCGCGCTTCGCGAGGGACATGTCCCGGCGCCCTCGCTGTTCTACCAACCGAGCGTCGCGCCGCGCGAAGCGCCGGCGGGGACGCGGCCATGGCTGAGGAAACGGGCGTAGGCGCGAAGACTCGCGCGCAGGGCGCATGAGCGCCTGGGGAGTCACGCCCCGCCTTGGCGACGGCGCGCGTCTCCGGCCGTTCCCACCCGCTTGATCTCCCACTCCAGCTCGACCCCGCTCGCGGCCTTCACCCGCCGGCGCACCTCCTCGCCGAGCGCTTCGATGTCGGCGGCGCTCGCCGCGCCGCGGTTGATGAGGAAGTTGCAGTGCATCGTCGAGACTTCGGCGTCGCCGATGCGCAAGCCGCGGCAACCGGCGGCGTCGATCAACGCCCAAGCCTTGGCGCCCGGCGGGTTCTTGAACGTCGAGCCGCCGGTCTTCTCGCGGATCGGCTGCGAGGCTTCGCGCTCCGCCGTGATGCGCTCCATTTCGGCCTTGATCGCGGCGGGATCGCCCGGGCGTCCCTGAAACACGGCGCGGGTGAAGATCACGTCCTCGGGCGCGCCGCTGTGGCGATAGGAGAAGCCCATCGCCTCGTTGGAAAAGACACGGAGGCCGCCGGCGCGGTCGATCCCGCGCGCTTCGATCAACGCATCGCGCGTCTCGCCGCCGTGCGCGCCCGCGTTCATGCGCAGCGCACCGCCGATCGAACCGGGCACGCCGCGAAAGAACGCCAGGCCGTCGACGCCCGCTTCCGCCGCCGCGCGCGCCACCTGAGCGTCGAGCGCCGCCGCGCCGGCGATCACGCGAAAGTCCGCCGTCGTCTCGATGGCGCCGAAGGCCTTGCCGCCGAGGCGAATCACCACACCGCGCACGCCGCCGTCGCGCACGATCAGGTTCGAGCCGAGGCCGATCGTCAGCAGGGAAATTTCCCGCGGCAGCTTTTGCATGAGATAGGCGAGGTCGTCTTCGCCGTCCGGCGAATAGAGCGCCTCGGCGGGGCCGCCGACGCGGAACCAGGTGTAAGGCGCGAGCGCGACGTCGGCGGCGAGCTTGCCACGCAAGGACGGCGCCAGCGCGCGCAGGCGGTCGACGAGGCTGGCGCGGCCGCCGGTCATGACGGCCGCGCCGCCAGCCAGGCGTCGAGAACGCGGCGGCCCGCCGCGGCGACGGCGGGGCCGTAGCGCCGCGCGTCGGCGCGAATCGCGCGCGGGTCGATCCCCGCCTTGGCCAATTCGACGGCATGGCCGATCAGCCACGACTCGATCGCCTCCGGGTCGGCCTCGACGTGGAACTGCAGCGCCAGCCCCCAGTCGTCGAGACCAAACGCCTGGTTCGGGCAGAGCAAGGTGGCGGCGAGCCGCTCGGCGCCGCTCGGCAGGTCGAAAGCGTCGCCATGCCAGTGAAGCACGCTCAAACCCCCGATCGCCGCGAGCGGCGAGCCCTTGGCGGCGGGGAGAAGCTCGACCGGCGCGTAGCCGATCTCTTTGCCCGGCCCCGGCGCGACCTGCGCGCCGAGCGCCGTCGCCATCAATTGCGCCCCGAGGCAGACGCCGAGCGTCGGCCGGCGCGCGGCGAGGCGGCGCCCGATCGCGGCGATCTCCTCGACCAGGAACGGATAAGCGTCCGTCTCATAGACGCCGATCGGCGCGCCGAGCACGATCAGCAGGTCGCACGCCTGGACGCGCTCGAGCGGCAGCGGCCGCGGACCGACCTCGACATAGGCGAGGTCGTAGCCTTGGGCGTCGAGCGTCTCGGCCCAGACGCCGACGTCCTCGAACGCGACGTGCCTGAGCGCGAGCGCGTTTCTTCGCGTCATGCCTTCTTCTCCAGCGACGCCAATTCTCCCGGCAGCGCATAGGCCCATTGACTGACGCTGCCGGCGCCGAGGCAGACGACCATGTCGCCCGGCTTGGCGATTTCGTGGATGATGCCGGCGAGTTTGTCCGGCGAGGGCAGCGCGATGGCGTGGCGATGGCCGTGGGCGTCGATCGCCGCGGCGAGCGCCTGCTTGTCGACGCCGGCGATCGGCGCCTCGCCGGCGGGATAGACGTCGGCGACGATCACCGTGTCGGCGTCGTTGAAGCACAAGGCGAAGGAATCGAACAGCGATTGCAGGCGGGTGTAGCGGTGCGGCTGCACCACCGCGATCACCTGGCCCTTGGTCGCGGCGCGCGCGGCGCTGAGCACCGCGGCGATCTCGACGGGGTGGTGGCCGTAGTCGTCGACGATCGTCGCGCCGTTCCATTCGCCGGTGCGGGTGAAGCGGCGCTTGACGCCGCCGAACGAGGCGATCGCCTTGCGGATGGTCGCGACGGGCGCCTTCAGTTCGTGCGCGACCGCGATCGCCGCGGCGGCGTTGAGCGCGTTGTGGCGGCCGGGCATCGGCAGGACGAGATCGTCGACAGCGGTCTCTTGGCCGGTCTGGCGGTCGCGGATCAACACGGAAAAGCGCGTCGCGCCGCCGGCGAGATCGACATCGAGCAGGCGCACGTCGGCCTGCGGGTTCTCGCCGTAGGTGATGACGCGGCGATCCTCGATGCGCCCGACCAGCTCCTGCACCGTCGGATGGTCGAGGCACATCACCGCGAAGCCGTAGAACGGCAGGTTCTCGACGAACGCCAGAAAGGCGTCCTTGATCGCCTCGAAGGTCTTGAAGTGATCGAGATGTTCGGGATCGATGTTGGTGACGATGGCGACGTCGGCGGGCAGTTTGAGGAAGGTGCCGTCGCTCTCGTCGGCCTCGACCACCATCCAGTCGCCGGCGCCGAGCCGCGCGTTTGTGCCGTAGGCGTTGATGATGCCGCCGTTGATCACGGTGGGGTCGAAGCCGGCCGCGTCGAGCAGCGTCGCCACCAGCGAGGTGGTGGTGGTCTTGCCGTGGGTGCCGGCGATGGCGACGCATTGCTTGAGGCGCATCAGCTCGGCGAGCATTTCGGCGCGCCGCACCACCGGAATGCGCCGCGAGCGCGCCGCCGTCAGCTCGGGGTTGTCGCGCTTGATCGCGGTCGAGACGACGACGACGGCGGCCTCGCCGAGCTGTTCCGCGTCATGGCCGACGAACACGCTGGCGCCCTTGTCGCGCAGCCGCTTGACGTTGGCGTTGTCGCTGGCGTCCGAGCCCTGCACCTTGTAGCCGAGGTTGATCAGCACCTCGGCGATGCCGGACATGCCGATGCCGCCGATGCCGACGAAATGAATGGGGCCAAGCTCGCTCGGCAGTTTCATCAGGCCAGTTCTCCTCGGCGCGGCGCGATCGATCGCGTGAAAAATCGCCACGACATAAGCCGAATCGCGATTTCAGCCAAATTGGCGTCGCCGCGCCGCGGTCGCGTCCCGTAAGCCCGGGTTCGATCGCCCCGCCGGCTCTTACGGGAACGACTTCATGCGACGCGTCCTCGCCCTTCCCGCTGCGCTGCTTCTCTGTCTCGCCGTGTCCGGCGCCATGCTGATCGCGCACGCCGCCTCGACGCCCGCCGACGCGCTCGACAACCACGACATCGCCGCGCTGCTCGGCATGATGGCGCGCGCGCAGGGCGAGGCGTGTCCCCGCGTTTCCTTCGACCCTGCGGCGTTGACGCAGAAAATGACGCCGCCGATGTCCCCGGAGGCCGCCAGGCGCGCCTACCCGAACGACTTCGATCAGGGCTACGCCTTCGCCTCGGGGTCGATCTCCGGCGACGACTTCAGCGCCTATTGCCAGAACCTCGTCGTCGACTTCTACGGCGATCGCAGGGACGCCGCCGGCCGCGCCAAGGACCGGCCCGAGCCGCTGCCGGGATTGACGATCGCCCCGTGAGCGGTCGGCGGCGCTTAAGTCACCACGCTCGGCGCTTTGCGCCCGGTGCGTTTTTCGATTTCCGCCAGCGAGCGCGACAGCGCGATGAGGTCGGCGAGCGCGACCTGCGCGTCGAGGCCGAGGTCGCCGCCGGGCGGCTCGTAGCGTTCGATGTAGACGCGCAACGTCGCTCCGACCGTGCCGGTGCCGGAGAGGCGGTAGACGATGCGCGAGCCGCCCGCGAACATCACCCGCACGCCCTGTCGCTCGGCGTCCGAGCCGTCGACCGGATCGTGGTAGGAAAAGTCGTCGGCGGCCGCGACCTCGAGCGCGCCCAAGCGGCGCCCCGGCAGGCTCGCGAGCTGGGCGCGCAGCGCCTCCATCAGGGCCGTCGCGGCGGAAAGATCGACCTCCTCGAAATCGTGCCGCGTGTAATAGTTGCGCCCGTAGGTCGCCCAATGCTCCCGCGCGAGGTCGGCCGCCGAGATGCGCCGCTTGGCGAGAATGTTCAGCCAAAGCAGCACCGCCCACAGGCCGTCCTTTTCGCGCACGTGGTTGGAGCCGGCGCCGGCGCTCTCTTCGCCGCAGATCGTCGCCAGCCCGGCGTCGAGCAGATTGCCGAAGAACTTCCACCCCGTCGGCGTCTCGTAGGCTTTGATCCCGAGCTTGGCGGCGACGCGGTCGGCGGCGGCGCTGGTCGGCATCGAGCGGGCGATCCCGGCCAAGCCCTTGGCGTAGCCGGGCGCGAGACGGGCGTTGGCGGCGAGCATGGCCAGCGAGTCGGACGGGGCGATGAAAATGCCGCGGCCGATGATCAGGTTGCGGTCGCCGTCGCCGTCCGAGGCGGCGCCGAAATCGGGCGCCTGCGGCGACATCATCTCGTCGTAGAGCGCCTTGGCGTTGGTCAGGTTGGGGTCGGGGTGATGGCCGCCGAAATCGGGCAGCGGCGCGCCGTTGACCACCGTGCCGGCCGCTGCGCCCAACTCGCCTTCGAGAATGGCGTGAGCGTAGGGGCCGGTCACCGCGTGCATCGCGTCGAAACGCATGCGGAAGCCGGAAGCGAACAGCGACCGGATGGCGTCGAAGTCGAACAGCGTGCGCATCAGCGCGGCGTAATTGGCGACGGGGTCGACGATCTCGACGCTCGCGCCGTCGATCGGCGTTCTTCCGAGCGCGTCGAGGTCGACGTCGCGCGAATCGAGCGTCTTGTAAGCCGCGATCGTCTTGCTGTGAGCGAAGATCGCGTCGGTGACTTTTTCCGGCGCCGGTCCGCCGGCGCCGATGTTGTATTTGACGCCGAAATCGCCGTCCGGACCGCCGGGATTATGGCTGGCGGAGAGGATGATCCCGCCAAAGGCGCCGAGCGCGCGGATCAGCGCCGAGACCGCCGGCGTCGACAGAATGCCGCCCATGCCGACGACGACGCGGCCGAAGCCGTTGGCGAGCGCGATGCGGATCGCCTTCTGGATCGCCTCGCGATTGTAGTAGCGCCCGTCGCCGCCGATCACCAGCGTCTTGCCGGCGAAGCCCTCCAGCGAATCGAAGATCGACTGGACGAAATTCTCGACATAGTTGGGCTGCTGGAACTCCGAGACTTTCTTGCGCAGGCCCGAAGTGCCGGGCTTCTGGTCGAGATAGGGCTTGGTTTCGACGATGCGGATCATGCCGGGCGGCCTCCCAAGTCGATGCTGTCGGGCGAGTGTAGCGGGGCGAGGGCGGGCGCGGCAATGGCGCGCGCGCCCGCGCAAGGGACGAAGCGCCGCCCGGCTCGCGGGAGCGCCGTCAATCCGGGGCGGCGGGGCGCCGATCGAGCGCGTCGATGCGCGCCTTGAGCAGCGCGGCGCGCGACTGCGCCATCCGCGAGGCGCAGTATCCGTGGGCGGATTCCTTGTCGTAATCGCGGCAAACGTCGTCCCGTCGCGCGATGAAATCGCTCTGCTCGCGCGCCACGTCTTCGGCCTCGGGCCTGCCTTTCAGCCGCGCCTCGAGCGCAACAAGGAAGCCCGCCGCCGCCGTCTCGGCGAGCGCGCGTTGACGCTCGATCGATTTGGCGTCGCTTTCCAGACTGGCGGCGTCCGGTCCCCAAAGGCCGCTGGGGCTCGCCTGACAATCGGCCGCCTGGAAGACGCACGCCGCGTTTTGCGCCGGCACCAGCAGCGCGCCGTCGAGCAGGTCGAAGGAAAACGGGCAAGCCGGAATTTCCGCCTCGTACCTTTCCAATCCGTCGGGCCGTCCCAGGCTCTTGGTTTCGATCGGCGCTTTGCCGATGATTTCGATCAGGCACTTTCGCGAGGGGGTCGAAATCACTTCGCCGGGCAGGCTGAACTTGTCGATGCGCAGCAGCTTGCCGCGGCTCGAAAGCAACAATTGGCCCTGGTTCCCGTCGAGCCGAAGCGGCCGGCCGACGACGGCGGCTGCGCTCGAGGCGAATTCGGCCGACGACGACGGCGGCGAGCCGACGGCCCCGGGCAAGACGAGTTGCGCCTGGGCGAGGCCGCAACTCATCGCCAGGACGCCCAGCAAGGCGATCGGAAACCGCATCATGAGCGGAGCTTAGAATCGGACGGGAGAAATGGGAAGCGCCGAGCGCGCGCGCGTCGAGACTCGGGACGAAGCTCGAGATTTCTCGCCGCCGGGAGGCGGTTCGGCGCCTTGCGCCGATGTAGGGCCCCACTTATATACGCGCCACCTAAGCAGCGTTGGGGCAAGAAAGTCTCGCCTGCGGAAAGAGAAATCGTGCATCGGGGACCGGGGCGCGCATCGCCGTCCAGCTTCTGGAAAGGATCGCGCGTTTCCATGGCCAGGCCGCTTCGGGGCCTCGCGGTCTCGCGAAACAGTTAGGAATGAGACAATGGCTAAAGTAATCGGCATCGACCTCGGAACCACCAATTCCTGCGTCGCGGTCATGGAAGGGGCGACCCCGAAAGTCATCGAGAATTCCGAGGGCGCGCGCACGACCCCCTCGATCGTCGCTTTCACCGACGAGGGCGAGCGCCTGGTCGGCCAGCCCGCCAAGCGCCAGGGCGTGACCAACCCCGAGCGCACCTTTTTCGCCATCAAGCGCCTGATCGGCCGATCGTTCGAAGACCCGATGACCAAGAAGGACATGGGTCTGGTCCCCTATAAGATCATCAGGGCCGCCAACGGCGACGCCTGGGTGACCGCGGACGGCAAGCAGTATTCGCCCTCGCAGATTTCCGCCTTCGTGCT
>Ga0326728_10014200_pt1 | contig 17017 bp, 14 predicted proteins | sample MB3enrmetagenome_FD_207602 | JGI IMG/M metagenome (GOLD analysis project Ga0326728, IMG submission 207602) | Lab enriched peat soil microbial communities from McLean, Ithaca, NY, United States - MB31MN | ecosystem: Environmental > Terrestrial > Soil > Wetlands > Peat | place: USA: New York...
GCAAGCTTGATGGCGGTGTGGGCGCGGCTGGTGGTCGCCCCGCCGACGAGCAGCGGAATGCGGAAGCCCTGGCGCTCCATTTCGGCCGCGTTTTCGGCCATTTCATCGAGGCTGGGCGTGATCAAACCGCTCAAACCGATGAAATCGACCTTTTCCCGTTTGGCGGCCTCCAAAATGCGCGCGCCCTCGACCATCACGCCCAGGTCGATAACCTCATAGCCGTTGCAGGCGAGCACCACTCCGACGATGTTCTTGCCGATGTCGTGGACGTCCCCCTTGACCGTGGCCAGCAGGATCCTGCCCTGGCCCGCGCCGCCCGCGGCCTTGGCCGCCTGCATCGCCGGCTCCAGCCAGGCGACCGCCTTTTTCATGACCCGCGCGCTTTTGACGACCTGCGGCAGGAACATCTTGCCTTCGCCGAACAGGCGGCCCACCTCGCCCATCCCCGCCATGAGCGGCCCTTCGATGACCTTGAGGGGCTCCTTCAGCTCGGCCAAGGCTTCGGCGGTGTCCTGCTCGATCCAGGCGTCCAGACCCTTCACCAGTGCGTGGGCGATGCGCGCCGAGACAGTTCCCGACCGCCAGGTCTCGTCCTCGCGCTTGGACTCCACCGAGACGCCTTTGTAGCGCTCGGCGTATTCCAGCAGTCGTTCGGTGGCGTCGGGGCGCCGGTTCAAGAGCACGTCCTCGACGCGTTCCTTGAGTCCGGGTTCGATCTCCTGGTACACGGCCAGCATGCCCGCGTTGACGATGCCCATGTCCAAGCCCGCGCGGATGGCGTGGTACAAAAAGCAGGCGTGCATGGCCTCGCGGACGGTGTTGTTGCCGCGGAAGCTGAAGCTCACATTGCTGATGCCGCCCGAAAAATGCGCCCCTGGGCAGGCGGCTTTGACTTCGGCGACCGCGGCAAAAAAGTCGGCCGCATAGTTGGCGTGCTCGGGAAGCCCCGTGGCCACGGTCAACACGTTCAGGTCAAAGATGATGTCCTCGGGCGGGAAGCCCGCCTCTTCGGTCAGCAGGCGATAGGCGCGCTTGGCGATGCGCACCCTCTCTTCGCGGGAAGCGGCTTGGCCTTTCTCGTCGAAAGCCATCACCACGGCCGCGGCGCCGTAGCGCCGGATCGTCCGGGCGTGCCCCAGGAAGGCGGCTTCGCCCTCCTTGAGGCTGATGCTGTTGACCACGCCCTTGCCCTGGAGGCACTTCAAGCCCTCCTCCAGCACCGACCACTTGCTGGAATCGACCATCACCGGCACGCGGGCGATGTCGGGTTCCGACGCGACCAGATTAAGGAAGCGCCGCATGCTCGCCTCCCCGTCCAACAGGCCTTCGTCGAAATTGACGTCGATGATGTTGGCCCCGTTGGCCACCTGCTGACGGGCCACTTCCAGCGCCTGGTCGAAACGCCCTTCCAACACCAGGTTCTTGAACTTGGGGCTTCCCGTGACGTTCGTGCGCTCGCCGACCATCACGAAAGAGCCGGCGTCCTTGACGTCGAAGGCCTCCAAGCCGCTCAAACGCAGGGTCGGCGTGATTTCGGGGACGACCCGGGCCGGGAAAACCTTGAGCTTGGCGATGATCGCCCGGATATGGTCCGGGGTGGTGCCGCAGCAGCCGCCGGCGATGTTCAGCAAGCCTTCCCGGCCGAAGCCTTCCAGCGCCGAGGCGGTGACCTCCGGGGTCTCATCGTATCCGATCTCGCTGAGCGGGTTCGGCAAGCCGGCGTTGGGGTAGCAATGGACGTAGGTGTCGGCGATCCCGGAAAGCGTCCGCACAAAAGGCCGCATCGCCTCGGCACCCATCGCGCAGTTGACGCCGATGCAGAAGGGTTTGGCGTGCCGCAGCGAAGCCCAGGCGGCTTCCAGGGTTTGGCCCGCGAGAATCCGACCGCTCAAATCCGTGACGGTCAGGCTGAGCATGACCGGCAGGCGGAAATCCTTGCGGTCAAAAACCCGTTCCATGGCGAAAAGACAGGCCTTCAGGTTCAGCGTGTCGATGGTCGTCTCGGGCAGCAGCAGGTCGACCCCGCCGTCCACCAGGCCCTCCACCTGCTCCTCGTAGGCCGCCACCACCTCATCCCAGGTCACCGCCCGGGCCTCGGGATGGTTGACGTCGGCGCTCATGCTCAAGGTCTTGCCCAAGGGGCTGATGGACCCCGCCACAAAAGTCGGCCGCCCTTGGGCCGCCGACTCGGCGTCCGCGGCTTTCCGCGCCAGCGCCGCCGCCGCCAGGTTCAATTCCCGGACGCGATCCTCCAAGCCGTATTCGGCCAGGGTAAAGCGGACCGCGTTGAAGGAGCAGGTCTCGATGATGTCGCACCCGGCCTGAAGGTACTGCCGATGGATGTCCTCGACGACATCCGGGCGGGTGAGGGTCAGCAGATCGTTGAGGCCCTTGAGCGAACGCGGCCACTCCCGGAACTGTCGGCCCCGATAGTCCTCCTCACCAAGCTTCCGCCGCTGGATCATGGACCCCATGGCGCCGTCCAAAAAGACGATGCGCCGTTTCAGGAGCGCGTCCAGGACCGCCGTCGAGGCCGGATAGGGTTTCCCGCCGGGCAAAAATGACATATCGCTACCGCCGCCGCCAAGAAAAGCCGTCCCTCCAACGGAACGGCATATTTCTTTCATTATTAGTTCTATGCTAGAATTCCAATGCCCGGCACGAACCGGGCGAGGCGCTATTGTGCCATAGGGGCGCCCTCCCTGCCATGGAAGGCTTCCGCTTTAACAATGCCGATCTACGAAAATCTCAGCGACGAGCAGCTCGCGGCGGCCGCCCGGGACGAAGATCTCGCGGCCTGGGAGGCGCTGATGCGGCGCCACGGGCAAAGGCTTCTGGCGTTTTACGTGCGGATGACCGGGGACGAGGCGCTTTCGAAGGAGCTCTGGGTCCAAGCCTGGGGCGAGCTTTGGCGCCTTCGGGGAACCCTCGCCGGCGGCGGTAAAGTGGCCACTGCGGCCTTCGCCCTCGCCACCCGCGTCGCCGTCAAGACGGCCGTCCCAAAACGCTTCAAGACCCCTTCGGGCGACCCTTCCAGCCTGGAAGTGCGTTCGGTCCGCCTGCGCCAGGCCCTCGCGGCCATCCCTCCGCGGCCCCGCGCCGCGCTCTGCCTTTGCTACTTCGACAATCTCGCCTACGCCGAAGCCGGGCGCTGCCTGGGCGGCGGAGCCGAGGAGGCCAAACAGCTCTGCGCCGAAGGCTATACCGCGCTCAGCGCGGCTTTGGGTCCGGGTTTCCTGAACGAGGGGCTGGCGTGAGCGATCTCCGGGAAGCCCTCCTGTTCTTGGAATTGGACAAGGCCGGTGACGCGGCCGGTCCGCTTTTTGACGAACCCCGGCGCTTGGTGCGCAGCGACCCCCATCTCCGCATGGGCTGGTTCCAATTCCAGGCCCTGCGGGCGCTCGCCCTGGAGTGCTCTCCGGAACCGGAAGAAAAGATGTTCAAAGCCGCCTTGCTGTCCTGCCGACGACAAAAAGTCGGCCGACAGCTCGCCCAAGCGGCCGGAAACGAGGACCTCGCCCGCGAAATCCTCCTGGGAAGGGCCCCGAAACAGCGGGGAGCCCCGACCTGGGCCCTCGGGCTCCTGTTGCTGGGCGCCTTGGGCCTGGGCTATCTGGCTCTGGGGCCCTCGGGCGCGTTCTTTAAACGCAAACCCTCTTTGGCGAGCCCTCCGGCCGAAGGCGCCGCCTCCCCGGTCCAGTCCTCCGGTCTCCCGCCGGATACCTCCTCCGGACCGGTGGCGGGCGTTCCCTTCGAATTCCCGGTGCTGACGCCGCCGGCCGAAGCGGCTCTCGCCCCCCCTGCGGTCCCGGCGGGTCAAACGGACGCCGACGACATTCATCACGAATCGGCCTCCTACAAGGAGGCGCGCGTTCTGGTGCGGCGCCAGTTGCATTCGGCGGAAAGCCATGCCCAAGCCGTCGGACACGGGCGCCCTGCCAAAGCGCGCAAAGTCCCCAAAGCCGAAAAAGGGCCGGCCGTTAAACCTGCGGTCGCCGCGGCGGCCGCAACCCCGACTCCCATGGCCGCTCCCACGGCGATTCCCACCGCGCTTCCGCCGGCTCCGATTGTCGCCGCACCCGCCCCGACGGCCGCGGCGACCGCCGTCGTGGGAAGCGAATCCGCGCCCGCCAATGGGGAGCTTTCCCTTTCGAGCTCCAGCTTGTCGACGGCGGGAGGCTCCTTGGACGTGACGGTGAGCCTGCCCGAACACAAGGACATCGACTTGCGTCTCTTTGACGAATCCGGGCGCTCGGTGCGCCTATTGGCGCAGGGTGCCTTCGGCCCCGGGACCCAGCACTTTCCGCTCGACGCCAAGAACGACCAGGGCGGTGTCTTGCCGCCAGGCACCTACTACCTCCGCGCCATGACGCCTTGGTATTCGCGCGTGGAAACGATCCAAATCCAGTAACCTCCAGGAGATGGCCATGCCCCCCAAAAAGACCGTCCCAGCTTCGCCCTCCGTCCGTGCGCGCCGCCGACCGGTCGGCCGGCCCGCCGGGAGCCGTCCCCTTCCTGCCGATTTCCCGCCCTTGCCTCCCCTGAAACCGGCCCCCAGCGTTTCTTGGACAGGGGTTTTGGCGGTCGCCGGGGTAGCGCTCGTTTGCGGATCGGCTTTATTGTGGTGGTCCCTCCGGAGCTGCCCTTCCCAACCCGCGCCCGTGGCGACCGCTCCCGCCGCGCCTCCAATGGCGAAGTCCCCGCTTCCCGCGCCCGGACCCGCCGCCGCGCCTGCGGCCGCACCGGCGCATCCGGCTCCCGACGCTTCCGAGGCCAAACTTCCGCCTCTGCCCGCGGCGGAAAACCAGCCCCGCTTGGCCGGCGCCCCCCAGGCCCCCGCGTCCCCGCCCCCGGCTCGGCATGCTTCGAGGCGTCCGGCGGCTCCGGGAGCCCTGGTCTTGGAGCGTTCGGCCGGAACCGGCGTCTCCCTGGACTGCTGGGGTACGCCGAACGAAGGCGCGCAACTCGTGGTGTTCAACGCCCACAACAAGAAAATGAAAGCCATCGGCCTGCCCCCCGCGACGGAGGGATGGCAAAAAATCAGCTGGGATGGAACGGACGAGCAGGGCAATGCGGTCCCGGCAGGAACATATTACTTGCTTCCGTCCCAGGATAAGGAACAGACCATTGTGGAAATACAGGTGAAAAACTGAAATTCAGGGTCACAAACAGCCCCCTTCGTCCGTATCAAAGGGTGCGAGGCTGAAAATGGAAGGCGGCCCCGGACGTCTCGCCGACGAAGACCTTATGGCGGAAATTTGCGCCGGGGACGAGGCCGCCTATGAAGAACTGGTCCGCCGCTACCAGGTCCGGCTTTTCCGATTCGCCCTGCGCCGCCTCGAAGACCGGGGCACGGCGGAGGATATCGCCCAGGAAACCCTATTCAAGGTGTGGAAACACCGGGCGAGCTTCCGCCACGGTTCCCGGCTGAGCACCTGGATTTTCGCCCTCTGCGTCAACCTGATACGGGACCACTGGCGCAAGACAAAACCAGAAAGCTCGCTGGACCGTCCCGAAGTTGCCGCGGCGGCGGAAGCCAGCCGCTTGCGGCCCCAGCGGGTGGACGCGCTTTCCGAAGCGGAACGGGCCCAGCTTTCCGAATTGCTGCTGGAGGCCTTGGAAACCCTCCCTTCGTTGAGCGCCCGACTGCTCAAGGCCCGCGCCGCCTCGGACGTCACCTTGGAGGAGGCCGGCCGCGCGCTCGGACTCGGGCCGGAAGCCGCCAGGACCGCGGCGTCCCGCGCCTATAAACGCCTCAAGGAATTCCTGAACCCCCGTCTGGGCTGACCATGAACCCTTTGCGAGCACTCCACGAACGCTGGCTCCTTCAGGCCGCCGAGGGCCCCCTCCCCCGTTGGAAGCGGGCGCTGTTGGCGCGCGCCCTCAGGCGCGATCCGGGCCTGCGGCGACGCGCCTTGGATCTCGCCGAATTCCTTTATGAGGAAGATTCCGAAGGGCTGGAAGCTCCGGATCTCGTGTTCGGCCTCAAGGCCCGCCTGGACGGCCTGCGTCAGGAACGACCCCTTTTTCCCGCGGCTTGGATGCCCGTCGCCGCCGCCGCCGCCCTGGCCTTGACGGCGCTGCTTGTGCTGATGGTGCGCGTGACTCCGCCGCCGGCCAAAGGCGAGGCGAGCCCGAACGTGGTCCTAGCCGGGAATTCCAGCTCCGCTTCCGTCCCGACGGTGACCGACTCGGCAGCGCCCAAATCGGTTTCCACGGCTTCGGCCCCCCAAGTCCTGACCCAAGCTTCCGAGACCGTCGACGTCGATTCGATGGCCGACTCCGCGGAGCGTTCGCTGGCCATCGCCGCTGGAACTCCGGTCCCGATCGCGAATTCCGGGGCTGCGGGACTGTCCCTGAACGTCGCCGCTCCCGCCCCTTTGGCAAGTCAGACCACGCCCGTGCCCCTCATGGAAACCGAGAATCCCCAAAAAGCCGGACTTAAACCCCTGTTCCAGGACGCTTCTTCGGTCCCGGAACCGGCGTCGCTTGTGGACTCGGCGGGCCTCGCCGACGTCCGCAAAGGGGCTCCCACGGCCCCTGGAATGCTTCCCCTCTCCGCCGCCGCCGGAACCGCGACGCTGAATTTCCTCTCTGCCACCGCCTCTCCCGCCCAGAACACCCAGGACCGTTGACGGCATTTGCCCTTTAGTTTGAGCGCGGCGCTTTGGGATCCTCCGGCCACGCGTGGCGCGGATATTTGCGCATCAGCTCTTTCCGCAAACGCGGATATTCCCTTTCCCAAAAGCCCGCCAAATCTTGGGTGACCTGCTGGGGCCGCTGGTTCGGCGCCAGCAGATGCACGGTGAGCGGTTTTCCCGCGAGTCGCGGCGTTTCCCACATCCCAAAAAAATCCTGGAGCCGGGAAGCCACCCAGGGGGCCTTGCCTTCCTCATAATGAATGCTCGTCTCGCGTCCCGAAGGCAGCCGCAATTTCGCCGGCGCTTCCGCTTCCAATAGCCGCCGCGCCTCGGGCCTTCGATCCAAGGCCATCCGGAGCGGATCCGCCTGCCGGATCGCCTCAAAACTCCGGGCTCCTCCCTCGGCGAACCCTGAAACCTCCGCCCAAAGCTCATCCTCCCCCGGAAGGGAGGCGTCCGGACGGGCCCCCAGCACATACGCGCGGCGCGCCAGATAACGGGCGGGCTGACCTTCCCCGCAAAAGGCCGCGAGTCCGGCCTTGCGCGCTTCCTTGACCAGAGCCTCGGAAGCGGCCTGGAGGGCCTGGGGGCTCTTGGCTTCGCCTTCGTCCAGCACCAATACGCCATAGCGCAGACGCTCCCGGGCTTGAATCCGCCCGGCGGCCGCGTCGAACGCGACCACGACCTCTTCGTTCAAACGTCCCGGCGGCGCCTCCAAAAGCCACTCCGCTTCCAGCGGCAATAGGCTCTGCACCCGGGGCATCCCCGCGGCCTGGCCGAGGGCGCGGCTCTCCAAAATTTCGAGCAACAGATAATACCCCGGCGCGACGTTGAAGGTGGAATCGCGGAGCTGGGCTTCGCCGCCATCGGCCAGGATGAACCGCGCTTCCCCCCGTCGGTCGGTTCCTTGACGCGAAAAGGCGGCCTGACCGGGAAACGCGCCCAAGAGCGCCCGGCTGAGCCGGCGTTCCCAGGGCCCCTGCGTGGCCGCCGGACGTCCGGCTTCCCGGGACAACCAATCCGCCAGTTGGCGCTTCAACAAAACGGCCGCACCCTGGGCCTCATAGCGTCGCACGCTGGTGAGGAAATCGGGGTCCTTCGTCCGTTCCCCGTTGAGCAGCGCCAAAGCCGCCATAAGTTCGTCGCTTTCGCGGCGGTCGCCTGCGCGCGCCTCCCAAGCAAGGGCCCCGAGGCGGGGATGCAGGGGGGCCCGAGCCAAAGCTTCGCCTTTCGGGGTCAAGGCCCCTTCGCCGTCCAAAGCTCCCAATTCCCTCAACGTCCGATCCGCCGCCTCCAAATGTCCGGGGGGAGGAAGCTCCAGCCATTTAAGCCCCGCAAGCGCCCCATATCCGGCGGCCAGGGACTGCAGCTGGGCCGCAGCCAGATCCGCGCGGGACAATTCCGCTTCGTCATAGCGGGCGCGCGCCTTGAATTCCGCCGCCGAACACAGACGCAGACAACGCCCAGGAGCCTCGCGCCCCGCCCGACCGGTCCGCTGCGCCATCGAAGCTTGGCTCGCCGGCAGGGTGACCAAGGCGCTCAATCCGGTATAGGGGTTGAAAGCGTCGCGCCGGGTGAGCGTGGAATCCACGACCACGCGGACACCGGGCACGGTCAACGAAGTTTCGGCGACGTTGGTGGCCAGGATGATCTTGGGCTTATCCGCGGGCTCCAAGGCGCGCCGCTGTTCTTGGGGGCTCAATTGCCCGTGCAGCGCCAGGACGCGCCGCCGATCGAAGCTCGGATCCCCCGCTAAACGTTCCGCGGTCCGGCGTATCTCCTTGGTCCCTGGCAGAAAAACCAGGATGTCTCCGGGAAGATCGATGCACTCCCTCAAACCGCGCACCGCCCGGCGTTCCACCGGTTCGGCAGGATCGCAACGGTCCTGTTCCAAATAGGAAACTTCCACCGGATGGGCCCGCCCCGGACAGGCCAGCACAGGGCAGCCGTTTAAGGCAGCTGAAACGGCGGCGGCATCCAAGGTCGCGGACATGATCAGGAGCTTTAGATCCGGACGCTTCTCTTTCAGGCGCCGCAGCAAGGCCAAACCCAAATCCACGTCCAGGGAACGTTCATGGAATTCGTCGAGGACGACCGCAGCGACCCCGGGCAGATCCGGTTCGGCTTGGAGGCGCCGAAGGAACATGCCCTCCGTCAGGAACAAGATGCGGGTTTCCTTTGACTCCTTGCGGTCAAACCGGAAATGGTAGCCGACTTCCCCGCCGGGCTCCCCTCCCCCCTGCTCTTCGGCCACGCGCCAGGCAGCCACCAAAGCGGCCAAGCGCCGGGGTTGGAGCACCCACACTGCCCGGCCTTGAGCCCACTTCGCCCGCGCCAAAGCGGGTGGAACCCGCGTCGTCTTGCCGGCCCCGGGTTCTGCGGTCAACAAAGCGGTATCGTGGGTTTCCATCAGTTGCAACAAAGCGTCCAGGTGCTCATCCATGGGTAAAGAAATCATGGAACTCCAAAGGCTGAAAACAGGCGAAACTGCGGCAAAGCCGCCCCTCTGCGGCAAATTTACCGCGCCTGCCGAACGCATGCATCCGGAAAAAGCTAGGCGTACCAAGGGCCAGCGACGTGTTTAGTTTGGCATATGAATTGCTTTACACAAGGGTGAGTTCACTCCCTCCACTTCAGGCGCTTGGCGCCGTTTCAAGGAGCTTCCCATGAAAAAGATGCTGATCCTCGCTGCGGCCCTCGGCTTCGGTCTGTCGACCCTGGCTTTCGCCGCTGAGACCACCGCCCCGGCGACCGCTCCCGCCGCCGCCGCCGCTCCGGCTCCCGCCGCGAAGCCGGTCGCCAAGGCCCACAAGACCCACAAGGCGCACAAGCACGTCAAGAAGAGCAAGACTGCCGCCAAGCCCGCTGCCGCCGCTCCGGCTCCCGCCGCCCAGCCCGCTGGCAAGTAAGCTTCCACGGATCCTTGGTTAAAAAAAGGCCCTTCCCGATGGGAAGGGCCTTTTTTTGTCCCGATTCCTCCGGCCCTTAGCGACCCGGACTGGGTGCGACTTTCGGTAAACCTAAGGGAATTCCCGCTCCCGCCCGTGCGGCCCGCCAATCGGCGCCCAAATCGTCCGCCAGCGCGATAAAAGCCGTCACTTCGGAGCGGATCGTATCGGCTTCGGCGCTCCCATAGCCGCTGCGTTCCCACACCAACACCCGCCCGCCCCTTCTTCCGCCTTTCAGCACGTTCGCCGGCGCAAAACATTGCATCTGAAAATGAAAAATTCTGTGCGGATCTTTGGGATCTGCGGGCGAAGTCGAACCCCGAACCCAAAGCTCCAGGTTCACGAAAGGCTCTTTCGCCGGATCAAAGGCTCCGTCCTTCACAGGCACGCCGCCCTTTTCCAAGCGCTTAAAAAATGCGGTCCCGATGGCGTCGGCCGTTTCGGCGTCCCCGCCGATTTCCTGCACCGTGGTCGCGTCCACATTCCACAGCACCCGGACTTCGCCTTTGATCGACGCTAGACCTGCATAACTGTCCTCCCGGGCCAGGCCGGTTCCCTTTGCGGTCCCCGCGCAGAACAGCAGGCCGCAAAATGCCGCCGCCGCCCAACGGCCGCCCGGCCCCAGGCTCATCCCCGCCTCGGCCGGGCCTTTTTTTGCTCCCGCTTGTTCGGAATTTCCAGCTCCTGCATTTTCAAAATCAACGTATTGCGGTGGATATCCAAACGCTCCGCAGCGCGGCTCTGGTTGCCCCGCACCACTTTGAGCGTGCGCAGGATCACCTGGCGTTCGAATGCGTGCACGATGGTTTTGAGGGGCAAATCCTTGTCGGAATCCTCTTCGCCCACGAAAACCGGGATCGGAAGGTCCGCCAACCCCACGTCCTCCTGGGCCAGCGCCGCGATCAGCTGGGCCAAAGCCTCCAATTCGGCGACGTTCCCGGGGAAGGCGTGGCTTTTAATGGCTTCGACGGCCTCCGGCCGCACCACCGGCGTCGTCCGCCGGAGGGCCCGGCAACGGCGGTGCAAAAAGGAGTGGAAAAGATCTTCGATATCCTCTTTCCGCGCCCTTAAGGGCGGCAGTTCCAAGGGCGTGGCCCCGAGACGCCAGTACAAATCTTCCCGGAAGCTTCCCGCTTTAACGTGGTCCCGCAGAGCCGGCGTCGAAGAAGCCAGCACCCGCGCATCCAAGGGTACGAAACGGGTGCTCCCTTCCGGAGAAAAACCGCGGTCTTGGAGGGCCCGCAACAGTTTCGCCTGAGCCGCCGACGTCAGATATTCGACGTGCTTCAGAAGCAGGGTGCCGCCTCCGGCGAGTTCCAAACGACCGGGGACGGAAGCCATTCCGAAAAGTTCGTGTTCCATATCGGGCGCGGCCAAGTCTCCGCAATCGAGGATGACGAAAGGCCCTTTGCGGCGGGCCGAATGGTGGTGAATAAATCGCGCGGCCAATTGCTTGCCGGTGCCGGGCTCACCCAGCAGCAATACGTTGGCTTCGTGGCCGGCGGCCTTGTTGAGCGACTCCCGCAAAAAAACGGTCGCGGCAGAACCGCCGAGCAGCACCGGCATACGTTCTTCGCGAAGATAAGCCGCCCGCAATTCGTTGCCGAGACGGGCGCGTTCACAAGCCCTGCGCACCGCCGCTTCCAAGGCGGCGCGGTCCAAGGGCTGCGCCACGCAATCATAAGCGCCGAGTTTGAGCGCCCGGAGGCCTCGCGCAAAGTCTCCCGGGGGCGCCAGAACCACGAAATGGGTCGGCGGCCAAGCTTGCTTCAGACGGGCTAAAAGCGATTCCCCTTGCCCGCCGGAAACACACAAATCCAATACCACAGCCTGAAAGAGGCGTTGGCGCATCCATTGTTCCGCCTGCTCTATATCTCGGGCACTTTCCAAGCGCCACCCGGGTTCTTCGGGTACGCCCAATAAAAGTGAAGCAGCCGCCGGATTTTCTTCAATAATCAGCACGTCTTCCATGGCACTCCTGGACAACATTTTCGCCGTTTGATCAGGCGTTACTACATTTTCTGTATTGTGTGACTTTTAGACTAGCTTAAGTATAAAAAAATCGATTGCATGGAAATTTTTTTCTTGAAAACCATATGTGTGTATGGTACATTCCCCTTGCCGGAACAAACCGGCATCTTTTTTACCCCTTCAACCATACGCGTGTATGGCTGAAGAGCAGGAGGCGACGATGCACGCAAACGTCAACGGCCTAGCCTTCATCATCATGGTTCTGGCCTCGGCAACCGGATGCACCATCGCCTACTGGGCCGGACGGATGGCTCGGTAGACGAAAAGACGATCCTCGGGATCGCCTTGTACGGTGAGTGCACTTCCGCCCCCCTGACGCAGAAAGCTCTGGACACCAGAGTTCGCGCCTAGGGGGTCCAGCTGAATCCCTATCCCGGTGTTTCGGGAAACCAGCTGGCCCCGGGTATCCCGGGTGAACAATGCCCCTCGAAACGATCGAACGCTTGGCCCAGGTGGGCCCGTTCCGCGACCATTCTCTTCTGAGTGGTCCGTTCCGAGGCAAGCAGTGAGGGTGTTATGCGTTCCGAACCGAGAGGATATTGGACCCGCGTTTTTGATCAGGCAGCCACCTTGTTACGCGCGCGACCGGAACTCAACGGCGATACGGCCTATTGGATGGCCCGGCGCATGGTGGATCAAGCCTTGGCGCAAGCTTCCGTCGATTCCGAGACGCTCCGTTTTTTCCCGGAGACGCTTTCGGCTCCGGAGCCTGAGCCCACGCTGGTTTTGGCTCCTTAGGAGCCCCTGGGGATTCCGTCCCTTCTCCCGGTCCGGTTCCTGCTGTTTCCTTAGCCCCGCCTTTGCAACGCTTTCGCCGTACAGTGCGGCGACCCAAAAAGGAGCGCCATGGATCCGAACCTGACCGAACGCCAGCGCGAGATCCTCGATTTCATCCGTGCTTACCACGGAGAAAACGAGTACTTCCCGTCCTTGCGTGAGATCGCCGCCCACTTCGAAGTGTCCATCGGCACCGTGCAAACGCACCTGGACTACCTCAAACGGAAAGGGGCCTTGGATTGGGACAAAGGTAAGCCGCGAGCGCTGCGTATCGGAGACTCTTTCAAGAACACAGGGGATCCTCAGCAGCACTATGAACGGAATCTCGCGAACTTGCTGGAAAGTTTCATCCGCGTTCCGATCCTCGGTTCCGTTTCCGCGGGTCCTGGGTTGTTGGCCACCGAAAATGTCGAAGATACGCTGACCTTGCCCCGCAATTTTTTGCGCTACGGCAACGGAGAGGTCTTCGGCCTGAAAGTGAAAGGTGATTCCATGATCGGCGCCGGCATTCTCGAAGGCGACTTGGTGATGGTTCGCCAGCAACGCACCGCTCTTGATGGCGAAATCGTGGTCGCCCTTTTGGGCGAAGAGGCGACGGTCAAATATTTTGAGCGCCGCCCCGATGGAATCTACCTCATTTCCGCGAACCCGGCGTATCCCCCACGCAAAGTGGGCGAGGACTTCGCGATCTTGGGGAAAGTGGTGAGCATGCTCCGGCAATACGTCTAAAGCTCCCACGCGGACCGTCGCGAATTCCGGGCTCCGGGCCATCGAGCCTAGGGAAAGGCGCGGCCCAGCACGGCAAAGCCTCTCTATTCCCGGTTCCTGTCTTCAACCGGGAGAAAAGCGTCGAAGTGCGCCTCTTCGGTTCGCACTTCGCACAACGGCGATCTGGCGCTTGAAAACGCCCGGAAGCCGTCGCACCACGGTGCCCCGTTTCCTGCCAAGGTTCGGTGCAACCGAAGTTCCAAGTACCACTGCCTGAGGGAATTTCGGGCTTCATGGGGAAGACCGATACACCCTCTCACGTCTAGGAGTCAGCCATGCAGAACACCTCCATCTTCAGCCAGGTCCGCGTTTCGCTTTTCGAAAAGGACAGCCTGCGCGCCCTCGCCTCCGTCAAGGTGCTGGATGCCGTCTACCTCACCGGCCTGAGGGTTATCGAAGGCAAAAACGGGCTCTTTGTCGCCATGCCCAACCGCAAGACGGGTTCCGGCGATTATCAGGACATTTACTTCCCGGCCAGCAAGGCCATGCGCGACGAACTGCAAGCTTTGATTTTGGAAGCGTATCGCCGTGAGTCGGATTCGCCTTCCCAGGAAACCGTTTCAGACGTGGCTTTGGCGGCCTAAGGGCCGCCGCGACATACGCACCTCGGGTTGAGGGCGTGGGACTCAATGTCCCGATAAAGAAAGGGGCCTCGGATTTCCGAGGCCCCTTTCGCGATTGAAGATTAGGATTTCCGGGCGGGATTTTGATTGGGATTTTGAAAGGTTCCTTGAAACAAGAACCGGTGTTTCAAATCGATATCATGCGCGGCTCATTCAACATACCCATCGATATACGCCCGCCTCTGGCCCGTCCGGACCATTGTTGATATGCTTCATAGGCTTCTGCCTTAGGGGCGCCCCTTCTTTGAGCGGACAACGCGTTTTCTTTTCAAGCTTCGTAAAAATCCCGCTCTAGGGGCCGCCTGCGCCTTCGTCGCGCTGGGTTTCGGCCTCTTCCTGCCCGCGTGGTTCCAGGGAAAGGCCCTTTGGGGCTACGACTATGTCGCGCTCCACATCCCCTACGCCCATGCCATCCGGGAATGCCTGGCGCACGGCCAATGGCCCCTCTGGATACCAGGTCTGCTCGGGGGCATGCCCGGCATCGCCGCCTGCAACCTCGTTTTCATCTACCCCAGCGATCTCCTTGCCGAACTCGCGGGTTGGGCCCCGCGCCTGGAATTCGCGTTCGATGGAGCTGTCCATATCGCCGCCGCCGGCCTGGGAATGTATTTCCTCCTGCGCCGGCTGGACCGATCCGTTGGAGGCGCTTTCCTGGGCGGACTGATGTATTGCCTCTCCGGCTCGGAAATCTCCCAAATTTACGGAGGTTTCACCATCTTCACGGAAGCAGCCGCCTGGGCGCCTTGGGCCTTTTGGGCGGCGCATCGGGCCCAGCGTGAGGGTTCCTGGGGCTCCTGGGCGCTCTGCGGAGCGGCCCTTGGCCTGCAAATCCTTGCGGGAGCCGTGCAATTGTTCTTCTACACGTTGCCCGCGCTCCTGGCCTTTTCGTTGCTCTGGAGGGCCCCCGGGGAAGGCGGATCGCAGCGCAAAAACTCCTGGAGCGCTTGGACCCTGGGCTGGCTCCTGGCCCTGACGGTCACGGCCCTGCTCTCCGCGCCGCAACTCTGGCCCACGCTCCAATACCTCCCCTATTCCGCGCGGCAAGGCTATTCCCCCTCGGAATTCCTGAGCGGCTCCCTTCCCCTGCACGAATCCTTGGTCTGGATCGTCCCCGGCTTTTTCGGCTGGCACGAACCCAGCTACCACGGAGCGGTCCAGGGCACTTTCACCTGCGAATATTTCGGCCTCCTTCCCTGGGCCTTGGCGTGCGCCGCCCTCGCTTCGACGGGTCGCGCACGCGCGACCCGCGCCTGGGTCCTGCTGGCCGCCGGGGCCTTCTTTTTCGCCCAAAGCGCTTGGACCCCCTTCTACGGGTTCGCCCACGCCCTGCCTGGGATCAAAGGCTTCCGCTATTGGTTCCGGGACCTCTTTCTGCTGACTTTCGCGGTGAGCGCCTTAGCGGCCCAAGGATGGGATGCCTTCGCCGATCCCCGCACGCGCCGCCGCGCAGGCGCGGGCTTCCTCCTGTTCGCGGCGGTGGCCCTTGGCGGCGCCGCGCTCGCCTGGTTCCTGGCGCCCGCCCGGGCGGCGGCGGACGCCCCCACCCTGGGTTGGCCTCCGGGCGCACCGACTGCGGTGACGTTTCAGGCTTTGCTGGGGATGGCCCGTGCTTCCGCCGTGACCGCCGCCCTTTCAGCCCTCGTCCTGGCCGGGGCGGCGCTGTTGCTCCTCAAAAAAGGGACGATCCCCGCCCTATTGCTGCTGGGCATCGCCTTGCATGGACTCGACCAATGGCAGGTGATCGGACGTTCCTTGGTTTGGGTGGAGCCGGCCTCCCTGGAGGCGCATCCGCCCTTGCTGCCCGCGGCCCCGCCCCCTCCGGGGCTTGAACCCTGGCGCATCTACGAAGACCATCCGGAACGGCCCAATACCGCCCTGATCCAAGGCTACGCCAACGCCTTCGGCCGCCATTCCGCCCCCCTCGAACGCAGTCAAAGCCTGCTCGCGGCCCTGGCTGCCCGCCGGGAAACCTGGCTCCGCTTGCTGGGTGTGCGTTACCTGTTCCTGCCCGACCCTTCCCATCCCGGCGCCGAAGCGGTCTGGAGCTTCCCAACCCCGCTTCCGGAAGCCTGGTGCCCCGAACGGCTCACGTCGGCGACGTCGGAGGAAGCGGCGCGTGCGCGAGTGGCCGAACCCGGTTTCGATCCCGCCCGGGACGCGGTTTTGGAGGCTCCCCCCGAGGAACTCCCTCCGACCCCGGACGCCCACGCCCGCATTCATTGGCTGGAACGCAGCCCCTTAGCGGCGACCGTGGAAGTGGAAGCCGTGCGGGACAGCGTCCTGTTGCGTTCGGAATCCTGGTATCCCTCCTGGCGGGCCTTCGTCGACGGCAACCCAGTGAAGCTCACCCCCGCCGACGGCGCATTCCAGGCCCTTCGTATCCCGGCCGGGCGCCATCGCGTCGATTTTCGTTTCGACCCCACCCTCTTTGAATGGTCCCTGGCCGCCGCCGGCTTGGGACTTTTGCTGGTCCTGGCCTTGCTGAGGCTGGAAATGCGTCCCTTGCCCCGATGATCCGCCCGAAGCCCCCCTTCTTCAGCGGGTTCAAGCTCGGGATGGGCATCCTCTTGGTGCTCCTCCCTTTCGCCCTGTTCGCCCCGGCGCTTTTCGGCGGAAAACTCCCCTTTGGCGTGGACCTCTTCACGCTGATTCTGCCGTGGCGCTGCGATTTTCTACGTTGCCTGACGGCGCACCAAGCGCCCTTGTGGCTGCCTAATCTGCTGGGCGGCTCCCCAGGGATCGCCACCGGCAACATGCTGTTCTTTTATCCCGTCGACCTGTTCAGCATGCTGTTCAAAGCTCCTGTCCCCCTGCAATTGGGCTTGGACGCCGCCGTATCCATCGCCCTGGCGGGCCTGGGGATGCACCTGTTTCTGCGCCGCCTGGGCCGCAGCCCGGAGGCCGCCCTTTTGGGCGCCTTCTGCTTCGCCTGGTCGGGCAGCGTCGTCTCCCAAATCTCCGGCGGATTCTATTGTTATTTGGAAGGCACCGCCTTCATGCCCTGGATTTTTTGGGCGGCCCATAAAGGCCACACCGAAGGTTCCCCTTTTGCCTGGGGACTCTGCGGCCTCGCCCTCGCCCTCGCCGCGCTGGCGGACGCCATGCAACTGCTGGCCTACGCCTTTCCCGCCCTGCTGCTCTTTCTGGCGCTCCTCCCTCGGCGCGGCTCTTTCCGCTTGGAAGCCTTTCCCCTTTGGGGCGGGCTGGGGCTCGCCCTGCTCCTCGCCTT
>Ga0326728_10014203_pt1 | contig 17016 bp, 12 predicted proteins | sample MB3enrmetagenome_FD_207602 | JGI IMG/M metagenome (GOLD analysis project Ga0326728, IMG submission 207602) | Lab enriched peat soil microbial communities from McLean, Ithaca, NY, United States - MB31MN | ecosystem: Environmental > Terrestrial > Soil > Wetlands > Peat | place: USA: New York...
GGCCCAATTCGACAGCAAGGCTCCGGGTCATCCCCACAACCCCTCCCTTGGACGTGACATAGTGAACAAAACCGTGAGAGCCTGTAAAAAAGGTCTCTGATGAGAAATTGATGACCTTGCCCTTCCCTTGCTGCTTCATGTAGGGGAAGACGGCTTTTGTGCAAAGCCAGGGGCCTTTGACGTTTACCGCCATGACCCTGTCCCATTCCACGGGATCGATCTCAAAGAAGGGTTTTCTTTGCAGCCCGGCCACAATTGCGGCGCAATTGACCAGGACGTCGATTCTCCCAAAGGCTTTCACGGTCTCCTTGGCCATCTTCTGCGTGTCTTCCGGACTCGACACGTCCGTCCGCAGTCCTTTGGCCATGCCTCCCGAGGCTTCAATCTCCTTTACAGTTTCCCCGCAATCGGCAATGTCGACCACCATGATTTTGGCGCCTTCTCGCATCAGGGCAAGGCAAAAGCGTCTGCCCAATCCGCTGGCCCCTCCCGTCACCACAGCAATCCTGTCCTTGAGTCTCATCCATCCCCCTTTGGACTACTTGTCAAGAATGTAGATGGCGCCCTGGGTCGCATCGACCCGTATTTTCGTACCCGTCTTGATCTTGGCCGTGCCTTCGAAGCAGTTCACTATCGTGGGCAGATTATACTCCCGTCCAACGATGGCGGTGTGACTGAGTGTGCCCCCTCTATCCGCGACTACCGCCTTGACGACCCCGAAAATCGGCGTCCATGCCGGGTTTGTACCGGGACAAACCAGGATTTCTCCGGGCATCACTTCTTTCAACTCATCATAGGTCATGATGACCCTGGCCGGACCCTCGGCAACACCCGGAGCACCGCACACACCGTAGATATCGGCTTTCAGCTCCGGCTTCACGTTGGGCATCTCTCCAACGACCAGCTTCATAATGATGACGTCCTCGGAGGGAACAAGGTCCATACCTACCGCTTGGTCAAAACTCTCCCGCTCGGTAAAGACGGGGGGCGCTTCCTGAAATTTCTGCTCTTCCCACTGGGCGCGGCGCCTGTTCGCAATATACTGAAGCTTGTGGAATTCCGGCGCCAGCATAACCTGTTCGATCTCGTCGGGGTTAAGGAAGAGGGTATCATCAGGCCTATCGATCGTCCCTGCCTGAACCAAACGCCGTCCGATCCCCAAAAGACCGCGGCGCACCAACGCATGGAGGTATAGCTCGCAGTAGAGATCGTGCTCCTCACTGTAGGACCCCGCTTTTCCTCCCAGCTCTATGAGGGCCTTCATCCATTCCTTTTCTTCAGCGGGGACTTTCTCCAAGAGCGCATTAATGGCTCTTTCCCTTTCTTCAACCATCTTCACACGCGTCTCGTCGAGGCTGTAGTCCGCCCCTTTGAGGAGAAAGGTCTTTACTACAGCGATGGCAGTCGAAGGCTCCTCAAGCCAGTATGGCTCATTGAAGTCCATCATCCGTACCATGCGCCACCCTTCTTCCTGGAGAAGGGCGATAAAATCCTTGTTCCATTTTCTTCCTGCCTCACTCTCTTCCAGCTTTGCCATCACATCCTGGGACTTGTAGTTCCTGAATACGTCGGCCAAGCCGGCATCGCTGGCAGCGCGAGCCCGTTCCCACATCATTCTATCAACCTGAAACGCCTTGTTGTCAAACCCCTTGAACATGTCCTGGAACTCCGGGCTTTCCGCCGTGTATCCAAAATTCGCCACCACGCCCTCGAGTATGGCGAAGGCGCTCATCGAAACGTACATCGCGAGGAAGTGTATCTCCCACATCCTCCGATAGGTGCTGATCATATCCCACAGATGATGGAGGAGGTCAATATTGGTCGCCTTATCCACATCCAGAGACTTGAGGCGATCGTACATCGTCAGCAACTCGTTCTTGTAGCCGCCCCACAATCCGTCAAAATCCTGGATCCATGGAACTAGAGCCTCTTTGAACTTGGCCGTTCGTCTCTGTATCTCCGCTTCGTCTCTGATGATGTGCATAGCCACGTAAGTAGATCCGTCCTTGATCTTCTGTGACCAGCCTTTGCATTTCGGCGTGCTCAGGGTCTCGCAAGCATACTGCGACCCCATGGGGTTCAACCTGCCGTAGAAGCAACTGTACATCGGTGTCAGGCGGGGAACACTATGGACGCCATCATGAAAATAGGAGTGCATTTCCGGAACATCAACTTCTTCATTGAAATCGAAACCCGGTGCCGCATCCCACAGCTTTACTGTCTCTCTCCCCTTGTCGGTCATTGGTAGCCCCCTTTTTAATGGTGAATAGTTGCCCCTAGTGAGACACTCCTCCGAAGCTTCTCGCAATGAGGTCCGCAATATGGTCGCTCGTGGACCGCCTATCCTTGACAGCTACCTTTGCGGGACGGGTCTGGAGCAAGAATAGGTTGCCGGGAAAGGTGAGATCCGCGTCGAAGGCCCATTCAATATCCTGTGGGCTGCCCAGTCGTTCCTCGAGCGTCATCGCTATCTGCGCGACTTCCCTTATCTCAGAATCGGTGAGAGAAGGGAGAGATTGCCTGTCGGGAGGAACCTCCGCCCACTCGACCCCAGCCTCTTTGTTCAAGACCTGTTTGGTCTTCTTTCCTATTGCCCTCTCCGTTATCTCCATGTTCGCTTTGTTCACCACAAACCTATCGACGTGCTCGGCGCCACTGACCACCCCTTCCCCAAGACCCCAGTTGCTCTCAATGATTACCTTTGAGCCATCACCGTCAACGGGATTCACGGTGAACCCGATGCCGGAGGCGTGTGCATTCACCATCTTCGGGACGGCAACCCCGAGTTCGTCTCCGATCACGGGGATGCCTTTGTTTGCCCGAAATGCGATTGCCCTGCCCGTGTAGGCGCTCGCCCATACCTTCTTGACCTTTCTCAGCACTTCCTCTGCGCCCCGGACGTTGAGATATGTTTCGAACATCCCTGGTCTGCTCTCGGTCCCCGCTGATCGTACCGAAACAGCGACATTAGCAATTCCTGTTTTCTTGCAAAGTCCTTCATAATAGGCGCTGATCAGCTCTCTCAACGTTAGCGGCATTTCTTTGTTCTCGATGATGCCCTGAATTATCTCGCTCGCACGATCGAACAGCTCTATCCCCTGCCCCTTGAGATCGCCCAGGCTCTTCACATAGCTTGTAATCTCTGCCATCGCGCCCGTTTCGCGGACGAACTCTCGGTAGAGATCGATGGAAACGGCGAAACCCGGGGGGACAGGCAAGCCCATCTGAGCCATGACCCCCAGATTGGCGCATTTCTTACCTACCTTGTCGTTATGCTCCCTGCCCACTTCCTCAAACCAGAAGACCAGATTCTGAGCGGTCATTACCCTGCCCTCCTCTCGCTTCAAATGTTGAAGTCCTTCCGGATCACCTGATAGCAGTTGTAAGAAGACCCTCTCCCTGTTCCGACGCCGTTATGATTTGCCGACGAGCAGAGGTAGAAATTCTTTATGGGAGTTCTGTACCCGGACAGCTCCGGGGTTGGGCGGAACCGATCCATCTGGGAGACGATCATGTCGCCGCACGCAATCGAGCCTTCGGGCATGTTGGGGTGGTCCGTCTGGATGTCAAAGGGGGTAACGATGTGACTGGCGATCACGTTGTCCCTTGTCATGTTCGGGGCGTATATTTGCCATTCTTTGATGATCCGTGTTTCAAACTCGTTTCTCAGTGCCTGCCATCTGCTCGGAGAAAAGAACCTTGCAGGAGCCGAGAATTCCTCAATGCCAATGATGTGCTTGCCTTCAGGAGCTCTTGTCTGATCCCATATGCTGTCAGGCCCGACGTACATGAATAGCCTGTCCGCGATGCCGTTCACGTATATCTCGGAAAGGTACTGGTTTGCCATGTAATCGGCATTCCTCGGTCCGATATATATTCTGGGCTGTTTTTCACAATCGGGGTTATAGGAGGCCGCCTTGTACCGCGGCAATTCGTGCATGGCCATGACTCCCCAGATGACGGTGTGGCGGTCATACCGTATGTTCTTGACACGTCTGACGATCTTGGAGTCAAGATTGTCCTCGCCGATCAATTGAACCGACTGCGGTGCGCTTAAGTTGCTTACCACAAGACGCTTTGCTCCTACCTCTGTCCCATTCTTCAAGCGAATTCCTACTGCAGCACCGTTTCTAATGAGGAGCTTGACCACATCACTGTTGCAGAACGTCTCACCTCCCATCTCCGTGAAGGCAGCAAGCAAGGCATTCGAAACAGCCTGACTGCCTCCCTTTGCGATGGCTGCCGGCTCCCACGAAAGTACCAAGCCAATGTTATGAATGAACCCGTGGAGGCCGATGACGTCGTGGGGCGCACCCCCGAAAGAGGTCATGGCCCCCCGGATGAACAATGTGCGGAGCTCTTCACTTTCAAAAAGATCGTAGGCCAACTGCTGGGTTGTCATGAACTGATATACCGGGTCTATGCCGTCGGTAGGGTCGTCACATAGTTTCTCGAGCTCGTTCTTTTCTCCCCACGGGACGGGAGGCGTCATCCGGTACTTTCCCATCGCGGTCTTCCATCTTGCCACATACCTTCGGAACAGCTCCTCGGCAACAACGGCATCCCTCTGGGAGAACCTGGCTATTCCGTCAAGGGTCTTCTGCAGGTTCTCGTTGGAGACCTCGGTTCTGCCGGTCAAGGGGTCGACCACTTTGAAAGCGGAATATCCGACAAGGCATGTATCATTATCGAAGATCATGACCTCATTGCCTTCAGGGAATACGTATTCGAGTCCCTTTTCACGCAGATTGAAGTCGCTGTATGCGGGATGGCTGTAGAAGCGTGTCCAATTGGCGCTCACGTTATAGGTGAAACCGGGTACCGGGCCTGTTTCACTCGTCGCCGAACCGCCAACTTTCGATTTCAGTTCGAATATTGCAGTCTTCATCCCCATCCTTTGCAGATAGCACGCCGCAATCAACCCGTGATGGCCTCCGCCGACGACTATGGCGTCAAAACTCGCATCGCTCATATGGTTCCTCCTTTCTCATGACAGGCCTAAAGCCTTTTCGGATCTATTGCCGGACCGCCGTCATCCCGGTGAAACCCTCCTCCCATACCCAATCGCCTTGACCTTCTCTTCAATCCTCTTAAGTATGTCGGGGTCATCTATCGTTGAGGGCACCTGGTAATCCTTGCCATCCGCGATCTTGCTCATGGTCCCCCTCAGGGTTTTGCCGCTCCTGGTTTTGGGCAATGCGTCGACCACTACGCACTTGTTGAAGCAGGCGACGGCTCCCACCTCCGCACGGACCATCTGCACTAGCTCGCGGATAACCTCTTCGTGGTCCCTTCCGCTGCCTGACTTCAGCACCACAAAACCGAAAGGCAATTGTCCCTTGAGCGCATCATCCACGCCAAGCACCGCGCATTCGGCAACAGCCGGATGCTTTGCCACGATCTCCTCCATGGCGCCGGTGGACAGCCTGTGTCCGGCCACGTTGATAACCTCATCAATACGCCCCATGATAAAGAGGTAACCATCTTCGTCAAGATGACCTCCGTCGCCCGTGACGTAGAAACCGGGGATAGGGCGCACGTAGTCGAGGAATCTTTCGTCATTCTTCCACAGCGTGGGAAGACAGCCCGGCGGGAGAGGAAGCCTGATCGCCACAATGCCGTCCTTGTTAGCCGGCACCCTCTTGCCTTCCTCATCGACGATCTGAACGTTGAATCCCGGTACGGCCTTGGTGGGCGAACCTGCCTTTACCGGAAGCGGCTCCAGCCCCATGCAGTTGCCGGCAATAGCCCATCCGGTCTCTGTCTGCCACCAGTGATCGATAACCGGTATTCCGAGAAGCTCCTTTGCCCAATGGTAGGTGTCCGGGTCGAGGCGCTCGCCGGCTAGAAAGAGGCATCTGAGCGAAGGGATAGCGTACTTCTTCAGAAACTCCCCGTGGGGGTCCTCCTTCTTGATCGCTCTGATAGCGGTCGGAGCCGTAAAAAGGGCGGATACTCCATGATCGGAGATGACCCGCCAGAAGGCGCCGGGGTCAGGGGTGCCCACCGGCTTTCCCTCATAGAAGACCGTCGTGCATCCCATCAGGAGCGGCGCATAGACGATGTAGGAGTGGCCGACTACCCAGCCCACATCCGATGCTGCCCAGAACACCTCGCCCGGCCTCATCCCGTAGAAGTATTCCATTGACCATTTCAGAACGACCGCATGGCCCCCGTTGTCCCGTACAACCCCTTTTGGCATTCCGGTGGTACCGGATGTGTAGAGGATGTAAAGGGGATCCGTCGCGGAGACGGGAACCCATGGGGCCGGCAGAGCATCCGCCATCAGGACTTCCCAGTCGAAATCACGTCCTGTGATCAACTCGGCCGCCACCTGAGGCCGCTGATAGATGATGCATGCCTTCGGCTGGTGAGTGGTAGATTCGAGAGCCTTATCCAGAAACGGTTTGTATGGGATGACCTTCGAACCCTCGATGCCGCACGACGCCGACACGATGATCTTCGGCGTCGCGTCCTCAACGCGTTTTGCCAGCTCGCTCGGTGCGAACCCTCCGAATACTACAGAATGGATCGCACCGATCCTCGCACAGGCCAGCATTGCAACGACCGATTCGGGGATCATGGGCATATAGATGACCACCCTGTCCCCTTTTCTCACACCCTGGGCCTTCAGGACGCCGGCGAACCTCGATACCTTGTCCTTGAGTTCGTTGTAAGTAATCTTTAGCACAGATCCGGTTACGGGACTGTCGTAAATGATGGCGACCTGGTCGCCACGTCCGTCCATGACGTGGAGATCGACGGCATTGTAACAGGTATTGAGCTCCCCCCCGACAAACCACCGATAAAACGGCACGTTGCTATCGTCTAGGACTTTATCCCACTTCCGTACCCAGGAAATAGCCTCTGCGGCTTCTCCCCAGAACGACTCCGGCTGCTCTATCGATCTTCTATAGGTTTCTTCGTACCCATAACCACTTGACATCCGCTTCTCCCCTTCACTGCGAACCCCGCGATTGCTGACTGACCCCCATCACCCGGTCTTGGTTCAAGACCGAAGGTCCGAAGTCATTCAGATTCGCTACCGTCCCGCCGCGTTACCATCACCTCATCGGGAGACCTGAACTCCCGCCTTTTCCCTATCCCAGGTATTCGCGGTGACACCGGCCTCTTTGAGAAGGTACTTCTGAATCCGCTCGGTCGGTGTTCTCGGAAGGCTATCCATGAACTCGACATATCGCGGTACCGCAAAATAGGGCATCCGGTCATTGGCGTACGTGATAAGGTCCTCAGGACTCAGTGTCTCGCCGGGCTTGAGGACCACGCATATCTTCACCTCATCCTCTGCAAGCTCGGACTTTACCGCAACGGCTGCCGACTCCAGGACCAACGGGTGCGAATTGATCACCCGCTCCACCTCGAAAGAGGAGATATTCTCCCCCCTTCTCCGGAGGGCATCCTTCTTTCTGTCCACAAAGTAGAAGTACCCGTCCTCGTCCTTCTTGCCCAGGTCGCCCGTATGGAACCAGAGGTTCCGGTACACCTCGAGTGTCTTGTCCGGCATGTTGTAGTAGCCGAGCATCATCGTGAAAGGCTCTTTCGGCCGAAAAGTGATCTCCCCCGGCTCGTCCACGGGGACTTCGTTATCCTCGTCGTCGACCAACCTGATCTCGTACATGGGCAGGACCTTTCCGCAAGAACCCGGCTTTCTATCGTAAGGCGTCGTGTGAATCACGATGCCAATCTCCGTCATCCCGAAGCCTTCCAAGCACTTAAGCCCGAACCGCTTCTCGAAGCGGTCCATGACCGCCTGGGGGCACCCGGCGCCGAAGGCGATGCGGACGGGATTATCGATGTCGTTAGGCTTCTCGGGTTGCTTATCCAGGATCGGGATGACCGCCCCGAGATAGTTGAACTGCGTGGCCTTGGCCGCACGGATATCATCCCAGAACCGGGAGGCACTGAACTTCTCGGACAGCACCATCTGTCCCTCGGCAAGAAGGGCAGTAATAGTGGTAAGGCACTGCCCGTTGGTGTGATAGAGCGGCATGAAGGTGTAGAATATGTCGTCTTTCACGCCTTCACGCAGCGGAAGGAGTACCTCCGCCATCACAATTGCAAACTTGTGGGGTCCCAAGCCGCCCTTCGACAACCCTGTCGTCCCGGAGGTGTATATGATGTTGTGAGGGTCCGAAGGATATACCTTCACATCGACCGCCGCGTCCGTGGCCTTGAAAAAGTCTTCGAAGCTCGTCGTCGGTATCCTGATTCCTGCTGCCTCTTCGGGCGTCAGACCTCCTAGAACCACTATCTTCTTGACCTTCAGCAGGCTGTCCTGGATGAGCTTAACCCTGTCAAGGAACTCATGGCCGATCACGAGTATCGACGAATCGGACTGGTCGATGATGTGGCGCAGGAACTCTCCTTTGTACGACGTGTTAATGGGGACCTCTACGGCGCCCGCCTTTGCTGCGCCGAACCACAGGTGCAGGAACTCGGGACAATTCGCAAGCATGATGCTTATCTTATCGTTCTTCTTTACCCCTTCGTTCAGAAAGGCATTAGCGCATTTGTTGGAATAGCGACTGATGTCCTTGTACGTAAAGCTCTGGTCCTTGAACCTTAGAAAGACCCTGTCGCCGTTTCTTACTGCCCTGTCCTCAATCAACTCTCCCAATACGTATGGTACCGACTCTTTCTTCATCATAACCCCTTTTCCCGATCCTGACGACCTGTTGGCACTTCAACGAATGCTGGCACTGTTGCTATTTTTCGTTCCCCACGACGACGCAGCACCCGACACCGGCCCCGGCATTTCCACCCAGATTGTGGGTCATGGCCAAACGAGGGTTCTTTACCTGCCTTGGGCCTGCCTTGCCCTGAAGCTGCTTGTACATCTCGTACATCATTCTCAAACCGCTCGCGCCAAGCGGGTGACCAAAGCACTTGAGCCCTCCGTCGGTATTGACCGGCAACTCTCCCTTCAACGTGAAGGTCCCGGCGTCGATGTCTTCTTTCGCCCTTCCCCTCGGGCTGAACTGCAGGTCCTCATACACGACCAGTTCATGGGTACTGAAGCAATCGTGCACCTCGGCGCAACTTATCTCCTTGCGGGGGTTCTTTATCCCTGCCTGCTCATAGACCGCCTGCGCAGCGCGCGTGTTCTCCTCGACGTGGACAAAATCGTAGCCCGACCCTATCGTTCCCTGGCGGGCGCCCACGCTTATGGCCATGCCTTTGATGTAGATCGGGTCGGCCCGGAACCGCTTTGCCATGTCGGCGCGGACTACGATTGCGGCGGCTGCGCCGTCGCTCACGCCGCAGCAGTCGAACAGACCGAGGGGCCATGCGACGATGGGCGCCTTCATCACCTGCTCCACCGATAATTCGTTGTGAAAGTGGGCCTTGGGGTTCAAGCTGCCGTTATGATGGTTCTTTACCGCTATTTCAGCCAGGAGTCTTTTGCCTTCTTCGGGTGCGAGGTTGTAATGGCTGAAGTAGCGCGTGCCCAGATACGCAAAGGAGGCGGGCGCGCTGTAGCCGGAGCCGATGCTTGAGGAGCCGTCCGTGTTATCTCCGATGATTGCGGGCCCTTTTACTCCCGTTGCCCCGGAATCTTTGAGCTTTTCTACGCCGATAGCAAGGGCTATGTCACAAACTCCTGCAGCAATCGCATAGCATGCTCCCCTGAGGGCCTCCGAGCCTGTGGCGCACATGTTTTCGACCCTCGTCACCGGGATGTACTGCAACCCCAGAGGGGACAATGTCATGGCGCTCATGCCGGAGAATACCGTCCCCAGCCATGCCGCCTGAATATCCTTCGGTTCTATGCCGGCATCCTCATAGGCCTCGTACGCTGCCTCAACGAGGAGATCTTCCACACCCATATCCCATCGTTCACCAAACCTCGTACAACCCATTCCCACTATTGCGACTTTATCCTTTATGCTCTCCACGTTTCCCCCTTATTCCAGAACAGGCTTAGCCTTCCAGAAATAGTTGACTATTCCTTTGCCCTGAGACAGCTTCCTGAAGGTCACCTCGACCGGCATGCCGGTCGCAGCTTTGCTCACATCATAGTCGGTCAGCTCGCAGATCCACCTGCCTCCCCCGTCAAAATCAATGACCCCGTTGAGTCCCGGGGAATTCTTCGTCGGCTGCAGCTTATCGATGGCGTAAGTAAAGAGTTTTCCTCTCTTGTCGGAGAACTTGTAGTCCTCGAATTCGTCTTTTGCCCGGCAGGCAATGCACACCCGCAGAGACTGGCCGATCGTGTGTATCTGCGGGGTCCCGCACTTCCTACACTTCACACCGTAAAGGGCTCTGATGACTTTCCGTTCCCTCCACCTTGGGGCGAGGGAAGGTTCGGCGCGCTCGGGCAAGGCGGATGGCTCCGTCGGTATCAGGTCACGCCAGCTCAAATACCTTCCGTAATCCACAGGGACTGTTCTCGCCAGCATGTCTTTCATCGACGGCTTACGGTGGTGCATCGTCGATACATGTTCGGTCGCGCGGACGATGAACGTATCCGATCCGTCGCCGTAGCCGGCAACGAGAATTCTATCTCCCGGCGCTGCTTCTTCGAGGGCGGCCACCAAGCTGACCAGAACCTGCGCCGCGCCGGTATTCCCGATCTGACCGAAGAAGGGGTCCTGCACCTGAGACTTCTCAAAGCCAAGCCTCTTGGCCATGTCAGTGTGCTGTCTGCTATCAATCGCGTAGAAGACAATCTTGGAGAAGTCCGCCGGCGCGAGGGAATACTTCTTCATCAGACCCTGCACGGCCTCCTGCATCGTCGGAATATAACCGGCTTCCTCGATGAAACGTACCTCACCGGATTGGATGAAATCATCATTGTTCGTTCGCCACAGGTCGGTGAAGTCGCTGAAGATTGAATAGGAACCCTCGATGGTTGCAATAGGATCGGTCGATCCGATCATGACCGCGCCTGCCCCGTCCCCCAAGATCTGCTCAAATCTTCCTTTTGGGGCGCCCAAGCGGCAGTCCGCCGCTACCACCAGCACCTGCGTGGCCGCGCCGCTTTCTACGGCGCCGATAGCACCCTTCATCGCTGTGGTTCCCGCTCTCAGGGAATTGGTCAAGTCCGCTGTGTCACATTCCTTGTCCAGATCGACGGCGCTTGCGATGATGGCGGCGCTCTGCTTCTCCTTGTAAGGCGCAGTGGTGGTGGCGAAATAGAGCCCGTCCACCTTCCTGCCGTTCCCTTTCACGCAGTCCAGGGCCGCTGCGACGGCCATGGTTACGGTATCTTCGTCATAGCCTGCGACGGCCCTTCCTCCGGCCGAGCCTTTCGTCAGCCACATTTTGCCTACTTCTTCCCTCGAGAGCCTATATATCGGAATATAAGCACCTATCGATGTGATCCCTACCATCTTTCAGATCCTCCTTGTCTACTCATGTGGCTTGTCATTGCTTTCTCTCAAAGACCTCCAGGAAGGCGTCGACAAGGGCCCCTGCAAAAGCAGGGTCTTCGAGATTGCAGTCAAGCTCAACGAAATCAACCGGCGCTGCCGGTTTCAGGTTTGTCCTCAGCTCGTCGAAGAAGGCCCGGTCCTCCTCAGGGTTGTAGAGGGCCATTCCCGGCCTATCGATAGAAGACCAGCCTCGCAAAGGGACGAGGAATTTCACCCGACTCTTCGCCTTGTTCAGTTTCTCTGCATAGAGTCTCGCACCCTGTCTCATTTCATCCGGCGTGAGCCGGGTCATGAACCGTATTGAGTCGATCTGGAGCCTTGGTTGCCGGTCAATGAAGCGCTCCTTCATCCTGCGGGTGGGTCCGGCGCCCGTCGCATTCAAGGTGCACGGCGCGAGAACGAGGGGCATTCCCCTTTCGATAGGCGCACCGAGTCTGTCCATTCCTGCCGCCCTATTCCCCTGAAACAGCTCCTCGATCAGGCCCGCAGGCACAATGTCTATGAGGCCATCAAAAAAACCCTGGTCGATCAGCCTCTCCATGCTCCTGTCGCTTATCCCGTTCGCGTGGATGGGATAGACGTTGAAGCCTTTCTCTTCGAGGAGCTCCTTCACTTTCACCGCGCACTTCTCGTTAAATCCCAACTGGGTAACGGCTACTGACGGGTAGGGAAGCTTGAGCGACTTGTGGTCGGGCGCTTCCTCGACCATGCCCGCCACGGCCCCCGCCACCTGGCTGATGGCCGCAGTGATCAGATTATGCATGCCCGCGTATTCCATGATCGTCTGCATCACCACCACGTCCATTTCGCCGAACCACTCCGATATGTAGGTGGGCATTGCCGCAGGTGTGGCAATCACCTTCGGGATACCGAAGGGCAGCTTCGCCATGATCCTCCGGCCCATCAACGCCATTGAAGCCCCGCCCATCGCTACGATTCCCTGTAGCCTGCCCTCCGACAGGAGGTCGGCGACCTTGTGCTGTGCGCCGTTAATCATCACCCCCGTGGACACCGACCTGTCGCCGGCCATGAGCTGCTCAATGCTATGTCCCGCGATTCGGGCTATCTCGCTGGCCGGAATGTCAGCTGGGACAACCGGGACAGCGCCCATGCTGAGATCCAGGATCAGCGCCTCGTGGCCTCTCTTCTGAATCAGGTTTTTCAACAGTCGGAGGTGTTCGCCCTTGGTGTCGAGCGTTCCCAGAATGACGATCGTCTTAGCCATGGGAGATCTCGCGTGCCGCCGCCATGTATCCCCCTAAGGCCGTCGCTGCGGAGATGGCCGCGATTGTCTTCCTTTCATGGAACAAGAGGGAGAGTCTGTCTGCCAACTGGCCCTCCTCCTCCGCCATTCTTTTCATGTCGCCCATCAGCCCGATTTCCTTCTCGATGAAATGGGTACCCAGCTCCCCCTTCATAAAGCGAGGGTTCTCCATGACCGCCTTGTGGAAGGGGGTGTTCGTTTTGGTACCGACAATGACGTACTCAAACAGCGCACGTTTCATCCTTGCAAGTGCCTCGTTCCTGTTCCTGCCCCAGACGATGAGCTTTGCTATCATGGGATCATAGAAAGGCGATATTACGGAGGAACCTGCGATCCCGCTGTCGATCCTGATTCCCGGTCCTCCCGGCGGAATATACCTCGATATCTTGCCTGGTGTCGGAACAAATCCGTTGAATGGATCCTCCGCATTTATCCGGCATTCGATGGCACTGCCGGTAAGCTTGATGTGATTTTGCTTGAGAGAGAGGGGGTGTCCGAGGCCGATTCGGATCTGCTCCTTCACGATATCCACTCCGGTCACCAACTCCGTCACCGGATGTTCAACCTGGACCCGGGCGTTCACCTCCATGAAGTAGAACTTCCCGTCGGCAAAGAGAAACTCCACTGTCCCTGCACCCTCGTAGCCTACCCACCTGGCCGCGTTTGTCGCTATCTCGCCCACCTCCTTCCGGATCGCCGGTGTCACAGCCGGCGACGGAGACTCCTCGATCAGCTTCTGATGTCTCCTTTGGATGGAACACTCGCGCTCTCCGAGGTGGATGACCTTGCCCTTCGAGTCTGCCAATATCTGGAACTCTATGTGACGTGGATCGGGCAGGTATTTTTCGATGTAGACGTCACAGATACCGAAGGTCGTCGTCGCAATCGCCTGTGTTGATTTCAGGGCGTCGGCCAGATCCTCCCCTTTCTCGACGATGGTCATCCCGATCCCGCCCCCACCTCCGGAAGGCTTGATAATCACCGGATAGCCGATTTCGTCAGCCGTTATGCGGGCTGCCTGAAAGTCCGTCACGCATCCCTCGGTCCCGGGCAGGATAGGAACGCGGGCCTTCGTCATCTCCCGCCGCGCCGCCACCTTGTCACCCATGAGTGCAAGGACCCTGCTTGACGGTCCGAGGAACTTTATGCCTTCCCGCTCGCAAGCCCTTGCGAACTCCGGATTCTCGGCCAGAAAACCGTAGCCGGGATGGATTGCCGCGGCCCCGCACTTCTTTGCTGCATCGATCAGCTTTTCTATGGCAAGATAGCTCTGACTGGCCGGCGCTGGGCCGATGGGATAGCACTCGTCGGCATACGCCGGGAAGAGGGCGGCCTTGTCCGCTTCTGAGTACACCGCGACCGACCGTATGCCCATTTCCCGGCACGCGCGCATGATGCGGACCGCTATTTCTCCACGATTGGCTATGAGGATTTTTTCTGCCATCCTATTCCACCACTGCCAGAACCCGTTCGGGCTCAACCATGTCCCCTTCGGAGACGCGGATCTCTTTCACTACACCGGGGTGAGGCGCGTTGATCTGTCTTCTCATCTTCATTGCCTCGATCATTACGATCAGATCGCCTTCCTTCACGCTCTGGCCGACTTCAACCTCTACGGAGAGCACCAACCCAGCCATCCCACAAAGCACCGCACCAGGCGGCGCTTCGGATTTCTTCCCTCCAGCCGTTGCCCCGGATTGGGCAATCGCTTCACCGTCACCGTCGCCGTTCCAAATAGGCGAGATCTTTACTTCGAACACTTCTCCATCCACCTCCACACTGAACGCCGCCGGGAACTGCCCAGGAGGGACTTGGGCTGCTATGGCTCCCGCGGGGGTCATCGCGCCCCGTTTCTTTGTCTCGGAACGCTTAGAGGACTTGCCCGGAACAAGAACCTTGAGCAGAAGGTCATCATCCGAAAGGTCGGGACCTATTTCGTTTCTGAGGTCCTCGACGGATTTGTGGTACCCTTCAGGCCTCCAATTGATAAACTCGCTGGTCCTGGGCAGGTTCATGATCTTATCCATGACGTCTTTGTCGATGGGAGCAACCGGCTGTCCATAGTAGCCCAGGGCGTACTTGATGACCTCATCGGTGATATTCTGATACCGCTTTCCTGAAACTACATTGTCTACGGCCTGGGCGCCCACGATCTGGGAGAATGGCGTCGCCATCACCGGATAGCCCAACTCCCTGCGAACCTGGATGATTTCATGGAGAATCGCGTCCAGCCGGTCCTCCATTCCCACCTCCCTGAGTTGGCGAGTGAGGTTCGATATCATACCGCCGGGCACCTGGTGCTCGAGGTGGAAGAGATCATATTCCGCCGGCACTCCGATAGGAAGTCCTTCCGTTTGAGCGATCTTCCTGAAGTGGGCTGAGACAGTCGCGAGTGCGTCCTCGTCCAGGTTCGAAGAGAAACCGAGGTGCCGGATGTTTTTGAGGATCATTTCGGTGGAGGGTAAGGAGGTCCCGTTAGCGAGGGGCGCCACTGCCGTATGAACCGTGGTAACCCCTGCTTTGACGGCCTCTAGGTAGCAGAGCGGAGCCAGTCCGGAGTTGCAATGGGCATGGAACTCGAGCGGTATGCCGTCGCTGTTCAGTTTGACCGTCTGAACCAGCTCCCGCGTGAGTTCCGGTGTGATAACGCCCGAGGCGTCCTCGATCATGATTCTATCGACACAACCCTTTATTTCCGCAATGAGCCTGGTCAGTCTGGCAAAATGTTCCATCGTGTGGACCGGGCTCAGGGTGTACATAAGGGACGGTACAACTTCCGCCCCCTCGGCTTTGGCTATTTCCGCAAAATACCGGAACCTCTCCATGTCATCCTGGTAGTCGCAGATCCAGAAACTCCGTATACCATTGGCAACCGAACGCTTTATCCACAACCCGATGATGTCCCGGGGGGTGCTGAGATCGAAAGATGACAGACTCCCCGTATGATAGGAGCCGCGGAGAGGAGTTCTTGTCATCAACCGGGAAAGGACCCTTATCCTTTCCCAGGGGTCCTCGTCGAGGGTGCGGACCTGTATCGTAAACGCCTGGGATCCCACCGTGGCAATAGCGCGGTATCCGACCTTGTCCATCATCTCCGCGACTGGGACGATGTGGTCGGTCCTCATCGTGAACCCCCATAGGCTCTGCTGGCCATCCCGTATGGTCTGATCCACAAATTCAACCTTGTTCATCTACCATGCCCCCTTGTCGGTCTTCCCACCCTCGGGCAACCGCCATGTGGCGCGAACTTCAAGACACGTGTTTCAATGAGTATTCTCCACCAGAGGGCAAAAACACTGCAACAGCGATCTCCTTATGAGGTCATAAGAGAAGAGAGTCCTGTCAAACTCGAACACTGCCAGATTCGGGAGGTAGAAGTGATAGACCAGGGAAAGGATTATCCGCGAGGAATCGAAAGGAAGATGCCTCCAACTCATCTTGTCTAGGATGCACACCACGCCCTGGTTACCGTCGACCCTTATCCGCTGGCCGGTCTTGATCTTCTTCGTGCCTTCGACGCACCCGGAGACGCAGGGGATGCCGAACTCGCGGGCCATGATCACGGGATGAGAAAGGGCACCGCCGCCGTCACTTACCAGTCCCTTTATGATACTAAAGGCGACCGCCCATGATGATGACGTCCCCGGTGCGACGACTATTTCTCCCGGCCGCACCTCGCCAAGCGGGTCAGGGCTAATGATCACCCGGGCATAGCCTTCTGCGAGACCTGGCCCGCTGCCGCCCCATAGAGATCGGCCTTCAACTCCTCCCTCACGATGGGTATCTGCGCAGAAACTGATAGGGTCGGGTCACTCCATATGATCTCCTGCGCGAGGCTTATGTCGCCGAAGAATAGTTCGGGCTCAACCTCGAGATTGGCTTTGTGAGTTGCTTTCCATCGCTCGACATAGAGGCGCAGGTTTACTCTGCCTCCCGGAATGGCCGCCTTCCTTATTTCGTTAGGGTGGAGATAATGGATATCCTCGGGATCATCAATGCATCCGGCCTCCGCGAATCTCCGACCGTATTCGGTGAGGATCCATCTCCCCATGGCGCCGATATTGAGGTCGCAGTAATAGCCGTGGTCCTTCCTCCAATAACCGGCCTTCTGGGCGGCTTTCATAAGAAGAGCGAATCGGCCCGTTAACCTTCCGGTATCTTGTGCAGCACCTCTTTCTCCGCCTCCTCCCGCTCCCGAACGACACGATCACGGTGGGCGTCGAAGGGAAAACCGCACTCCAACATCATCACCGTCATACGGGCAACGCCGACGCTCAGCTTCTCGATCCATGTCGGGTAGTCTACAACCAGGCAATGATGGCTAATAGCTTTCTCAAGAGCTATCGCCTTAACAAC
>Ga0326728_10014204_pt1 | contig 17015 bp, 14 predicted proteins | sample MB3enrmetagenome_FD_207602 | JGI IMG/M metagenome (GOLD analysis project Ga0326728, IMG submission 207602) | Lab enriched peat soil microbial communities from McLean, Ithaca, NY, United States - MB31MN | ecosystem: Environmental > Terrestrial > Soil > Wetlands > Peat | place: USA: New York...
TCATCTTCGTCGTCATCCTGACCATTCTGGGCTTCCTGCTCAAGCTTTTTGATTTCCTGTAATTCCCGTAGCAGCTCGCGCTTTCGATAGCGCAAGACGCGTGTCCCGAAATCTACTTCTTCGTCGTCATCTTCAATGTCATCTTCGTTGGGGAAGACGATTTTAGATTTCATAGAGTTGATGTCAGTCGGGTCGGGAATCGAAAACTCGACTGAAAAATCTATCGGCGATACCTGTGCCCCACCGTTGGCGGGACGTTTCCGTGGGCTACTACTAGTAGACATTTTTTTTCACCCGCTGGCCTAGAGGCCATTAAAGTATATAAAATTATCTACAACAATATCTCCTGAATGGCTAAAATGTAATATAAAAAGTTATGTACGAGACAATCGAGCTATGTCCATGCCAGCCACCTTGACACTAAAAACTTGGGCGTGATCAAACGGCGCGATCTTCGTTATGTCATGTGTGACCCGGAATTTTCTCCCACCACTTTCAATCTCTCGTGGAAACTTAATCCCCTTCACCACTGCTGGCAACCACGCTTCTCCTCGGCTAATGCCCAGAAGTCCGGGCGCGTGATCGGTAATAATCTCCAAGTGCTTATCCGTCAGTGACAACACTTTCGACATGAAGGGCATTTCATTAGCGCACTCATGATTTCCACCCTCACAGCACCCGTCCATTTGCCCGCAGAAGCCCTCGATGTGTATCCCGCTTTTCCAGATTATATTTAGGGCAGAAAGATTATTCGTGAAGAGAAAAACAACCACTTTCCCTTCTTTCGGGATTGTGAACACCCGGCAGAACGGCGTGGAGGCGATGATCTCGATTTTGCGTTTCCCCACACTCTCAAGAAACATATGAAAAAATTTAGTCCGTGTACTCCCGAACCTATGGGGGTAAAAATCACTGAACACATATAAGTTGTATCCGGGATAATCGAGCAGATATCCACCATTTACGCCGGCGGACGCATAAAACATCAGAGAGGGACGGTACGGCGCGAGACTTCGCAAATATCCGATTGTGCTAAACACATTATCACCTTTTGTTGGCCTCATCTGTTTTCCCATCATAAAAAGGGCCGCATGACTCGAAAATGGGGAACGGCGCCGGTTGCAGGATGGTGGATTGGATTGGACTAATTTAAATGACTGGATTTTTATTCTAGCCATTTTAAGGCGATTTCATAAACCTCAAACGGACGGCGCTTCTACTTTAACAAAGATTAAACCTGCAAAATCGGTTACGTAACCCGGTTACGTAGTATTTCATCGTTTTGACCGGTAGAAGAAAATCAGGAAAAATTCAAAATTTCATCTTTTTTCGGAAAAAGACGCAAAAATGGGATTATTGTTCTTTGAAATAACCGGGGTTCAAACGGTAATATGACCTTGCAATGGGTGCATCCCCAATCAAACCCCGCGCACGGATTTCTGCCTCCGGAATTGGCACAATCGTACCCTCCTTTTTCATGTTCAGGATCAATTTCCGGAAGCTGGCATATGTGCTGCGGGATTTTTTTATCGCGTCTCTCATTTGGTTCCATGCTCGATACATCTCATTTACATAGGCTCCGTTACGTCCCGCCTTGGTCAAATATCCGACGGCAAATTCTTTTTGCGTGAGGGATCGCGTCCCACTGACCGTTATGACCGTCTCATTCGGCATGTTTCCCTGCCGGAAGGTCGCCGTCGCATACTTAGCTACGTAACGACGGTTTTCTTGAACTGTAATTCGTTCGTTCATGGCCAGTTCATCCGGCATGCATCTTATTTATACTTTGTGTACAATCACGCCGAAGAACGCCGTTCTCGTTTTGGGCCTGTCATGACGAAACCATAAATTTCCGAAAACACCATATTGTTGAGTTTCATATTGGAATCATATGACATCATTGTACTACTCTCCGCCGTAGTACTGAACAATTTTAGATTGATCGTGTTGTGGGTAAAAACACGGGCATATTGAACACATAAACGGAGATTCGAGTGCCGTGTAAGGTTTAATAAGGAATCATAAACCAGATGCTGGAAACCGGAAATGTGTTCGAGAAATCGTAGAACGGCGCTCGATGCTGTTCAACAGAGATTGGGCAGTTGAACACCCTTTGCCTCTTGTGATGGCTAGTTTCTCGTGAAAGAATGAAATAACAGCCCATACTTGATCATACGGTGAAATGGAGAGCAAAGGATTCATTCTCATTTAAAATAATACTGTAAAAACGCAGGATTGTGAAATGAAAATTGTCAATATCGTTGCGACGGTCATTCTTAATGGACCCCTTGATCTCAACCGAGTTTACGAGCATCTCCCCGGATCAAAATTTCCCAAAGGCGGCTCACCATGGCTTCAGTATCGAATTCAACCAGGGAATTATTACACCACTTTTTACAAATCTGGAAAATTCTTAATAACCGGCGTTGTTTCCCCAGAAGATATACGTCCAATCGCTGATAGGATCATATCAATTATGGAAAATAACGACGTCCATATGAAGATCACAGACATCCGGATTCACAATTTTGTTGTTGTCGATACCATTGGACATGAAGTAAAATTCGACCAAGTTATGGCCTCCATGTCAAATATGAATGTTGAATATGAGCCTGAACAATTCCCCGCTATAATCATTAAAAAGGACGGGCATTCGTTCTTATTATTCAGATCGGGAAAGATCATTTTAACCGGTGTGAAAGAAATTGAATCTATTCTACCTGCACTTGATTGGTTGAAAAAGGAGATCAATGAGATATAGTAGAATTCTAGGTTTTAAAGAAAGTTAATTGCGATATTCAGTTATTTCTACATAGAAAAAGATAAATTATTAGACTTGCAGTTCACCATCCCTTCCTTAGCGTCTCTTGAATCTCAATTTTATCAAGAACGGTACTACATGTCTCCCATGGAATGTTTCCTATAGGTTTCTCGTATTTTAATTCGAACGGATGTTTCGGCGGAAGCGCATTAATCGTCTTTTTCGCATCATCAATATCGTTCTGGGCCACTTGAACCCAGACATCTTCAAGGACATCAGGTATCTGCCCGAACATTGCATTGATATTCTGGAGCCGGTCTGAAAGTAAATCATGAACCCTGTCCTCAACCGAACCATCGTATCTAAGGTTAAAGATCCAGATATCCTCATATACCTGCCCGATTCTTTGGATACGACCTTTTCGCTGTTCAAGTCTGGTTGGATTCCAGGGTAAGTCAAGGTTGATAAGAGTCCCGAGGCTCTGGAGATTGAGACCTTCACTTGCAGCATCCGTACCAATAAGAAGACGGATCTGGTGTTTTTTTACCATAGATTTTATCAGTTCGCGGGGCACCCGCTGATAAATTCCCTGATGATAGGTTCCAGACCGGTTCCCCCCGGCATAAATGCCAATTAATTCGTCCGGCATTTCAGCAGATAATTTCTTTGCAAGGAATTCGACTGAATCAAAATATTGCGAGAAAACGATACACCCGCGATCCAACCACCGTTTCTCTAACAGTATTTCTCTTATCTTTGATATTTTTGGATCTTCATTCTCATGATCAGAAAGGATCTGGTAAAATCTATTGAGATGTGTGCGTTCTTCATCTGTCATTTCACGGAAAAGTGGACTTATAGATGTCGCGGTTTCGTCTTCCTCCTCCTCCTCATTTATCTGTTCATCGGGGGATATTCCAAGCATTTTTTCTGCGGTTCTCCTCCCGGCGTAAAGTGTGCTTCCAACCCGTCTTAGGAGAAGTGTTTTTAAAAACCCCGTCGCTTTCGCTCTTTGAGAGAGAGCAGTACAGAAATCTTCTGCCTCTTGGAACGCCTCATGGAGATACGCATTCAACAAGAGAGCATCAGCAGGTCGTTCGCCATAAAGGACTACTTTTACCGGTTTCAGGTATGGTTCTCCGGTCTCCGGATTTTTTGTTTCTTCAAGGTATTTTCTGGTTCTCCGAATAATATAACGGATGAATGGATTATGCTTCTGCATGAAGGTTCTGGAAAGCCTTCTGACTCTGTCTCTTCCCGAAGGTGTGAGTCGCTCCCAGCTTTCATACCCTTTTGTCCAGGCATCGTCATCACTAAGTTTCAATTCATACCGGATAATCTGAAAATCGTGGCCTTCATCTTTTGGCGGAAGGGGATTCCGGATCCATGCCCATCTCTCCAGGTCCTGTTCGGGCATAGGATTATTTTCTGGATCTTGGATCATCGCAATGGATACTAAGGGCTCCCGACGCCAGTGGCTATCCTGAATTCCGAGAACGGTCTCGTTTTGCCCACCGCCGATTATTGAGAGAAGATCGTACGCTTCAATCGGATGCATCTGGACGGGTGTTGCGGTAGCGAGCAAGATGCTCTTTGTTCGTCCTGCTAACTGGAGCAGGAACGCAAAGAGATGGTTTGGTTCCGGTTTTTCCTCTCGGTCGGCCTTTGATAAATTAGCCCTTCGGGCGCGATGGGCCTCATCGACAATAATGCAATCATAGGAAAGGCCTAACAGATTTTGGCAGAAATTGGAAGTATGATCATCAAACAGGCGGGTGACCAATCCCTGTGATACTATTCCGATCCTTCGCGGACAATGTTTGATCCCTTCTTCTCCCATTATTGGATATTCAATCCCCTGTTCATCGATCCATTGTTTGCCATTCCAAACCGCGGAAGGAACATTAAGAAGTTCCCGCATCTCATCCTGCCATTGTATCATGAGAGTTTTGGGGACAAGGATCAGGATCGGTTTGGTTCCAGTAAGGGCTATCAGTGTTGCAGTTGTTGCAAGCTGGATAGTTTTTCCCAAACCAACCTCATCAGCGAGGATTAATCGTGCTCCGGCTTTTGTCTGATGGGCCCCGAAAGCAAGGTTGATGAAATATTTCTGGTGCTCCCAGAGCCCTAGCTGATTACGGTAAACAGGAGATTCAACAATAGTAGCTGCGGGATCTGCAGTCTTTTTCCAGTCATCAACTGATGAGACGACCGTCCGTTTCGCGAGCCGGTCGATATCACTAATGATGAAATCTGCGATATTATAAGCGTCCTTATGGTTCCAGAGAAAATCAAATTCTTCCTGTACCCACGCCGCAGCCTCTATTGAATCATCTTCCCAAATCATTTCATAGTTGAGGAGCCAGCCGCTCACCGTCTCATTTGCGCTTCCGATAAACGCCGTCTTTGATCCATCTTTTTTTGTAATGACGCCAGCTTTTCCGTGGATGAGGCCAAATGTGGAATCTGGGAGAACACGGATCTGGATCTTTCCTTCCTTAAGGAAACGGGAGAGGCGTTCGAAACGGTTTTTAGAACCAGAGCCAAGAGATTCTGGTTCAGATTCACACCATTCCTGTCGTTGTTTTGCCATAGCAGATGATGCTGTAACGACGTCTTTTTCGTCAAGATGTGAATTGCAGACTATTCTGACTACACCGTCGATCTTCTCGATCTGCTCCCCTGCAACCTCAAGAATAGAGGAACTGAAGTAGCCGGCGATTCGATCATACCCCAGCGCGCCATCGAGACGATCCGCGAGAAATGATTTTCCAAGCCGTGTTTTCCGAGAAGAGAAACGCTGGATCATAACGCATCAGATGTGGTCCTGTTCAATGGCGCTGGCAAGTAGGAAGGCATTGTGAGCATCCTGTTTCCAGTGGGATGTAGGCGCTGCATTCTCAAGCAATGAAAGATATTTCAGAAGTTCAATGATATCTTTTCTCCGTTCCCAATAAAGCCCGGCGAGTTCAGAACGAAGGTATGTTCGCCCCGTATTGGTAGATTCTGTCTGACTGGTCTGTCGAATAGCAAAAAGGACTTTTCTGAGAACTGTCCCGCCGAACCCTTCGCCTCCGAGATCACCGGATTTAAATTCAGTTGCAGTTTTTAGACGAGTCTCGTTCGCTTTCGAAGAAAATAAAAATTGCCGATATTGCCGAATTCCGAATCCCCTCGCTAATTCTTGAAATACACCTACCCGGAACTCACCATGACTTTCCAATTCAAGCCCTTTGAGATAGAATCTTTCCTCAGCTAAAAGCTGTTTCCAAAGGGATGAATCGATGCCAGTAGGAATGAGAAAATCACAAGCAATTTTAACGGCAGCCTGAATGACTTTTTCTAATTCACTCACTTCACCGTTAATTCGTGTTTTAGCAAGCTCGCGGGCAACATCAATCCCTTCTATTTGCTTATAACTTGTGAGGACACGAAGTGATGCTGCATATGCTGCAAGTTGATAATCTGTATCCGAGAAATTCGGATCGTCTTTATCATCGATCGCAGTCATTGAACTGAGCTGCTTTTTAACTTCATCTTCTATTTCCGGGTATACTTCATCCAGAAAGACAACTTTTTCTGATGTCTGTTTATGGAGGATGAGCAAATTTGTTCCCTTAACATAATTTCCTTTTTTCACACCAGATTCGGTTTCAGTTTGGATGCACCATGCAGAAGTAACACTCAAACCTGCAGCCCATAAAATTAGAGTTAGATCAGCCCAAACTGCGGGCTCTTGATGAGTGAACATTACGATTTGAATTCCATCATTGGGCATATGATCTGTAAGATTGTGGTAAGATTCCATCATACCCTTTCGGAAATCTTCATCTGATCCCCGTATTGCAAGCGCTCGTCGCGAATCAGGAATCCATTGATTAAATATCCTTGGAAGGATTTGACGATACCATGCAAGGAAGAATTCTGAAAGTTCATGATAATTTATTGCATCCGCATAAGGTGGATCTGTTATCCAAATATCACAATTCGTCGAAAGGCTACGAGCATCTATCGGACCGACAAAGGATTTGCTCTTTATGATTTCTCCTTCGATATTAAGATTCCAAGTGGGTTTAAGAAATGAAAATCCTCGCGCAGAATAAACATACAGCGGATTGAGTGCCTGGTTGTAAAAGGTATTTTTGGATTTGTCGGTTCCGGAATCCCAAAGACATAATTTACTATTCCAATCAGTACATCGACCCAAAGCTAAAGCCATTATAATGTTCTCATAGTTATTACTAGCAACACGACTTCCGATTTCCGAAAGCAGTCCATGATAGAGTAATTGTCGTGGGGTGAATAAGTGGTGCCAATATGTCCATCCACGAGTTCGGATCAATTCCCCCGTTTTTTCGCCCGTTTCGATACTTGTTGATGGAATACATCCCTTTTCTTGCCAAGATATGAACCGTTCAGTCAATAGATTTAGGGCTCGCTCTTCATTCTGAATATCTTCGCAGGTGGGTGTACAGAAATGCCATTTCACACCTTCCGGAGTAGTCTCCTTCCATCTAATGCAATAGAGACGTTCCTGAAAGATATCATTACGTTGAGGAATTATATCGGATTCTTCCCAAAGTCTGAGTCCACCAGAGCCTTCGTGACGAATTGAGGCGAGTGAGAGTGGAGCAACATGGGCAGCACATGCTAAATTCGGGCAGCGAATTTGAGAATCATTTATAGTACCGCTCTCTTTAGCATGGTTGATATCAGTTGTCGTACACCCATGTCGGATATGAATTTCAAAACGTTTTTCCGGAAAAACCGGCACAAGTTCTGCAATCACCTTGTCCATCCGTTCAGCAATGACAAGTGATGGGAGTAACGGGATTTTCCAATCACACTCAGGACAGACAACTTCGTTACAATATAAATAGGAATATCCTCGCCATCCTTTTGAGTTATGTTCGATACCCCAATCAATAACCTGCTTATCAACTTCATCATAGACATTCTGCAAAAAACTTCTACAATCAGTAACAACTTTTTCGCCGCCACCGATAATATTGAGTGCTGCCCATGTCAAGAGGGTTGCAACCGGGCTCAGGTCGGTTCCGACAACATCGCACCCAAGCCGTGCAGCTTCAAATGGCACACTCCCCCGCCCGCAAAAAGCGTCGCCTATACGGGGATTCTCGCCAAATTGCCGTTTTCCAAGTTCCTGAACAAGTGTAGAGAGAGATGAGGCATTCGTCCCAAGATGCGAATTAATAACAACCCAATCTTCAGGAGTGAGTATGTCACACTCCTCAGGACGGCAACAAAACTCGATCTTTTTATCATATGTCAAACGCAGAAAGACGGTTCGTTGTAGTGTATCTCTCTCCTCCCGTGAAAGACGGCGAAGTTCATGTTTTCCTCCAGATGATAACTCAAACCATTGCGATTGTTCTGACGGCGTGAGGTGCTTATAAACAACATCTTTCGGGATCGATTCTGTCTTTCGTCGCAGAAGGCCTTCCTCATCCATTCCCATGAGTTTGAAAAAGATCTCCCGGTCGCGTTTTGGATCATCGGATGCTGGGATAAGAAGTCCTAAAATTGCAGCACGGACGAGAACCAGGGGTTTCCCACCCCACCATTTCCCTAATTGGGTGAGGGTTTGTCCTTGTGCACCTTTTCGTTCCTTATAACTCTCTTTCGAAAGCTTCGATACTGGAAACTGCACCTCAATGAACGACTTCATCACCCACCACCTCCTCTACAAAATTACCGAGAGTAACCCCTTGTGGTTTTCGTTTCTTCTTTGCATCTGATCGACGCTGAATCTTGTCAAGGTCAGCGATAAGTCCCACCCGCTGCTCGGGAATTGAAGCTGATAACGGATTCTCAGTAAATGCGAACCTGACCGCTTTGCGCCATCCTATACCCTTGCCACGAAGTGCTTGCCCGGTTGCTGCATTCGTCATCGTAAAGAGCCACCACCGTTCTTCGGGGCTCAGCCCTTTCCAGTTCGCGATAGCTGTGGGAATCTTACCAGGATCTGCGTCTTCGATAGCCCAGGCAAGGAGGACAAGTTCCTTACCAAACATTATACAGACTGGATTTAATCCCGCTTGTTTCCATTTCCCGGTTCGAATCTTAGAATTTCGCAAGCGCCGGTTGAATTCTTCACTAACAACGTCCGCGATAGCATCCCATTTTCGTCGTGGAAGAGCAACCCGTGTCCGTTCATCGGCAGTGCTCTCAACATCACGAATCTTCTCGCCCCACCCATGCTCCGGAAAACTCATGTGCTCAGTGATCCAAACCTCTCCCTCTTCCGATTTCGGAATGGAGACAATAAAATGGTGTTGGGACTCTTTGGGATCGACACCGAATCCGTAGATCACTGCTGAACAACCTCACCTGATTTTACATTCTGTCTGATATCCGCGGCAAAGTCAAGGAGGTGCTGACCCGAGGGGAACGCAATTTCAGCAAAATCAATTGCAACCTCTCCATCGGAATAAATTTCCCGTAGTGTGGCCACCACTTTTTCGATCTGTTCTGGCTTGAAACGAATATTCTGATCCGCATTGAATTCAACCCATTTCTCTAAATTGACGACCACAGATATTTTATGGACTGCAGCTGATGACTCGAACTTTTTTAACCGTTCGATCATTTCATAACTTTCCTTGGTTGTGCCGTAGGTGAAATCATATTTCCAGACGGCTGGTTTTGTTGGATCGATGGAAGGGCCTTCGGCTTTCCATGACAGGTCGATCCTCATTTCAGCTGATTCAATATTCTCCTTTTCAGCAATCGCAAGAATAATCTTTTCCGGCTTTTTTATGGTAAACGGGTCATCATAGACGCCACCGTTGTTTTTTGGATTTGAACCATTAGTTGTATACTGAATTTTAGCGCCTGGGGGAGCTGATCGAAGTTCGATCCGTTTGGTCTTTGTATCCACATCCTGAACAAATTTTTTAAGAGTCACTTTATTTGTCCAAAGATATGGTTCACCCTGCTCATGCAATCCGGTAGAATCAACACAGAGGAATGATACCCGCATTTCGCTTGTCACAAACCGGTGAAGATCCTGTACACGGGCTGATGAAGGTGTGGCTTCGCCACCAATCTCATAATACACTGTATCTCCGTGGACAGGATTTATCCGAAGCGTTGTTGCCCCGGTATCTTCATTACGATCGAGCTCTTGTGGAGATACCGACGTTTTAGGTTTCGGAAACGGTCCTTTATCCACATACCCACCATCGATTCTCCACTGGTCACGATCAACCATTTTGTCTTTGAGAGATTCAAGTGCACCCTGGTGAAACCACTGCCATTCCGGAACGACGGCAGCCTTGGTTTTGATCTCAGACCATTTCATGACTTTCTGTGTGAAGAGTCGTTGCTCACATTTCTTTCGGAATATTTCACTATCAACATCTTCAGTAAACTTCTGTTTTTCCAAGAGGGTTTGTCGGATCTGCGCCTCAGCCCGATATTTATTATCGGTAAAATTCATGGAGATATCCGTCTTACGCAAATCCCCGCTCATCGGATACCAGAGAACGGTGAACGTTTCTTTTGCCGCACTAAGAAGACGTAATATAATTATATCTCGGAGATCAACCGCAGAGATGCATTGAGGGGTATCTTTCTTATATCCTTCAGCCTGCATCTCTTTGATTATTGTGATAATCGCTTTGTACTCTTTCCCGGTCTGCACCAGAGAATCCATGGTCTCGCGGGGTCCGGATAGAAAACAAATCCGGTTCTTGTAATCAAGCCGGTCGTATAATGCTTTCAGATCAGGATGTAGGCCACCCTGATGAGGTTCAAAGAGCACGAGAGTAACCTTGTCTGGTGAGACTTGAATATCATCAACTGCAGGAAAGATCATTAGATCTTGGTAGCAGTCTTTCCGCTCAGGTTTGAAAATGATATTGAGATAATCTTTCACATCCTTAAGAGCAACCTCGCGGGAATATCCATCTGCATATGACCGGAGTTTTGCTACAAGGTTTTGGGTATTTTTGAAACAGATTCTGCCACTATTATCCTTATGGAGATACCAGCACTGCTGGTTGAGCATGATGTCAATGACGGATGGGAGATTAGAAAGCGAGCGACCTGGGCTGATAAGATACGCGATGACCTCCGGTTCAGTGAGGCCTATAACGGCATTCTGGACATTTGCGAGTGATGAGACAAAGATAAGTTTTGCAATATCCGTAGAATCGTGCCCGCCATGCTGGTGATCGATAAGCTCGGAAACTGCACTGCCGTTTGAGGCGATATCGTGGCTAATTGCATTCCCGAGATCGTGGTTGATTCTGGTAAATTCGGGATTAATCTCCTCATCATTCAAGTTGATGTGATGCGGATGGATCAGGGAGGTGGTTGTTGAAGCCCCACCTTCAGAATACAGAGAGAAAACAATCTTTCGCATCAGGCGGATAAGGTCACGGGTCTGCTGGAAATCACGGTTCTGACGGAATCGGGCATACAGGTCCTTGATAGCGGGATGGAATGGATACGATTCGATTATTTGCTGGGAGAATTTGTCCGGACTGAGTGAGGTCAGGTTCATCTGCCCTGCTTCCTTGAGAGCATTGCCATAAGCTTCTGCAATGGGTTTGATTTCTTTTATTGAAGGTAATGTCTCAAAGAGGCGCTTTTTCAGAATGTGGTAAACCTCATCGGAATTGATCTTCACCGGTTCGAGATTGATTGCACCTCGCTGACTCTCCTTTTCAAGATGTGAAAGTGCTTCTTGGATCTTTTCTGATCCTTCTGCATAATTCCACTGGAGATCCGAGATCACAATACAGACATTATCGAGCTCACTTTTTCCGACAGCCGTAAACAGAGTTGATAACGCTGTTACGGTAACATCACTGAGATAACTACTACCGATAGATTGTTGTTTTGCTGCATCGAGATAGAATGGAATTTCATCAAGAAGGATGACGAGCGGATCACCTTTCAATAGATTAATCCAGGCTGTTAAGCCCGGGGCTTTGAGCGGGGAATAATATTCGTTGAACTGTTCTTCCTTTCCCAATTGTGCTGCGATTGATCCCCATATCCCATATTTAATATCAGTTTCACGTCCGGTGAATGCGACAACCCTCACAGGTCCCAACCCTTTCGGAGCAGATTCGCCCATTACCTCTTTTCGGTATTCGGGGTATTGCGCAAGAAGACCAAGAGTAATCATACAATGGGTCTTGCCACCACCCATAGCTTGCGTGAGTTTGATAACAGCTCCATCAGATTTTCCTGAAAAACGGAGGAATGCCTGTTTTAGCAATTCCTTCATTCCGTCTGTCTGATAGTTTTCTGCAAAGAAAGGTTTTGGATCTATACGTTTCTGATAGAAATCACTCAATTCAAGAACGGTATCGCGGATCCGAATATTTTTATCAAAAACACTCTGACGCGGAGTGCACAACTGGGAAAGCGTCTTCATTTTCAACACCCTAGATAAGGAAGATTAGACGCGATAATCTTAATAAACAATCCTAAAAACCAGAGTTTCGTCCCATACTTAAACCCGCACGAGCCCCGTTCTCCGGGCACCCCCCTGTTCAATGTTTACCCCCAATTGAATTCTCTAAAGTCTGTGGCGGGATGTTGATTCCAAGAACGGATGTTTACTTTTGAGATTGCCCGTGATCAGATAGAAAATAGAAATATATATATCCCGTGGTACTCGAAGATATTTCGATTAATTGTGGCAGTGTTTAAAATTTGGGCAATGCTCGCGTTGATTTTAGTAGTTATTCTAATATCCATTGCAATGATTTATTCCGTATATATCGGGCAATTCGCTTTTACATTAATTTTAACTGTGATTTTTTTGGCCGTTGCAACTTTAATGAACTTGGTTGTTGATAGGTATGGCGATTGATTACTCAACTCTTTTCATTGAAGAGGCCATGGGAATTATTTTATTAATGGGATTTATCTCGTCATTGTTAGTTTTTGTTAATGATAATTTAACAAAGTTAGGCAAATACCATACTCAAAAAACAAGATATAATTCAGACGGGGAAGATTTTATCTTAAAAGTGATAAAGGTCTTTGCAATTTATGTAAGTCTTTTTCCATTGGTTTGTTTTTCGATATACATTACTTTAAAATTTCTACCGTTTTCAAATACCCAAATCGGTTATCAGGGTATCATTACATTAACGCCATTATTTTCAATTGTTTTTTTAATTGTAATGAGATTTTTAATGAATCCGACATGGGATAATGTTGAGAAAGTACTTAAAATAAGGGGAAGGGAATCTGATTATGAATCAATAAAGAAAGTTGCAGAAGTTTTCAAAGAACGAATTTTAACCTTTTTTTCTTCGTATATCAGTTTAACATTAATAGTTTTCGTCCTTTATGCAATTATTGAATGGTATATTGTTGTACAACACCCATCGGAATTACCGAATGCTATGAACTCTATCGTATCCATAAATAATTTACCAGATCCAGATACAGCTTCTGCACTGATAAAAACATATTTCAGTGTATTGATTTTCTTTATGGTTGCATTTGAGATTTTGCTCTGGATATACGTTCCAATTATTCAAACCAATTGGGAAGTTAGAAGACAACCAAAACCTCTCACAGTAGAGAATTTTGAAAAATTTCGTTTATCTACGCTGGGTTTAATCCATTACAATCTCAACAAGGATATTTCCTTTATCCGTCAGATACCATCTAATTTTATCCCCTCTCTTAAAGTTGCATTTGAGACCATAAATAGAAGAAATAAACACCTTAATAAAAAACGTAACTTCTCATATTATTATATGGCAGAAATGAACGAATAAGCGATATTATTCTTGAATATCGGATCACTCGTTCGTCATTTCATTGGGTGATTCTACCGAAGCAGAAATAGCCCCCCCTTTCTACAACTATTTTATCGTCTTTTATTTTTGCGATTAATTTCTCACCCAGTCCGATATTTCTGATAACAGGAGAGGGAATAATTCTAAAAAACAGTATTTTCAACCACTAAACATTTTGATGAATGCTAATATGACGGCAATAACCCCGATGGCACCGGCGATAAAAAACGCCCATCCAAAACTGTCAGATACTTGTGTTGCTGTGGGAGGAGATGTGGTTGGTGGCGGTGATACTTGTGAGACAGAGCTAGAGACACTTAGACCTATCCAAATAAATAAAAGCGCAACAAAAGCGGCGATTACCAGTCCCACGATTGTTTCTGCCATCAAACCTTACCTTATTTGTAATCTAATTTTAGATTTATATAACATCTTCATTCACCAACCGATTTTTGGCAGCACTTATCAGCAGGGCTTTCCTCCCGCAGCCTTGACAGAACCCTCAGAGGACGTGGTTATAACGATTTTACTCCACTATGATAGCACTCCATTCTTCCAATAGAACATATTGTTGGGGTTTTTGCTGTACTGCTTGAAGACACTAGGGTAAAGTGTCGGGTACTTCATCTCATTCAATGGAAGTACAAATAGATCGTCCGGATAGTCATCAACTCCGCCGAAGCCAACAACGACATACACAGGAATCTTTCGCTTCTGCATGAACTCTTTATACCGTTCGAATTGCTGAGGGTTCGTATATTCCAGCATACCTTTGGGATTCAATGATGACCTATATTTGCATTCTACGGCGAATTCTTCCTTGGTCCGGTTGTATCGAAGTATATAATCAGGATTCAGCGAGCTCTCAACGAACCTCTTCTGATTCGTTTGCCAAGAGTGGGTCTGTTCAACGATAGTGAAGTAGTTGGGATCAAACTTGTCGATTACAAACTTTTCGAATCGCTTTCCTTTCCACTCCGGTGCATCGGAGAAAGTTTCCATTAAGGTGTCGAAGAGGCCCATGCAGGGAATTTAATATTTCGATAACATATAGAGATGTCGAAAAAAGTACTGATTGGTAGTTTTATCCTCTTATCCAGAGATCACCATAATATGACATTTGTTGAAGATTTGAATGCATCATCAACACTCATTACTGCGATTGCAACTGCTGTCCTTGCAACACTTACGTTTATGTATTTGCGGGAAACGAGTGAAATCCGAGAAGAATCTGAAAGGTATCGTAAAACGTTTGTTGACGAATCAGAAAAATCGAGGATTGAGGCGAAAAAACCTATCTTATCACTTCAAAGTGATGATGATCCTGCGTCGAGATGGCATGGTCTGTATCTCTGTAATTATGGTCCAATTGCAAGACATGTTACAGTAACGTACTCAACAAGTACACAGACGAGACAAGCGAGTTCTCTTTTTATGTATACTTTGGGTCCAGGAGAAAGACTAAACATAAGTGGAGATTGGACAAGTGTGCGGGAAGCTGGAGGTAGAATTTCAGTTGATGTGTTATTCCATGATACTGACATGCGGGAATATCATCCATCCCCTATGATCATTGACTATGATCAGATCACCACATCAACGACTATCGTTGTTCCTGTACTACAACCAGCTCGTGTAGATTGTTATCAAATGAATCCAACAAGGTAATGAACCGGATAAGAAAAGTTTTTTTTTCAAAACTCGTCCACCGAAGATCTCCTTCGGGTGTCAACCTCTTCCACTCTTGTTCCCCGGCATACCGGACATGTAACCGGGTTTCCCATTATCGGCCCTTCATCCAATACTACTATACCGAATCCTTTACATCTGCTGCATGTTCTCTTCATATGACCAATAAGCCCTTCTTTCCTTTATTTATATTTTGTGAACGATGAACGTCGTGATATCAGGTATTCATACACATCCTACATATCATCATACAGTACCCTGATGTTATGTTCACTTTCACCATAGTGTTTCATTTATATCCTCACTCACTCTCTCGAACACCCCCATGTGAGTGGTGCGGAGGTGATAATACGACGAAGAAAGTCATGAAACTGATAGATCCCAACACAGGTGAAATGGAGTGTAAAGTTTGTGGCGCGCGTCACTATGCGAGGGCAAAACCCGATTCCGGGGGAAACTTTTACCGGGGATCGTGGCAGTGCCCTAATGGATGTAAACTCGATTAAACTCTTTTTTCCGATTTCCGACGTTAAGCCAGTCTATCATATTACTGGTTTATGAATATCCTGAGGGATTTTGTGCTGCAACACAAAAGGAGGTGATAAGATGTGTTTGCTCGAAACAACACCTAAAACAAAATCCAACTTGAAACTTAATCTTCCCGGAATTAAGTTATTGAGATTTGACATCGTTTATCCGGACTCTGAACCCTGTCTTCCGGTGAAAGAGTTCCTCATAGAGTTCGGATTTAAGGAAGAATACCCATCTAAAAAAACATGGCAATCCTTCCGCGAGATTGTGCAGGTCATCGAAGAGTGGATTTCAGGTGAAGGCGATCTCGTCGTTTACCCAATCGCAGTCGCATTTACCGACGAGTCAAGGATTATGTTCGGGATTTACGGGCATGAAAAGAAAACCTACCCTTTAAGCGATCCCGATGACAACAACGAGACCGGCCCCGTTACTGGTTCTGAACCAGCATAATCTTTTTTTATCAGACCTATGGTAAGCATGCACTCTATGGAACCAGAGTACTGGTTTATGAATATCCTATGGGATTTTGTGATGCAACATAAAAGGAGGTGATTAGAGAGTGGTTTCAGATGACACGGCAACAAAGAAGAAGAGTACTCTTTTTGAACAACTCTACCCGGGCCTCAAAATAGTACAGATCCATGATGAGCAAAGCAGTCCACACCCTTTCCCACCACGTGTAGAAAGCGGTTCGTTCGTGATGTTCAGATTCAAGAAGACTTACCCCCGGGCAACCTGCTGGGCATCCTTTAATGCGCTTATGCGATCATTAACCGGATCTGACGCGATAGGTCTGAATGATCCTGAAAATCCTTGGGTAAACGTCGAAATTACCAAGAGTGTCTTTTCCGACCTTGTATTCCGGATACGGGGACAAATTGTTCTCCCAGTTAATCTGTGCGAATCTTATAGTACCCCGAAATCCCGCGTCCCTGCGGAGACGTGAGGTTAATTTACCTTTTTCCCCCAGTAAAAAGATTTCTGAACGGCCAGACCAATCCCACGCTATATTTATCCCTTTAAAAACGTGATATCTAGTTGAACCAAGGGGGTTCCGTTATGAAAAGAGGTTGGAACAATGGGGAGCCTAACCTCACTACCCGATGCCCCATAGCAGCACTTCAGCACTGATGGTTCTCTTCTCTAAACTTTTAAACCAATAGTGCCAACTAGATTTGTTACGTTGTTATCATAAATAGCAGGGAAAACACCCGGGGTTGTTTGCTGTGCGGAGC
>Ga0326728_10014205_pt1 | contig 17007 bp, 11 predicted proteins | sample MB3enrmetagenome_FD_207602 | JGI IMG/M metagenome (GOLD analysis project Ga0326728, IMG submission 207602) | Lab enriched peat soil microbial communities from McLean, Ithaca, NY, United States - MB31MN | ecosystem: Environmental > Terrestrial > Soil > Wetlands > Peat | place: USA: New York...
GACTTCCAGTCGGCAGGCTGTAGTCGCCTGGTCACATCTGCGGATTGGAAATCCGCGATACAGCAGGCTGGAAGCCTGCGCTACGCCTTCCGGTTGGCGAAACTCATGAAATATCCGGGTTAGGACTCATCCGGTGGGACAGTTGCTGGCGAATCCGTGGGGGCTGGTGGACATGGCCGGCAACGTTTGGGAGTGGTGCCAGGACTGGTATGGGGGGCTTTACCCTGGCGGGAATGTCACCAATCCGCAGGGGCCAGCCTCGGACGATGCCGCTGAGGATGGCCGCGTGCTCCGTGGCGGCGATTACCTTAACGCCGGGCCGAACTGCCGGTCAGCGTCCCGCACGTTCAGCGCGCCGGACGCGGCGTACTGCACTTGCGGTTTCCGGGTTGTCCTCGCCCCAGGTCAGCCATAACAGAACGGAAGCAAGAGGCGCAAGCGAAGCAGCCTGACGGGGATAGGCGGAGCGGAGCGGAGGGCAAGCAAGAGCGCATGAATCGAAAGCGAAGCGGGGTCAGAACAAAGTATTCCCAGGAACCTGCAAGCGGAAATACTCTGTTCTGCCCCCCATATTCATTTGTCGCGGCAAACCATTATTGTTTTGAGGAGGGCAACAACTGCTAGGTGCCCGTGCAAACTTAGGACTTGCACTTGGTGGAAACAGCGGAATACGCTGTGTGTGCAATTGGCAACGTGGACCACCAAACGAAGGCCCCCGTAAATGAACTGCTTTGACCTTTCTGGCAGGGTGCGGCTTCCCGAAGCGGGAAACCGCCCGCAGGGTGCACCCCCAGGGTTTCTCGAGGCCCCGCCTCGCTTCGGCGCGCGAGGCATCCGCAAGGAGAAAAGCCGGCTGATCCCAGTTCTCTGGTTGACGGTCTTTTGGGGTATCCAAACGGGGCTGAGCCAGACCAATGTCCTCCTCCTCAATGAGACGGTGAACCTCAGCGGCAGCTATCAGGTGGATCAGATCGTTGTCCAAGGCACCAATGGCCAAATCCTGCTCAGCGGCGACACGGACATCACGATACGAGGGGTGGCGGGGACTAACCAGGCGCCAGCCGTGACCGGCGGCAGGCTCGTGGTCCAGACCCTGCATTCCACTACACCTTCCGGCGACGGCAGCCGGGGCTACAACCTGTCCATGACCGCTCTTGGCGACATCGTGGACGGCCTGAAGGTGGACCTGAGCGGCACACTTGGCTCAACCAATGCCAACGGGGGTGATGGCGGCAACTTCACTCTCATGTGCCGTGGCGCGATCCACGAGATCTGCATGGTCTCAGCCGATGGGGGATACCTCAGCAAAGAGGGCGGCACCGGTGGAAGCGGTGGGGACATCTTTATTCAAGCTGACCAATTCGCTGTGTCGTGGCCGTATGACCAGTACGCCTTTGCCACCGACGGCAGCGGCTGGATGGGAGCTTCGGCCAACGGTGGTTTTGGCGGCAACGAGGCGGGAGGAGGAGGTGCCGGAGGCGACGGCGGCTCCATCGAGGTTCACCTGAGATGCGCAGTGCAAAGTGCCGGAACCAGATGGACTGCTGACGGGGGAGTTGCCAAAGGCTCCAAGTCGGGAACCCTGTTCGCTGGCGGCGACGGTGGGAGCATCCTGGTCCAAGCGGGGGCGATGCTTGTGGTGGACTACGGCTTGGGATGGTGGTATAGCGCCCAGGGCGGCGGCTCGGTTGACAACTCGGGCAACGTGGCGGGGACCGAAGGCGGAGACGGGGGCAGTGTCGATGTGCAAGCGGCCCTCTTTCTGAAGTCGGCACTTGCTGCTACTAACTGGGGCGGCACAGATGTATCAGGGGGCGGGGGCGGCGAGGCGGGCACCGCCTCCGTGCTGGCGGCTCCATCCACGGACGCCCAACTGGTCGCTGCCGTTGGCGTGGACCGCAGCGGCGTGCCGCCTGGGGGCCCGTTCACCTATACTGTAACGGCACAGGCCTCGGAGGCCGTGACCAACGTCATGGTGCGGTTGTCCACTCCACCCGGAGCGTGGTTTGTGGGCGGCGGCGAGACGACTTACGATCCGACAGGGTTGCTGGGCAGCAGCCTCTTCGTCGATGGAACCAACTTCTGCTGGGTGCTGCCCTACCTGGATGCCTGCACCGTCCGGCAGGCCGCGTTCACGTTCGATTGCTTTTACGGCACACCAATTGGGACCGTGCTCACCAACCAATTCCTCTGCACCTGGGGCCCCAGCAATTCCCTCACGAACCAGGTTCGCAGCCCGGTCCTCCAGACTGTGGTGGTGGAGGAATTCGACCCCAGTGCCGCGTTCGGTTACCAGAACGTGCCGATGACCGGCGACCCGGTGCACCCGGGGCTGGGCAATTATGTCTGCTCGATGCCGCTCTTGTGCCTGCCGGGCCCGGGGATGCCGCTCTCGCTCGCTCTCACCTACAATTCTTCGGAAACCAACTCCGGCACGCTGGGCCAGGGCTGGACTCACAATTACTGTATCCAGATGGACTGGCTCCAAGAGAATGACGTTGGGCCGAGTGCCGTCCGCATTCACTGGGCCGACGGGCATTGCGACTCCTTCGCCCAGGACACCAACGGGCCGACCTTTTTCCCCTACCGCTGTCATACGCTCGTGGCCTTCTCCCGGACCAATGACATGTCCGTTCTGTGGAATCCTCTGTTGTCAACCAACCAATGGGTCCTGACCAACCTTCAGTTCATGACCAACTTCGTGTTGAACAAGGGCTTCGTGGCGGTCCAACCGGACGGGGCGAGTTATTTCTTTGGCAACGACGGCACGCTGGCCGCCATCATGGACCTCAACAGCAACACGTTCCTCGTAAGCCACGTCCCGGCAGGGCCGGACCCTTCCGCCCCCTATGGAATGGTAAGCCAAGTGTCCATGGCCGGCGTGCCGGGCCGCACGCTCAATTTCAATTACGACACCAACGGGTTCTTGATTTCGGCGGCGCTCGGACCGCCCATCAACCAGACGGCTTTCTTTCAGTACGACGCGGCCAGCAACCTCGCGGCTGTGGTTAACCTGCGCGGGGTGACCACCGGCTTCACTTACGACCGCCAGCACCGGCTGGTGACCGAAATCGATGGGCGCGGGAACGTAGCCGTGTCGAATAGCTACGATGATCAGGGTCGCCTCATCGCCCAAAGCAATGCCGAAGGCCAGACGACCCATTACGCCTATGTGACCAACGACCCATCGTGCTGGCTGCGGGTGGACATCACTGCCCCCAGTGGCGCGCCGGCCAGCCATTACTACGACAACGCCTACGACATCCTGGGCATCCGTGATACCGGCGGCTTCCAGGCTGGATTTGGCTCAGACAGCCACGGCTGGCGCGTGCGGGCGACTGATAAGCTGGGCCGGAGCGGGGTTTTTGCCTACGACACCTCGGGCAACGCCACCTCGCGGGTGGACCGGTTGGGGGCGCGGGAGGTCCTGGCCTTTGGCGCCTATGGCCGGGTGACGCAGGTGCGCAACGGCTTGGGGGAAACCACCCAGTTTGCTCATGATGAGCAGGGCAACTTGACGGGCCTCACGGACCCGATGGGCGGCCAGATCGCGCTGGCGCCCGATGCCAGGGGCCTGCCGGCCTCGCTGACGGATCCGCTGGGCCATTCCTGGCAGTTCGGATACGACGGCGCCGGACAGGTGGTGGCTTTGACGGATCCGATGAGCCAGACGATCACCTGTACCTATGACGCCTATGGGCGGCTCGCCTCGGTCAGCCAACCGGGCAACGCCTCCGCCAGCGTGCAGATGGAATACGACGCCAATGGGAACCTGACTCGCCAGGTAGATTACCTGGGCAACGAGACCCGGCTGGCGTATGACGGCAATGACAATCTGGTCAGCCGGACCTTCGTGCCATGGAATGCCACTAATACCTATCAATATAACCGGCTCAACCAACTGACCAACATCATCGACAGCTTGGGGGGACAGCGCCGGTTCGATTACGATGGGGCCGGGCGACTGGTGGCGGACACCGACGCCGATGGAGTGCAGGCGCAAAACGGGTATGATGCTCGGGGCTACGTGGCCTGGCAGCGGGATGGCGCCGGCCAGTTCACGGCTTACTGCCACGACGCCAATGGGAACGTTGCGGCCCTGACCAATGCCCTGGGACGGGTGTGGACTTTCGCTTACGACGCGGAAGACCGGCTGATCGAGATTCGCAGCCCGCAGGGCGCGGCGCAGCAATTCCAGCGGGACAAGCTGGGACGAGTCATCGCGGTTACCGATGAACTGGGCCGGACCGCGCGCGTGCGCTTCGATGCCGTCGGCAGGATGATCGCGGCCATTGCGCCGGACGGCGGGCTCACCAGTTACCAGTATGATACCAATAGCAACTTGCAGGGGTTGACCACCCCTTTGAACCAGTCGTGGACCATGACCTACGACCCCCTGAACCGGCTGTCGAGCCGCCAGGCGCCCGACGGAAGGACCGAACTCTACGAGCGCAACTCTCGCGGCCTGGTGACCCAGCGAACTACGCCGGATGGGAAGGTCTTCACTTATGACTATGATCTGAACGGCCACCTCCAGCGGTTGACCCTGCCTGGAGGAACAGCGGCCATCACCTATGCTTACGATGCGGCCGGAAACTTGGCGGCCATATCCAATGGGGTTCAGGGCATCTCCATGGCCTACGACAAGCTCGGGCGGAGGACGGGCTTAACGAACGCCAGCGGGCGCACGCTGGGCTTTGCCTACTCGCCCGCCGGCCGCCGGACCGCGGTCTCCTACCTGGGAGGGGCCTTTGTCGTTCATTATGCGTATGACTCAGCCGGGCGGCTCAGCACGGTGACCGATTCCGCCGGACGCCAGGTGGTTTATGCGTATGACGCGCTGGGCCGGGTTTCCAGTGTCACCCTGCCCAACAAGACCAAGCGCCAGCACGGCTATGATGCCGACAATCGCCTGGTCCTGCTGAGCCATGAGGCGCCTGATGGCTCAGTCCTGGCGAGCCATAGTTACACTTACAATGCCGCGGGCCAGTTGCTGAGCCGGCAGCAAACTACCGCGGGCGTCCTCCCCGCGCTGACCGCGCGCGCTGAGACAGCGCAATACGACCCGGTCAATCGCCTGCTCACGCGCACGGATGGGACCACGACCAACCTGTACGCGTACGACGCCCGCGGGCGCCTGGCGCAGCAGTCGCAAGGCGGTCTGCAGACGCAGTACGCCTATGACGACCTGGACCGGTTGGTGGGCACGAGCAATGCCACGCAGCAGGTTGCCTACACCTATGACGCCCTCGGAACCCGGCTGACCAAGACAGTGAACGGCCAGACCCGCAGCTACCTGGCTGACGAGGCGGCGACCTATTGCGAATTTGACGGGGCGGGCAACCTGTCGAGGCTGTATGTGCATGCCGGCTCTCTCTGCTACAGCGTGGACACCCTCTCGAACGGAGGGAAGCTGCGAGTGTATCATGGAGACGAGCGCGGGAGCGTGGAGGCGATCACCGATCAGGGGGGCCTTCTCGTGCAGTCCTATGCTTACAACCCGTACGGGGAGACGACCGCACAGGGAACCGGCGAGGACAACGAATTCCAATACCTGGGGCAGCACGGGGCGTTGACCGACGAAAACGGGCTGGTGCAAATGCACGCCCGTTTTTATGACCCGCAGACGGGGACCTTCCTGACTGAGGACCCACTAGGGCCGGAAGCCCGGCCCGGCTTGTACGCCTATGCCGGCGGCGACCCGGTCAATCGCATCGACCCGAGCGGCCTTCAGGCGGCAGGCTACCCGCAAGTTTTTCAGAACGTCCTCAATCGGACACTCGCCGGCTACGAAGGCAACGTGGACCAATGGGCGGCCATGATGGGCAAGAGCACGTCGGTAAATGCCTTTGCCGATTCAGGGCGGTACTTGCCGGCGGACGAGTTTTGGGGGCCCTTGGGCGCGCCACCCTCCTGGATCGACAAGAATATGGTCTCGGACATGTATGCCAAGGGTCAGGCGGGGACGATGATGAATACGGTGGGCCAACAGGTGGGCGAGGATGTCCCGATTGGGTGGCAGGGGTTCTACAACTACAACGAGATGGCGCCGCAGGCCATGAACAGCGCCCGCTTTGTGAACCAACCGCTGACCTTCTTTCAATCCCTGCGCTCCAGCGTGGTCGAGACGGGGCAGTCCATCACGCGGAACGCCCGCGAGGCGCTGGCCGCCCTCCAAAGCCAGGGCCAGGCCCTGCTCGCCTTCGGCTCGATGCCCGTGGGGACCTACCTGGCCACCTATGGAGTGAGCGGCGCGATAGTCGGGGGCATCGTCGTGGCCGCGGATGGCACGGTCTTTTACTTTGGCACCCGCTACGTGGCGGAGCAGTCCGGCCTGGACCCCGCGGTCCAGGATATCATGAGCGTGCTATTCCCGCCGACGGAGAACCCACTCGACCCCAAGGCTTTTCACGACTACGAGCTGCTCAAGCGGCAGCGCGCCCTGTGCGACCGCATCGACCAGCAGCTCAAACGCATGAACGCCGGAGCACTCAACCCCTGAACCTCCACTCGCTTCGCGGAAAGAGACTATGAAACCACTCAGCTTGATGCTCATCGGAATCGTGGCCGCGGCGCGTTCGGCCGTGGCGGCAACGCAGTTGGAAACTTATTTTTACGACCCGGCAGGCCGGCTGGAAACGGTCTTTTATGCCGGCGCGCCAACCAACTCCATCGAGCAGTTCGCCCACGACCTGATGGGCAATCGCATTGGCCACGCCGCCTACGACTCCGGCAACGGCGCGGTGGACCTGAGCAATGCCTTGCTCTTGGCGGCCGAGGCGCTCCAGGGGATTGACCCGGCGACGACGGATACCGACGGGAACGGCGCCAGCGACTACGACAAGTGGATCGCCGGAATCAGCATTACCAACCGTAGCGATTCCTTTACCCTGACAATCGTCTCTGACCGGGCGGCCGGGATATTGCAATTCGCCGCACCCGTCCGGCAGGGGCGGACCTATCAGATCCAGGGTGCCGATAGCCTTGGCGCTGCCTGGCAGGATTGGGGGCCGCCGTTCAAGGCTACGGCGGCGGAGAACCATGTCTTTGAGTTGCCCCTGGCTGCCAGCGGCTTCGTCCGTCTCCAGGTAAGCTGGGGGCCGTAGGCGGAGAGCGGAAAGGTGATCCGCAGTAGGTCCGGCAAATCACGAAACCGCCACCCGTCTCAGCAGGGTAATGCTCCCATGGTTTGGAGTTCGGACAGCATGGTGACACCTTCCTGTACCCTTGCCAAGCCGTCTTCCAGCACGGTTTTCAGGCCACGCTTTCTCAAATGGCGCCTCAAGGACTGTTCGTCCGCGTGCGAGAGGATGAGTTCGTAATCCGAATCGTCCTTCTGCCAGACTTCGAAAACGCCGATGCGGCCATAGTAACCGGTGTACTGACATGCCGCGCAGCCAGTAGCCCTGTAAACTTCCTCGAGTACCGGCAGTTCCAAGGCCTTTAGCCAAAGGACTTCGGTTTTGGAGGGGGCGCCGCGCTGGCGACACTTCTGACACAGCCGGCCGACCAGCCGTTGATTGAGCGCAATCTGCAGGACGTTGGCAATCTGGTGGTCGCGGATGCCCCAGTTGCGCAATAGAATAACTACGCCGGCCGTATCGGGACTGTGCAAGGTGCTCATGACGCAGTGCCCCGTGGCGGCCGCCTCGACGGCAATCTGGGCCGACTCAGCGTCGCGGATTTCGCCCACCAACAGATAATCCGGATCCAGGCGCAGCATGGCCTTCAGACCAACCGCAAAAGTCAACCCGTGCGCCGTATTCACCTGGACTTGGCTGATGCCGTCGACCGGATACTCCACGGGATCTTCGATGGTCACGACGGCTTGGCTCGACAGCTCGAGCTCGTGGATAAGCGTGTAGAGCGTCGTGGTCTTGCCGCTGCCGGTAGGGCCGGTGACCAGGAACATTCCGCCGACCTCGCCCAGCCAGCCTCGCAGCAACTCCAAGGCCAAAGGCCTGAGGCCGAGTTCTTCAATCCGGTGCTGGACGCGTTGCGGGTCCAGCAGACGCAGAGCAAGCTTTTCGCCACCAACGCATGGCATTGTCGCCAGCCGCAGATCAAGAGTACGATCCAGCAGAGCAAATCGACAACGGGCATCCTGCGGTGTGAAACTGACGACCGGGTCCAGGCCCGCGGCACTACGAAGGGACCGGACCATGCGCTGGCCCAATTCGGCGGACACTTGCGCCGCGTCGTGCAATACCCCGTCGATGCGAAGACGCACCCGCCAACCGGCGCTAAAGGGTTCGAAATGCACATCCGTGGCCCGTCCTTGGCAGGCATCCTCCATCACCGCGCGGACGTGAAGCTCGGTCGAGTCCGAGTCTTGGGCGATTGAACCAGGTTGCAAGAGAGCGTGGAGCCTTGGAGCCAAGGCGGGTTCCAGTTTCGGAAGCCAGGGTCGTGTCGGGGTGGATGTTGACTTAGGCTGAGGCTGTTCAGCTGCGTTCAAAGGCGAAGGATGATTTGGCATAAACGAACAATGCCACGGAATAAGTTTAACACCAGTTGAATTTCATCGCGCCCTTCTATCTCAAGGGGCCGCCGCGCCGGCCTCCTTGGCTGCGTGCGGACCGCGTCTTGGGCGAGTGGGGCATCCCCAAGGACAGCCCGGCTGGTCGGCGGCAGTTCGAGTTGCGCCTGGGCAACTGTTCACGTGGGCCATGTAGGGCAGGCTTCCCAGCCTGCCGGTGAGGGCGGCTTCCAGCCGCCCGGTCGCAGGCCTGCGCCGCGAGCCTGGAAGGCTGCCCTACGTGAACCGTCACGCGCCTGGAGGCACGCCGCCAGGCCGGGGAGCAGCCGGATGGGGAGCAGGGAGACGGTCCGGGCAACGGTTCGCCAAGGAGGTGGGGATGGGGAATCCCGCTGAAGGAAAACGATCCGCCACCCGGACCAATGTAACTTTTATGAAAAATCGCGGATCTTGTCAATACCTGATTACACAAAAGATGAAAAAAATTTGGGCCATGACTTTTCGGCGGCGGTGGCTTATAATCCCTCCCAAGTTCTAAACAGGCACTACGTCGTGCGGGGGCGGGTCCAAACGCCCAGTGAAACCGATGCGCGAGGAACAGACTGAGGTATTGGTGGTGGGGGCCGGGCCGGTGGGCTTGCTGGCCGCGGTGCTGCTGGCGGAGGCCGGCATCAAGGTCCGGATTATCGACCGGGAGGAGCGGACCACAAGCCGCAGTTACGCCTGCGCCTTGCACCCGCGCGCGCTCAAGCTGCTGGATCGGCTTGGGCTGGCCAACGGCCTGCTCGAGCGCGGCCGGCGGGTTGGGAAAGCGGCCTTTTATGACGGCCCGGAGCGGCGGGCTGAAATCAGCCTTGCCCAGCCCGGCAGCCCCTGGCCTTTCCTGCTCATCCTGCCGCAAAGCGCCCTCGAAGAGGCCCTCGAGTCGCGGCTGCGCCAAAAGGCCGGCGTTTCGGTCGAGTGGAAGCATCGATTCGCCGCCTGCCAGGCCGAGGATGGGGAGGTCGTGGCCAGCGTCGAGGTATTGGGCGGCACTTCCACCGGCTACATCGTGCCCCATTGGGAGACGGTGGTGCTCAAGCGTCTGGCCATCCGGGCGCGCTTCGTGGTCGGCGCCGATGGCCATAACTCGTTGGTGCGAAGCGACTTGGGAATTGAATACCAGCCCATTGCCGGCCCGGTGTCCTTTGCCGTCTGCGAATTCAAGTCCGAGCCGCCCGCACCGGACGAGGTCCGGGTGGTCCTGGACGAGACCACATCCAATGTGCTGTGGCCCCTGGCGGGGGACCAGGCCCGGTGGAGCTTCCAGTTGCTCAAACCCGGCAATCCCCCGGAGTTTCCCGAGAAAGAGCGCCGGGCGGTACACCTCGAGCAAAAGGCGGTGGACGAGCGTTTGCGCCAGGACGTTCAGGCGCTGGCCCGCCAGCGGGCGCCCTGGTTCTCGGCCGCGGTGGAGGCAGTGACCTGGCGCGCGGATGTCGTATTTGAGGAGCGGTTGGCGGGCCAGTTTGGCCGGCACCGGTGCTGGCTGGCAGGCGATGCCGCCCATCAGACCGGCCCGGTGGGCGCCCAAAGCATGAATGTCGGCCTGTGCGAGGCCGAATCACTGGCGGCGCGAATCCAAAAGGTCCTGCTCGAAGACGCCCCGCCGGCCTTGCTCGAGGACTACAACGGGCAGTGGCAGGCCGAGTGGGGGCGGCTGCTGGGTCTTTCGGGCGGGCTCAGACCCGGGAGCGGCACCGGCGATTGGGTGCGGCGGCGCCTGTCCAGGCTTTTGCCTTGCCTGCCCGGCTCGGGGCAGGACCTGGTTTTTCTGGCCAATCAACTGGCGTTGGATGTGTAGCCCGGTCAACAATGGGCTTTTCACCGGGAGCGGGCTGTGGGATACTCGCGGAGGTTCAAGCTGCCTATGAAAATGTCGAGCGGAGATCAATCTGTGGTTTTGGCCATTTCGCTGTTGGTCCTTGGAACTGCCGCCTTCGCCTTGGAGCCTCCTGCGCCGCCATCGGCGCCAGCCCCGGCGCCGGCGCCGGGGGGGGTGACCTTGCCCAGCCGCCCGCTTCCGCCGGGGACGGCGCTGCCAAGCGCCGCGGCCAAGCCGGCCGCCGGTGCCGCCTCAACCAACGCCTCGGGCGCGAGGATTCAGTTTGATTCCACCAGTTATGACTTCGGCAAGGTGATGGCCCTCGAACAGGTGAAACACACCTTTTATTTCACCAATACGGGTTGCGGGGACCTGGTCGTCAATGACGTGCGGGGCCAGTGCTATTGCACCGTGGTGGGCGAGTGGGCGCGCCAGCTAAAGCCGGGGGAGTGGGGGCGCATTCCGGTGGTCCTCAACACCCCCAATTACAGCTACCCGGTTACCAAGGTGGTAACCGTCACCTGCAACGACCTGACCGAACCCGGGGGTATCTATTTGCTCAAACTCAAAGGCGTCATTTGGAAACCGGTGGACGTCACCCCGGCAACCGCCGCGCTGTATCTCCGGCCCGACGTTCCGTATTCCTCGGTGAGCGTGCGCATTACCAACAGCCTCGAGCAGCCACTGGTGCTCTCTCCGCCCCAGGTCAACACCAATGTCTTTGGCGCTGAATTGAAGACCAACATCTTCGGCCGGTCCTACCAGGTTATCATCTCGAACACGGCGGCCCTGCCGGCGGGCAGCGTGTTCGGCCGCGTCAGCCTCAAGACCTCCTTGACGAACATGCCGGTCATCGACATCACCACGTGGGCCAATATGCAGGCGCCGGTGGCTGTGTTTCCGGGCCGGATCGATCTCCGGCAGACCCCCTTGCCCACCAACCAGACCGTGATGGTGACCATCATCAACAACAGCACCAACCCGGTGGCCCTGTCGGAACCTTCGGTGGGGGTGACGTCCCTGGCCGCGAAGGTCGCCAACCCCCAAGGCGGGAGTGAAGCCGCGGACGCCGCCAAGGTGAAATTGGCCAACGTGGATGTGAACATCAGCGAGGTCAAAACCGGCCACTATTTCACGGTGTTCCTCAAGTTCCCCGCCGGCTTCGAACTGCCTCCGGGCCAAAGCGGCCAGTTCACCATCAAGACCACCCAGCCCCAGGCGCCATTGGTCAAGGTGCCGATCTATCAGGCCGCCCGCTCGATCCGTGCGCCCGTTGCCCTGAGGCGGCCAGCGCCGCCCCTTCACGGCCCGGCGGCGGCGGTTCCACAGCCGCTCCGGCCGGCCCCGCGGCCCGCCGCGCCCCTGGCGCTTGCTCCCTCGGCCGCCGCGTCGGCGCCCTCCACAAACCGGCCGCCCCCGCCCCCGGCGCCGAACTTCCCGTGAGCAAAAGCCTGCCCGCCGGGAGCGCCGGCTCGAGCCCGCTTCCGGCCCACCCAGTGCTCAGTGGTCATGTGAAAAAGACCCTGTTCGAGGGCTTGGCGGTAGCGGCCACCGGCGCCGTGGTGGCCTTGGTCGCCAATGCCGTGTCGCCCTGCGGCCTGAAGCTCGACCAGGATTACTTTCGTCTCTGGCTCCAGGCGGAGGCGGGCCGGACCAACCTCAGTCTCAAGGCCCCGGCCGGCGGCACCAATTCCCCAGCCGAACTCCTGGCCGCGAAAATCCGCTCCCTTAACCTTCAGCCGGCGGACAGCAACCTCGTCTCCCGGCTTTTCAACGACCCGCGCCGCGAAGGGCAACTCATCCTGTTCATCGATGCTCGCGACGAGCCGGATTACAAGCAAGGCCATATTCCTGGCGCCTTCGAGTTTTACGACATTTACCGAGACAAGTACCTCGAGGTGGTGGGGCCGGCCTGCGAGGTCGCCCAGCAGGTCTTGGTCTATTGTCATGGCGGCGACCAGTGCGATGACAGCATCCAGACCGCCCTCACCCTCCGCGACGTGCTGCACGTCCCAAAAGAGAACCTTTACGTGTACGGCGGCGGCTTCACGGAATGGTGCGCCCACGGCCTGCCGGTCGAGATTGGCGAGCGCAATAGCGGGGAAATGAGGAAATAGTTCACGGTTCACAGTTCACGGTGCCAGGTCCGAAGGTTACAGTTGAAGGTCGAGAGTCCGAGGAGCGGAGGCCAGCGGGCATGGGGGCGGCTTGCCGGGGAGGCAGGGTGCTCGAGGCCGCGGCGGTGCTGGCTCGGTGGCTGTTGGGGTTGTTGTTCGTCTATATGGGCATGAAGAAGGCCCTGCACCCGGATTTGTTCCTGAAGCTGGCGCGGCAGTACGAGTTGACGAGCAATCCCTATCTCCTGAACGTCATCGCCGCCGGCTTGCCCTGGTTCGAGGTCTTTTGCGGGCTGTTGTTGCTCGCCGGCGTGGCCGTGCGCGGGGCCGCCTTGATGCTGCTGCTGATGCTGATGGCTTTTACCCCGCTGGTCCTGCGGCGGGCCCTGGCGCTGGCCGCGGCCCATGCCCTGCCGCTTTGCCTGGTGAAGTTCGATTGCGGCTGCGGCACGGGCGAGGTGTTTGCCTGCAATAAGCTGCTCGAGAACTGTCTGCTCATGGTTCTTTCCGTATGGCTGCTGGGCGGCCGCGGCCGCCGCTTCTGCATCCGTTTCAGCCCGTTTGAGAAGAACGCTGGGCGGGGCTTGGTCCCGCCAGGCCCGTAGCCCGGATATTATGAATTACAGGTCGCCGATGGAGCGCGGGCCGGTAGCGCAGGCTTCCAAGCCTGCGGTGTCGCCGACTTCCAAGTCGGCGGCCTGCCGGGTGGGTCGGACGTCCGGCGGGTTTGGAAACCCGCGATACAGCAGACTTGGAAGTCTGCGCTACGGACAACGTGTGAGAAATATCCGGGCTAGCGGCGGCCCGGCAGCGCGCCGCCGCTCCGCGACCATTTTATGCGCTATCGAGAGCTTGGAAGCACCGGCTTGAAGGTATCGGTGATTGGCATTGGGACGTGGCAGTTCGGCGGCGAGTGGGGGCGGTCCTATTCGCAAAGCGAGGTGGATGCCATCCTGGACAAGGCCGCCGAGCTGGGCATCAACCTCATCGATACCGCGGAGTGCTACGGCGACCATCTCTCCGAGCGGCTGATCGGGGATTACCTGGCGCGCCGCGACCGCTCGCGCTGGGTGGTGGCCACCAAGTTCGGACATCACTTTCGCGGCTTCATGGACCGGGCCGACGATTTCTCCGCCGCCGGCGCCCGCAACCAACTCGAGGCCTCGCTGCGCGCCCTGCGCCTCGAGAGCATCGATCTCTACCAGTTTCATTCGGGGCCAGACGCCGCCTTTGAAAACGAAGCCCTCTGGACCATGCTGGCCGGGCAAAAGGGCGCCGGCAAGGCGCGGCACCTGGGCATCTCGATCTTAGGCAAGGGCAGCCAGCGGCAGGCGCTGGCGGCGCGCCGCGTGGGGGCCGAAGTGCTGCAAGTCATCTATAACCGCCTGGACCGCCGGCCCGAGCAACTCTACTTCCCGTGCGCGCAGCGCGAGCGCCTGGGCATCCTGGCCCGGGTGCCGCTGGCCAGCGGGTTGCTGAGCGGCAAATACGGCCTGGACGCCGCCTTCCAGGCCAACGACGTGCGCGCCGGCTTCGACGCGGCCAGGTTGCGGAACGACCTGGCCGAGGTCCAGCGCCTGGCCCGGACCGAGGTGCCCCCGGGCCTGCCCATGGCGCAGTGGGCCTTGGCCTGGTGCCTGAAAAACCCGGCCGTCTCCGCCGCCATCCCCGGCTGCAAAGACCCCGCTCAAGTCGCCGCCAACGCCGCGGCCGCGGACCTGCTCGGGGAGTAGGGGCCGTCAGTTCCGGCGTCAGGGTCTCAAGCGGGCCGCCGCGCCCAACGGCACATAACCACTGGCGACGACGATTCTTTGGCCCGAATCGGATAGAATCCACTCGAGATAGGCCTTGGCCGCACCTTGCGGCTCGCCCAGGGTATAGACTTGAAGGGGACGGGCCATCGGGTAGGTCTGGTCCAAGGTCGTGGCCAGGGCGGGCGCGTAAGCCGGGCTGTCGGCGGTCCGCTTGACCTTGAGCAGCTTCACCGCCTGGCTGGCGTAACCCATGCCGCTGTAACCGATCGCCGTCGGGGTGGCCTCGACCAGTTCGACGACCTGCTTGGAGCCGTTCATTTCGAGCAAGCCGAGTTTGAAGTCCTTTTTGTTCAACACGTGCTCGCGCACGAACTCATAGGTGCCGGAGCTGGACTGGCGGCTCACGCGGACGATCTCGTCGCTGGCCGAGCCCGGGATTCTGACGCCGAGGTCGGACCACTTGGTGATGGTCCCGCCGCTGCCGTAAATCTGCGCGATCTGCCCGAGGGTGATCTCGCTGAGCGGGTTCCGTTTGTTCACATAAAAAGCCACGGCGTCATAGCCAACGAGGGTCGCTTTGGGCTCCTTGCCGGTGTTTCTCCTGGCCTGCTCGACCTCCTCCTGGGTCATGCTGCGGCTGGCGTTGAAAATGTCGATCGTGCCCTGGAGCAGCGCCGCCAGGCCCACGCCTGAGCCGCCGCCGGAGACCTCGACCTCGACTTCCGGCGCGACCTGCCTGTATCCCTCCGCCCAGGCCTGGGCCAGGCCCAGCATCGTGTCGGACCCCTTCATCCGAAGAATGGCTTTATGATCCGACCCGCTCTTGCCGCAGCCCGCGTACAGAAGACAAAAGCCGAGCCACGCCCAGAGCAGGGCAGGCCGCTGGATGGGGGAAGCGCGCGCGCGTCGGTTCATGGGCGGGAGTCGAGCATTTCGACGGCGGCGAATCAAGCTGGAACTCCCCTCGCCGCCGACGGCCCGCCAAAAAATGGCGTGACAGGCGGAATCAAAGCTCTACGATGCGCCGGACCTTATGTTCTCGCTTCAGAAGCTATTCAGCCGGGACGGACAATTCTTCGAGCTCCTGGAAGCCAGCGCGGAGGAGTGCCGCGGCAGCGTTCAGGCCCTGAAGCGGGCCATGGCCGACACGTCGGGGACGCTCGCGCTCGAGGAGTTCATCGGCCCGCGGCGCAAGGAGAAGAAGATCAACGCCGAGCTGACGGAGCTGCTGGCGCGCGCGTCCGTCACGACGCTGGAACGGGAGGACATTGATGCCCTGTCCAACCAGTTCTACAGGATTCCCAAGACCTTGGAGAAGTTCGCCCAGCGATACGCGCTGGCGGCGAACGAGCTTCAGGACATCGATTTCTCCGAACATGTTGCCCTCCTCGAACAAGCGGTGGACATCATCGTGGAAATGCTGAGGGAGCTTCGACGCGGCTTTAACCTGGGAAGGATCTCCGAGCAAAACGCCAAGCTCCAACGCATCGAAGGCGAAGCCGACGGGTTGATCTTGCGCTTGCTCAAGACCGAGCTTTACAGCCGCAAGCACGACGCGCTGAAGGTGATTATTCTCAAAGACCTGTACGAATTGCTCGAAAAGGCGGTGGACCGGTGCCGCGACGCCGGAAACACGATCTCCGAAATCGTCCTGAAGAACACGTAACCCGATGCTGAGCCTGACGCTTCTCCTGGCCGCGTTGGCGATGGTGTTGGTGTTCACCTACACCAACGGTTTTCACGACGCCGCCAACGCGATTGCCACGGTCGTGGCAACCAAAGTGCTGACTCCGAGGCAGGCGGTAACCTGGGGCGCTTGCTGGAACCTCGTCGGGGCGCTCGGGGGAACCGCCGTGGCCCAGACGGTTGGCGCGGGCCTGGTGGATACCCGGTACGTGACGCTGGCGACCATCTTTTGCGCGATGACCGCCGGGACCATTTGGAACCTCACCACCTGGTATTACGGATTGCCAACCAGTTCCAGCCATTCCCTGCTCGGCGGGTTGTTCGGGGCCGCCCTGGCCTCCGCTGGCCATTGGAGGGTGCTCAGGTGGTCGGGGGCGAGTCTCGACCCCAGGACGGGTCACGTGGTGAGGGACGGCATCTATTACAAGGTCCTTTGGCCGATGATCTCCTCCCCGATCGCCGGGTTCGCCGGCGGCCTGCTGGTCATGGGACTGCTGTTCTGGCTGATCCGGCCCTTGCGGCGCGCCCTGGTCAACGCCCTGTTTGGCAAGCTGCAAGTGCTGAGCTGCACCTACATGGCCTGGTCTCACGGGTTCGCCGACGGCCAGAAAACCATGGGGGTGATGAGCCTGGCGGTTTTTGCGGCGACCCAGGCGGGGCAGCTTGAGCACCTGCCGCCCTGGCTGGGATTCCTGCGCACGCCAAGGTTCGAGATCGCCACCTGGGTGAAGTGGTCGTGCGGCCTGGCCATGGCCTTGGGCACCTGTATCGGCGGCTGGCGGATCATCAAGACCCTCGGCCACCGGTTGGTGAGCTTGCGACCGGTCAACGGCTTCGCCGCGGAAACCACCGGAGCCACGATCCTGCTGGTCACCGGCCTCTTCGGCATGCCGGTGTCCACGACCCATTCCATCACCACGGCCATAATAGGGGTCGGCTGCGCCAGGAGTTTTGGCGCCCTGGACTGGGTCATCACCGAGCGCATTCTGTGGGCTTGGGTCATAACCATTCCGGCCGCCGGCGCAATCGCTTATCTGCTGGTGCGGCTGTTGGCCGCGCTGGGCGTGCCTTAGGGGTCATGAACCTATTTCCTCCGGTCGCCGGTGG
>Ga0326728_10014207_pt1 | contig 17005 bp, 10 predicted proteins | sample MB3enrmetagenome_FD_207602 | JGI IMG/M metagenome (GOLD analysis project Ga0326728, IMG submission 207602) | Lab enriched peat soil microbial communities from McLean, Ithaca, NY, United States - MB31MN | ecosystem: Environmental > Terrestrial > Soil > Wetlands > Peat | place: USA: New York...
CTGGAAAATCGGCCCGAGGCTAACGCTAAACCTCGGCTTGAGGTGGGAGTATGACGGCATGTTCAGCGACAAGTACGGTAACCTCACCAACATATGGCCGAGTCAGATTGCGACCGTGCCCGTGCCGCCGACCGGGCCGACTACCTCCGGCCCCGGTCTGGTGGGATATGTGGTTCCTGATAATACCTCGTCGGCATACGGACCGCTGCCGGCAGGTGTTTTGAAAGTCGATAACGGCAACTCGATTGCCGCCCATCCGCCTTACAGCAACTTCGCTCCGCGTTTCGGATTTGCGTGGCAGCCCACGGCAAAGGGAAACTTGGTCGTGCGCGCGGGATTTGGCTTGTTTTACGACCGCACGTGGGCCGACAGCTTCATACATGGGCTCCAGCAGAATCCTCCCTATGCGATCACCACGAGCTATGGTCCCGGGAACCCGCAGACGCTGCAGAACCCGTTCCCGAATCTGTCCGTAGGAATCTGGAATTCCCGTTGGAGCAACCTTACGTGTCAGCCGGACGGGACCTCATGCACCGGAACCAACTCAAACCTGAATCTTCCTTTTCTTAACCCGTACATCCATACGCCTTTGACCCGCCAGTACAACATGAGCATTCAGTATGAATTTGTGCGCAACTGGGTGCTGGAAGTCGGCTACGTGGGGATGAGCGCAATCAACCTGATTGACATATACCACAACAATAATGCTGCGATGCTGGCCAGCCCAAGCAACCCGATCAACGGCCAGATTGCCAACACTCTCGCGAATGTAGACCTGCGCGTGCCCTATCTAGGCTATCAGCCGACAGGCCTACAGGGCACTCAATTCGATGGCAATTCAAATTACAACAGCCTTCAAGCCACTATCCGCAAGCAATTCTCTTACGGATTGACGCTGCAGGGGGCGTATACCTATAGCAAGAATCTCAGCGATGTAGGTTACGGCAGCCCCTATTTCAGCAAGAACGCCAACGACCCGAACAGTGCAGCCGACAATTATGGGCCCACGAGTTTCAGTCGCCCGCAGCGTTTCATTTTGAACTATCGCTACGATCTTCCATTGGGCGCACACCAAGGGATGGCGGAAAAGTTCCTCAAGGGGTGGAGTATTACCGGAATCACCACCATCCAGGACGGCAATCCGCTGACGTTTACCGATGCCAGCGCCGGTTCCATTTACGGAATGAGTGGCAGCTCCTTGGCACAGATGTGTTCGGGCGCGACCTATGCCTCGGCCGTGACGCCGGGTTCTACAAGCAGTCGGCTGGGTGGAAACAGCCGCGGCCCCGGCTATTATAATGCGAGTGCGTTCTGTGCACCTCCGACGGGGGGGATTTATGGCAATGGCACAGGATACGGCAATTCCGGAATCGGCGTTGTTCTTGGGCCCGGTCAATTCAACTGGGATATTTCCTTAATCAAGGACACTAAGATAAAGGAACAGCAAACCATTCAATTCCGGGCCGAGTTTTACAATGCCTTCAATCATCCACAGTTCGGAAACCCTGATACCGGAGTGCGAGATCCAACGTTCGGGCAAATCACTAGCACCATTGTTAATCCACGCATAATACAATTTGGGTTGAAGTACACCTTTTAGGAAAGAGGAGACCATCAATGAGTATCACAAAAATCAATGAAGAAGGCATCAGTCGAAGAGCATTTTTTCAGGATGTGACAGCAGGGGCCGCGGGCATTGCTGTTGCTAGCGCCTTGACCCAATTGGGTGCTCCTACACTTATGGCTGCCCAGGAATCCAAGACCCCGGAGCCTAAGAAGGCCACGGCCGCTAAATTTTTCAAGAGTGCTCCGCCATGGCCAAAGGGGACCACAGGCAACAAGTATGACCATCTGTTTTGCACACAGTTAAAGGAAAATTCCAACATCTCTGATGTAGTTCCCGGGCCTCAGGCATATTTTCGGGGCGAGAGTGTGCTCCCCGGAGCAGGGATGAACATGGGTTGGCAGTTGATTACGAAGCCCTACACAATGGAACTGGAATCACATCATCACGACGTTGATGAGTATTTTATGCTCCTGGGTGCAACGCTGCCCGACCTCGTGGGGTCTTTTGATGCGGAGATTGAGCTCTTTATCGGCAAAGAGTATGAAAAACACACCATCACCCAGGCCACTGTCCTCTATATCCCCAGGGGGTTGGAACATAACCCTCTTGACTTCAAGAGAGTCACCAAACCGATCATGTGGAGCGCGCTTCATATGGCGCCCTACTTCAACGCAGTTTACCAGACCATGGGGTATATAGAATTTAAGGGCGCGCCTAAATCCTGATATGGAGTGACTTGCCAAGTTATCCTTTTTGAGGCATCCTTTGCTTTCTAGTGAAGAAGATCAGGCAATGGTCGAGGCGGCTGTTTCAATGGTTGATCACTCGGATATTCTCGGATCGGGCACTGCGAGTTGCCGTCATGGTTGTGATCCATCGAGAACTGCCTCTGGCTAGCAATGCTATCCAGCCTAAAGCCCTTTCGCATAGATTTTGAGGAAGATTTTCCTTTCCGTGGGCCGCTTTGACCATTGACCTCTTTGCTTCATCGTATTTATTTCTATCCTATAGATTATGCCACCGGACCATCCGGGGCTGATCCCCTCAATCGACCCAAAGTGACACTTTGTGCCCCGAGATTTACACGAGGACCGCGAACCGTGAGGTGATGCGATTGGGAAAGAAACTTGATAACAATCCAGAAAATGGACCTGAAGGAGCCTTTCCGTCCCGCTATATTGTTCCGGCAGTGGATAGAGCCGCCCGCATCCTGTCCTTGCTGGGAGCCGAAGGGCGCGAGATGACCATCGCTCAGATAGCGGATGCAACCGGATGGCACAAAAGCAGCGTCCATAAGTTGCTTTTGACTTTGAACTACCATGGACTGTTGGACCGAGACCAAGTTACCAAGAGATATTCTCTGGGAGTCATGATTTCGGAATACGGGCGGATAGCGTTAAACGGTCTGGATGTCCGGAAGGTCGCGAAACCCTTTCTGAAGGCGCTGGTCGAATACACGGGAGACACTGCGGCTCTGGCAATTCTGCGCGGCACCAAGATCACGTTAGTAGACATAGAGGAATCTTCGGCTCGGGTACACGTCTCTTTGAGCATCGGCATGAAGACTCCGGCAACGACAACGTCCAACGGGAAGGCCGTGCTCGCGTATCTCCCTAAGAGCCGGTGTATGGAGATCATGCGCATCGAAGGGCTTCCTGCGATGACAAAGAAGTCCATTACGAACCCTGAAGCCTTCCTGCAGGATTTGGTGTCTGTGCGCAGACGGGGTTATGCTACAGACTACGAAGAGTACCAGGAAGGCGTCTTCGGCATTTCGGCTCCGGTTTTTGATTCTGAAGAACAAGTTCTCGGGGCGCTGTACATTGCAAGGCCAGCATTCAAAACAGCGAAAGACAAAACCCGTCAATACGGCAGCAAGTGCGCCGAAATCGTCGCCCAATTATCCGCCAAACTCAAACAGATTTAGGTGTCTGGAATGCCAGGAAGACATCCGTGAGGGTCTTGATGTTAAAAAGGGGTTACACGTATCGCTAGTGGGATCGGATAAAACCGGAAGACATTGTGCCCAATGCCACAACGAGCGTAACGGTCACGATTTTGTCGTGATCCACTGGAGTGTGCCCTTCCAGCAGTTCGACCACTCGATGACAGGCTGCCGCCCGAAGCCAGGCATGCCCAGGGGGTGCCGTACGTGTCATGAACCCATACATATTCCGTTGGTATCCAGGGTGTCTAGATCAACCCAAGATTTATCAAGCACATGGGCTTATCCCAGGAATGCTCCGATTGCCACACCGATGTGCACCGGGGAGAGTTGTCGATTCAATGTGGGCGCTGCCACGATCCGCCGCGGTTTCAGACCCGGATCACTTGCGAGAAAAAGGATCATCGGGTGGGATGTCGCCATGGACGACGCGTCTTAAAAATCTCCAGCGACCATGTTCGCGGACAAAGGTATCGCTATAGTGTCCGAGATAAAACGGCTGCGGCTGTTTGGAACTGCTCTGCACCACAAATATCCACTTGGTCGTGGCTTTGGCCTCATTCCCGGCGACCTCGATCACCTCGTTGGTGAACACGTGGCAGTTCGGCCCGCCGATACTCCGCGACTTTTCGATCCCGATTGTTTTTTCCATCAAGTTGCGGATTGCCGTCGGACTCTTGGCAGTCCCCATGCCGCCGACCCACTCGCCTTCTTTTTCGGCAAAAAGCTGCGAAAAGGATGCAAAGTCCCTTTGATCCAGGTAGCGTCCGTAATCCATCAACAATTGACGGATCTCTTCGCGATCCTCCAGGCGCTGCAGCCGATCTTCTGCAGATCCTTTCTTTTCACCGGAGATCAGGGCGCAACACAACAACGCCGCTACTGAGACAACCAGTATAGTTAGATACGCAGGTTTTTTCATATGGCCTCCGTTTGGAGTTGCCCTCGAAGGGCGCTCTGGTTTGGGCCTACCTGCAAACGAGCGGACACGCTCCTAGGCTGTTTGCAGTTCTTTGGGGAAGTAGCAACTGTTCAAAAAGAACAAGGCCTGAACGCTTCTCTGACGCATTTCCCGACACGGCTTGATCGGGGCTTCGGCTTTATCGAGAAATAGGCCGGGCCTACTCGTTATAGTAACTCATCCACGGGCGATTTCCCGGAGCAGCACCGATCACTTTTTTGGAGCAACCACATCCTTGCAGCTCTTGGCCACTCGAAATTTTACAACCGTCTTTGCGGGTATCTTAATGGCGGCGCCGGTCTGTGGATTTCGTCCAATCCGTGCCTTTCGCTGGGATTTTACAAGTTTGCCAATTCCCGGGATAATGAACTGACCATTCTTTTTGGTCTCCGACACCGCGGTCCCCGATAGGATCTCAAGGATTTCGTCGGCCTTAGCTTTTGTGATGCTTGCCTTTTCTGCGATCAACGATACGAACTGAGCCTTTGTCATAACTTTTCCGGCCATTCAACTCCCCTCCCCTGAAATTACTGTGAGAAACCTGATAGAACAATGCAAACAAGCTGAGGACATTTTGTGGATATTTCGCGAAAAAGCAATGATGATTTTCCGTCTGTGATGCTACAGACCGGTCGATTGTGCGCCATAACGACGTCCGACAACAACGTGGTGGCCTGTCTTTGAGGTCTCGACATAGCCGGCGGAATTCAAGCCAATCACGAGCGAGGTAGGAAACCACAGCGCCGCTTGCACCATCAGAGCTTCAAAATACGTGTTATCAAAGCCTGCCGGGAATCCCGGGCGGTTTAAGGTTTCGACAGACGGAGCTGGCAAAGGCTGGTCCCATTTTGCCCGTCGGGATGGAACTATGGGTATGTGGCTGAGATGTACGGAATACCGAACAGACGGGCCCACGCCTGGAGACAGGCATTCTGTGCGGCGGGAATAGATGTCCCGGTTGCCCAATAGTCGTTGGCAATCCTTATGAATATGCCTGGTTGCTCAAGAGCCGAGGCGATGTATGGCCACGTCAAGAGTTGCTCGTAGCAGATGAGAATGGCAGACCTTTTGCCGGCGACAACAGTAGTGCCGGAACCGAGAAACCGAAGGGGTACCCCCCCTGTAGTGCTGAACGGCTTCCACATCGCGATAGGGACCGGGATGCGTTGAGTAAATGCTTTTGAAGGATGGCTGCCGAGGATGATGGCAGCATTTAAGTACGAACGGCTTTGACCGGGTGTTGACAAACCCGCTCCAAATAAAATCGTCTTATCCGCTTGTCGCAGCCGGCGGGGCGTTGGCTCCCCAAAAGCAGCTGTGGCGTCATTCCAACGGTGGATGACCATCTCCGGAAATATCACAACCTTATAGGTGGTCTGCAGTACTTTTTCTTCTAAAGCCAGAAAAGATAGATTAAGGTTTTTCGCTTTTTCTTATCTTGTCATATTTCCTATCTTCCGCAGTCTTTATGTTCCGCCACAGACGGATGTGGAGTCCGACCAGCGAAATTGCGAAAATACTGGGGGCACTTCAACGACAGTATTGCGTATACTGCGCGAGGGACTTCATCAAAAGAACTGAGAAGAGAATAGTTACTTTTAAGGATAGGGGATTGCATCTTAATTGCCTTCTCCCTTGACATGATTTGGACGACTAGTTACTCTTCCCAGGAAGGGGTTCGAATACATGAGGCGTTACAGACGCATCGGCTGGTTTTCCCTCATCGTTCTGGCCATGGGCTTACTGTCCATGGGACTCGACACCCTGAGAGATCATTCGCATTCCGATCCTCTTCCCTGCAAATACTGCCACGCCATTGGTACGCACAGAGGCGTCCACCTTGCATGCAACGAACCCATCAAAGAAGACCAACCTTGCAACGCCTGCTTCCTTCACAACCTACTGGCAAACAGCCTAATACCCGTTCAGAGTGATCTAGCTGCCTTAACATCCACTAGCAACTTTCCGATATTTCAGCATTTCTTCTCATCCCACCAGTTATTCCGTCATCAGGTAATCCGCGGTCCTCCACTCAGCTGAGTTTCTGAGATCGGTCGCTGTTCTTACGTTTAACACACTGGCTGAATGGACAGTGCTGCACTGTTCAGAGTGTCAAGGCCGACATTTAAGAGCTCTTCTTTCTTGTGGAGGACTTTGTGATTATTGCATTTAGTAAGAATCCCTATGGTCGATTCCCATTAGTATCCATATCGAATAACATATACAATGGAGCTATTCTGTCTATTCTGCGAAGGACTTTACGTTCCCTATTGCCGTTGAGTTTTCTTGCCTTTGTCCTGCCCGTGCTGGCACAGTCCGGCAACTCCGGGACTATCCTAGGTGTGGTCAAAGATCCGAGCGGGGCCGTGATCCCCAACGCCACGATCGAAATATCGTATCCGGTGAGCGGGTACAGCCGCCAGGCTACTACGGGCCCTGCCGGCGAGTTTCGGTTCGACAATGTGCCCTTCAATCCGTATCACATGATCGTGACGGCAAGCGGGTTCGCTCTTTACCACAAAGATGTCGAAGTGCGGTCGAGCGTTCCCGTCAAGGTGCCGATTGTTTTGCAGATCGGGAAGGTTTCTATCAGCATCAGCGTTGAGGCACAGGCAAAAGGAGAGGACCTGATTGAAAACACCAGCACCTTCCACACCGACGTCGACCGTGCGTTGTTCGACAAACTTCCCCTTGAAAGTCAGTCCTCGTCAGTCAGTTCCCTTGTGACGCTAGCCACACCAGGAGTCGCTGCGGATTCCAACGGCCTTTTCCACGGAATCGGCGATCATGCGGAAAACTCGTTCTCCATAGACGGACAGCCGATCACCGATCAGCAAAGCAAGGTTTTCTCCAACCAGATTCCCGTGGATTCCATTCAGTCGATGGAGGTCATCGCCGGAGCACCGCCTGCCGAATTCGGAGGCAAGACCAGCCTGGTCATCGACGTGACGACGCGTTCCGGTCAGGGAGTGACCACGCCGCACGGCACGGTGACAACTTCTTACGGCACATTCGGCACGTCGACCCTCAACATGAACGGTTCCTACGGAGGGGAGAAGTGGGGCAACTTCATTTCTGTAGGCGGTCTCGATACCGGCCGGTTCCTCGATCCACCCGAATTCGCAGTGCTGCACGACAAGGGTAACGAGGAGAACTTTTTCGACCGTTTTGATTTCAAGCTTTCTGGCAAGGACACAATCCAATGGAACCTGGGATTCACCCGTTCCTGGTTCCAAACGCCCAATACGTGGGACCAGCAACTTCAGACCTGTACGGCTCTATCCGCGATGTGCAACGCCGCAGGCACCACGGTTGTCAACCCTATCACCGGCAGTCCTCTGGGGCCGACCGACCAGCGGTCGCAAATCAGAACCTTTAATATTGCTCCGACGTGGACCCACCAGGACGGCTCGGCCGCCGTGTTCACCTTCGGCGCCTGGATGCGGCACGACCAATACAACTATTACCCGAGCAACAATCCTTTTTCCGACCTGGGCCCGCTTCAGGACGAAACCGTCTCCCAGCTTCGGTTCCTGACCAACGCCGGTGCGCGCGCGTCCTGGTCGTACGTCAAGGGGATTCACAACATCAAAGTCGGGGTCACCTACGAACACACATTCCTTACCGAGAACGACAATTTTGGAATTGTGAATCCTGGGATACGTTCGAACTGCCCGAGTGACTTTGCCGTCCAATGTGCGATTCTAGCGCCCTACGACTTGACGGCTGGCGGTCAGGTCTATAACTACCGAGGTCACACCGACGTGAAGGAACTGGCAATCTATGCCGAGGATGCGATCACAAAGGGCAGCTGGTCGTTTAATCTGGGTATGCGCGGAGACTTGTATAACGGACTCAACGCTGTTTCCCGACAGCCGGAGCCTCGCCTCGGCACCTCCTATAACATCAAGAAAACCAACACGGTGCTCAACATTTCCTATGCTCGCATGATGGAAAGCCCGTTCAATGAGAACTTGATCCTTTCAGGCACGGGATGCACCAACGCTGTAGTTAACGCAATCATGACCGTCGCCCAAGGCTTCACCTGCACAACCTCACCGCTGACCCCCGGCTTTCGCAATGAATTCCACGCCGGCTTCCAGCAAGCGTTCGGCAAGTATTTCGTCCTCAGCGGCGAGTACATCTGGAAGTACACGCACAACGGCTACGATTTCAATGTGTTCGGAACTAGCCCCATCACCCTGCCCATTGAATGGCACAATTCCAAAATTCCGGGGTATGCCATGCGCGCAAGCCTTCCGAATTTTCACGGTTTGACGGCGCTTGTCGTGATGTCGAGCGTCGCGGCGCGCTTTTTCGAGCCAACCGTCAGCGGACTCGCGCCTCCTCAGCCGCCGGGCGTATTCCGCATCGACCACGACGAGAAATTTAACCAGACGACTCACCTGCAATACCAGCCGTGGAAGCGTGCCCCGTGGGTCAGCTTCAACTGGCGGTACGACAGCGGACTTGTGGCTGGCCCTGTGCCCTGCCTCGCGGAAACGGCAACGTGCTCATTTTCAACATCCATTGCCGACGGGGGATTAGCCAACATCCCGCAGGGGGATATCGCTTTGGTGAATAACCTCAGCGGAGCTCCCCTTACCGCCGATCAAGAGTTCGAGGCCGGGCTCACCTGCAACGGAGTAGGCGCGACAGCGACAAAAGCCCTGCCCTCCTTCTGCCCCGCGTCCCAGCTTACGTCCACGCTGGTGAAAATACCGGCGGCGGGCACCGAGAACGACGATCACAATCCACAGCGCATCGCAGCGCGTAATCTCTTCGACTTTGCCGTGGGGCATGACGACCTTTTTCACGGTGATCGTTACAAGTGGAGCGTCCGGTTCTCAGTCATCAACCTGACCAACAAATACGCGTTGTATAACTTCCTTTCAACGTTCAGCGGCACGCATTACGTTACGCCACGCACCTTAACAGCGGAGCTCGGTTTCCACTTCTAATCAACAATGGGGTGGAAGAGCCGATGTAGTTCCTCCACCCTATTTTCCCCACGCGTCAAAAATGAAAAATGAAGAGACGCAGATGTCACACCAAAGCTGCAGGGGAAAACCGGCGGGCGGTCTGCAAGGCAACCCATGGCAGTCGATCATCTTTCTGATCGCCTCAGCTGAGGATTATTTCTGATGTCCTGGACTGCCTGAGAATTGCCAATCTCGAACTGAATCGAGAAAAGGCGATTGCAGTTCCATGATATTCGAGGGCATTATCAACTTGACCATAGAGAGAACAAGGTTGGGGCCGTTGTCGGGTGAGGCACAGGTTGCTTCATGGCAAACGAGGAAGGAACTGTCTCGAAGGATCCGATGGGTAACTGACCTCAGAAGGTGACCGCCAAACCGGAAGAGATTTTGGATGACTCCATGGAATGAATTGGTCGCCTGAGATTGAGTCTCAGATTATACGACTCTTCGACAATGTTCGAATTAGTTCAAATCGAGGGCAAGTATGGCAGCCAAAGTAAAATTAGAGGATGTAATTCGTTATGCGCACATGTTCTCAGCCATGGGAAGCGAACCGAGGCTTCGGATTATGCGGTTACTCTTGTCAGCTCACCCGGAAGGCATGGTCGCCGGCGATATTGCCGCCGAACTGGATGTGGCAGTGAGCACACTCTCGCATCAGCTGAAAAAACTGAAGAAGGAGGACCTCGTTCGCGTTCAGCGAGAAGGAACATTCTTGCGCTTCACGGTGAATACGGCCAGGATGGAGCAACTCCTTAGTTTCCTGTTCGCCGAGTGCTGTACACGAAATAAGGCAGTTGAGCCTCAAAAGGTTGTTACGCGTAAATAGGAACGAACCTGTCGTTCGCCAATAATCGAGCCGCATTGAAACGTTTGACTTTCCACAATCCAATGGCAGAGACTCCGGTACTATGATTGTGGTTCTTCTCGCTCTTGCCTCACCCGTAGAGTCACAAGACTGAATTCGCGAAGCTGTAAAGTACAGCAAAGCAAAGAATTATATCCTGATCTACTGAAAAAGCGATTCTTGACAGATATGCCGTATTTCTTGGTTTTTTCAGGTATGGTCAAGCGCCTTTGGACAAAGACACGGTCAAAGACAGACCCATGATAAAATAGAACCATAGATACGCCCGGCTACTGCGACGGCGGAAAAACGGAATTCCGATCCGTTGCCGGCCTGTGGATCTCTAAAATCTCGTTCACATTGAAAATGTTGACTATACGAACAACATGGGACAGGCTGGTCAGGCATGATGGAACTGATAGTTTGCCTGATTTCTGCGATCAAATCAGCAATCCGAAGTCGCCAAGAACTTGCCCTTGAAAATCTCGCATTGCGGCAGCAATTGGCCATGCTGAAGCGTAGACGTCGACGTCCACGATTACGGAGATTGGATCAACTGTTCTGGATCTGGTTGTCTCGGTTCTGGGATAGCTGGAAGGAATCGTTGCTCATCGTCAAGCCGCAAACAGTCATCCGCTGGCACCGGAGGAGATTTGCGTGGCCTTGGACTAGAATTTCCAGAAAGCAGTCAGGTCGGCCGAGCAAGGATTTCAATATTCGCGAATTGATCCGAAAGATGGCAAGTGCCAATCCACTGTGGGAGCACCTCGAATCCACGGAGAATTGATGAAACTCGGGATCGACATCTCCGAGAGAACGGTGTCTCGGATGATGCCCAAGAAAAAAGTACCTCCTTCCCAGACGTGGAAAACCTTCCTCGACAATCACCTCAAAGACCTTGTATCCATCGATTTCTTTACCGTTCCTACCGCAACCTTCAGAGTTTTGTTTGTCATGATCATTCTGGCCCACCAGCGGCGTCGCGTTATCCATTTCAACGTAACGGAGCACCCAACGGCTTCTTGGACTGCGGAACAAATGGTTCAGGCCTTTCCTGAGAATACTGCTCCACGGTTTCTGGTCCGCGATCGCGACAGCATCTACGGAAAACATTTCCGAGATCGGGTACCGTCCCTTGGTATTGAAGAAGTGATCACCGCGCCCCGAAGTCCCTGGCAAAACCCCTTGGCAGTGCGGATCATAGGGTCGATCCGACGCGAGTGCCTAGACCATGTCGTAGTCCTTGACGAAAAACATCTCAAACGGATTTTGACCTGTTATTTGCGCTACTACCACAAGGCCCGCACTCACCTCTCGCTTGAGAAGGACGCTCCGGAGCCGAGAGAAATTCAACCTCCCAACCTCGGCCCGGTTGTTGCAGTGCCGGAAGTGGGAGGCCTCCATCATCGATACGAACGGCGTGCTGCATAGCTCAGCTGATCGGTCGCCTCTATGTGTGCCATTCCATCGTCATTTGCCAAAAACAGCACTGAGAACCATACCGCGTACAGAAATCGCATGTTCTAAAGAATCGTTTTGATGAGCAGCAACCCGATTCAGACCCCAAGCCGCGAAATTCTTCTGGATGAAATTTTGGCGAGCCACAAGTCCCATTATTGGTCAATGGGGATAGTAGAAGCGATTAATGGCACCAGACTTCGACTGACAAATGAAATGCGTAGTGCATCTCAGTTCGTAATTCGCAATCAAATTCCCAGTTTGCCCTTGCTTTGCAGGGTGTCGGCTATTTTTTTCAGACCCATGCTTTCAAGAGTGCTTCTCTTGGCCCAGCCACTTGCCGGGTCCCAACCCTCAAATTCATAAAATTTGGTCTTCCATTCTTCAAACTTTGTTTTGTTCAATACCCTGCCTATGCACGGACTGTAAGACCAGGCGCCCTTTTCGTAAACGGGCAAATAATATGGCGTTTTTGTTGGAACGTTGTAGACATAGCCTGTAAGCACCTCCATATCGCGGTGCCTGCCTTGCAAAGCCCATATTGCCCGGTCGATATTCCAAATCTTACGACCGATCTCAACCCCGTCAGTGAAACTTGTCTTTTTGCCTGTAACGGCATTGAAGAACTTTGGTTCCCCTTCGGGCGTCGAACCCAGGTTGTCGGAAGTGTTCGGTGTCACAAATAGGGGCCAGACCCAATCACAATACAGAACGGATTGTTTCCAGAACCTAGCGTAATGCCTATGCCAGGCGATTGTTTTGACCCTGTGATCGGAATAAATCCCGGTAGGCCCTTCGCCATAGTCGAACATGAACGGGTCGCCTGAATAAGGGGGTACCTTGGAAGAAAGGATCTCAACTACTCTTTGTGCTGAGAGGTAGGGTTCCAATTGGGAAGATATCATGAGCGACGGCATGTGATGGACGGCGAAATTAAAGCTGTGCTCATTAATATCTCTTTCGCCCAGGATGGAACCGTAGCTCCAATCCACCTCGAGCCGGGGATCATAGTGTTCGTAATACCCCCAATTGGGAAGAGTTAAGAGTCCGCTGTCGTTGTCCTCCTTGTGTCGGCCCCACGCCTCCGCAGCCCTGGCTACACCGCCGCCTAAGACCTTCCCGACTCCTTTCCTATTTGCAATCTCTCTCACCAAGGCATAGATGAATTCCGCTTTTCCGAATAACTCCATAGGCAGGTCGCACTCGATTTTCTTGCCTGGCCCCAAAATCCCCTGTTTATAAAGTGCCTGGAGGTAGGCGAGCATGGGACGCATCTGAAAAGCATTGATGCCATAGTGCTGCACAAGATCGCATGCAATTTCCCTGTCTTTACGGGTTTCCTGGACACTGATTGCCCAGATTGTATCCTCGCAACTCGATTCATTGCTGATCCCGCCGGCCAGCCTCATGCGGCATGCCTTGGGGCACCCTGCGCAGGCCTGTGCGCGCGCAGGTTCAAATGGCGGCTGCTTGTTTAAAAAGTTGTCGTCCCCAGGAACATTGGTAACGGGCGAAAAAACAAATGCATTCGGTGGCTTCTCCATCTTGGGATGATCCACATCGTACTGGAATTGCCGGTACCACATCCGCGCCTCCATCAACGCCCTCGGATCCGCGACTGCAACATTTCCAGTACCAATCACGCTAATGGCCTTCAACTTCTTCGATCCGAACACGGCACCGAAACCACCCTGTCCGGCGCCATTCCCGGCGTCGTGGACCAGACACGCAATGGGAGCCTGGTTTTCTCCGGCTGGCCCGATGCTCAACACTGCAGGTTTCTGGGTTGTATAAGCATCTCCTAGTGCCAGCCATTCCCCGAATTTTGCGGCCGGATTCACACGTCTCCAGATTTCCTCTTGGCTCTCCTCGATATCCAACCCCCAGAGCGATTGAGCGCTTTCAATTTTAGCCTTGTCGTTTATGATGTTGATCCACACAGGCTCATCGGAAGCCCCTTCGATGACGATCCCATCCCAGCCTGCATATTTCAGCTGAGCAGAGAAGCGTCCGCCAAAGTTGCTGCGTGTGAACCATTCAATCGGATATCCCTGCGGACCCAAACCCTGAACCTCACATCGTCCTGCGGCCGAAGGAACAAGGATTCCGCCAAAGGGACCGGCCATAATGGTCACTACATTTCTCGGATCCAGCGCACTGAACGGCAACTGGCCTCCCACAAGGTCCCAGAAGATTGCTGAGCCCAATCCGTGCCCTCCTCCATACTCCTCATACTGTCCGGTGTCGATGGTGCCGAGAGATTTTTTTGTGAGGTTCACGCGGAGAATTTTGCCGGTATATCCGCCAGTCATAGTTGTCTCCTCGCTTTTAGTTGTGTTGCTTCTATTAGCGGAGATCGATCCTGACTTGTCAAATGGAATATTGGCGAGTGGTGGGGAATAGCCGCGCGCTCCCGGGTTTTTGGAGAAACTCACGGATGCGGTCGGTCTGTATTCGAATCCTCCCCAGCAGGCCATGGTGCTGGGCGCGGACGAAAAGAGCCAGATTCAGGCCTTAGGCCGCAGGCAGCCAGGCCTGCCTTTGAAATATGGGCGCTGCGGCACACCATGGCCATGGCGCACGACTGCGCTGTTTGCTGCCAGGAGCTTCCGAGATTTCTGCGCCGCTTGGACCAAGAGTTTCCCGGCGAAGTGCCATTACCGTTGGCGATGGACAACAGCACTCACGACCATCCCGGTGTGCGGTCCCAGATCCAACGACATTCTCACTTCATTCCCCCACATTGTGCAGACCCGTTCCAGTGGGCTCAATCTGGTGGAGCGCTGGTTTGGAGAGTTGACATCCAAGAGAGTGAGGCGGAGCTCGTTCTGTAGTGTGAAAGATTTGCAAAATGCAATTGCGGAGTTTATGGCGGTGTGGAGCCACAACACCGAATTCGCAAAGCTGTAAAGTACAGCAAAGCAAAGAATTATATCCTGATCCACCGAAAAGCCATTTTTGACAGATAGGCCGTATTTCTTGGTTTTTTCAAGTATCGTCAAGCGCCTTTGGACAAAGACACGGGCAAAGTCATGACTAGGGGGGATGAGCCTTGGCCATAGGGTCTCACCAGAGAAGGCACCCCAGCCCTATCCGGAGGTAGCGGTCCAACGTTGGAATTTCTGCTTGGACAATGCAGATTCGGATCACGGTTCGAGGTTCATTTTGCGAAGCTTGGTAGCGCGGGTGGGAGGCCAGAGGATTTAGCCTTCACCTGGCGTCCAGTTTTGCCTGTAGTCGGCTTTTGGTCTCCTGATCGCTTGTAAGTGAAAGTGCCGCCTTCCAGTTCGAGATCGCGTCGGCTGTTTTGCCTTCTTTCTCATATACGTAGCCAAGGTGTTCTAAAATCTCCTCGCGCCCAGGATTGCTCTGGCCCGCCAGGAGAAGTTCTCTCTCTGCCTCCGAATACTTGCCAATCTTGAAGTAAGCCCATCCCAAGGTGTCTCGAAAAGCGGCAGAAGCAGGATTGGCCATAACTGCACGCTGAGCAAGGTCCAAGGCCTCCTCTGGTCTTTCATTAAGCTCTGAGAGCGCATAAGCCAGTTCATTCATGATCATCGGATCTGCTGGCCGGAGCTGGAGGGCTTGGGTGTACATCGAAGCGGCTTCTTTCAGATTCTTTTGCTGAAATCGGAGCCTTCCGAAATTGAGATAGACCTTCCAATCCCTGGCCCCCAGCCGAAGACACTCGCTGAGTTCCGACTCTGCTTCGGGGAACCGTCTCTCCTGCAAAAGAACCAGGCTGAGGTTATATCTGGGCTCCCATCGATCGGGCTGGAGTTTTACGGCATAGCGCACTGCCTTCTCCGCATCCTGCAAATTCCCCGACTCTTTCAGACAAATCGACAGGTCGTTGTACACACCCATGTCATCGGGTTTCAGGTTGATAGCCTTTTCGAAAGCGTCCATCGCTTTGTCGCAGCGTGACGACATTCCGTACGCCGCAGCCAGGAGATGTTGGGAATGGAAGCGGAGTTCCCTATAGCCTTCGGTTTCAGGCGCTAGTTCCAGCGCTTTATTGGCCATCTCGATGACATCCGAAAATCGAGACATTTTCATATAGGTGTTGCTAAGATCGGAGTAGATTTGCGCCTTGAGTCTCGGAGTCGATGGAAGCGCAAGAGCCTTATTGAAGTCAGCGACGGCGTCGTCTAATTGGTCCCCCACTTCCAGCACCTCCCCGCGCGCATAAAAAGCGTAGGGACTATCCGGGTTCAGGCGCACCTCTTTGTCAGCTTCTGCGGCAGCCTCCGATGTGCTGCCCATCTGCACCAGATTTACAAACATCTCCAACCATGCTTCGTTACGTATGTCGGACTGAGGGTCCCGGTCCAAAATTTTTCTTAAAGTCATCAAGGCATCTTCGTGTCGGCCCGCTAGCCTATAGGCAACCCCCAGGTTGTACAACACGGCGTCGATCTTGCCGTCAAGTGCTGTCGCCTGTCCCAGGGCCTCAATGGCATTGCTGAATTGGTTCAACTCAAGATACGCCTGTCCAACATGGGCAAGCACCAAAGCATCCTTGGGGTTCGAGGCCAAATATTCCTTGCCAAGCCGGATTACGTCGGCATAGCGTTGCGCTTGAAAAAGCTCCTCGATCAGTGCAGGGGATGTGTGCGCCGAAGCCGGGATAATGCCGTACTTTATGTCAACCCTGTCAAAATAGTCCTCCATCCCGAAGGGCGAAGATCGGCGGATATATTCTCGGAAATTAGCAGCACGATCTTTCATCCCATTGGCCAAATAGAGGTCATAAAGATCCCGAGGTTCTGAAGAATCAAAGAACTGCGCTTTCTCCAAGACCTCGAACTGAGGGTTGAACTTGCCCGATTGCAGTGCCTCCGTTGCCCTTGTTTTCAGATAGCCAAACAGGATATCCCAGCTGTCGGCAGCCGGAAGTTTTCCGCTCCAGGGCAAGAAAAACTGCTTTGCTTCGATGATTTCGCCGAGCATTTTGAGATAGGGCTCTGGATTTTCCGAGGCCAGGATGTTGACAAAAACCGCTTTATAATCGGGGTTATCGATATTGGCTCGCAAAATCTCCGCAGATTGCCGAGGGGAAAAAGAAGCAAGACTCAAGGCCGCAGCATGGCGCACCTTAATATTGGTGTCGCGCAAGCTTTGACTCAAAACTGGCAGTGAGTCCGCAAACTGGCCAAAGCCGATCGCCTTGGCTGCGGCTATACGAACTTGGGGATCCGGGTCATTGGCTGAGGATGCAATTGGGTCTGCTACGTCTTCAGCC